>Ga0134128_10001727_pt1 | contig 27661 bp, 34 predicted proteins | sample KB31754_FD_96462 | JGI IMG/M metagenome (GOLD analysis project Ga0134128, IMG submission 96462) | Terrestrial soil microbial communities with excess Nitrogen fertilizer from Kellogg Biological Station, Michigan, USA - KB3-175-4 | ecosystem: Environmental > Terrestrial > Soil > Unclassified ...
CACGACCTCGAAGCTTTACACGAGTCCCGACCTCACGACGTGGACGACGCGCACGATCTCGACGACCACGGTCTACTCGGGCGTGGCGGTCTCGAACGGCATGTACGTGGCGATCGCGCAAGGCACTCCGGGTACGACCGGCACCTCGCGCGCGGCGTACACGACGGACCAGGGCGCGACGTGGAAGTTCTGCCTCGGCTGCTCGCTGCCGTGGATGTTCGGCACGTACACGCTCACGGGCGATCTGGGCGAGCGCGTGAAGTCCGCAGGCGGCCAGCAGTTCGCCGTCTACAACTTCGACAGCGTGAACTTCTCGCACTTCGTCGGCCAGTCGCCGGCGGTGTTCTGATTCACTCGCACGTGCCGGAGATGAACCCGGCGTCGGTGCCGGACACGTAGCAGGTCGCGCCCGGCGCGCAGGTCGCCCGCAGGTTCGTTCGGGTGCCCTGGCAGTCGAAGTCCTGCCCGTCGGTGCCGGTGCCCGACACGCTGTAGGCGTGGTACTGGCCGTCGCAGCCGACGTAGAGCTGGCCGCCGGCGGAGCACCAGACACTTCCGACGTGGTCCGGCGCCGGCGCGTCGACGCCGGTGTCACGAAGTGTCGAACCGTCCGCGCTGGAGTCGACGTTCGGTAACACGTCCGGGATGTCGGCGTCCGGCGACATCGAAGAATCGATACCCGTATCGGGATCTCGATTCGAGCTCGCGTCTTCGAGCGGCACGAGCTGGACGTCTGGCCCTGCGTCGGCCGCCGGTTCCCCTTCGACGCGCACGGGCGTCTCTTGCATCGGAGTGGCAACGCTCGACGAGCAGCCAACGAGCGCGACCGCGAGAAGCGCGTGACGGATCACGACTCGTCCTTCTTGTCGGCGTCCTCGAACTGGAAGGACCAGCGCTCGAGGAGCTCGTCCTCCTTGCTCTTCTGCTCGGCTGCTACTTCCTCGAGCAGAGGATTGGGGACGCCCTTCTTCTGCGCGAGCAGTGCGATGGCAACCTGCGAAGGACCGCTCGGCCGCATCCCGCGAAGCGCCCACTTCTGCACGACGTTCGGAGTCGTGTTCAGTTCCTGAGCGAGCTTATCCGTGCCGCCGCAAGCCTCCCGCAGCTTCGCCCACGCGCCTTTGAAGCTGGAAGGTCGACCTGGCCTCATCGAGGAGTTCGCAATCGCCATGCTCGGAACTTAGCATCCGGGGGAGCGATCGCAAGCCCAGATAGTTCAGAGATTGAACCTCCGGTTCGTGAACGCCCACTTCGCAAGGCCGACCGCATCCATGCCATTGTGGCGGATGGACTCGGTTAGCGCAAGCATCGCTTTAGTGACAACGGTCTGTTCTCGCGCACTTAGAATCGACCACACGCGCGGATGGTGGATCTCCTTGGGCAGGGTGCCCTTCCACTCCCGAGGTTCGACCAGTAGGACGTTTGCGACTCCGAGATGCTTGAGGACGCCGACGTACGTGCCGACCTGGACCGCGAGAGTGATGAGATCATTCGGGTCCCCCTTCGAGTTACGCGCGGGGTAGACCTTCGGCTTCTCGATGATGGCGGCACGCGGAAGGACGAAGTCGGGACGATAGATCGGGTGCCCGACGGAACAGGCCGTCACTTCGCCCCGTTCGTCAACGGTGCACCAGCCGGTATCTCGTCCGGGATCGATGGCTAGGAACGTCACCGATCAGAGTAGTCGGTATGTGCGAAGGCCCTAGTGGACCTTCGGACTGTTCTCTCCGGCCTCGAGCTTCGCGGCGAGATCCTCGGCAGCGCGAAGCTCCTCGAGCGTGAGGCCCGACAGGTCCGCCACCTTCGCGTGGTTCTCCGTCGACTCACCGCGAATCAGCCGGTCGCCCTTGATCACGAGGTCGACGAGACGTGCGAGGTCGGACAGCTTCGCGTCGCTGATCTCGATTGTGCGCGCGTCCTTCAGCTTCCGCTCGACGTGGATGGCGACGAGCTCGCGCAGGTCTCGCAGTACCGCCATGTGCTCGGCGGCGATCTCGCGGGCCTCCTGCTTGATGAACGACTCCACCTCGCGGTCGCGGACACGCTGCCAGTGGGTGTCGTACGCCTCCACGCGCTCGTGCCAGCGCCACTCGTTCGACAGATCACAGATCGACTGCGTGTGTCCAACGCCCGGGCGAATCAGCCGACGGGGCCGGGGCGCGTCGAGGAAGTCCTTGAACTTCAGGTACGCGGCCTCGGGCTCACCGGGCTGGCGGTGCCACGGCGGAACGTACGTGCCCGGGACGGGCTCCTGGCGGGCCTCCGCGGGAGGGGGCGGTACGAGAGGGGTAATTCGGTCGGCCACGGATCAGCGTAGCGAATTACGTCGGCGTTATTCGTCGTCCGGCATCCGCGCGGGCTTCCCCTTCGACAGCGCGGGGTGCTGGTCCTTGTGGGTCTTGCCGGCGCAGACATTGTAGACGGTCCCGAGCGACAGCCCGAGCTCGGTGGCGATCGCTTGAAGCGTCCACTTCTTCGACGGCTCCTTCGGGTCGCCGGCGCCGTCGTAGGCGTCCCTAAGCTCGTGGATCTTGGCGACGCCGGCTTCACGCAGCCGGCCCGCAGATGTCTTGTACTCCATGCAATAGCTTAGGAACGTAGTAGCCCTAACCCGATAATCGATTAGGAGGTCGAACGCCTACACTGATCCGTGAAGCTCCAATACGAGCCCGATCCGTTTCCGCCGCATCGCCATGAGGACGGCTGGCAGAACCCGATAACGGGTGTCGGTACATGGGATCGCGATAAGGCGCAACACGTCGAGTTCCGGACGCCGGAATACTCGCTCACGATGGACTTCGCGCGTCTGTCGTCGATGTACCACTACGACCCGCTGTCCCGGAAGATCGTCGACGCCTGGCCGAAGCACATGTTCCGGCGTGGCTGGGACCTCGAGATCGTCGGCGAGAAGAAGACGAGCCAGACGTACGCCGCGATCGCCAAGGACGTGAAGCGCATCGCGCTCGTCCCCAAGATGCGCAAAGCCGCCAGCCTCGGGCGCAACTACGGCGGCTCGCTGATGATCCTAGGCGCGAAGGACGGACGCCCGCTGGACCAGCCCCTCGACGAGGCGAACATCCGCTCTGTCGACTACATCAACGTGCAGGACCGCCGCTACATCCAGGTGGTTGCGTACTACACGGACCCGAAGCTGCCAAAGCTCGGAGAGCCCGCCGTGTACCGCGTCTTCTCGGGACCGACCACGGGCATGCCGAGCGTCGGCGCTCCGCCCGTCGAGTCGGCCGCGCTGTTCGACGTGCACGAGTCCCGCGTGATCCGTTTCGACGGCGCGGAGACGGACGACGTCGAGCGTCTGCGCCTCGGTGGCTGGTCTCACTCGGTGCTGCAGGCGCCGTACGAAGAGATCAAGCGCTTCATGCAGAGCTTCCAGAACGCGGGGCATCTGCTGAACGACGCGAGCCAGGGCGTCTACAAGCTGAAGGGGCTGATGCAGCAGCTCGCCAGCAAGCAGGGGCGGGCGAACCTGAACGCGCGCATGGCGATGATGGACATGGCGCGCAGCGTGGCGCGGTCCCTCCTCCTCGACGCGGACGGTGAGGAGTTCTCGCGCGTCGTCACGTCGTTCACGTCGGTTCCCGAGCTCCTCGATCGCTTCATGCAGATGCTCTCGATGGTGACGGGCATCCCGGTGACGATCCTCATGGGCCGGTCGGCGGCCGGCATGAACGCCACGGGCGACTCCGACTTCCGCGCGTTCTACGACGAGGTGCAGAGCGCGCAGGTTGACGAGCTCGAGCCGAAGCTGCTCCGCGCGTACCACGTGCTGCTCCTCGCGAAGAGCGGGCCGACGAAGGGGAAAGACCTCGACATCGGCTTCAACTTCCGCCCGCTCTGGGTCCCGACCGACGTCGAGAAGGCGGACGCGAACCTGAAGCAGGCGCAGGCCGACGCGATCTACCTCGATCGCGAGGTCTTCTCCCCGGAGGAGTGCGCGATCAACCGCTTCCGCGACGGCCGCCCGAACTTCACGACGACCATCGACCTCGACGCGCGCGAGGAAGCGATGGAGCAGGGCGTGAGCTTCGACGCGCACCCGAACGACCCCGAGGAGACGCCGGAGGACGGAACCGATGCGGCGAACGCCGGCGAAAACGACTCGGCCAAGTCCTGAGCTTCGGACGCGGCTCGAGGCCGCTTCGCTCGCGGGCTCGCACACGTACGTCGCCGAACTGCGCGCGCTCATGCGGGCGTTACACAAGGCGGTGCTCGCCGACCTCCGTCCCTTCATCGCGCTGTACGCCGGACGCCGGCAGGACGGCGGGATCTCGGACCTTGCCACGCGCGTAGGACACTTCATCGCGCAGGTCCCGGGCAAGGTGGCTCGCTTCTTCCGCAAGATGGCGGCGACGCTGGTGCAGGCGAATCGCGCGGTCATGTCCGAGATCCTGGGCAGGCCGCCGGCGGCCCCTTCACCCGGCGTGCTCGAGGCCGCGGAGCGGGAGAGCGTCCGGCTCGTGAAGCTGGCCGCGGAGCGATACGGGGACCAGATTCGCTCGACGCTGGCGGCCGGCGGGACGATGACACCCGAGGATCTCGAGGCCGCGCTGGCGAAACGGGGCGAGGTCTCGGAATCGCAGGCGGCCCTCATCGCGCGCGACCAGACTGTGAAGCTCAACGCGCAGCTCACGCGCGACGCGCAGCAGGCCGCCGGATACGAGCGCTATTGGTGGTTGACTTGCAGGGACGACCGGGTCCGACCGACGCACGAAGCGAACGAGTCGATCATCTTCGCGTGGTCGAACCCGTCTCCCATCACGGGACACCCGGGGCACGATCCGCTCTGCCGCTGCAACCCGATTCCGTACGACGGCCCGCTGGCGCCCGGCGAGAGGGTCTAGGACTCGTCGACACCCCTCACACGTCCGCCAGGCTAAATTCCTTGTCGGACAGGATTCGACGTTTCATGGTTTCCAGATTCTTCTTGGAGAATCTCGACAGATTGTTCTTCACGAAGAAGTGCGTCTTGCGTCGAATCATCCAGGTGAGAATCTGAGAGGGTGTCGGGGCGCCTTCTCGGAGATATGCAGTCTCGTTGAACTTGGCGACAACGGACTTCACGGTGCCCGCAATTGTCGGAGACGTGGATGAACTACGCAGGAGTTCCAAGCCGGCTCGTCCCATAATCTCCAGCACGTATCGAATGTGACCCAGCGTTTTGGCCGGCGGATTCACTGCACCGTCCGTGTCCAGATAAATCTCCAGCCAGTCATCGGAGATGAGGGGTCGATGCGTGTTGAGGGCCTCGAATCGCTCCTCCGCATTCTTCTGTTGTCTGTTCACGATGGCCGGCACGTCGGCCATTCCGAGAATGCGGGCGCAATAGACGCGACGGTGCCCGTCGTCGGTGAGGTATGTTCCGTCTTGCATCTCGCTCAGTTGCACGGGATTCAGCATCCCGTGTTTCTTCAGGCTTTCGAGGAGCCCGGAAACGGACCGCTGGCTCTTGGCCCTCGACTTGGGGTTGAAGTAAGCCGGAAGAATCTTGGACACTGAAACGTATTCGATTTCCATCTTCTAATCTCCTTCTTCTCTTTCAGCTCTCGACGTCGTACTCTTCGCTAGGCGTGACGATGTCCTCGAAGAGGGTACCGTCCGGCTTCTTGATCGTGATCTTGAACCAGCCGTCGTAGACCGCGTGCTCCCGGAGCTCGCCGACGACGGTGCCGACGAACTCCTTCTTGTCCCAGACGCGATAGAGCCGGTCGCCGTCGCGAAGCGTGGTCGCCTTGCGGCGGGTCTTCTTCCCCGTGACCGGCGGCCCGACGCTGGGCTCACAGTGCATGCACGGCTTCAGGAGCATGTGCTTCGGACAGGTCGGGTATCGCATCAGATGACCTCCCAAGCCCCGTTTCGACGCTCGGAGTGCAGCGCGTGAGCGGCGAGCGCGGAGGCGCGACGCTCGGCTGCGATCTTGATCGCCTCTCCCTCGTGGTCGGCCTGCACAGTGATCGACGCATTGCCGTGCTTCTGATAGTGGTGCTTCCCGACGAACATGTAATTCGCACCAATCAGACCGTCGACCCTACGAACGCGCGTGCCGTTTTCGTAGAACTCCACGTTCCACCAGGGTCGAGCGACCGAATCCGAGTCCAGAACGTACTCCTCGATCTCTGCGTCCTTCCGTCCTAGCCGCTGAATCTCGGCCTCCGCCTTCTCGCGCGTGGTCCAGACAGATTCCACGCGGTAGTCGCTGTAGCAGCCGGACGTGACGAGAAAGATTGTGCGATCCATCACTCCGCCCCTTTCCGGAGAATGACGATGAGGTCCGCGCGACGATCGATGAGCTTCTGCTCGTCGTGTCCGAGGTCCGCCGGATAGCTGGCCTTCTTGGGGTTGGCGATCCAGGAATCGGGTGACGGAGCGTTGGGGTTGGTTTTCACTAATCAGTGTAGTGGCTATGTGTAAAAGCCCAACTCGATCGGTCCGACCTCAGAGCACACGCGACATGCCGAAGAGCATGAGCAGCCCCTCCTCGGCGTCCTTCACGTCCTCCGGCGAGGCGGCCGACTGCTCACACTGGTCCGGGACGATGGCGCCGGCGAACTTCCGCATCGCCTCGGCGAACGCGCGGAATTGGCGAACGAGGTAGATGATGGCCTGCGAGCAGGCGTCGACCCGGTCGTCGTTCTCGCCGAACGGGAAGCTGGTGAGCTCGTTGCGGTGATCGATGACCCACGGGTTGAACAGCGGGTCGGGGTGGTAGACGTGCCCCGCGTGGAAGTCGCCGGTCACCGCGTTCGCGCGCGCCGTCTTGCCGCCCTCCGGGTTCACTTCCTCGATGCCGGGGATCTCCTCCTTCAGCACCTTGATGACGGCGGGGCCGTTCGCCTTGTCCTCGATGAGGACCTTCCCCCGCGACGCCGGCCAGCGGTCGCACATGTTCCGGATTGCCTGGCACGTCGAGGGGAAGTCCATGCGCGCGTGCACCTCGTCGAGCAGGAAGAAGTCCCCGCCCTTGCGTGCCCAGACCTGCCCGCACACGTAGTCGCTGCCGTCCGTGTCCTTGAACGCGCAGTCCCAGGACTGGATGACTTCGTCGAACGTCTCCGGGAGCGCCATCCACTGCCCGCTACCGCCGTACGCTACCTCGGACTCGATGTGCTGGTCGTCGTTCTGCCCGGGCCGGACCCAGGTCCGGAACCAGACCTTCTGGAACGTCGCGCCGCCCTCGGGCGCCGGCCGCTGCTGCAATTGCGACGCGGTGCCCGACGGACCCAGCTGGCGCTCGAGGTCCCGGACCTCCGACTCGGGGAAGCGCGCCGGCCAGAGCAGCTGTCCGGCCTCGGTGCGAGGGTCCTTGAACCCGAGCGGCGTGATCGAGACGGCCTTGGGCTCGTACCGCATCGGGATGCGGAGCACGACGTAGCCGTCCTTCTCTGAGTACCCGGCGAGGTCCTTCTCGTGAAGACGCTGCATCACTAGCACCGCGCGCGTCGTGGCGGGATCGCGCTTGCGCGTCTGCAGCGTGCCGTACCACCACTTCCGCGACTCCTCGAGCGTGACCTTGGAGATCGTCTGCGGCTTGTGCGGGTCGTCGATCAGCCAGTAGTCGTAGTGCCACCCGGTGGCGTCGCCCTTCGGCGTGGTGCTGGCGAACCGGAGCCCGTTCCCCGTCGTCCAGTATTCGCCCATGGCGGGCGCGCGGTCCTTGATGATGACCCGGTCGCCCCAGCGAGCTCGGAACCACTCAGACCTGATCAGGTCGAGCGAGTCGCCGGCTTCGCGCAATACGAGGTCCAGGTCGAACGACCACGAGCCCCAGCGCGAGTAGCCGCCGTCCCGGACCCACGCCCACACGGGCCAGAACAGGCCGGTGAGTCGGGACTTCATGCAACCCGGCGGGATGTTGATCACGAGCCGCTTGATCTGCAAGTTCGTGACGGCCTCGAGATGCTCGGAGACCGCGCCGATGTGCCAGTTGTCCTGGAACGGCTTGCCGGGCTCCGCAATGGGCCAAGCCATCTTCACGAAGTCGCGCAGGCCGCCGCGGAGCCCAAGCTCGCGCTGCAGGTCGACGGAACGGTCGACGAGCTTCTGCGCTTTTCGTGCTGCCACTAATCAGCTTAGTGGAACGTGCTATTCGGTGACCTCGTAACAGAGGTCGTTCGGAGGGTTCGCGAGCTTCTCGCACGTGATCTGGTCGAGATCGAGAATCACGTCGTTGTGCACGCCGCGCAGCGCGTAGAACCAGACGTTCTCGTATTCGACGCCGGCGCGCAGGAGCACGGCCTCGACCTCTCGCTGGTTCACGAGCTGCCGGAGCTTGAAGCGCGACTGGAACTCCTTCTCGATGTTGACGAGGCAGCCCGACGTGACCTTCCGGTTTCGGTACCTCGCAGTGAGCCAGTCGATGTCCGGAGCGAGCAGTTCCACGAAACGCGGGCCGAGGTCGGTCACGATCTGCGGTCTCACGGCTCGCGCTCCACGCAGACCTCTTCGTCCCCGTAGCCGTACATGGGCCGCATCTTGTGGTCCCACGCCACGATGGTGAAGACGTGGTGCTTCGTCTCGTAGCGCTCGCACGGGTGCTCGATGTCCTCGCACGTCACCGCTCCGACCACGAGCGCCGCGAACGTCACGACGAGGAAGAGGATGAACTTCTCGGTGCTGCTCATCCCTGTACCCGCGCGCGGAGCTTCTCGAGTGCCGATAGACGCGCCTGCCGGACCATCTCTTCGCTGATGTCGAGGGCGGCGCAGACCTGCTTGTACGAGAGCTGCTCGATGAAGAGCGCGTCGATGACGAACGCCTCGCGCTCGTCCAGGTCGACCATCCCGTCGGCAATCAGCGCGGCGAGCTCCGCGTTGCGGAACTGCATCTCGGGGTCCGGCTTACGGTCGGGCAGCGCCTCGTGCAGGCCGATCGGTCCGGAGGAGCCCGCCGACGAAAACGTGATACCCGCCGAGCGCGCGATCACGTTCGGGTTCAGCGGCTCGTCAATCGACGCAACGATCACCGGCGCGTTGTTCCACTCGTCGAGCTGCGCCTGCGTGATCCCGAGCTCCTCGGCCGTCGCATCACGCCCGGTGCGCGCGCGGATCTCCTCCTGTTTCTTGTGCACCGTCCACGGCTTGCCGCTTTGGCGCGGACGATAGATGGGGAGATTGTCCGAGATGCAGTCCTGCACCTCGTGGCGAATCCAGTGGGCCGCGTACGTCGAGAACCTCCCGCGCTCCGGAACCCACTTCTTCCACGCGGTGAGCATCCCGATACAGCCGGCCTGCAGGAGGTCCGCCTCCTCGACGTTCACCGGGATCGTGAGGCGCTTCTGAAGCTTCGCCACGAGCTTGCGAACGAGGTTGTAGTTCTCGCGGATCATCCGATCCTCGATGCGCTTCGCCCGCTTCGCGTCGGACTTCGAGAGCGCATCCTTGTATTCTGCAAGCAATTCGGGCGTACTCATCCTCAGTTCCCTCCCAAGGCTTCAGGGGTCTTTCAGGCCGCGCGCGAGGCGAAGTCGACCAGCATCGAGACGCCCTTGTGGATGGGGACGTTGATGTGGATGAAGCGCCCGGAGGGCGCGATGAACTGGACGCCATAGCCGTGCGTCCACGACGTGGGCGCGGTGTGGCGGTAGAGCGGCTGCAGCTTCGCCAGCGTCCCGGGACACCACGCGCCGAATCCGTCGCTGGTCACGGTGCGCTCGACGGTGCTCTGCGATCGGTGCACGTGTCCGAAGACGACGTTCGCGCCGAAGCGGGCCAGGTGCGTCGCCGCCGCGTGCCTCGAGTGCGAGACGCCGTGGACGAAAAAGCACTTTCCGAGGCGGATCGCGCCGGGGATGCTCAGGCCCATGTAGTGCGTCGCGCGGTCGTAATACTTGATGCCACGGTCCTTCAGCCGGAGCATCGCCGACGGCGCGTACTTCGAGAGGAGCGACTTGGCGTCCTTCTGGCTGGAGAACGTCGACGCCACCCAACGTTCGACGCGGGCCTCGTGGTTCCCCTCGATGTAGTGGCAGACGGCCTTCGGCGCTGCGTGCTGGATGTCGTCGAGGAAGTCGTTCGCCGCCGCGCAGTCGTCCTCGTATGACTCGGTCATCTCGTGCGTGTAGCTGCGCGCGTGCGTCGTGAAGACGCCGCCGCAGTCGACGTGGTCGCCGAGGAACACGACCTCGTCGGCGGAGAGCTTCTTGATGTCGCGCACGCACGCCTTCGCGGCGGCCGTGTCGATGTGCGTCCCGTGCGAGTCGGGGATGATGACGCGGACCTTGGAACGGTTCACTTGCACGCCTTGCTGAGCGCTGCTGAGATGGTTTTGAGTTCGGAGAATGACGAGTTGATCGCCGGGGAGAGCATGTCGATCAGGTCATCCTCGACGACGTCGAACTGCTCGGGCGTCATGCCGAGCTTCGAGCGGAGGTAGTGACGTGCGCCGCTGATTGCGAACCAGGCGTGACCTAGCTCGTGAAGGAGGTAATGCCACGCGGCCGTCGGCTCGGAGCACGAGTCCTTGTTTAGACGGATCGTCTGCGTGTCCTGCTCGTACGTGGCGTTCACCGCGGTGCTGAGCAGATTGGAATCGCCGATCTCATCGACCGTCGCCATCACGACGCTAACGGCGACGTTGAGCACGGAAACACGGCCGACCCTCTTCACGCGGCCCTCGACTTCTTGGCGCCGGTACGGATCGCGTCGACGGCCTCGAGATACGACCTCACTCGAACAGCGTAGGGAGCAGCCTGGCGGTTCCAGGGGCGGTCGATCAGAACGGCCAGTCCGTCGGGCTGCACGCCCTTCCACGACTCAAGCGTCTCCGCGCGGTCCTCGACGAGAACGTCGGCGAACTGCGTGACGAGGTGCTTCTTCTTCGTGGGGACACTCACGATGTCGTTCGCCTGGACGTACGGGTCCAGCCACTTCGCTCGCTCGTCCTGCCACGTCGGCGAGCCGCGGAACGGCGCCGTCGCGATCGTCACGTCGCCGAGGTCCTTCAGGATCGAGAGGAAGAGCCGGGCGCCGGGGTACCAGTCGAGCTCCCGGGCGAAACCGGGCGCGGCCATGATGTCGTTCGCGACGTGCAGGGCCTCGGGCGTGAGGGTCCGGGACAGCTCGAAGTGCTTGACGTCGTCGACCGCGTAGCGGTGCCCCCTCGGGGCCAGCCGCTGGAGCAGCCCCCCGACGAAGTCCGCCAGCACCCCGTCGACGTCCACCGCGATGTTCAGAGACAGCTTCACCGGAAACCTCCGCCGTTGTCGAATATCAATCCTTACGACTCGCCTCTGCCGGATTCAAACCGGAATGATTCCGATCGATCGATTCATTGCTGAGGCGCAAGCGTTGCGCACGCACGCTCCGGTTGCGCGACCTCAGCACATGCGAAAGAAGCTTCGCGTTTCTGGCTACTTCTGCGTGTCGCCGATCGTGTAGTGACGTGGGTCCTTGTCCGCGTATTGCGTCCGGAGTTTCTCCATCTGGGCCTCGATCTCGGCATAGGTCGGCCGCAGGTTCACGCTCGGCGGGCGGTCGTCGGTGAGCTTGCCGGCGGCCTTTGCATCCAGGAGAATCGCGCAGCACGCCATCACGTTCGCGAGGTGCTCCGTCCCGTCGACGGGGTCCAGCTCCTCACCGCTGATGTAGGCGTCGAGGTGACGCTTCGCCGCGGACAGGTAGACGCTCGACCGGACGCCGGCGACGCGCCAGTTCCAGGCGCCGTACTTGATCATCCCGGCGAATTGCGCGAGTGCCCACTTGGCCGTCGCGATCGGCGAGCAGAGCCAGAGCGGGACCTTGTTCCCGGCGATCGCGTCCTTGGGGTTCGTCTCCTTGCCGAAGAGGGTCTGGTTCGCCGAGCCGAGGCACTTCGAGCAATCGGCGCGAGCTGTCGAGTGAGTCCACGTGTGACTCACCGGCATCCGGGAGACCATCGCGCCGCAGACGGTAAACAGCTTCCCGTCCGTGACCTTGCCGGCGAGATGATAGACGTCCATCACATCCTCCGCAGCGCGTTCGTGAGCGTGGACCGAGCGACGCCGAGCGTGCGGGCGATCTCCCGGAGCGAGAGCTTCATCGCGAGTAGCGCCGACGCGCGCTCCAGCGTCTCCGTGTCGATCGCCGGCTGCCGGCCGACCTTCGGCTGTCGCGAGCGCCAGGACTTGCACGACGTCGCGTTCGCCTTCGGGTTGCGCGCGCGATATCGGCGGTCCTTCAGCGCGCCCTCACGCAGACGCAGACCGGCCTCCTCGAAGTTCTCCTCGCCGATCTTGAGCATCTGCGCGAGCGAGAACTCACGATGCACCTCGGCCCTCAGCAATTCGGTGTCGAACGCCATTCACCCGCCTCCGGTTGTCGGGCCGCCTCGCGACCCTCTCCAATCAGGTTAGTTGGAACGTGTAAAAACCCCACCAGTTAGGTGGGAGATCAAGCCGCCTTCAGCTCCGACTCGCGCGTGTGGTTCGCGCACGTGTGCTGCTCCGGCGGCGTCGGCCCGGTGAAGAGCTTCCCGCACGACGGGAGCTTCACGCCCTTCGGTCCACCGCTGCCGTCGCAGACCCACTCGCCGTTCCACGGGGCCAGCCTGCCGTCGGCGTCCTTCACCGCGAACGCGCCCTTCGACCAGTACGACATGATGACCGGGGGCGCCTTCGCAGGGACATCGGGGAGGAAGTCGTTCGCGCCCGTCTCCATTCGCTCCGACCAGGCGTGCGCCTTCTCGTGGAGCATCCTATCGATCTTCGTCTCGCCGATGTTCTCGTCGTGGACGTGCACCACATTCCGCGAGCCGAAGAGGATCGATTTGCGGTCCACGTAACACGCCTTCGCGAGGAGCCAGATCCCGCGCCCCGCGGCCGACGCGCCCAGCGACTGGAAGTTCGTGTTGCACGCGGCGCAGTACGGCGCGAGGCCACGCAGCCAGCCACTGATGGGCACCTCGACGTTCGCCATCCGCGTTGGGTTCGCGCAGAGACGGTTGATGTACTCGAAGTACAGCTCCATCTCCGGGAACGCCGTCATCCAGTCGTCGGTGTACTGTTCGGCCTTCTCGAGCGCGCGCTGCGGGTCCGCGTCGAACGTGACGTCGTACGTCTTGCGCGCCCAGAGCAGGAGCTTCTCGTTGCCGAGGCCACCGGGCTTGCCGAAGTTGAAGACCTTACCGACCTGGCGCGCGTTGTCGACGTCGGGGCGCTTCTTGTGCTTCTTCGCCTCGTCGTACGCCATGCCGAGGATCTTGGCGGCGACAATGAGGTGCGGATCGAGCCCGGCGTTGAGCGCGTCCGCCAGCGCGGAGCGACCGAACAGCTTGATGCAGACCTGCGCGAGCGTCCGCAGTTCAAGCATCTCATAGTCGGCCTGCAGGAACACGTACCCAGGCCTCGGGACGAAGCACTCCCGGGGGCCGACGCCTCGCCCCCAATTCTGCATGTTGGGCTTCGAGCTCGTCGTGCGCCCGGTCGCCGCGATGTCGAAGCGCGTGTGGATCGGATAGACCGTGCCCTTCATCAGCGCGGCGCAGTCCTTGTTCAAGACCGTGCCGAGGCGCGTGTAGTCGGCGTAATCCATGAGGAGAGGGTCCTCCGTCATGTCGCACGCATCCTCGGAGAGCGCGGTGTACTTGTCCTCGAGATCCTCGAGCGGGATGTTCTTGTCCGCCTTCCGCTTCTCCGCGCCCGTCTTCGTGAGCGGCACCTTCAGGCCCGACTCGCGACAGACCTTGCGCATGTACGCCGCGGCGGCCTTCGTGTCCCTCGAGCCATCCGCGCGCACGAAGCCGACCTCGCGCAAGCGCTCCGCGATCTTGTCGCGCTCTTGCTCGGTGCGCTGGGCCAGCTTGGCGACACGCTCGGGGTTCGTGCGAACACCCCACGCGGAGCAGAGCGCAAGCGCGAACGCGCGGCGGGCCTGCTCGTACTGCAGACGCAGGTACGGCACCGCGTGCTTCTCCTGCGCGACGTGCGCGACGGCGGTGACGACCGAGTCCTCCTTCGCGTAGACGGTCGGGGAGGGGCCCGTGAAGCCACGCCCGGCGGCGATCTCGTCCCAATCCTCGACGCGGAGGGGGATCAGTTCGCCGTACCGCAGGCGCGTGTGCCGCGGGTCCTCGATCATCTTGCCGTCGGGGCCCTTCACCTTCTGGGGCTTGTCGAGATCCATTCCGTACTTCCGCGCCACGTCGGCGAGGCTGTACTTCGGCTTGATCCAGCCGCCGCTCTCGGAGTGGAATCCCTGGTACCTGCCGGCGGCTATGTCGAGGAGCTTTTCCCGGATCTGCACGTCGGTGACGCGGTCGTCGTCGTACGCCTTGAAGACCTGATCGACGAACTCGGGGAAGTTCGAGCAGACGACCGCCGCGTCGAACGCCGTGTTCGCGCCGGAGAGGGTGACGCTCGGGTCGTAGAGCTTCGAGTGGAGGAGGTCCCTGGCGTCGCGCGCGTGGAGGATGCCAGCCGCCGACTCGCCGACCGTAAGCCACGTGAGGCACGCCATCTCCGGCGCTGTCACGCCCGGGCGAATGAGCGCGGTCTCGCTATCGAAGGACCAGATCGATGACGCCATGCCGGCTCGGCTCCTGTTCGACGAACTCGATGGTCCACGGGCCGCCGGCGGGCATCGTCGTGTAGACCTCCGCGCAATCGCGTCGCGAGCTCCACACGTGGCCGATGCCGCCGGCGACCCTCGCGCGGAAGTGATTCCCGCAGCGGATGACGAAGGGCCTCACGCCCCTACGCCAACTCCAGGTACGAGGAGGAGTCGCCTCGCTTCGCTGTCTCGAGCGCGTCCGTCGCCTCGGCCTCGGTGAAGCGCAGCGCCTCCGCCTTCGTGGCCCGCCACGGGCCGAAGCACGCGCTGATAGGAACGCCTAGATACGTGTACCCGCCCCACGCTGATCGACGACGAATGACGTACTGTTTCGGCGGCGCCGGCTTCTTCGGCACGAGCGTGACGATGCGGAGGCGCTCTCGGATGTCCGGCTCCGGCAAGAACGAATTGTCGTTGATCACCTGTCGTCGCTGTATGACGGCCTGTTCGTACGAGTCGTGCTTCTTCGCGTTGCGCTGCTTGAACTCCCAGCGGTTGTCCTCGCCCACGTAGGGCAGCGACGTCTTGCTCATATCCTTGACGATGTACTTCGACATCACGCACCTCCTTCGTCCAGCGACGGCGCCGGCTTCCCCTGCAGGGCCGCGACTCGCTCGATCTGCCGCTGCACTGCGATGCCCGACGCCGAGAAGACGTCGACGTTCATCGAGCCGCAATTCAGCACCGGGCACGTGTCGAACACGCCGCCCTCCTCGAGGCCAAGGTCCGTCTTCTCCGTCTCCGAGCGCGGGCCTTCCCATCCGCACGCATTGCAACGCACGACGCAATCGGGCATATGCCCCTCCTGTTGTGGGACTCCCGAATTGGGAGTCGATTATGGCGGCGCCGTGAGGGCTCGAACCTCACTGGACCGGAGCTGGCCCTCACCCCGAAGTCCGCCTAGCCCGTTACCGGGCCGCGCCAGATGGCCCCGAAGGGCCGGAAGCTAATCAGCCGAAGTCGATCCGGGAATCGACCGGGAAGAAGTCGTGTCGCGTGAAGTTCTGCTTCTTCTCCTTCGTGATCTTCGCCGTCGTCTCGACGCCGACCTTGCGGCCGCGCATCGGGTTCTTCGACTCGTCGCACGCCTCGAACGTGATGGTCTCGATGACCGGGTCCACCTTCGCCCTGAGGTACTCCTTCTGCTTCGGATCGCTGTAGTCGTACCCGAGCGCGGCGTAGAGGAACGCCTTGATGGCCGGGAACGCGACGTCCAGGTCCTTCATGCTCTGGAACCACGACCGCTTCGCGCCGACGGGGTCCTTCTCCTCGTTCGACGACTTCGTCACGGCGCACTCGACGATGAAGCCCTTCCCGCTCCTCCGCGTCTCCTTCAGGATGATCTTCTGAATCTCCAGCTCGTATCGACCGCCGGCTTCGAGGTACTGGCCGTTCTCGTAGATGCCCTTCTCACGCAACCCCGCAAAGGGATTCACCGCACCGCTCATTCGTACTGACCGATCTTGATCTGCGAAACACTATCAACCGCAGGGGCGCGCGAGCCGGGAGCGTAGCGTGTCGCCGTTACTCGACTTGCCCGCTGTTTCATGAGGATAACGCTCAAACCCCTCGCGGGTTCTCCCCGCGTAGCATGGCGGTACAATGCTCCGTCCCCCGCCCGCGCGCCCCTGACACAATGAGCGTAGGAGATACGTATGAACTCCCAACCAGTTCGCTCCTACATCGCGAACGGGATGGCGCCCGGTGTCTGCTTCATCTGCACGACCTTCTGCCAGCGGGCGCCCTTCAGCGCGACGATCTCCGCCTCGCTCGGGAAGTCGACCGTCGCGATGAGCACCTTCTGGTCGGCGCCGTACGTGTCCTCGGTCGCGCGCGCTTGCGACATGACCCGCTGCCAGGCGTCCCAATGCTCGCGGCAGCCGAGGAGGAACTCCGCGCTCACCTCATCGGCCTCCTGGCCGTCACGGTGCGTGCGCCCGAGAAGCTGCTCCGCGTCGGCCGCCTGCGTGATGCCGGTCGTGATGAGGTTCTGGTTCCAGGGCTGCAGGTTCTGGCCCGTGCCGCACGCGGCGACGGAGCAGATGATCGGACGGACCTTCTCCCTCTTCTCGCGAATCGCCTGGGCCAGCTGCGGGAGCGACTCGCCGGTCTTCGTGAGCGCGCCCTGCGCGAAGTACGGGATGCCCGTGCGCCGAGACAGCTCTTCGGCGAAGAACGTGTGCTCGACCCACACGATTCCGGGGTTCTCTTCCATCCACGCTTGACAGGTCTCGAGCGCGGAGTCATCGTGCCATTGGGCCCTGGGTACCGGCGTGAAGGTTGGCTTGATTCGCAGCCAATCGTGGAGCTCCGGTGAACGCAGGGCCCCGCTCTTTACCGCGTTGACGACCTGAAGCTCCGTGTCGAGCGTCCGGCTCCGCGAGAGGGTGTCGCGCACGAACTTCGCCCATGCGCGTCGCGCGTCGAGCCACTCCTGCGGCGGGCGCGGGTCCCACACGTAGTGGAGGCCGAGCGCGAGCTCGCGGGCGTGCCGCCAGATCGCGACCGCTTCGGACTCCTGCCAGCCGTCGGGCGTCTCCCACTTCGATCGCAAGGTGTCGAAGTGCCCGTTCGTGACGGGGTGCTCCGGGTAGCGCTTCGCCGTGATGTTCAGGCTGCAGTCGACCTGATCGCCCGTCGTCTCGACGAAGCCCGGCGTCTCGCTGAGTCGCTGGCGGAACGCACGGCGCGCGTCGGTGAGCTCGTCGCCCGTGCGAGGTCCGCTGGCGGCCAGCTCGACGAGCGGGCCCGGGTTCACGCGGCGGAGCGCGTTCACGCCGTCATCGAGCGCGTCGGCCCACTCCTCGAGTTCGCCGTCGTGCAACGGAATGGGGGAGTTGTCCTTCAGCGCCCAGCGAATCAGGTGCGCCGCGTCCTTCAGCGACTTCTTGACGACCGTCCCGGAGAGGACGATGACGCGCGTGTCCGGTAGCTCGCGCATGTAGCGGAGCAGTCGCTTCGTGACGCCGGCCTTCTTGTTCTTCGCCCGGTGCGCCTCGTCGAGGATGATGAGGTCGGGCGTGTACTGGCTGAAGAGGTTCGCCGCGCCGATGCGTCCGAGGAACTCGTACGACAGGATGCGGAGATTGCGCGCGACCTTCCAGTGCTTCGCCAGCTCCTTGCGCTCGTCCTCCGTCTTCTTGATCAGCGACGCGGGGAGGATGAGTAGCGGCACGCGCGCCGGCGGATCGAGCACCGTCGGCGCGAGCATCGTGATGAGCGTCTTGCCGGCGCCGACGCGCAGCGAGCCGACGAGGCCCCCGTACACGCCGATGTCGTGCAGCGCGAGGGCCTGCTTCGGTCGGAGCTTCCACGTCCCCTGCGTCGTCTTGAGCCGCTCGGTCATCTGCGACGCGAGCCACTCCAGCTCCGCGTCCGACCACGTGCGCCGCGGGAGGTTCTGGATGCGGTGCCACTCGTCGGTGCGAGCGATCGACCGCTTCGAGAACCAGCCCGGCGGCGGGTTGGCGGGGAAGGGGTTGCTCAGAGCTTCTTCCCGCCGTGCTTGTGCGGCCGCGTCTTGTTGAACGCGAGCTTCTCCGCCACCGCGGCGTCGAGGTCGATGCCGTAGTGGACCGCAAGGTCCGCGATTCGAATGATGGCGTCCGCGAGCTCGCTCGGGATGCCGCACGGCTTCCGCAAGCGCTCGTTGACCTCGTCTTGATCGACCACACGAGCGACCGGCGAATCGAACCGCCCCTTCGACGGCAGCACGCCGCTCGGGTTCTCGTACCAAGTCTGATCCGGCCGCTCTCCGGCGCGGAAGTCCTCGAGCGCCTCGCTCAGCTCCGAATGGATGAGCGCGATGCGCTCTCCGAAGGTCGCCGGCGAGTCGTAGAAGCCCTTGGCCTTCCCCGTCTCGTAGGCGTCCAGCCCGATCTCGCGGAGGTTCATGCGTCCCTCTGCAGACAGAAGAGCGCCCACGCGAGGCGCTTGCGCGTTCGCTTCTGCTCCGCCGCCTCGAGACGCGCGTGGTCCGCCGGCGTGGTCGGGGTCTTGGCCGCCGGGAAGCCGCCACGGGCGTAGACGCGACGCGCGCGAGCCGCCGCCGAGAAGAGCTTCCCGCGCTCGCGCGAGACCTCGATCTGCTTGAGCGTCTCGCGCTGCGCCTCGTGCAGCCCCTCGATGCGATCGACCTGCGCGGAGCACGCGGCGATGATCCCCGCGACGGCCGATGCGATGAGCGCCCGAGTCGGGTAGCGGTTCACGCCGACACCCGCTTCTCGAGGCGGGCGATCGTGCGCTTGAAGACCGCGATGACGTCCTTCTGCGTCGTCTTGGGCACGTCGTTGAACACAACGATCGAGCACCCCTTGTACTTGCCGACCGCCACGTAGCCCGTTTCGCGCAGCTCGGCGATCGCTGCGTCGGCGACCTTGTCATCGGGCGTGGCGGCGAACACTGCACCGACGGCGCACCAGCAATTCGCCTCCGGCTTGCGCGCCGCCTGTCGTCCTCCCATCCAGCTCCACGCACGGATCGTGACGCCGTTGGAGTTGACCTCACGCCCCCAGGCCCCCTTCGCCCACGCCACGGGCTTCGAGATGCGCTTCATCGCGCGCTTGAGGGCGGACAGGATCTTCTTGGTCTCGGTCTTCGTCTTCATTGTTCGCTCCACGCTCGCTTGTTGTTCATCGCCGCCGTGGCTTCGAGCACACGACCGTCCTCTCCCCGGACGAGGGACCCCTTCTCGACGCGCATCGCGTACGCCTGGCAGCACTTCGCCGGCATCGCGCTACGGTCTTCGTTCACGCTCCCGCACGCGGCGCAGAGCCACGTCTCGCCCGTCGGGGCGATCAACCGCCGAGCACCTCGCGCATCGTCGCGATGATCTGCGCAATCTCGTGCACCTGGACGTTCTCCATCTCGACGTCGACCGTGCCGAGCGCGCCGTTCAAGCTCACTTTCACCTTGTCGACCGTGAAGTGCTTCAGCGCCGGCGCATCCTCACGCGGCGGAACACACGGCACCTCGACGCGCTCGGTAGGGCGCTTGGTCGGGAGCTCGGTCTTCGGCGCCGTGTGCTTCACTGCGATGAGCTTCTCCCGGAGAAGGTGCTCCTCCAGCTCGCGCTTCGCCTGGGAGCGCTCGATCATCTGTCCGCGAGAGGACCAGGGCTCCATCGGCCCGTTGTCGTCGATGTTCCCGCTCGAATACTGGATCACACCGGGGTGATCGAGCGGCACCCAATCCTGGGGACCGTGTCCGAGGAAGCGGTCGAGCGTCCCGTTCTGGCGGAATACCCAGCTCATCGCCCGAGCCCCATCACGGTCACGGCCGCCTTCGCCATCAGCGCCGACTTGCACGCCGCGCCTTCCGGGGTCCTGGAGTCCAGGACGATGTCCCCGTACGTGCCCTCGTCCACGTACTTCACGACGAGCGCGGACAGGACGCCGGGTCCCTGCCCGTAGTCGTGCATGCGGTAGTCGGCCTTGCCCGTCGCCGCCGTGTTCTCCGCCTGCGCGCGGGCGACGAGCTTCTCCAACGTGGTCGCCTGGCGACCGATGGGGAAGCAGTCGACGTAGAGCGTGAAGCCCGACTCCGTCTCGGCCTTCGGCGTGTTCGCGGTATTGGGCGAGCTCGCATCCGTGCGACCGGTCTCCGCCGCGCTTGCGTCGTACGTGATGATCTCGTCCTTGGGCTTGTTCTTCGAGCCCTTCGGGCGACCTCGGCCCTTCTTCTCCTCGGTCTCGGGGGCCGGCGCGTCGGCCGTCTGTCCGGCGAGCACCGCGGCGGCCTCCGCCTGGGTCGTCGGTGCGGAGGATTGCTCCGGCGGGTTGATTGGCTGGTCGGAGACGGGCAGCGTCGACGCCTTCGGCGCGCGCAGCGGATCGACCGGGGTCTGCGCCGGGTCCGCCCACGCCGGGAGCTTCGGCTCCTCGGGGGCGGGCGTCGGAGCGGGCTCCGCCGGCTTCGCGCCCATCAGGCGCCCCAAGAGTCCGCCGGCGGGCGCGGGAGCGGGCTCGGCGTTCTGCGTCCCGAGGCGGGAAAGGAGCGAGGTCGTCTTCTGGTCGGCGTTGCTCATTGCGCGGATCGTCTCCTCCGGCGACAGGTTGCACTGCGCCGTGAACGGGCAGCCTCCGAACATCCCACACGCCCGAGGATTGGGCGGAAGTTCGAGCGGCTGCTGCTTTCCAATGAGTGTAGTAACAATCTCCTGAGCACCCTTTTCGATTAGTGGGAACATGTAATCCACGTGTTCCCGACTCACCTCCTGCAGCACGGGTAGGGACTTCCGCGTCTTGCGCGTCTGGAAGTACGTCCACTGCAGGCGGACCTTCGGCGCGTCGGGCCACCGTAGGAGAGCGCTCTTCGCGTACAGGATCGCCTGCGTGTCCTCGAGCAGATCCTCCGGCGTCTTCGCCCACTTCACGTCGCCCGTCGTCTTGTGGTCGAGCACGTCCGGGATGCCGTCCTCGCCCGGCGCCTTCAGCACGTCGATGAAGCCTCGGTACCAGATGCCCGTCGCCGGGGACTGGAACTTGAAGTGCTGCTCGATCTCGAGCCCCGGCGCCCCTGGCTTCGGTAGATGGTGCAGGCCGCTCGCCGCGATGTTCCCCGCCTCCGAGTCCGCCACGAAGTCCGGCATCTCCCCGGTCTTCAAGTAGCGCTCGAGTTGAGCGTGCACCTTCACGCCAAGTGCCGCAGACTTGTGCGCTTCCGGCCGTAGCTTGGCAACGTACTTCCACGCCCACTTCCGCTGGCACTCGTGCCACACGTTGAGCTGGCTCGCGCTCATAATGCGCGGGTCATCTTCTCCCGCCGCTCGATTCGTCTCCGGGGCGGTGGGGGGCTGTTGCACTAATCAGGTTAGTCGATTCCAGATACCTCGTAGGTCGCCTACGCTGATCCGTGACGGCGTCGGAGAAGACCTGCTCTCGATGCCGAACGCTGAAGCCGCTGTCGGACTTCTACCGACGCGGGCGAAGCGGACGGCTACACTCGCACTGCCGCGCCTGCCAATACGAGTACAGCAAAGCGTGGGCGGCTAAGAATCCGGAGGCGCGAAGAGCGCAGAACCGACGCGCGTCTCGGAAAGCGTCTGCTAATCGACGAGGCCATCGCGAACCGACGGACGTCCCGCCGAGACCTCCGAACGGAACCCCGTGCACAATCTGCGGAGATCCAATGAAGGAGGTGTGCATGGATCACTCGCACGCGACGGGATTCTTTCGCGGATGGTTGTGTCACTCGTGCAATCTCGGATTGGGCAAGTTCAGGGATTCCCCGGATCTTCTTGTGCGAGCTGCGGCGTACCTGCAGCGAAAGGATCAATGAGTCTCGACTTCGACCGTCTCGCGGTCTTCCCCCTGTATGGAGTGGGAGAAGACGGGCGGTGTGGGTGCGGTGCGATCGACTGCAAGGCAGCCGGTAAGCACCCCCTCATGCCATACGCACAACTCGGCATTGCGGAGAAGTGGAGCGGGGGAGAGGACTCGAGCTTCGGGATCGCCACGGGCCATCGCAGCGGCGTGTTCGTCGTCGACGTCGACGTGCGCGACGATCGCAACGGGCTCGAGGCGCTCGCCGCCATGGGCGAGTTCCCCGAGACGTACACGGTTCGCACACCGACGGGCGGGTACCACTTCTACTTCGCGCTGCCCGACTTCCCGGTGAAGACGTCGGGGAATCAGGTCGCGCCCGGCGTCGACATCCGAGGGGAAGGCGGCTTCGTCGTCGCGCCCGGCATGCCGCACAAGAACGGGGGCACCTACGAAGAGGTCGTCGACGTTCCGCCGGCGGCCGCACCCGCGTGGCTCCTCGAGCTCCCGTGCCTGCGCGGCTCGGTGCGCAACGTGTCCGAAGGTCCGCAGTCGCCCAACGCGCCGATTCCGATCGCGCCCGAGGACCCGGACTACGGCCGGAGAGTCGTGCTCGGGCGCGAGCACTGCGAGACCGCGCCGCCGGCGGTGGAGGGCGACGGCGGGAGCGTGGCGCTGCTCCGAGTGTGCATCTACCTCGTACGTAGATTGGAGCTTCCAATTGCCGTAGCTCGGCAGTTGGTCGCAGAGGTTTACAACCCCCGCTGCTCGCCGGAGTGGAGCGACTTCGAGATCGACCACAAGCTTGAATCGGCGCGCGACTCGTCGGAGATCATGCCCGGCATCGCGCCACCGACATGGAACGAGATGGTGGAGCGCGCCGCGGCGCCTCGTGCCATGCGTGAGGTCGGTGGGTCCGCCGGCGGCCGACGCACGCGCTCGGACACGCACGTCTATACGTACACGGCGGCGGAGAGCCCTGCGGCCTCCGAGGTCCGCAAGCTCCCGCCGGCCGAGGTCGCGTTCATCCTCGCATCGAACGCGGAATGGACGGGCGTCCTGCAGTACGATCTCTTCCGCCGTCGCGTGTGGGCCGTCGATCCGCCACTGAAGCTCGATTGCGAGACGCTCACCGGGCTCACGAAGGAAGACGTCGTCGACATCCAGTATTGGCTATGCTCGAACGGCGTTGCGGCCTCGAAGGAGGTCGTCCTCGACGCGATCATCGCCGCGTCCCGACGCAACGCCTACCACCCCGTGAAGGAATACCTCGAGACCTGCCGCGCGCGCCGGGTGCCGGGGATTTTAGACCAGGCCGCCACCGTTCTCTTCGGCGTGCAGTCCCCAATCGCGAACCTGTTCCTGCGCCGGACGCTGATCGCCGCCGTTCGACGCATCTACTCCCCGGGGACCCAGGTCGACACGATGCTCGTCCTTCACGGCGCGCAAGGCGCTCGGAAGAGCACGTTCGTGCGCGAGCTGTTCGGCCGCGAGTTCATCCGCTCCCAGATGCCGAGCCTGGACACGAAGGATGCCTCGAACGCGCTCCGCGGATATTGGGGTATCGAACTCGCCGAGCTGGATCGCATCGCGCGCGCGGAAAACGCCACGGTGAAGGAGTTCCTCACTCGAGTGGACGACGACTACCGCAAGGTCTTCGGCATCGACGAGAACAAGTACCCGCGCGAGTGCGTGTTCGTCGGCACGACCAACGAGAACGACTTCCTTCGGGACTCGACAGGGAATCGGCGCTACTGGCCCATCGCCGTCGAGAAGGTCGACCTCGAGTGGCTGCTCGCGAACCGCGACGCGATCTGGGGCGAGGCCCTGCACCTGGCGGAGGCGGGCGAGCCACACTGGATGGATCGCGTCGAGGAAGAGCACGCCGAGGCGGCGCGCGATCCGTTCGTCGTTCACGACCCGTGGCACGACGACATCCGCGACTTCCTCCGGGGACGCAAGCGCGTGAAGGCGACCGAGGTTTACGAATACGCCATCGCGCGCGGTACGACCGACAAGACCAAGTATGGGCGCGCCGAGCAGCTCCGGGTCACGGACACGCTCCGCCGACTTGGGTGTGAGCAGAAGAAGTCCAACGGAGAGCGCGTGTGGACGGTCCCTGCCGAGCTGGCGGAGTCGGCGCCGGTCGATCCCGCCAAGCGATTCGCAGAGGCATTATCCGCGCGCACGAACTGATTATCCGGGAATAAACAATTCAAAGCCCACCCAGCCCCGGCTCGGTGGGCTTTTTCGTGCCCTGAAGGGGCGGTTCGGGGTGTCATCGGTCCCTGAGAGAAAAGCCAATGATTTCGCAAGATAGGCACGAGACAGGGACAGAGGGACAGAGATAGATAATGGGTATGATTGGTAGCGGTGGGGGAGGGGTGCCCGGCGGTGGGGACGAATCTCCCGGTATACGGAGGGACTGTCCCTCCTGTCCCTCCGTCCCTGTTTGACATGTAGGTAGGAGCACATCCCGGTCACTACGCTGATCGGTGAGCGAGATTCTGAAGAAGCAGCGGCGACTGGACATCCAGACCGCGCCCGTCGACATGAAGCTGCAGCGCACGCCCCAGGGTGGCCTGATGGCGCGCGCGACACCGACCCGGTGCGGGGTGCTCGAGTACACGTACCCGGGCGGCAAGAAGGTCCGCGAGCTCCGACATCCCGACGAGGTGTTCCGCTCGGACAGCCTCGAGTCGCTGCGTGGCGCTCCCATCACGGTCGGACACCCCAACGTCCCCGTCGACGCCGCGAACTGGCAGACCCTGGCGAAGGGGCACGTCGGCGATGACGTCCACCAGGACGGGAAGTTCGTCGCGGCGAAGGTCCGCATCCAAGATGCGGCGACCGTCGAACGCTGCATCGACGCGACCCGGCCCGATCGTCTGGTGGAGATGTCGTGCGGCTACGACGCGGACGTCGAGTTCACGCCCGGCGTCTGGCAGGGAGAGCGCTACGACGCCGTCCAGCGGAACATTCGATACAACCACGTGGCGCTCGGACCTCGTAATTGGGGCCGTGCGGGCAACGAGGTGGGTCTCCGTCTGGATGCACAAGAGGGAAGTGAGGATATCACTCCCTACACTTATCTTGTGAATCACATCGATCAAGCCGACCCGGCGGCGCCGGTCACCGTTCTGGACGCGAAGGACTTCGTGTCGAAGGCGGACCACGAGAAGGCGTTGGGCGTGAAGGAGTCCAAGATCGCCGAGCTCGAGGCGAAGCTCGCATCGCAGACGAAGCGCGCGGACAGCGCGGAAGCGCAGATCGCCCCGGCGGCTCTCGACGTGCTCGTCGCTGAGCGACAGTCGATCGTCGACACGGCCCGCTCGGTCATCGGCAAGGAGTTCAAGGCCGACGGCAAGAGCGCGCACGCGATTCGTCTCGAGGTCGTGACGAAGGCACGCCCGTCAATGAAGTTTGACGGCAAGTCCGAGGCGTACGTCGCCGGCGTGTTCGAGACGCTCGCGGCTTCGGAAGCGGCGGCGACCGCGTCGCACGAGAAGGTGTCGACCGCGAAGACCGATTCGACCAGCGCCGACAAGGTCGGCACCGCGTTCGACGGGATGATCAAGGACCTCCACGGCCAGTTTCAGGAGAACAAGTAATGGCGGGCATTCAGATTCCCCAGACCGATTACGAGCAGACCCCGACCACTTTCGCCGCGGGCATGCCGGCTCGGCCGCTCGGGAACGGTGAGACCGTCGAGCACTTCGTGGCTTCGGTCGACATCGATCCGGGCACGCTCGTCGAGGTCGTGAACGGCGCGGTCCGTCCAGCGCAGTCGCTGAACGGCGCGCTCAAGCCGCTCGTCGGCGTGGCGCTCCGCATGCTCACGCACACGAACGCGACGTCGTTCTCGCCGCCCTTCACCACGTGGAAGGCGGGCCAGCAGGTCCCCGTGATGCGCAAGGGGCGCATCTACGCGAAGTGGAGCGGCACCACGCAGCCCGAGTACGGGAAGCTGAACTACTCCCACTCGAGCGACGGCACGCACAACCAGGGCGTGTTCACCGACGCGGCGACGGCCAGCACCGCGGGTGCGGAAGTCGACAACTGCCCGAACGGCGTTCTCTCGGTGAAGTCGACCGGCTCCACGTCGGTTTGCCTCGTCGAGCTCAACCTGCCCGCCGGCTGATTCTCAGGAGACGGAGACACAATCACATGAAGAGGGTTTTCCGCGCCGACGCGATTCAGGCGCTCGTCAATCAGGGGCACCTCGACGCAGGCGAGGGCATCGTCTTCGCTCGCGAGCTCGAGAACATCGAGGCGCAGGTCTACGAGATCAAGTACCCGGACCTGAAGGGGCGCTCGATGCTCCCGGCGTTCGGCGGCCTCTCGCCCACGGACGAGACGTGGACCTGGCGCATCATGGACAAGCAGCTCGCCGAGGCGGACGAGGCCGAGCTCACGACCGACGAGATCCCGACGGTCGACGTCCTCATGGCGGAGACCCACTCAGGCTTCGTCGACATCGTTCAGGGCTACGGCTACACGATCGACGAGATCCAGAAGTCGCAGCGCCTCGGGCGCCCGCTGGACCTCACGCGCGCGACGCTGGCGCGTGAAGCGGTCGAGCGCAAGTTCGACTCGATGATCGCGCTCGGCTCGAAGAACGCTTCGCTCAACGGGCTGTACGGGTTGCTGAACCAGCCGCTCGACACGGCGTCTGGCTTCGTGCACTCGGTGAGCGTGGCGAGCGGAGACCTCACGGCGGGCGCGTCGGGCACGGGGACCGTGTGGGACCCGAACGCGGCGTCGAACGCCTGCACGGTCAAGGAGATCGTTCGGCAGCTGAACCAGGCGTTCGCGTACGTCACGGTGGGGACGAACATGATCCACCGCCCGGATACGCTGGTCCTCGACACGAAGACCTACACGGCCTGGGAGACCACGCCGGCGAGCCTCGCGGACGCGAACTACTCGGCGTCGGACAAGAGCCTGCTCGATTACATCAAGGGCCAGTGCAAGTGGCTCAAGAACATCGACTGGTGGCTCAAGTGCAACACGGCGGGCCCCTCGAGCAAGGCGCGCGCGGTCCTGTACGAGAAGAAGCAGGAGAACGGGTGCTACGGCATCTCGCGCGAGTTCACGCAGATGCCGGTGCAGGTCAAGAACTTCAAGTTCTGGATTCCCTGCTTCGGCAAGTGCGGCGGCGTGAAGATCCGCTACCCCAAGTCGATGGTCTACATCGATGGCATCCAGCCCTGATAGCTGAGACAGGGTGACGGGCTGAAGCCCCTGGTCGGAAACGGCCGGGGGCTTTTGCTATTGGGGAGGGGTGGTCACCATGCCACCCTCCTTTTCGAGGTAGGTGGCGCATGCGCGCAGACGCGCCGGCGAATCGCCCGAGTGTCCGAGCGTGAGGTTGCACGCCTGGCACACCCAGCCGCGGAACGCGCCGGACTTGGCATCATGGTCGCGATGAGGGGTGGTCATAGGATCCGCGCACACGGCGCACGCGCGTCCCACGTTCTCATTCCGTTCGTGTTGGGAGCGAGTGCTCTGCTTCACCCAGGAGCGCATGCAGACCACACATCGCCTCGTTGCCGCATATCGGGTCGTGTTGTTGCACCGCTTGCACGGCGCTGCTTCATAGGTCTCGTATTGCTTCACTAATCAGCATAGGCGTTCTGCTTAGATGCCCTGCTTCAACAAGCATGCTTTTCGTAAGTATGCGGACAAGCATGCTTTTTCCACAAGCATGCTTTTTCTACAAGCATGCTTTTTCATTGCGCTTAGCATTGTAGTGGAGTGGAGTGGAGTGGAGTGGAGTGGAGTGGAGTGGAGTGGAGTGGAGTGGAGTGGAGTGGAGTGGAGTGGAGTGGAGTGGGGCGGGGTGGAGTGGAGTGGAGGGGG
>Ga0134128_10001729_pt1 | contig 27653 bp, 33 predicted proteins | sample KB31754_FD_96462 | JGI IMG/M metagenome (GOLD analysis project Ga0134128, IMG submission 96462) | Terrestrial soil microbial communities with excess Nitrogen fertilizer from Kellogg Biological Station, Michigan, USA - KB3-175-4 | ecosystem: Environmental > Terrestrial > Soil > Unclassified ...
GTGCATCACCGGCGCGCTGGCAGGCGTGCCCGAGTTGCTTCCATGCCGCGGAATAGCCCGTGTCGAAATCGAGCGCCGCGCGCAGGTGCACCATCGCTTCCGCTGCGTCGCCGGCTTCCAGCAACGTCGTGCCGAGCGAATAGCGCAGCAGCGCACCATCGCGGGGCCCGTTCAATTGCGCCCTCAAGACGTCGATACGCTTCATGTGGAGCGGCTGTTGTGGAATGTCAGGCCACGGAGCTCTTGGCCATGGATGGCGGCTTTTAAGGCCCTGGTGGTCTCCATGAAGTTCGCGCGCTCCAGCGTGCGGCCTGGTTCGTCGATGCTGTAACGCGCCACTTGGTTTGATCGGTCGCGACGTTTGGTTTGATCGGCATTTATTGGCGCGTGGAAGCGGCATTTATGGGTCACCGAAGCGAGGCTACCACGTCGTAACCAGCAGTTCGCTGGCCTGCTTCGGGCTGGCATTGCCGCCGATTGTGTAGGTCGTGCGCAGCCGCCGCGAGCGGAAGGCGCCATAGACCCGCCGCATGGTCGGATGATCATTGATCGACAGGACGGCTCGACCGCGCAGCGCGGCCATTGCGGTCGCGAGCGCCTCATGCTGCCCTAGGTCGAAACTCTGTCCGTATCCTTCCGTCTCGAAGTACGGCGGGTCACAGTAAAACAGCGTCTCGGGACGATCGTAGCGGGTAATGCAATCCTGCCACGGCAGATGCTCGATGGTGACGCGGGCGAGCCGCAGATGCGCGGCTGACAAGTCTTCCTCGATCCGAAGCAGGTTCAGGCGCGGACCGGCTGTTGCAGCCGTGCCGAAGGTCTGGCCGGCGACCTTGGCGCCAAAAGCGAGCTTCTGAAGGTAGAAGAACCGAGCCGCGCGCTGGATGTCGGTCAGCGTTTCGGGGCGCTCCATCTGCGTCCACTTGAACATCTCGCGGCTCACCAGCGCCCAGCGAAACTGCCTGACGAGCTCGTCCAGGTGATGGCGCACACAGCGGTACAAGCGAACCAGCTCGCCGTTGAGGTCGTTGATGATCTCGACCGGCGCCGGCGTGCGCATGAACAGGATGGCCGCGCCGCCGGCGAACGGTTCGACGTAACAATGGTGCGGCGACTTTTCAATGAGCGGAACGATGTGTTTTGCGAGCCGGCGCTTTCCGCCAGGCCAAGGAACAATTGGAGTCATGGTTCTCAATTCCGATGAACGTGATGGCTTAGCCTTCACCTGCTGCGACGTCGCGGCAGGGGGCCTTGCCTGACTCCACCGTTCACGCGGTGGTACTCGGGGATCGGCGACGCGCTCCAACGCAGCGTCGATCGCCCTCTTCTTTCCAACTACACCGCAACGCCAGCTGTCCAGGCACCCGCGATGTAGGTGGTGATCTTGGATTCGGCCTCGATGACGAAACGCCAGCCAGTCCGCGGCGCGCCGAATACCCATGCGGCATTGAGGCCATCCCACACCGCGACCTGGCCATCTTTGCCGGCCCATGCCCCTGTGGCACCGGCAGCAACGATGTAAGTATCGCCCGCGGCCGGAGATGCCGGCGGCGCTGCGGTAGTGCGGTTCTTTGCTGATGGGTGAAAGGCAAAGCGGCCAATGGCCAGCAGATTGGCGTCCATGCCTGCGTTCCAGTTCTGCTCGCCCAACGCCCAGCCGTAATTGAGACCGCTGCGCGGCTCGATTGAAGCGCTCATGGTGTACCTCCGTAGAACATGCCGTAGTTGAAGCCGTAGCCCGACCGGAGCAGCAGAAAGCCGTGGTGCTGCGCGCTTATCAATGCGTCGCGCTCACTTTCAAGCTCAATGCGCAAGCTGCCATTCAGAAGGCCAAAACTCGCATTGGGAAAGGCAGCATTGGGTAGCATGAAACTCGCGGTATAACGACCTACGCCCTTGGTGATGCGCAGATCGTCGATGTAGCCGGGGAAAGATGACGGCGAAACTGTACTGTCCCAGCGCGTGCCGATGCGCACATCCTGCGTTGTGGCGGGCAGATCGCCTACGATGGTCGCAGACGCCATCATTGTGCCGTTGACGTACAGCGTGAACACGTCGCCGTTGCGCGACACCGCAATATGCGACCATGCCCCCACAGTGATCGGGTTGGGCGATATCAGCCCGTGCCAAGCGCTGTTGTAGTAGCCAAAGGCAGGATAGGTCAATGTGCCCGAATTAGCGCCCAGCGTCGTCGAGCTCGCAAAGTGAAGAGCGTATTGAATGTTGCCGCTGCCGGGATAAACCGTCGTTAGCAGGCCCTGCCCGCTGGGAGCTGAGGTCGGATAGCACCAACACTCAAGAGTAAAGTCGCCAGACGTAATATTGAGACCGGCGTTGTGGGGGCAGTCGGCCCCTCCTGACGCGAGACAGCCGAGACTCGCTCCTCCGAACTTCGACTGTGCCGTCTTGATGGATGACGTGCCGACCACCGCCCAAGTATTCCCGGCGATCTCATCCTTGAAGACTTTGCTTCCGTCGGTGCCATCAAAATGCAGGAGCGCCGTCACATAGCTCCAATAAGGATCGTCCGATCCGCCGCGTTCCGCGTCATTTGTGAAGGTGAAGGTTGTCCCGGCCATGCCGGTCTCGGAATGCAGAAGCGCGTCGGCCTGGTTATAGATGCGCAGATTGTAGGTCGTCCCGGCTTCCGGCCCAACATCCGCCTGCGTCGTGTCGATCAGTTGATCGGCCTCAAGGATACGATCGCGGTGTGCCCACGTGAACACCAGGTCTCCCGTCACAGAGGCGGGATAAGCAACGCCATTGACCTGCACATCGGCAGGGGGGTACGGCCGGTATTGTCGCTGGGCGAATGTAACCTCCAATGCCGTTGCCAACGATGGATCGAGCTGCGTGCTACCCATATTTGTCAGCAACTTGGCATCGATGGTTTCGCCAGCCGTGTATTCCGCGCCGTCCGTGCCGTCGAAGCCGTCGAAAAACCAGATGCGGCTGCTGGCGGCGTGTGCGACGGGCACTGTGTCAGCGCAACCGCGTCCGAGCGTGATCGTGCCGGCGTCTGCGTCGATGGCATCCACGCGCACAATTTCGTCATCCCACAACGCGGCCGAACCAACTGTCACGCGGTCGAGCAAAGTTCCTTCGACGAGCGTGAAGTCGGTCACCAGTACGCCCGTGAGCGTATCGCTCTCAGCGATCAGCGCGGCGGGGCACCAAGGCGCGGTTGCAGTGCCGGCATAGCTTGCGCCGCCGTCGGTGGAGACTGTGACGGTGTAATCGCGGCTTGTGGCCGGATCGATCGCCGCCGTCATCAGGTAGCCCGCGTCGTCCGGAAGCGCGCCAAGGTCGGCACGCGAAAGACTGCGCACAACTTCGAAATAAGGTGCCTCGAACGCCGTCTGGTAGAGGATTCCGAGCGGGATTTGCGAGGGGCGCGTGTCTACACCTGGCTCTTGCCCCATGAAACTGGAAAGGGGCAAGCTGTAGATGTCTTCGACGGCAGTGAGCTTGATGGCGCCGCTGGTGAGCGTGCCGCTATCGGGATCGCCGACGATGCACACCATGTCCGCGATGCCATGCTTGGGCGCCTCCATTCTGAAATAGGTGCCTTTTCGCCACGCGTGTGCCACGCGTGTGGCGGTGATTTCGAAGCCGTGCGTGGGTGTCGCCGTCGATTGCAGATCGCGTTGTGCAACGCGCAATGCGAGATCACTTGTGGGGATCTCTGGAGAGCTCGTGTCCTGGTGGCTGCGGCCGTAGGCACTCACCAGTGCCAGAGCTTCCACGGGGCGCGTCGAAACCGTGGTCTTCTGCTGCGGATCGAAAAATTGCACGCTGACGCTGTTGACGGCGCTGTCGAGCGTCGCCGGTTGCATGGTGAACGCAAGAATGTCATCGTCGGTAAGAACCGGCAGCGCGTTGATGTCGTACTGACCATTCGCGATGTCGAGATACCAGAGGCCATCGGCGGGGCTGCGCGTCATGCTGCAACCGGCCACCTTTTCGATGCGCGCGATGAAGGCGTCGATCGTCTCCTGCGACGCATCGTAGTTCGTGCAAAGCCCGAAGCCCTGCGACGAAAACCAATCGGCAGCCGCCTTGAAGCTGGCATCGTTCATGTTGGCCGTGGGTTCGCGGCCCATATGTTGCTGGGTGCGCGCGTAGTACAGGATGTGCGCAGGATTCATGCCGACGAGCCCCGCACCAGCGTCGGTCGTCAACAGTTGGCCATCCTGATGCATCCAGTAGCGCGCACCATCCCAGCACAGGGAAACGAAGGCCCACCGCCCAAGCGCGGGCGAGTCGATGGTTTCAAGCACCTGCGGTTGAAGTACATTGATGTCCTGCTGCTGCACATAGCGCCATGCGGTGCCGACGACCGACCACTCGGTTTCATGTCCCGTGATGTTCTTGTCGCCGTAGCCGAAAAGCGATCGCCCGAACCCTGAACTGCTGGTGGATTCCAGCCATACCCATGCGTCCATCGTCCACGGGATGCTTCCCAGCGATTCATCGGCGCCCATCTGGATATCCAGGTAATCGTCGACGCCATCGAAGTACGCCGAGGAACCTCCGAACATCGATTTGTCGGTAGTGATATGCGCACCGTTGAAGGCGGTGACGGCGTGGCCGCAATCGTCTGAAAAATCGGTGGACCCGTCTGGGCCATCCATGTTCAGCAGCATCACCGTGCTGCTGTCGCGCGCGAAGGCAGTCGTGGGCGCTTGATACTGCATGGCTGCGTAATATGCGCCCCGACGCAGGCGAATCGAATCGACGTAGCCCTGCCACCAGCCGGCGAGCGCGGAATAGGGGCCGTCAAGATGCTTGGAAGTGCCGACCAGAAAATAGCCGGTGTTCCAGTCCGGCCACGGCCAATTGCCTGCAACGGGCGCGCGCGCATCGCTCATCGCGACCGGCGCTTTCTCCGGGTACCAGCAGTTGTTGTCATCCCAACCCTTCGTAATTTTCCGCCACTTGTAGCTGATCTTTTGCGGGTAGGGATTCATGGCGCCGTAGCGGCCGCCCTTCCACGCCGCGGTCATGAAGCCGCGCCATGCTGGCTGCTGATCGCCGAAGGTCGCCGTCAGGTACGCATTCGGCTGCTGGGTCGCTTCGCCGAACATGATGTCCATGTCACCGGCCATGCCGCCCTGGTCTTTCTCGCCGCCCCATAGGTTCGGCGCGTTGACGGTGATGGTGCCGCTGGCGGTCAGCTCGCCTGACCACGCCGTCTTGTCGCCGCCACGGATCTCCAGCAGTGCGTCGGCGGGGCCGTAGCCGAGACCCATGTGGAAGGCCGGGTGGTACCAATAACCGACAGTGGTCTTGCTGCTCTTGCCGCCCATGTCAGCATGCCCCCTTTTCTTCGCACTCGCGCGCCCATCTCACCAACGCAAGCGCCAGCGCATCGCCGGTGGCCTCCAGCTTTTCGGCCTCGATCCCGTGCTTCACGAAATCGGTCCAGTCGAGGCCGTGCGCACGAAACCAGGTGCGCGCGCCGCCGCGACAAAACCCGCGGCGCTTGCTGAAACCGCGGATGGTGAACAGGTGGCGGGTGGTCACGATCATTTCTTGCCGCCGTCGCTCTGGATGGCTTCAGTCCCCATCTGCTTCCATGCCAGGATGAAGCTGTCGTCGGTCCAGCCGGTGCCGAACAAATCGACCACCTGTTGACCGTCCGTCGTCGTCGGCGTGTCGGCCGCCGTCGGCTGCGGGCCTTTTTGCTTGGGCATCGACGCGATCGCGATCGCGGCAACCAGCAACGCGACGATCAGGTACACCACGAACCAGATGATGCTTTCCTTCGGCTGGCCCGCTGGCGCGGGGCGAAGCATTTCGACGACGGCATACACTGACCAGCCCATGACGCCGGTCAGCGCCACAGCGGCCAGCGCGATGCGCGTGACCAAGCCGTCGCGCGTGTCCAGCCACCAGTAGCGCAGGCGCCAGCCGTAGACGTAGCGCAGGCGCGCGATTTTCTTCTTCAGCCCCATGACATGCTTTGTCCGTCGTAGGGGTTCTGCACCGGCTTGTAGATGGCGCCGCCGTAATTGATGGTGTTGTTGCGCGCGGTGCACGCGGCCCATGTGCCGGGACACGTCGGTCGCACCGTGACGTTGAGGCCGACGGCAAGATCGGCCGCGCCGTACAGCAGCGTGATCGTTGTACCGGTATGCGCCCAGATCGGGCGCCGGATGACGAGGCCGCTCGCTGCATCGGTCCACCAGATGTCGCCGCCGGCGAGGTTGAACGGTGCGGTGCCAAACGCATCGGCCGTCAGGTTCAAGCCGTCGACAGCCGTCAGCGTCGCAGCGATCTCGAAATCGGCCGAGACCAGGTTGCAACCGCGCAACCCGGTCGAATAGGGCGTCTTCCAGCACGCCACCTGGAACTTCGCGCCCTGGTACATCGCCTTGCCGATCTGGCCCGGAGGCACGCAGGTGAGCGCCAGCGTCTGCGTGGCATCATCGAACTTGGGCTGTTGCACGAAGCCCAGCCATTCCACGACCACTTCCTGGTCGGGATCGTCCAGGTGCGTAGCCATGCACGACACGCTGATCGGATCGCTCGGCACGAACGGCAACCAGTTGTTGCCGAAATCCTGCGTGGGTGGCAGCTCGGCCGCGTTCGGGTTGAGGGAATACGGTAGCGTGATCGTGACGGTGTTCTGCTGGCTCTCCGCGCTCTGCTTGATGGCGGTGCGGCTGATCGCGCACGCGGTGTACGTCTGGCCGCCGCGCACCTGGTCGCGATCGCACGCGATGAATCGCCACGCCTTCGACTGGCGGCCGAACAGGAACAGGTGCGTTGGCTTGCCGCCGCGCGCGCTGGTTTCGTAGGCTTCAAACGTCATTGGCCAGCGCCTGCCAGTTGATCGTGGTGGTCGCGCCCGTCGCAGCGTCCGCGTCGTACTGCAGTTGCACCGTGTCGCTCGCCTGCGCCGCCACGCTCATGAGGTTGATCTGGCGCACCTTCGATGGATCCACGGACTCGCCCAGCGCGCTGTCGAGCTGCAGCACTTCGTGATCGGTGGCGTCCGCGCTACCGGTGATGCGCCGGTAAAACACCGTGCCGTCGTACAGCTCGATGCGCAGGTCGCGCCGATTCACCTGCACGAAGTCGAACACCGTATAGCCTTGCCGCGCGACGGTCAGGTTGGTGCTTGCAGCGTCGATCGGCGCAGACATGCGCACGCTGTTCTGCCAGTCCGGCACCCAGCATTGCGCGACGCGGCCGGCCAGCTGGTACAAAAGCGCCTTCAACATGCCGTAATCGGCCCGTGACTGCGCTTTGAAAAACTGCGCCTGCGCGCGGAACGGCATCGCGGGCTGGTCGTAGTACCAGATCGGCCCAGTGGTCGCATCGACGGTGCCGCTGACGCGATCGTATTCGTCGGTCGGGTCGGTGCTCTCGTCGCCGCGCCAATCCATCACCGGCACGCCGCGATACACGGTTGCGCTGGGCCATGCCGCGGGCCAGTCGCATGGCTCGTCGATCAGTGCCTGCAGCTGCAGCGTGGAAATCTCATCGCTGCCCTGCGTTTCCTGCGGTGGCTGCGTCAAGCGCGCCTTGCGCACGGGGTAGATGCGATCGCCCGCACCCCACGCGTTCGCCGTTGCGCCCGTGAACGCCAGGCTGCCATCGGCGATGCTGTCTATCGTCGCCAGCTCCCAGTTCTGCACGTCGCGCCACAGCAGCGCCTTGCCGCCGGCGACGAAGTCGAAGTTGGCGGTATCGCAGTCGATGCCAGCCGAACCGACCGCGAGCGGCGCGGAAAGCCACTGCACGTCGGGATAGATCGGTAGCAGGAACTGGCCCACGCCGATCTGCCGGCGAATCGCATCGACAATGCGGCGCTCGTCGTTGTCGATCGACGATTGCCAGGCAAACGCGCGGCGCGGCGCATCGAGTAGCTGTCGAACCTGTTGCGCGGCCGTCGCCGACGACTGCATCACGTCGGTAAGCCACGACAGCGTTTCGTTCACCGGATTGGCCCAATCCGGCGGGCATGGCCACACGATCGGCTGGCCGACGGCGTAACCCATCAGCCTGCGCTCCACTTGCCCTGGATGGCGCGCGGGTTGTTGCCCACCGTCACGACGATCACCTTTTGGCCGGTATGGCTATTCATCACCTCATGCGCCGCCTGCTCGCGGTCCCACACGGCCACCACCTTGATGTCCTGCGGTCGCTGCGCAGCGTGCCGTGCGGCCATCGCCTGCATCGACACACGCGGCATTGAACGCACGTTGAAGCCAACCTCCTGCGGCGACGGCACATTGGCGAACGGCGACACGTAACCGCCGTCGGCGTAGCCGACGCCGATGGCGCGACGCAACGCATTGAAGCCCGCTTCGCCGCCGATCGCTTGCACTTCCGACGCGGACAAGACGCCTTCGCGGCCATGCACGACGCCGACCGCCTGTGTAACGGGCGCATCGCCTGTGTAACCACCACGGGAATAGCCGCCCGTGCTCTGCGCGCGGATCTGCGCCACGTTGGCCAGACCCGCGGCAATCGCGACGGCGGCATACGCCGCACCGATGGCCGGGGCTGCCGGGCCGCCCACCGAGACGCCGGCCTTGTACGCGGCCACCGCGCTCGCGTACGTATTGATCATCGCCTGCGTGATTGCGGCGGCCTTGCCGACGGCCGCAACCTTTTTGTTCTGGCTGTTCGACAGCTGGGCCAACTGTCCCAAAAGGTCGCTGGCCACCTGCAACCGTCCCCAATATTCGGCCTGCGTGATCTGCGCCATTGCATCCTTGTGCTGGTTGGCGTACATCTCGCTTTCTTTCTGGTACTGCTGTTGCAGCTGCAACAGCTTGTCGTTGTTGTCTTGATATGCCTTCTGCGCGGCGGCATAGTTCGCCGCCAGCTGCGCCTGCTGCTGCGCGTAGGCGACGTTTTCGTTCTGGCGATCCTGGTCGACCAGCGCCAGCGGGTTGTCGCGTTTGTTCTCGCCGGGAATGTTGCGCAGGCTGCGCAAGCGCGGCGATTTCTGGACGCCTGTCGCCAGGGCGGCGCCGACCATGCTGTCGACCTCGTCAGCGCTCGGTGCTTTGCCTTCATCCTTCAACTTTTCCAGCAGGTCGTAGAGGTCCTTCAGCTTCTTCATTGCCTTGGCGGTGTCCACGTCCACGGGCCGGCCAAGGCTTGCCTGCAGATCGAGCCACGCCTGCGCGGTTTTTTCGATGGATGCTTTTTCGTCGGCGTCGATCTGCATGCGCTTCGTCGCACGCTCCTGCTGCAGGTCGCTGATCTGCTGATCGATCTGATCGGCCTTTTTCTTGGCCGTGATGCGCTCGGCCGCCGTTTTCGCGTCGGCCAGCACCTGCGCCTTTTCTTTTTCCAGCGCTGCGGTGCGATCAGCGACGTAATCATCGAGATTGGTGCGCAACGCGTTGTAATACGCCGTGTCGTTGAGCAGGTCACTCTTGCGCAGTGCCGCCAGTTGCTTGTCGGCGTTCTGGTAGGCGTTCTGGATCGCGGTCAGCGAGTCCTGGATGGCCGCGAGGTTGGCGTTGGCTTGCAGCTTGTCGAGATTGGGGCCCTTCGGTCCGCGCGCTGAAGCGCCGAGTTCCTTGTTGACGAGATAATCGAAGCCTTTGCCCGAATACGTGAATTGATCGACGCCCGCTGGCGTTGCCAGGACGCCTTTGGGCAAATCCCGATTGGCCAGCATCAACTTGTTCAGGGTTTCAGTGACCTTGGCCACTGCGGCGGCGCGGTCTGCGGCCTTGTCGTAGCCCTTCGCGAGCTTCTGGATGCTCTGGCTGGCTGCGTCCCCGGCTTCCGCAATCTGCTGCTGCTTGGCGGCGGTTTTCGCGCTGGCCTGGGCCGCGTCTTCTGCAGCGCCGTTGAGCTGTTTGTACGCTTCGGCAGCGCCTGCCAGACGCTGCGACAGCGACCCGCCGAACACGTTGGCGCCTTCGCTTTGGCCAATCGCCGCAAGCGCTTGTCCCTGCGCGGTCAACGACAGTGCGCCCGATTCGTCGCGCTGCACGTTGCCGGAAGCAATGTTCTGTTCCAGGACCGCACGCGCGGCCGCAAGTTGCGCGGCATGCTGTGCCTTGTCGCCGAAGTCCACCACTTCCGATGCCGCGTTGGAGATGGCCGTTTTCAAATCCTGCCAGAAGGTGCGCACGGTGCCGAGGTCCTGCTCGTGCTGCTGCAGGACGGTCTGCGCGATGCGCCCGTATTCGTTGATGGCGATCTGTGCCGCGTCAGCCTTGTCGCCAACATCCACGTAGGCGCGCGCCTGGTCGAGCGCTTCGATCGACACCATGTGCATGGTGCTTTGCAGGGTTTCCAGACCACTGATGGGGTCCTCTGCGAGATGGAGGGCCTGCTTGGTCGCATCCTTCAGCGACATGCCGGTCGCGCGCGCCATGTTTTCGACGGCCTGCGCGACCTGACGAATCTGATCGCCCGTGAATCGTCCGGTAGCGGCCACTGCGAGCACCGCCTGGTCGGCCGAGCGCGCGCTCGCGCCCGACGCCTGCAACGACGCGGACATCTCACGCAGCCCTTCCGCGGTGGTGCCTACGTAACCACCGGTTTGCGTGATCGTGTCATTGAACTTCGAGTTTTCGCGCTCGGCTGAAACAAACGCGGCCGCCAAACCTGCGAGCGCCAGCGTCACGGCGCCAATCGCCAATCCGACCGGGTTCAGCAGGCTGCCCAGGATGCCGGTTTCGTTGGCGAGCGCCCCGAGTTCGCGTTTCGAACGCGAGAATTGACCGGTCGCCGCATCCGAAATAAGCGCGAACGCCGAATACTGGGTGCGTGCGTTCAGCGCGGATTTGCCGACGGTTTCAAGATCTTTGCCGACGCCGGTCAACGTCGCACGTTGGCCGGCCAGGATTTCGCCCATGCGCGCGAAATCCTCCGGGTCCATCGCGCTCTTCAGCCTCTTGAGCGACGCTTCCAGCGCATCCAGTTTCGCCAGCTTGCCCGCGGTGGGGTCGATCTGCGACATCAACGCCAGCGCGTCGGCAGTGTTTTTCGCCTGCTGCGCGGTCTGCTGATTGGTCTTCGTCAGCGCGCTCATCTGCTGCGTGTAACGCTGCGCGCTATTGGTCGCGCCGCCGGCGGCCTGTTCGACGCCCTTTATTTGGGCTTGCGTCTCCTGGAGCGCCGCTTGCGCCTGTTTGGCGTCGGCGGTGATCTTGAGCGCGAGGTTGAGATTGTCGGAACCGGCCATGTGATTACTTCCGGAGTGCCTCGACCAATCGCTCCGCGGCGCTGCCGCTTTCCTTACTCTTGCAACCGGCATAGCCGGTGGCCACGGCCTCGATCAGATCGGCCTTGAAGCGCCGGCGGCGTCGCTGTTCAGCGTCGTGCAGCAGCATCAGTTGACGCTCGGTGTAGCGCTGGCCAAGCTCGTCGGCGGCTCCGTGTCCGGCGCCGGCGAGGGTGTTGAGGATGTCGCCCCAGCAGTAGCGGAATCCACCAGCGCCTGCATGCGTATCTCGTCGGCCAGGCGGCGCGCGATCTGGCGGACGAAAAAAGGCCCGCAACACGTCCACCAGGCCAAGAGAAGCTTTTCGCCGTCGGCATCGGACAAGCCTTCGATCCAGTCGACATCCGCGCCTTCGGTCACCTCGCACACCAGCTCGCGCGCCAGCTCGTCGTGCTTGGCCAACACGTCCAGCACATCGTCGGTGAAACCTTCGCCGCTTTTGATGCTGGCGGTCAGGTCGCGCGTCAGTTCATGCGCCTTGGCACGAATGCGCAGCCCCTGCACGAAACGCGGTTCGCGCACCGTGACCGTGCGGCCGGCAAGCTCCAGCGTGATGTCAGGGTTCAGGATGCCCAGGTCTTTCGAGCCGTCGTCCGGCTTGGGCGCCGGCACCGGCTTGGTATATTTACGGGCCATCGTTGCCTCGGGGAGATGTGATGGATACGCACGAAATGCTGCACCGCGTAGCAGGGGAATGCCGCGCGACAAACTGGATGGTGATGCTGCTCATCGCGACACACCCCGATCCGATTCGGCTGCAACAAAGCTTCCGCGCAGCCAGCCCAGAATGGATCGACGAGCTGGCTGACCACCCGTCCGCGCAAACACCTTCGCCATTCCACCACGCGATTCAAGACCGTTTGGCGGAATACACCGAGGTAATTGATGCTGCTGTTCGAGCATCCGGAGAATGACGCCAGAACCGGTGCTGTGCGCGAGCATCGCTTCGCGCAGATCGGCGCGGTCGAACATGCTGATGGTGCGTTTGCGGGCCATGAAAAGCCTCTTCTAATGATGTTTCCGCAGGCGTTGCGCGCAGCGGATTGAAGCGGTGGAACCGATGCGGCCGCGCGCGGCGGCCGCATCGTCGAATCAACGCGCCGATCAGGCGCTCTCGTCGGGCAGTTCGAGCTTGCCGAAGCCGCCGAGCAGGGGGTCGGCCGCATTCAACGCGTCGTACAGCACGGTGCCCGTCAGCTGCAACTGGCCGAACGTGTCGCTGATGAAGTCCAGCTGTCCCACCGGGTCGAACACGCACTGGTACAGGCGCACCAGGATGCGCTTGCCATAGTCGTCGCCCAGGGTGGTGTTGAGACCATCCAGGATCAGGTAGCGCGACGGAATGGGCGCCGAGAACATCGCCAGGTCCACTCGCGCGGCCATGCTGCCCGCAGCCTTGAACGGCTGCGTGTAGGCGCCGGCGTTGAGGAGGGTTCCGATGCCGGAGCCGGAAGGCTCCATTTCGTAGTCGGTGTTTGGCGTCAGCGTCGCCGGGCCGACGGCGCTGTCGGTGATCACGACATCCGACACGTTGGAGTTGTCCAGGATGAATCCGTCGCCCGCCACAAGACCTGTCGGCAACGATTCGGCCGTGAACGTGCCCGCGGCGATGGTGTTGACGTTGCCGTACAGGCCCAGCGCCAGCTGCTTGCTGCCGAAATAGTTCAGCGTCATTGACAGCGCCGCTTCCTTCGACTTCTGCACGGTGGCCGACTGCACGCGCTGGCCATCCATGCTTTCGGTGCGGTTGTCGCGCGCCGCGGTGAGCTTGAGCTGCAGGGCGGGCGCGTCACCCACCTGGGTCAATGCACCGGCCTTGCCCGCCGAGGTCCGCGTGCCAAGCCAGATCTTGCCCTGGAAACTGAAATCTTTGATTTGCGACATTGCTGCGGTTCCTGTTCGGGAAAGGGGTCAGTGCGGTGCGCCCGCGTGCGTCACGCCTTGGGCGGATCGTTCTTCACGACCGACAGCGCCGGGCCTGCCGAGCCGTCGTCGACCAGGTCGTGATCGCGCAGCCACTTCAGGTCGGCATCGTTCACCTCGATCGAATCGCCGACCTTGTACGGCTTGCCCGCATGCGTATGGGCCTTGGCCAGTTTCACCTTGGTGGTTTTCTGCTTGTCACTCATGGGTCGACTCCGATCACGTGGTTGGTTTGAAACACGTCGGCCCACAGCGAGCGGCCGGCGTCGTACTGCAGCAAGTTACCCTGCTGCAGGCTGATGGGTTGCGAAGCGCCAGGCGGAACCCAGCCGAGCAGCGCGCCGCGCACGGCGCCGAGCACCGACAGCAGCGAATCCTGCGATTGCGCGCCCAGCTGCTCGCGGAAGTTCTGCACGGCCACCATGACGCCGAAGGTCACGTCGACCTGCTGCACCATGCGCTGCTGGACGTTCGGCATGCCGTTGCCCGCCGGATGCGGACGCGCTTTCTCGCGCGCCAGAATCACGTACGCGCACGGCGGTGCGAAGTTCGCCAGTTGCTGCACCGATGCATACGCCGCGGCGCCCTGCACCTGGCGCAGCGTGGGCGCCGGTACCAGCGTCGCAATGCGCGCGATGACCGGCTGCACATCGAAGGGCGATGCCAACATGCATCACACTACCTTCGACCACAGCGCGGCCAGCTTCGGCTGAAGCTTCGGCCACACGTATTTCTTGAATAGCGGCGCCGAGCCATAACCGAATGCGACGCCGAGCGTGAAATCGAACATGGCTCACCTCACAGGTTGCCGTAGAAATCCGGGAGCACGCCGCAGTCGCGATCGAACACGGCCGGTTTGCTTTGCACTTGCGGAAGGCCGCCCTCCGGCGTGGGGTCGTTCGCGCCCAGGCTGAACTTGCCGTCGCGCGTCAGCCCAAGAAACTGCAGCGCATCCTTGTAGTCGCGCACGATCGGATCGTCAGTCGCCAGGCTGCGGCGATCCTTGTGCAGCAGATAGCGCACGATGGCCGTCGCCCACACCGTGACGATGGGAAACTGCGTAACGTCCACTGGCAGCGTGACGCGGCCGCCCAGGTAACCGTCGATGGTTGCGTCGGCATTGGCGATCGCCGCATTGATGCGCGCGAGCGCGGCATTGGCGACGTCGACGTCGGCCGGTTGCCAGGCGCTGGTGTCACTGCCGCGCAGCACGGCATCCATCAGATCCGCGGCGACGATCGGATCGCGCTCGGGCGTGGCGACCTGCGCCAGCTCGGTCGGGCCCGGTCGTTCCGCAAGATCGGAGGGCTGCACGTACATATGGGATTACTTCGCTGCCTTCTTGTCGTCGCCCGCATCTTCGGCGGCCGGAACGTCGACCTTGGTCGGCACCACGAAACCGTCGCGCGCCAAGCGCGCACCCTTGGCTTCGTCCAGCTCGATCTGGCTGCCGATCTTCAGCAGCTTGCCGTCGTGCTTCATCTGACCGATAACGATGTGCTTCATGGTGTTCTCCGTGCGCGTGCCGCGACATGCGGCATCAGGAATTCAATGCTCGTCTCTCCGGGCCGTCACGCCAGCCAGCCGGCGTTCGCAACCACTGCGCTACGCGCGCCTGGGTGTTCGGTTACTGCGCGGTGCCGGCGCCGGTGATCAGGAAGCCGGAGGTGATGCCCGACAGCACCGGCTGGTTGTCGAAGCTGACGCCGTAGATCCAGCTCTTCGAACCATCGGACCAGTAGGGCTTCTCGACGAACGGATGGCCCTGCATCACGTAGGTGTACGCGAAGCTCGGTTCCTCGACGTTCGGGTTGGCGCTGACGTTGGTGTTGGCCAGGATCACGTCGTCGCCCCATACGTCGCCGAAGGCGTCGCTGGCATCGGCCACCATCGCCTCGCCGATCAGCACGTTCTGGATCTGGAACAGGTTGGCCAGGATCGCCGTGGTCACCGAATCGCGGCCGGTGTATTTGATGCGGTCGAGGATCTTCGCGTTGCTCTGCAGCGCGGAGAAAGCCGTCGCAGAGATCTCGATCGTGTTCGGGTAGACACCCGTGCTGGCGCGGATCGCCTCGCGGCCTGCGGTGACGTCCGCCACCGGGTCGGAGGCCGCGCCCGTCCAGGTGGACGTGCCGGAAAGAGCCAGCTTGTGGTTGCTGTCGTAGTTCGACGCGCCACGCGCCAGCTGCGCGCAGTTGTACTCGTGCTCCAGATTGAGGCTCCGCAACACGGTGTTGACCGCGCGCACGCCGAGGTCGATGCCCGGAACCACGCGGGCATCCTGCATCAGCTCACGCGGAACCGCCGCTTCCAGCGCGGACGGCACGATGGCGTAGGGCTTGCCCTGGTAGCCGAAGCGGATACGCTTGGTTTCGGTGCCGGGGGCGCGCTTGGAACCGTACAGCTTGAACGCCTCCTTGCCGAACTCGATCACCTGGCCGCCGTACATCGCGACCGGCGCCAGCGGAAACAGCTGCCGCGCGATCAGGTTGGGCTGACGGTAACCCAGCGCATGGGTAGAAAGGACCGGATCAATGATTCGGGCTTGGGACGGGGTCAGCTGGGGTGCCATGTGCGTTACTCCGGATAAGTGTCAGGTGTCGAGTACTGCGTGGGAAAAGACGCGAGTACGCGTCAGCCGTTGGGAATCAGGAACACTTCGATGTCGTCGCCGGCCGCCGCCGCCGCTTCCAGCGCCACCGCGACCACCTTGCCGGCCGCATGCGTGACAGCCTGGCCACCGGCCGCAACATCCAGCGATGCGCCTGCGGCGATCGCCGCGCTGGCCGTGACGATGGCCGTGCCCAGCACGTCCACGGGCACCACATCGCCGACCGCGCCGTCGCTGCGCGCGACGCCGAAGGCATTCCCGGCGGCAGTGGCAACCGCGCCTTGCGAGGTGACGAAGGTGCCCGCGGTGATCGCGACGGCCGCGACGACCGAAAGGGCCATAAGCGAATGGTTCTGGGACATGGAAGGTTCCTCGGTGTGTTGGGGTGCGTTTCAACCGCTGCGCGTCGCCGGTGTCAGCCGCCGACCGCGCGCGCGGCGTCGATGTAGCTGACGTCCTTGTGGGCCGCCTGGTAGGCCAGTGCCTTGGCGTGCAACTTCGCGCCGGCCGGATCCACCGCGGTGCCCGTGGGTGCGGTGAAGTTGACGACGTTGACGACGTCCTGCCCGGCTTCGGCACGCTCGGTGTAGTCGACCGCAGGCGGCAGGTGTTCCAGGAAGCCGCGCAGGAAATCGGCGGACGGCTTCTTCACCTGGGCGCCTTCCTCGGCGAACTCGACCTGCGCACCGGTCGCGAAACTCGCGAGCAGCGCGGTGAGGCCAGCCTTGTCACGCGGCAGAACCTTGCCGTCGGTCACCAGCTTCTCGACGAAGTCGGTGCAGCTTTGGTCGCGCGCCTTCTTTTCGGCCGCGGCCAGGGCCGTCTCGCGCGCCTTTAACTGGGTTTCGCGCTCGGCGAATTCGGCCTGCAACTGTTCGGTGGTCTTTTCCACGACGGTTTCCTCGTGCGGGGTTTCGGAAAAATCGGCCAACTTGGCCAGGGAAGCGGCCGGCGCGATACTGTTGTCCTTCATCAGGCCCACCAGCTTTTTCGCGGCCGCACGCTTGATGTTCTCGGGCAGCTGCACGCCACCGCGTGCGCCGACCAGCGCACCTTGCGCAGCCATGAGCGCATGGCGATTCAGCGCACCGCCCGGTTCGCGCACGGGCAGATGGCACATCGCCTGTACCTTCGGCTTGCCCGCTTCGTTGGTGTCGACCAGGCAGGCTGCGCAGTACGCGGCGGCGTCTTTGTACTTGCTGGCGTCGCCCGTCCACGCAGCCGTGGACAGCTCGGCGAACGCCACCTGCGAATCGCGATCGATGCGTGCGCCCAGCCAGCCCATGAACTTCTGCCACAGGCGGTCTTCGACATCGCTGGCGCGTTCGGCGAACTCGACTTCGACGATGCCCTGGTCGTCGGCGGAAAACTCGGCCTGCTTCAGGCCCTTCACCGCCGGCGCCGCGGCGCCCAGGAAGCCGACATGGCGCAAATACAGGTGGCCCGGCTTGGGATTGGCCGGCGCATCCGGCAGGTAGAAGCTGGCGGAAACCTTCTTGAAACGGCCATTGCGGACCATTTCCGCAAACTCGGGATCGACCTGCGCCGGATGCGCGGAAAGCCCCTCGTCGGCGTAGGACAACCCTGACACCCAACCGTAGGCAGGTGCGTTGACTTGCGGATGCCCCACCACCAGCGGGGCTTCGTGCACGCCCGGATCGTAGACGGCGGCGGCATCGAGCAGCTGCGCGTCGGAGAAATCCAGGGTGACGCCGGAATTGGCGGTGTGCCGCCCGGCGCGGAAAATATGGATGTCAGACAGCGAAGGCTGATTCACACGACACGTCCCGGCTGGTAACGGCAAACACCGTCAATCGCAGTAGGGGTGAAGTGTCGGGAGATGGCGCCCCGGCGTGGGAGCGAAACGTTTCGCCGGTGGCGATGCGCGGAGCGATGCTCGACGCGCGAGCGGAAAGAGTAGCACCAACCGATGCTGACGATCATCGATCGCCCACATGTCGGCGAACGCCTACACGACGCCGAGGGGTTCACCGATATCGGCGTCCAGAAGGATTCGCGATCATGCCTGTGCCCCGGTTGTCCTGGCGCGCCACGGACAGGTGCAAAGCCGACGACCGGGGCGCTCTCCCAAAACGGCCGATTCGGGGGTCAATCGCCCATTCGGCGCAAACGGAGGCAACACCAACGCCCCAGACCCCATTTAAAAGGCGTTTAAATCGCCGCGTGTGCCCGACAGGGGGGCGGCCGCCGGCAAGGACACCACCGAGGGGCTCACAGGCGCTTACACGCGGTTTCAGGGCGACGCGGATTCGCTGCCGCCCAGCACTTCGCGCAGGAATTTCATCGTGCGCTCCTGGATGCCCTCAACATCGGCGTCGCTGACGCCCAGCCACGGCCGCGCCGGAATGCCGCCACCGCCGAATTGCTGGCGCGCGCCGTAGGGCGCGTTGGTGCCGACGTACAGCGCGTCGCCGTCGATCTGCCACGACAGCCCGTCGCCCAACATGTGGTTTTCGAACACCAGCATGTGTCTGCCTGGCTGCAGCCGTTGCTTGCGCTTCGCGTAACGCGGCGACAGCGCCGGCCACGCTTCACCATCAGGCCCGGTTTCCGTGGCGGCGCGATCGCGCGTGGTGCCGAGCAGGTATTCGCCCAACTCGCCAAGCAGGGGCGCCAAGCCATCCGGACCCAACGCATCGACGGCCTGCTGCAGCGCGGCCTGCACATCCTTGTCGTCGACCGTGATTTCAACGCGTGCGCCGCTCATGGCTGGCCCCACCACAGCATGCCGCTGCGTTGGTGCATGGCGTCGGTCGTCTCGGCCGCGCCCAGCACGCGCCAGTCGACCAGGGCGCCGTCCTGCTGGTGCGCGAGGATCCACACCGCGCTGCCATCCGGAAACACGTAGCGCTTCAATATCGTGGTGCGCACGCGGCTTTGCCCTGTGGTAGCGCGATCGAGCTGCACCCACACCTCGTACGGATCGGCCAGCGTATCGATCAGCAGCGGAAGATAGGCGCCATCCGCCGGCGACGTAACGCTGCCCAGCGTTTCGGCCGTCACGTCGACAGGCAGTCCGCGCACGTCGAATACGCGCGCATCACCGCCCAGCAGCTCGCGCGCGGCGTTCTCGACTTCGATGGCTGAAGTGGTTGGCGCATCCAGCTGCACCGGCGCAGGCACCGCAGGCACGATCGAGGGACGCCCGACATCTTCGGCAGTGGCGTTGATCAGCGGCTGCCATTGCGCGGAAGCCTGCGCATCGGCCGCCTGGGCGACGCGCTCGGCCTGCTCGCGCAGCCACGCGTCGCGACCGGGTGCATAGCCGAATCCGGGATCGATGCCGGCCGGCGTTTCCACCACGCGCGGGCCACCGGGGCTGCGCTGGCCGACGGTGACCTGCAGCATGTCGATCGGTGGCGCCTGGTCCGGGCCGGCTTTGTCCATGCCGGCCAGGTCGAGCATGCTCCGGCCGCGCACGGTGCACTCGCAGCCCCAGCCGCCCGGCGGAAAGTGCGTGTGCCACCAGGGATCATCCGCCGACAGGATCAGCCCGTTCCACGCCAGGTGCATCGGGCGCGGATGCAGCTCGCCGTCGGCGTGCACGTATTCCCAATACGGCACGCGTTGCTTGATCTGCTGCAGCTGCGCCCAGCGTCCCGCCGCATAGCTGCTGCGCAGGTTGGTTTCGTAGATCACGCGGCTGCGCCAGTTGCGGCCGCCGTTGTAGTCCCAGCCGTACTTGGCGACGATCGCATCGAAGCGCTTGCGGAACTGTTGCAGCGTTTCACCGTTGGCGATCGCGGCATCCACGGCCTCGCGGAAATCCTGCAGCATGTCCATGCGGTTCACGCCGGCGACCACGAACGCGTGGTCGTGCGCTTCCTGCCAGATGTCGGTCCACGCATTGGTGGGCAGATTCAGCTTGCGCCGGAAAAACGCGATCTGCTCGGCGAAGGGCAGCGAACCGTAGGCGACGTCAGCCATTGCGCACTTTGGACGTCAGATGCCAGCCATTGCAGGCCGGACAGCGATACACGCGCAACGCGCGCGCGTTGTATTTGCCGGCGCAACGCGCAGCGCGGACCAGCGCCCGTTCTTCGGTGCGATGCCGGATCTTCCGCATGCACGCATCAATGTCCGCCCGGGTCGCCGACGCATTGATCCTGCGCCCGCGAAACGGATGCGTGAAGTGGTTGATCACGACCCCGCTTCCTGCAGAATCTCGTAACGCCCCGCAAGTGCGGCCGCGGCGAGCGCCTGCTGCATCGCAAAGGTGTACTGATCCAGCGACATGCCGGGCGCCAGCGCCATCAGGCCGTCGCGCACCTGTTCGAGCGTGTCGGACTTGTCCACCAACGCCTTGATCTGCGCAATCCACGCGTCCATCAGCGGCGACACTTGCGCCGAGGCACGCATGGATTGAATGGCAGGCGGATCCGGCAACACCGGTGAGCCTTCGGCGAACGCAGGCACCGCGCCGGGATCCGTCGCACCCGCCGGCTTGATGGGCGTGCCTTGCACGTAGCCATCCCCGTAGGTTTCGGTGATGCGATCTTGTGTCGGCACGAAGCCGATGGACGCCAGCGTCGCGTCGCGCTTGGACAGCGCGTCCAGATCCATCGGTTCGCTGACGTCACGCCACACGCGCGGGACGGCCGCGCCGGGAAAGTTCCACTCGGTCAGCCATTTCGCGACCGTCACGTTGAAGCTGTTGCACACGAGGTCCGCATCGGCCTTCACGGCCTCCATGCGCACTTCGTTCTGGATCAGCGCAATGCCGGAGTTGAGGCCGGTGCTGTGCGATTTGCTGGACAGTTCCTGCCCAAGGATGATGCGGCTGATCGAATCTTCCATGCGCTGGCACAGCGTGTCGTAATCGGCCGTGCCGCTGCGCTTGGCTTCCAGCAGGTCGATCAGCATGCCCTCGGGAATGATCATGCCGGTGTCGGTGCGCACGGCCTGCACCGCATCCAGCAGGGTCTGCTTTTGCGCGTTGTCGGCGCCCGTCGGGAAGTGCCCGACGGCCGTCGGCTGTCCGTACTTTTCCAGGAAGAGCAGCCAGAACTGGATTCCGCGGCGTTTGAACAGCACCGGCCAGTACAGCCAGTGCGCCAGGCCAAGCCCGTACGGATCGTCGGAATGCTGGCCGCCCGCGGTGTAGGTCCAGAACTTGCGGTCGGGCAGCGGAATGCCCTCCAGCATGCTTTGCACGGTCAGCATGCGCAGCGAGAAATCCGGATGGAACACGAAACGGCGCGGATCGCGCACACGGATCTGGTCGATCACCACCTGCGCGCCGTCGCGCGCCCACAGGCATTCGGCCACGCTGTAGCCGTAGAAGATGCCGTACAGCATCTTGTCGGTGATGTCGTCGAAGCGGATCGCGTTCAACTGCGCCTTCAGGAAGTCCGCGGCCTTCTTGTCGATGGCGCGGTTGCCGCCGGCGTCGACATTCCACTCGCGGCTGGTGACGGCCAGGCGGCGCTGCGCGAAGCAGGCGCCCACGTGATCGTCGGTCAGCACCGCACGGTAGATCTCCAGGTCGCCGGTGCCGCGTACCTCCAGCACGCTGTCCTGCGGCAGCAGCCGCAGCATCTGGTCGACATAGGGCCGCGTGATGTCTTGGCCATCGCGCGTGGTGGCGATCGCATCGAAGTTCGGCTTCGCGATTTTCTGCTCGGTCATGATCCAAAGCCTCCAAATTCATTGCTGCCGCCAATGCCGCCCCAGCCGTTGGACGTCTGCTGCGAGTGGAGAGCGTCGACGTAACCTTTCGTGTCGAGGGATTGGCGACGCCCTGCGGACTGGAACTCAATTTCGGCGGAGAGATTGCGGCTGGCGTAATGCATGAGTGCAATCGCGATCGCTGCGTCGCCGTGTCGTTTCTGGCCATCGCTCGAAGTCGCGCGTTCGTCTGGCACGCGCGCCACGCCGCGGATCAGCTTGATCATGCGCAGGTCGCTGGCCACATCCTTGTCGCGCGGCAGCTCGATCGTTGCGTCCTGAAATGCGGCCTTGAGTGGCGCCATCTGCTCGCGATACCAGGTCTCGGTCAGCATCACCTGCTCGATGCGACCGAACCCGTATTTCTGCGCGAGAAACTCGGCCACCGCGCTGCCGTTGCCGCGCGCGTCGACGGCGGCTTTGGAGAACAGCGGAAGGCGATCGCAGATGAAGTTCAGCACCTGCGTCTGCTGCTTGTGCGGCGTGTTGCGCAGCTCGACCATAAACGGCACGCGTCGCGTGAGCGTCTGACTGATTTGCGCCGGAGCGATGACGGTGAGGTCCTGGCTGCGTCCGAAATCCTCGCCCAACACGCTTTGCAATTTCGGATCGAGCTGTGCGAGCAGGGGCGCGACTTCGAATTCAAGCCACGCCTGCATCACCGCGTGGCGATGTTCGTCGGGTTCTCTTTCGAAGCCCTTCGGACAGCTGTAACGCAACACCGGCGCCGAGACCATGCGCGCTTCGATCAGCACACCAGACAACCACGAGCCGGATCCCTGCGACGGAATGACGTCCAGCTCTTCGTCAGCCGCGTCGCCGTAGGTCTTGCGAATCTCGGCTTTCCATTTCGCTTCAGCAGATGGCGTCCATTCCTTGCCCAACCGCAGGCAAACGCGTCGATACAGGCCCTCCGAACAGGCTTCATCGAACGTGGTGCGATGCAGGCTGCCGGAACGCTTGAGCGCGCGGATGTCTTCGATCAGCTGATTGAACGGATTGTCGGCGCCATTGTGCGTCGAGATCACGCGCACCTTGCCGCCCCACATCAGCAGCGCGATCGCCGCCTTCAACAATTCGTCGAGATCCTGGTGGAACGCGGCTTCGTCGATGACCACGACGCCCTGCTTGCCGCGCAGGTTGGCCGGGCGGCTGGACAACGCGACGATGCGGAAGCCCGACGCGAACCGGATGGTGTAGGTCTTGATCGATTTTTCGTCATCGCCTTGCTTGAACAGCTCTTCGCCTTCCTCGATGGCGCCGGCCGCCTGGTCGAACACGCGCGCCCACATGGCGCAGGCCTCGATGTACTCGATGGCCATGTCCATGTTGTAGCCGATGTAGTAGACGTTCTGGCCGCCCGCAGTGCGCTCGCTGCCGGCGATCAGCACGTCATCCGATGCTTCCGCCCAGGTGAGCCCGGTTCGACGGCTCTTTTCGCTGACCTTGAAGTCGGATTTATCCGCAACCCAGCGCTGCTGATATGGCAGCAGCGCTGCGGGCACGTCGCTCATCGACGTGTCGGGCAAGTCGCGGCGCAGTTGCTCGTCGAGCGTGAGCGCCAGCTTTTTCTTGGCGGCCGCGCGCGTCATGCAATTCCGAGAATCTCTTTGCGGATGGTCTCGGCGGTCTTGGCCGTAAGGCCCGCCTTCTTCGCGACGCTGGCCAGGTGCTCGGCCTGCTCGCGCTGGAGCGCTTCGCGTGCATCCCTGGCGATCTGCTGGCGTTCGGACAGGCTCATCTTCCGCGCTTCCAGCACGGCTCGCGCGGCACGCGCGAGCTGCGCGATCTCCTTGATGGAGAGTTCTTCATCCTCCGGCGCGCCCGTGGCCTTCAGCGCGGCGTGCGAGGCAAGCGTGGTTACCGCCTGCACCAGCAGCTGACCGCCGCGATCGTTGGGATCCTCGCCCAGCTCCGCGACCAGTGCCGTCCCCGCCGCCTGGATGTCGCGCATGCGACCGGCCAGTTCCTCGACCTGTTGTTTGTAGCGGCCGAGCCCAGAGCGGCTGGTCTGGATGTCCGGAAACTGCGCGCGCGCCCGCGCGAACACTTCATCCAGCGTCAGGCTGTCGTCGCGCAGCAGCTTCTCGACGAAGCGGCGTTGCGCGGCAGGAAGACGCACGACCTTGCTCTTGCGTGGCATGGATCACCTCACCGCGGCGCCGGCGTGCTGACGCCCACGACCGTCTGCACGCCTTCCACCACTTCCTTGCCGGCGTAGGTCATGGTGATGCCGTACAGACCGCTGATGTCGGCAATCGGCTCCATGCGCACCAGGCCGTTGTCGGCCAGGAAGCGCAGATCCTCGATCACCTCCGCGCGCGTGCACGGGATGTGCAGCATCGACAGGCCCATGTGCACCTGGCTGCTGTTGAGCATGTAGCCGCGCGATTCCTTGAGCAGCCGCAGGATGGCCAGCCGCGTGTCTTCACGCATGCGTTCGGCAAAGGATTTCATCGGTCACGCTCCAGCAGATGGTTCTGGATGCTGCGCAGCAGATCGGTCTGCGCGGTCATCACTTGCGACATGCCGGCCACCTGGCCGGCAACCCCCGCGATTCGGTCACGGATCGCGTTCAAGTCGGCATGGGACGGTGCGGTGCGCGTGGTTTCTTCCAGCACCGCCAGCCGTCGCTCGTAGCCTTCGTTGCGCGCGCCGCGGATCTCCACGCGCAACCCCACGATGATCAGGCCGACGAAATTGATCCCCATCGCGGCCAGGATCAGGCCCAGCATCAAGTCACTGCTCACTGGACCCCCGCTTGAACAGGCGTTGCCACCACGACGTTGCCGAGGGCGGTTTCTCCACGTTCTTCGCCGCCTCCCGTTCGCGCTGCATGCGCGCTGCTTCCTGCGCCTCGGTGGTTTTCACCGCCTTGATCAGGTCGTGCTTGCCGGCGCGGCAGTCGTTGTACAGGTGCGCCACTTCCGTGTGGTTGCGCTGCAGCGCTGGAAGATGGCTGTCGCTGGCCAGCGGCAGCGGCGGACATTCCACCAGCAGGCTGGGATCGACCTTCGGCGTCGGCTGTTCCGCTTCCACCGTCGCCGGGCTGGGCAGCGTCGCCACGATTGGCGTCGTTCCACAGCTGCAAACCGACAGGGCCAATGTCACAAGCAGCAAGATCCGGACGGCTGGCCAGAAAGGAATCCAGCCGCGGCTGCAGACCGATGTAGAACTGATCCCGCGCAACACGTCCATTGGCATAGTCCTCGGCGATGCCGCGCAGCACATTCGCGTCGCGCTCGAACTGCGCGCTCGATTTCTGCAAGGCGACGTGGTAATCGGTCAGGTCGTTGCGCGATGCCGTCAGCGCGGCTTGCGTGGCGGCAAGATCAGCCTTCGCATGCGCGCGATCGCAAACCGCCCAGCCGAGCCAGAAGAAAAAGCCCAGCAGCACCGCCAGCACGATCCCGAAGGCCCAGTCCTTCATGTGCACACCGCCTGTCCGGCCCAGCCGGCGTCGATGTAGGCGGGTTCCAGCACCAGCAGGATCTGTCGCACATAACCGCGGTTCTCGCGCCACGCGGCCATGCTTCGGTCGCGATAGTCCGCCACCTGGCCGAACCACATCAACGGATTGGCCCCCGCGCGTTCGGCGCGCGTCTGCTCGGCCTGCAGCCGGAATTCGCCGCCGTTGTAAGCGGACAATGCGAACGCCCAACTGGCGCACACGGTGTCACCCTGGTTGCGTTCCAGCAGCCATTGATCGTAGATCGCCGCCGCCAAGGCGGCCTGCTGCGGATTCCACGGATCGAACTGGCCGAGCTGATCGGGAAATTGGCGTGCAATCCATTTCGCCGTCGATGGCATGAACTGCGCCCAGCCTTCGGCACCGACCGGACTCCGCGCCTTCGGTCGCCAGTGCGATTCCTGGTGGATCTGCGCGGCGAGGCGCGCGGGCGACGCATCGACGCCCCATACTTCCTCGGCCGCCTGTTCCACGTAATGACGTTGTACTGCGTTGACCTCCGGCACGACGACGGCCGCGATCTGCTGCGTAACCGTCGGTGCCGCATTCGCGTGCAGGGTGAACGCCAGCGCGATCACCACGACCATTGCGCTCGCAAGTAGTCCGAACCCGATGGTGCGGCCAATACCGCGGCTCACAGCACACCTCGATGGCCGCAGCGCAACAGCAGCTTCCGCAACAGCACGCGTGCGATGAACCGCGCCTTTTGCCAGCGCCAGCTTTGCGGAATCGGATCGATCGGGCTCAAAGCAAGCAGCCGATAGGCTTGTGTGACGTTCACACGAAACCTCCGTTCATGCGCCGGATGCCGAATAGGTCTTCCAGCACATATCGCTTGACTCGTCCGATTGGCGGCGACTGCGTCGACGCACGCGTCTGCATTGGTCGACCGCACAGCGGACACTCGCCGGCGACTGCCGAAGACTTGCGGGCCGCATCACCGGACGGATTCACGGCATCAACCCCGTTGCCACGATGGTGGCCGCCATCAGCGTCACGCGGCGTGTGAACGCCATCGCGCGCTCGATACCTTCAAGTTGTTCCGGCTGGTTGCCAGCGCTGGACGCACGGTCGAAGCCATAACCCAGCACCGCGGCCAACGAAAGCTTGGACACGATCCAGAGGTAGCTGCCGAACTTGGCCGGGTTGAACACGACCGCGATCACCAGCAGAAGCAGCAACGACAGGAGTGCCCATGCGGCCATCATTCCGAAGCCTTCCAGCGACCGTGAAAGGCGGACGTAAATGGCGGTCAAACGATCTTTCATGCCGGGCTCCCTGAAGATGCCGAGCGGCGGACAGGGAGGGCCGCCGCCCGGCAAACGCCCGTCGACAGGGGTGCGGCGAGCTTCGGTCAGGCTATGGGTTGACCGTCAGGGATTGGGGACGAAACGTTTCGCCCAACAAAAAGCCCCGCACGTGGCGGGGCTAGAACGGGTGGAATGCTAGCACGCTCGCTTCATGGCGCGGCTTCCATTTCAAAGTCCACTCGTCGGAGGCCCCGACACGAACAATAGACGGGATTCGTGCTCGACGACGCAGATTTCTCCAGAGTTATAGGAATCGTCATCGCGCAACGCCCTTGAACACGCGTCGGCGATCCAGTCGGCGGTAGGGTGCGAAGCCAGCCACGCCTTCGCGTTCACCTCTACTTCGTGGCAGCGGCCTCCGCCGGCCGCTTCATTCAGGAATTTGCTAAGCTTCGCGCACTTTCGGTCGATGTTGATATTGGGGAGGTTCACCAGCGCGTCGCCGAGCTTCGTGCGCGCCTCCGGGTGGCACCTATACCAGCCTTCCGCGAACTGGTAATGATTGTTGAAGATCTGGTCTGCGTCATCATCGTCGCGAATCTCCGCATTGGCGCCCATGACGAAAAACGGCTTGTAGCCGACGTAGCCTCCGAACGAATTTTTGGCGTTGACCCAGCCGCAGACCACCTTGTCCCTGACGATCAGGTCGATGTAACGCGCGCTGTCGGGGTCTTTCAGCTTCAAAGCCATGACGGCTTTTGCATGCGCAATGGCGGCCGCCGGATCAGGTGCCGACGCCCGCAGCGCGGCGCTCGATGCGGAAGCAGGAGACGCGGCACTCGCTGCGCCCACGAAAAGCACACTCGCGGCCAGCGCCGCGGCAAGCATCTTCTTCATGGCATTTCCCCGTTTTGTGAATCAAAAAGCTGCGGCTGGATGCGCCGCAGGTGAACAGCACGTTGTTCGGCGACGATCTGTTCCACGCGCCGTTCGGTCAGTTCGAATCGTAGCGCAAGCTCGGCCTTGTTGCGGCCGTTGCTCGCCAGGTAGATGGCGCGGTCGCGCACGAAGCCCTTCAGGCGTTCGCCCGTCGGCAGGTAGTAATTGCGGCCGCCCTGGTACTCGGCAATCGCGATGGCGCAGCGCTGCGCATCTTCCAGCGCCACGTCATCGTCGTAGCCGCGATCGCGCAGCGTGGCGTGCAGCACGTCCACCATCGCCGCGAGGTTGGCCGGCCATTTGGCGTCCGGCGCGGTGATGCCGGCGCGGTCAGGATCGCCCTGGGCGTCAGGAAACATGTCGATGGCGACTTGAGCAGTCATTGCGGCGATCGTTTAACGCTCACGTAAGGTGTTATACGGCAGATGCGGGGTCTAACTCTTGTTATACGGCATCAATCCAGTCCGCTTTCGGGCGGCGCAGTGCGAAAGATCGTCGCCAATTCCTCGAATGCGAGCGCAATGGATTCGCGGCGATCCTGCGACTTCGGCAGCCAAAACGTCA
>Ga0134128_10001730_pt1 | contig 27648 bp, 23 predicted proteins | sample KB31754_FD_96462 | JGI IMG/M metagenome (GOLD analysis project Ga0134128, IMG submission 96462) | Terrestrial soil microbial communities with excess Nitrogen fertilizer from Kellogg Biological Station, Michigan, USA - KB3-175-4 | ecosystem: Environmental > Terrestrial > Soil > Unclassified ...
AAGGCATCTAAGATTAAAGGTAAATCAAAAGAATACAAGCGCGCACTTCAACGAGCCTCTAATGCAGGAGTTGAAGATAGGCGCAATGACTTATTAAAGAAATATAGAGGCATAAGATCAAGAGACGTTCAACAGATAAACAAGAACGCACTCCCCGGTGGAGTAACCAAGATTAAGAAATCTGATGCTCAATTAGAGGATGAGGTTCAAGTTCAATCAAAAGAAAATAAAGATTGGTTTGTTGTCGACGCGTTATCTGATTCATATTCAGTAGTCCAAACTAGCGATAATACGGTTCAGTTAATCAAAGACGATCCTAACATAAAGGACAAAGAGGAATTTATCACAAAATACGCATCGCTGTTAACTCAAGTGGATAATCCTCCCGAGGAGAAAACATATACTGAGCAGGAAATGAAGCAAATATTCGAATCAAAAGGAATACCAGTATCAGACGACTTTGCTTCATTATATGATGAGAATACATTATGGCGTTTCCATGATGGTATGCGAGTCGACGGCGCAACAGTAAATGCCTTCATGAGGAATGCTATGTTCGTTGTAGGCACGGAATATCCCAAGATACTATTCGACGTGAACCGATCCTACCCTAGCAAGGATATGGAGAAACTCGAAATACAACGAATGAATAACAATTTTGTTTATTGGTCTATACAGAATGAAATTGAACGATATGACCGAACGTGCAACACGTGGGCGCATATGTTCGGATCGTTCCTACAATTGAGACAGTATGGCAGATTCTGTTTACAAATTCAATGGGATCCTGAAACCGATATGCCAGTTGCTATCAAGCCACTTAATGCAATGCGTTTAGGCAGGCCATTCGTTGACATACGCTACTGGAATGTTGTAGGCGTAGAGTATTTTGATTTTAGAAAGCCAAGCAATATTCTCTTTGCAGAGGATATAGTATATGGCGTAAACCGTGACTATCACCAAAGCCCGGGTTCATATCGCACTGGCTACTCTGATATGGAACCGATTATGCATTTGGTTGAACTGAATGTAATCATTAACACGATGGATCTAAAAGAAATCAACAAGCGATTCTGGATTCCATACATATTAGTCAAAGTAAATTCAGAAAACAGAGCAGCCGTTTCAGCATTGAAACTGGCCTTCAAAACAGGAACAGGAGTATTCTCGACCATCGATTATACGGCAACTCAAATGAAGATCGAGCACAATGGTGACTTCATTTTAGCCGAACGAGAAAAGAATGACGAGAAAATTATAATTGATTCGGGTCTGCCCGGGGAACTGGCCGGACAAGGTAAATCTATTGCACAAGCACAAACAAGTCAAACGTTGCAAGGCTATAATCAAACAACCGTTGCCTATTATCAGTTAATCATTCGTAACATATGGGAGTATCAATGGTATGGTCCTCTGCTCATGAAAATAATCAAACGTCGTTTAGAAATGCTTGAAAACGACGAGAAAGATCCCATAATTGAGGAGGAACGAGTAATCTGGAAAGAGTATATGAAAATGAAACAAGACGAACGCAGACAAATGGTAGAATCAATGATTGATAAAGTAAACAAGCGTTCGACTTTTACAGGTGAGCCAACGCCCGGACAGGTAACTCAGGCTACTCCTGATGTTCAGGATAGAGAATCATTGATTCAAAAAATATTAGACGAGACAGAAGATCCTGCAATGAAAGTGCCATCTGAAAAACAAACATTGCTAAAATTATCTGAGTATGCTAAATTCGAGGAGTTACCATGTAAGATCAAATTATCTTTACCGAAGAAATCATTTGACACAGACTTAGAAAAAGGAGCGTTCTATTCTGGTTTACTAAAGGATCAAGTAATCACGAAAGAATATGAGATGGAGAAATTAGGCTTCGACGATTTACTGCAACAGGCAAAAGCACAGCAACAAATTGATCTAACAATGGCTAAAATCATGCAGGAAGTTATCGACCAAGTTAATCCTCCTCAATTACCTCAAGATAATCAACCTCCTCCAGGTGCGCCCAATGCAAATACTAATCAAGATCAAAATCAAAATAATCCACAAGCAAACGCAATGAATAATGCTTTCAATCGTAAAGTAAATCCAACACAGCCAAATCCAAACGTTCCTACAACGGGGGTGAAAGGATAACTAATGTCATACGGTGGCATGAAAAAGAAAGGTAAGAAGAAGAAGTAATGGTAATGCAGGAAATCAACGTTTTACATTCAGACCAAATCAATGTTGATTCGACTCCTAGCAATCAGGAGTTGATTCAACATGAGAAAACCTTTTCTTCTCAATTATTAAAGATAGCAAATGAGTCTACTGGCAAGGATACTTTTCAATCTGACGGCATGGTTTATGAAGGAACATCTAAAGCAATACGTTCGATTATACGGCCTACGATTAACAAATTCTACACGATCGGCGCGCTATATGCGAACGAAGTTAACAATTCTGAATTTTTTCCGACTCAAACTGATGTGGATAACGTTAGTGCTATATCCTCCGAAATAGGAGATCTCTTTTTCAAAAATCTACATGCTTATCTAGTCAGAGAAGAACAAATTGGACAAGCACTCCTACTAAAAGAATCGTTATCCCGCCTGTCAAAAGCATTTCCAGCATCCAATGGAAAGGGAAATTTGTCAGTTGCTTATGATCACGCCAAGTCATTACAGTTAGATAAAGGAATAAACCGATTGGCAGTAGTAGCATCAACGCGATCGGTAAACCATGGGACAGCATCAAAGATTCGGCAATTGCTATCATTACCAAATGCCAAACTCGTATACGACTACTCCTCTATAAAAGTAAGATACGCAGTAAAACAAATTGAAAAAAGAACATTCAAAAGATTTTCTGAAAGCAGGTTAGGCAATTTCGTTGTGTGGGTGACTGCGCAGGACGATAAAGTATGCTTCAAGTATTGTAGACCACTTGAGGGGAGGATATTCAATTTGGCAGACGAGAATACTCCCATCCCTCCTGATGATACTCATCCTCATTGTCGCTGCCGTCTATTTAATATAGACCGGTATACCGGCAATGTGCTGTATGGGTGAACAATATGTTAAACATTGGAAATTCGCAAACGTATTAGGTTCAGAAGCATATGTTATTCCTATTCAGGAACAGATTGGCAAAATAAAAGTAAAGGAAATTGTTTGTGCCACGTATAACGGCCGAGTAAGAAAGTTACGATATAATGAATGTCCTAAACATTCACCGCACGTAATAGGAATGGTGACAGAATTAGAACCAACTGATCCAAGCATAGTGTTGAAGATTGAGTTATTAGATGATGATATGCAGAAGGAATTGAAATGCAATCATAACGCGCACGCCTTTGATATAGGCCCTTAAATTAGCATAGTTTTCTTTATTCGAATCGGTAAACTCATTGTAGTTTACCTTTGTCGATACAAAATGGTTATGCTATAGCCGATAAAATCACTGGCTATCCTAACTTTAATCAAGTATTTGATAAGAAATTTGAGAACCCTAATGTAGCCACGATACACGTTGACGATTCAGGACGGGTATTTCTAAAGGGATTCGTAATCAATTCCAAAGTGAACGGACATGGTTGGGCTGTTGACGAATCCTATATTCCTTATGCAATGAATGCTTCGATAGGTCATCCTTTAACACTCAGATATGATCCTGTTTCAGGGAGTTTCAGCCATCCAATTGTAAAAGGCGCATCATTAGCCGTAGACCGAGTTAAGCAGATGGATTATTCAATCGGCCATATGGTATACCCTTTTGATACACCGAATGAAAATGGCGATTGGTTTGGCGTGTATGAAATTATGGAACCAGCGTCAAAGCAATTATTTACTGATATCGCTAAAGGGCTACAAGATCCAATAGTTCCGTTCTTTACATCAGCATGTATTTCTCATTCTAAGAAAGAAAATCCTCAGAAGATAAAAGTATTCACGATTGAACACAATACAATAACTGACAAGCCAGCATATGGTGACGTTGCCCGGATCACGGGTATTTGCGAAGGGGACTATGGTTCTTGCCTCGCTGAATTAAAAACTGCAAGTATGGTAAAATCCGAAACGGAAACGGAAACTGAGAGTAGCGAACCTCCCAGTAATAGTAATGACAGTATGCCGACACAATATGGCAAGCGTTGCGGATTCTGCGCAGGCTCGTTATTAACAAAGATTTTCAAAAAATCCCTTTCAATGGTATCTGAACTATTATCCAACGGTGAGGAAAAAGAAAATGCTTCTTATATTGTTCGGACTGCGAGTGAAAATTTAGCAAGTTCTATGGAAACTGAACTCGATAATAATAAAGGGGATCAATCAAAAGATCCAAAAACTAATGATGCCGTTGGCAACATAACTCCTGAGAAAGGGAAGACAGGAGCAGATAACAAAGCCAACCAAACAGGCACCGATTTTACTAAAATGACGCCTCAGCAATTTCAAGATCTAATGAAGAAGTCTGTCGACCAAGCAGTAGCCGAAGCCAACAAAAACGCGGCCGACAAACTCGAATCATTTAGAAAACAAATTGCAGGCGAAAGTAAGACTCCTGACAAAAAGGAGAGTCAACTCGACGCTGACACAGAATCGCGAATCAAGAATTTAGAATCACAACTCAAAGCAGAAAAGGAAAAGAACGAAGAGAATACCAAAAAACTCTCCAAGTATGAATTAAAGGAGAAGAAAGAGGAAATCGCTGAAACACTTCTGCAATATGAAGACCGATTCAAAGACCCTGTCAAGGGAACTATAGATGAATCGCGATTCGAACGAGTAGTTGACTTTTGCATGAAGAAGAATTTCTCAACTGCAGAAATCAAAGAATATGTTGAAAATATTGCGCCTATTCCTGTAGTAGCCAAAGCATCCATGAGTAAATATTATGGAGAGCAAGGATTAACCGCTCGCGAATTAGCCGAGTCACAAGGTTATAGTGCTCCTCCAACTAGGAACGCAGCCTCAGAATCGGGAGGTCAAGAGAATGATTTTGGCGAAGATAATCTAGAAGAAGACAAGACGGGTGAAACACCAGAGGAAGATGAAAAGGAAACCAAAAGTGCTTCGATGCATCCAACTGATACTGTTCTAGATATCGATGACGATCCATACTTGGGATTATCATCACAAATAGTTCATAAAGCAAATGCATTCCCGTTCGGGAATAGGAGAAAATAAGAGGTAATAGTTAATGTCTCAAACAGCACATCTAACATTCCCTCTGCGGGGAGATGTTGAACTCGGTCGTGGTTTTAAGCAAACCGCAGGATGGCCGAAGAAAACAGCCAGCGCAGGATCGGGAACGCATAAGTTTCTGCGTGGATTAGTTTGTTCAAAAGATCCCGCAGATACTACAAAGGATAAGTTTATTGTAGCATTGGCAGCAGCCGTGAAGCCTTTCGTAATTGCTTCCGGCTATCAATGGCAACCTGGCACAGGATACTTGTTAACGGACGCTCAAGGAAACGTTGTTTCTGCATTAGAGACTGATCCATCATTCAGTGCAATCTATGCAGGCGAAGTATTGCTTGAGTTCGATAACATTTGTCAGGTAGGCGATAAAGTCATGCCTTCTGCAGGGAACCAAGGAGGAACGGCCGCGTTAGGCCATGTCCAAAAATGGGACGGCGTAAGTGTCGAAACCAAGATTGGAGAATTTCTAGGATTGCCCGGTCAGAGGACTGGCAAATACAGCGCAGGGCCTACAGCATTGGGATCACTAGGATGGGTGGATCTCACACAATAGGAGGTATGGGTTATGAATTATAACACACTTCAAATTTTACGCAGGATTGACGCGAAGGCTCGAAAAGAGGAGGCTCGCGCAATTGCCGAAGAACTCGACCACGATAAGACAATAAAAGATTTTGTCTTGAAATCAAATGATGCATTCTGGAATCCAAGAAAGAACATCCTCTACTTTGGCTCTGATGCCAAGAAGACCCCAACATGGTCTACCCCGGTAAAGGATCTAAAGAAAGAAGCGATGTATCTTAAACTAGCATCTCAGAAAGCATCAGCGAAAGAGAGAGCAAAATACGCGCCTTATCTGCCTGAGTTCCAAGAGGCCGTAAAAGAGTATCATGCACTAAATAAGAAAATAGAGGAAGGCGAAATAACAGTAAAGCAAGCAGGCGCAATGACACAAGCCGACTTCCAAGGAATTCGACTTATTGAATTGCTCGGCTCGCTTGTAAACCAACAGCAAAGAGACTTCTCACTACAAAATGCAGCGCAGGTGATAACGACAGAATCGATACTGTTGAGAATACCAACAGTCAGTAGATTCCAAATTGCACAGGATCTAGGCGAGTTCGACTTGGCCGAAGCAATGAAGATGTCATTCACCAGCCAAGCCGTTCAACTGAAAAAGGATGTTGCTCACTTAGCATGGTCTGACGAGTTCTTAATGGCTAGATTTGATCAGCCAGTGCTCGACTTGCACGTGCAAAATGCAACTTCTGAATTTGAACGAGTCGCAGCCACGAAAGTCGCACAGCAAGTTCAGAAATTTGCCGGAGTAACGTTACCTGATACATGGCTTACATACGAAACTGGATTAGACAGAAGCAAACGTGATCCTGCATTTGATATCAATACTGCGAGAACTAGCGTAAGAACAGGATATGGTGTCCTCAATAGAGCAGCAAGCAACACATACACGTTCCAAGCATATCTAAGTAACACAAAGGTAAACGGTCAATTCCAACCAAGTCAAGGATTGGAAGTTAACTCTCGTGTTATCACAAACGTGCCACGCCAACCTAACTTGATCTGGTATATTGACGAAGAAATGCCAAATGGCAAAGTCGCCTTCTGGGATTACTCATCGTTGGTATGGATTCAAGGGCCTATACGAACATCGACATACCGAGACGAGCATGCAGGCGGAAACGGAATTTACATAAGAAATTGGAACGGAGCATTTGCTCTGAGACTCAATCAGGGATACTTAATCTCTGGTGCGGTCTAAACTTCCTTCCCTTTTTACTTTCTATTCATTCAATAATTACTCAAATAATTTAATCAACAAATTTTAAATAACATCCTATCGTAGAGGAGTTGGTCTTACCGACCGCTGAAACCAATACCAAAACCGAAACAAGATATCCGCAAGAATTCAACGGCTTGCCATCTTATCTTCCATAATTGGGGAAATGGCCTTGTCCACCTCCTCCCCATTATGGGATATGTTTTTAAGTTAGAAGCGAACCTTCCTGTAATTAGATGCCGGAATTACTTGTTGAATTACGTATACCAAAAGGTCAATACTTTGATCCACGTCATCCAAAGACCAAAGCAGTATACGACGCGCATAATTTAGCCATGCCTAAGACTCAATTTGAGGATGCATTTGAACGATTCATGGATAACGTTCGAGGCAATGATCACATTTATCGTTATTACAGAAGGGTAGTTAGATTAGATAGAGTAAGACATACAGATGGCCGAGATTATTTAGTGCGCTATGAACATCTAAGTGGATACAGCCCGGCAGGCAATGCTAAAGCATTTGAGGCTAGCGAGAATATCGATACTCATGTTGAACCCGAAATAACTGAAAAGATTGTCCATGTTGAAGGCGAAGAATCATTTACAACTGCTCCTGCAGAAAAAATGAATGAAGCATTAGTTTATGATACTCCTTTCACCGAGGATGCAGTTAAAGAAGCCATGTCTACAGCGACTTGGATTAAATGCGCACAGTGTAGTAAAACAGTAACGCGCATGGTTGATCTGCAAGAACATTATATTGAAGTCCACAAAATAGAATCAAAAGATGAAATGGTAATAGGCGAGACACAAGATTGGACTAATGTTAATACAGTTACATTAAACGTGCGTTATAGTAATGGCTCATCTGTTTATAATGCTCCTTCACTAAAGCACTTTATTCATGCAAATTTTGACGACTTGTGGGAATACGGCAAAACAGCCAGGATTGGAATATTTGATAAATCAGTAGAAGGCGAGATGGTATCACAATTAGCAAACATGCCACAAGAGCAAGTAGAAATGGTCATGGAAAGGGTAAAGGAAGCAAAAAAGAAACAGGATACCTCCCGTAAAAGAGGATCTTCCTAACTTACTTTTTGTGTTTCTTGACTATGCGTTTCCTTGTTATGCTGTGCTAGTTCGCCTTCCGTTGCAAACCTAACATCACAATTTTCGCATCTAAACGGTAGATTCTTGTCAGACATTAATTTACAAAATACGATATGGTATTTAACCGATACTCTTTTTATCCTCAATTGGGAATGATTATCCCGAATAGGGAAAACAGGATTGGGGATGAGTTGATTATGTATCGACGTTTAATCTGGTCTACTATCATTGCTTCGGGAATAATGGCTATTATTATGCCATTAAATTTATTCTTCTATCCTAGCGCAGAGAGTATACCAGAAGCGGTCAGAACAGTAGCACAACAGATCGCAGTTCAACAACGAAACGCCTCATTCTTTACATTGACTATAGTTGAAGGTATGTTAGCGTGGCTGATAGGCTTCCAAGTATCGAATGAATGGTTCAGACAGCATCCAACTTCGAGATACTTATTCAGAATACACCGTGAACTAACCGGTATACCTGAAAAGTATTATAAGGTAGACGGTGTCAAGAAGAGTAATGAAGCAGCGGACAAGGCTTCAGATGATTCTAGCAAGAACTCCTCTAAAGGAGAAGGCGTTAATGGCAAGTAATAGTGACGATGTTCTTGGTTGGGTTAAAATTTTTGTTGCTGCCGTGCTGAGTTTATTCGGCGGGCTTATCATAGCAAAATATTCAGGCTTCCTTGATAAAATAAAGGAAAAGAAAAATGAAGAAATAGACCATATACGAAAAGAAGTAGTGTTGGAGCAAACAGATGTCCTTTATGACAGGATAATCAAGAACATAGTAGATGACTTAAAGAACGTCAAAGAAAAAAATGATAAGTTGTCAGATAAGGTTGGTTCAATGTCAGAGGATGTCGCAGGCATGAAAAAGGACATTGAACATTTAATCGATTCAGTTAAAGAATTGAATGATAATTTTAAGACTTTAATAAATATGAGACGAGGACAAGGACAAGGAATAAACGATTCTAGATAACTCGATTCATTTTTGTTTGCAATACCATCTGAACCCTAAATAGTAACACGAATTGATCTATCATATGGTTTTCTGAATCAGTTTGACCGATATTATCTTCTTCAAATATTTGAGTCAATGATAGCATATCGATTCCGTATGGTGCTAAGTAATCTGCACGTGATTGAATACGGAATAACTTCTCCATAAAGGAACGAATAGGCCACAAGTATTTTGCCGGATATGGCTTGGCTGCTTGAAATACGATTGCTTTTAACATCATTGTAATAACATTATCAACACGTGAACCCGGAGGCCAGTAATCCCGGTCATGGGACAATGATTGAATATCAAACTGCAAGTCACCGGTTTTGTATTGTTGTCTGAATCTAACTCTATCCCTAGTAGGAAGATCAGGCCATAATACTTGATTCGGTTTCTGAGGCCATAACGTTTCAATCATAAATTCCATTAATCTGTCTGGTGCATCCAATAGTGATTCCACTAATGGCATCATGCCTTTGTCAAGTATCACTTCTTGCTCTAAATCTGTCTTGTAATAATATGTGTGAACTGTAATAATATAATGATATAATTGGTCGTCACCTGTTGGCACATTTTCAACCTTACCTGGCCTCAACATTATGATTCCTTCCTCTTTTAGAGCATACGGCCTTTGCTGAATAAATTTGTCAATTCCTAGTGCTATTTGCGATATCTCCGGTGGGCTTACATACGTTTTAGTTGTCCTTTGGAATATGTGAACATCGATAGCGCTGTGATAAAGATGATACCTTCCTCCAAATGGTAATACTGCAAAAGGCCCGTCAAAGTCTCGCGTATTAACGAATGTATATTGCTCTTTTACCTTTAATGTAAAATCACCGTAGCCTGAAAACCATTGATTCCATTTGATTCTGTTAATATCAAATCCTCCCGAAAAGGAAGGAACAGATCCGCCTATCTCTATTGAGTTCCAGTTATCGCGCAAATAATTAGAAAGCATTTGTGTTGGAGGAATTCGAAAATCTCCGCGCTCGTATCTTCCTAATACAATTGTTGTTGGTTTGCCTCCCGACCAAGCGTCTGAAACAGGAACATTCTCAACCCAATTAACTGTATGACTAGCCAATTGAGTTAACCTAACCTAGATTGTGCGTGCCTACTGCTCTTAATTGTTCCGTGTTAACAAGAGATACAGAGGGATCCAAAATATTCTCATGAACCAATACCCCTGCAACAGGAGGACCGAGCAAGGTAAATGTGCCCACTTTGCATATTCCATTGACTGTTCCTGTGGCTGTCCATGTAGCCTCCATAACAGAAACATTTGTTCCTGCCACATGTGAAGGCGCTGGAGATGCCACTTTCCGATCCATTCCTGAACCTGTAATTTCACCAAGCATCGACGTGTGGCTTTCATCAGGAGGCTGAGTCGTGTCGTTGGAAACACCGATCTTGTTAGCGCCTGTTCCGCCAGCAGCCGTATTAGTGTAACATTGCGCATGAAAATAATCACGTCCGCCTAAAGTTAAAACATTCCTTTTGAAAGGCGAAAGATCTTGCCACTCACCTAATTCCCCGGTTTTAGGATCAATCCGTCTTACCTGAAATTTAGTCCAACCGTGATGTGCTGGCTTTTTCTTACGTGTAAATAATTTAGTTAAAAACAATCTGATTCAATCACTCGGTTGGCGGATTCACAATATTAGAATTTTGCTCAACGCCCAATTTATTCGCGCAGCGACCGCATATGCAATCCTTTGTCTCGCTAGTCCAACCGGCAAATAATACTTTGTATGGGATAACTACAACTTCTCTTTTACATTCTCGACAAAATCCGCCTCCTGTCTCCCAATAATGAGGACTTTGCATCATATGATCTGCTAATGCTTCCATCGTGTCGAATCGCAAATGGTGAATATTGCAGGTAATGTTATCGTGTTCTTTGTGAATAAAAAATGAAGTGAATTTGTTGGTTATATCACTCATCTAAGGGAGGATAAATCGTCGGCATTTATTTGGTTTGTGCCAAATCTGGTTCTAGCCCCATATGTGATAACGCCAGTGGCATTAAGAGGATACGTTTCAAACTCACCGTTTTCAACTAATACTTCTGCTTCAATCAACCCGGCTGCTTTTAATCGCGAAAATATCTTTCCGCCTAATGTCTTTGCCTGCTCAAATTCTGTTTCTCTAGTTGCACGAGTCGCATTAAATCCTCCTCGCGCAAAGGATACAGCAAATAGAGTAGCGCAAAATTCGAAAGCGCTATACCATGGGTTCGTAGTAGCAGGAGTCATGCCAGCATAAAGATCAGCAGTAGAGAATCCAAATGCAACGGCTTTGTCAATTTGCGCTTGGGATAAGTTTTGTGCTTCTTGCCCACCGGCTGCTTCCTTTACTGCGTTCTCAATTGTCACAGTCATGTATTACTTACTTGTTGGCTTTTCCTTTTTAATCTTATTTCTGCATACGGATCTGTATCCCTTTTATCAGGAGTTCGAGGATCAAATATCTTATTCAAGTCGATGTTAAAGAATTCAATACACCTTTTACAAATACAACCATCATATTCCCTCGGATGAGGATCTAGTTTGGCTAATCTATCTGCATCCTCATGACTAGCACCGTTCATTGTAAATGCTTCATACATTCTAAGCCATTGCTGATACTTGACTCGTTTTTCCATCATGCTATTTGACTTTAATTCGTGGTCATGGCCTCCTGTCAATCCTAACACGTTGCCCGCAGTAGGCTCAACATATGCTACTTTAAGTTCATTCGATAACTTGCGATAGTTTTCCTTATTCACATATTGGTAATGGCTATTGTTGATATATTCCATCTCGCCGGGATTGAACCAACAACGTCTATACCATTCTGTTGAACCATAAGGGGACACGATGAATTGCATATTATACACATTCTTTGATTCTGAATTTTGAACCGCATGTAGCCAGTTATTTCGAAAAGCATTCCAGTCATAATAAACAAAGTATTCGTCAGAATCCATTATTATAAGCCAGTTAATTTTATGAATCCTGCACAATTCCAAATACCGATTACGTTTAATGTCTTCTCTATAGGGAGCATTATCGTATATGATACGCAACGGTAAATCATTGTCAGCCTCCTTTTCCTGAAACGATTCGATTAATTCCTGTGTGCCATCAGTTGAATATGCCTCCTTATTTACAATATCATTAAAAGGCCCGTCAATCACTAACCAAAATTGAGGACCGCCTTGTTCACGTGGCACAAATGACTCATAAAGCCGTCTAACTTCTTCCCGCGAGTTGTAAATTAGCGTAGCAATAGCAATTGGTTGAGATTCATAGTCATCCCCTCCACAGCAACCGCCCATGTTTAGAATAGTTTCTAAATGCTCGATAAAGGTTTTTTGATTCGTCTAAAGAATGGGAACCGCAAAACCAACATTACCAGTTAGGTATTCTATTTTACCGCAATATGCAGCCGAGACGACTCAGGGAACACCAAACGCTAACGCAGCATACAAGTTAGCCGGGTATACACAAAGTATCACTCCTGATTATCAGGCTGAACACCAAGATGATGCATTATTCGGAAAGTATGATTGGCAGAGTTCAGTCCAACTAGGAAGAATTTGGCGTTGGACTATTGTATTTTCGCCTTATGATGGTGATTTACTCAAGCGGGGAACGCTATTGCCCGCAGGAGCAGGCACCGCTGAAGAAGCACTCACCTTTGTTGAGGGAACGCTAATCAATGGTGTGCTGAATTATAGAATACATTATGGCTCAATAATATCCTCCGTAACAGGACAGATTAACAGAGGAGGATTTAGAATGACTCATACATATGAGTCAACAGATGTATCCGATTGGATTACTGCACACGGTTTAACTTCGCCTGACTTTGTTACGTTAGCCGAAGTTCCCACGACAGACCCATGGAGTCATTTGACACCAGGAACCGATCCAGTTACAATTGCAGGAACGGCAACTGATATTCAGGATATCAGATGGGATATTAATTGGAACTTGGCTAAAATGCAACCAAACGGTGTATTCTCATACAAATATGCCGAAGTGTCCTCGCGTAGGGTTACGCTATCGCTAACTGCATGGCTCAAGAATAACCTTTTGAGAGGATATGTCAAGAACTATACTAAACTCGATGTTGCAGTGAAACTAAACTCAGGAGGAACGCCACTCACATTTACTTTCAAGGATTGTGTATTCGATAGGTATGCTCAGCCCCAATCTGCAGGAGGTAACGCGTTCGCAACTGAAACTATTACTGGCATGGCAATTAACGGAATCGTAGTAACCGGAACAGGATAAACTTATTTATCACCGGTTACACTCCCTTTTCATGGCCGAGACGATTGACGAGGCAGTAAATAAAGTTAAACAATTAACCGGTAATGAACCAGACGAAGAAGCCGTTAAGAAATTAAAAGAACAAGTCGATCCTAATGCTAAGAAAAAGGAGGAAACTAAAAAGGAATCAACTTTTACAACTGCTCAGCGAACTGAGTTATCTCGTGCATTAACCGAAGAAAAAGATGCTTTCGGTCGTAATATCGAAATTCATGCAGGCGCGCGACATAATCGCCTTTTAGGTATCGCAGCGCAGGATCATATTCAGATTCCTTATTGTTCGGATGCAGGCGTAGCCGATTCTTTAGAAGGGCCTGCCATATTTGACAAGACGGAAACTTTGACCTATCATAAAGCATCCTCCTCTCAGTATGAACAGTTAGTATCACTCAAGTCAGAAGTGGCTGACATGCAAAGACAATTAACTTTGACTGCGGAAGACTATGAAAAGAAAAACATTCCGTTGCCTGCTAACTTCATGTCCCTTTCAAAGGACGTGAAAGAAAAGGAGAAGAAATATTATCACTCCTTGTTAAGAGTATTAGCAGATATTCCAGATTGGCTTGAAGATCAAGGGGAACAAACAGCATTGAAAGATCTAGGCGATGCATGGGATCTCAGAACGAGGCTGAGTATCGTAAATTTAGCCCCCACTTCGTCGAATACTACCAGTTCGGGATACGCTTAGAGGATATAGGATTCTCATTCTCCGAGTTTTGGTATATTCGACTGTATTATCTATACGTGATGAATCGCAACTCCCTTGCTGTGCTACCAAAAGCAAAAGATGGGAATTATTATTATGAAGACTTGGTTGCAATTAGCGCACTCACAGCCTTAATACAGGCAACGAAAGAACGAGAAATCAGCATGGATCCCTCGACATATGGTGACGTGACAACTGGCTAAGTCGTCTTTTTAAAATGGGTTAAATATTTAACCCAATAGAAGTATATGCCAAGTAATTCCAAGTTAGTTATTGATCCTGCATGGGATGGAATTGGCAATAAAGTATACAATGTGATTCAACAACATTGGGAAATATGCGGGCAAGATATTGAGGTAGTTTTAGAGGAGGCAGCCGATGTTATGCAGTCATTAGTTAGAGTAAGAACCGGTGATCTGCAAAACAGTATTCGAGTTGTTAATGTTCAAGTATCCGCAGATAGGGCATCGGGTGAAATAGAAGCAACGATGCCTTACGCAGGATTCCAAGAGTTCGGCACGTTCAAGATGGCAGCGCATCCTTATTTTTCCCCCGGATGGGATTATTTCTTGAATCAATACCCCGGTGCGGTCATAAGGGATTTATCGAAGGTAGTAATTAGATAAGTGGCCTAATTTGGTAGTCGAATCTTTTGAGTTAAGAGCAATGGCGATGTTCGACGCCGCGCAGGCAAACGCCGAGGCCAAAACATATACTCAGAATTTAGATTTGGCTGCCGCTGCCAACGTAAGACTAGGCCAAGCGATACCCGTAGTAGGACAATCCCTTACTACAGTAGAGCAGGCCACAACTCGCGCAGTTCAATCGCAAGTAGCCTACAAAACATCAGCGGATCAAATGACTCAATCAATAACGTCTACTGATACAACAATTAAAAATTTAGGCACGACAGTATCAGGACTTGGTGCTCCTTTTTCACAGGCTGTTTCAACTACTCAAGAATATGAAGGAGTATTAAACGCGTCTGGAACTGCGGTGAAACAATTTGAGGCCACGTCTGCAACTATGGCAGGAACGCTTGGTGAAGTTCAAACAGCAGTAACTTCAACAAGTCAATCTACTGACAAAATGGATGCATCGTTATCGCAAGTAGAACCATCTATACGCCAAATCGATTCAGGTTTAACAGAGATGGGCGGATCGTTAAAAACTGCAACCACTCTAGAAGAGAATCTATCCCGTTCAACAGTAGGCACAAAAGATGCAATGGGACAATTAGCGCCTCAAATAGAAAAATCAAATCAGAGTCTAAATAAGAATACTCAAGAAGCAAACAACACGAAATTAGGAATGGTGGCATTAGCAGGACAGATGGTCGGTGTTGGCACGTCGATTATTGGTCTTGTTACTTCATTTAGTAATCTGGAACGGACGCAACTGGCTCTGGATAAGTCAAGTATAGGCCTTGAAAAGAGCACTCGCATTGTTAATGTTGCATATGCTGACTTGTCCAAATTTATCGCTAAAACAGGAGTTGATGCATCCGGTTTGGGAGGATCATTAACTGCATTAGGACAGGCTCACGAACATTTGAATCAATTAATTAATACAGGACAAGTTAACACGGTAGCATTTGATGACGCAGTAACGGCCGTTCATTCTGCTGTTGACGTATTAAGGCAAAAACTATTGGATTTAGGAGTCCCTCAAGAGGAGGTCAATAATAAAATGGACAAGTTTTCGCAATTACTAGATAGCCAAGTCAACAAAGCCATGACTAACTCATTGAATAAAAGCGAACTTTGGGCTAATCAATTGCAGATTATCGGGTCTACAGCAGGGACTTTAATTGGAATAGTAGGATCTGTGGCAACTATAACTCAGACATTCGGAACGTCTGCTCAGGTAACCGCTGGTTTAACTCGAGTATGGGCGGGCGCAATGGGAATAGCAGAAAAGGCTGCTGACGCATTAAAAATTAGTGTTCGTTCCCTTATGATAGCAACAGGTATTGGTATAGCCTTAGCCGTAGGAGGATTCATTTTCGATGCTATATCAAAGTCGGCAGAAGCATCATCTCAAAAAACAGAAGAAGCAAACCAAACAACTGTTCAATCAACTGATAAAATGATTCAAGGCTTTGATAAAATGTCAACAGGAATATTAGGCGCAACTGAAAAAGTCGGCCAAGATCTTAAAACAATGCAAGATAATATCGCTGCCTACTTAGATCAAGGAATAAAGAAATCTCAAGATTTTCACGATGCCATGGTAACTAATTTGGTCGTGCCGGCAGTGAACGTTCCCGGAACACCAAAGGTTGAAACTCCTCCTGCTAGACCACACCAAGAAGTTATCAAATCTGGTGGAGCACGAACGTTCGAGGAGTTAGGCACCGTTCCAAATCAATTCGCAGGATCGCAATTAGAAAAGACCGGAACTGGATTAGGCCAAGAAGCGCACGCTGCCCAAACAGGAGAACCGGGCTTTTTGACAGGAGCAACAGGTTTAGCCACATTAGAAAAAGAGCCAGCCGTATTGAATAATGACACGGCAGCCCAAAAACAAAATGCTCAAGCACGTTCGGATAGCGACAAAGTGAATATTGCCTATAATCAAAACATGATGCGAGGAATTGAAATACTTGCTACTGCACGTTCAACTTTAACGGCACATACTGGTGTTACTAAGATAGGAACTCCTACAGTAATTGAATACGCTAAAGCAATGTCAACTATGGGCGAGGCAGTTAAAACCGGTAATGTCATGCAACAAATAGAATCATCCGAAACACTTCGAGGAATTGAAGCCAAAGTAAAGGCTACGGCCGCTACCAACTCTTACACAGGAGCATTAGATATGAACGATAAAACACATGCTGTTTTGGCTGAAACAATGGATGAAGGGAACAAAATAATTCAACAAAGACAACAAGAAAATGATGAAGTAATTGATCAGGAAAATACAATAGCACAAGCATTTGGACAACGAATCAAATTAAGTGAGATTGATGCTGATGTAGGGAAACAACTATTCCAGATTGCAAAGGACAAGATTACTGCATACAAAGGAGAAGAAATGGCATTGATTGGGTTAGCGAGTAAATACAATGTCATGATTCCTAATCTAAAGGAGATAGTATCGAATGAACAAAATGATGTTAAAACATTGTCAGATCTTATCACAGCAAACCAAACATTAGTAGGTGTTATCACTGACCGGAACCATGCTCAGGAATTAACAACTCAAGGACAAGTCGCCGGTAGAGTTGCATCTATTGATTTCTACGAAAGCACGATTAAGCAAATTGCAGCCGACAAACAACAATTAAACGATTTAGACGTGATGGCAAAAACATTTGGCGTATCCTTGCCACAGGGAGTTGAACACAGTATCGAAAATATGCAGTTACTAATTCAAGCATTTGAAGGATCAAGCACGGCAGCCAAGAACTTAGTAGACCAAGCGAATGAAGCGCATAAAGCATTAACTGAGTTCGCAGCCGACAAGTTTGAAGTTGAGTTAGAAGGCAAAGTAGGCAATAAAGGGGATACTAAAGATGTCTGGAAAGCATTGAAAGGACTTCCTCTTACAAAGGAAACGAAACAAGAAATCGTATTTAATGCAAAATTAGATGCTAAAGAAGATAAAATGCGCGAAGGATTGCAGAAAACAATTGACGCAATAACATACAGGAATCCTATCACGGGGAAACTGTTGTTAAATCCAAACATGGATGCAAAAGAATTGGACAAAAACGTTGATAAAATTACTGCCTTCATAAAAGAAAAGATAGACAAAAAGGATTCTGATAAATCAATCTGGATCGGATTATCAAAAGCATTAGATAATGCTATGAAGTCGTCAGATCCAGTTGGTGCAGTTAACAAAATAATCAACGATCCTGATGTGCTTGCGTTACTTAACGGAGGCCCAATGGGTGAAAAGATAAAAGGCGATATACAAAATACATCCGATCCAGCAGGAGCGATTCAGCAAGCATTTACCGATGGTGTAGCCACGTTCGAAACGCCTGATGATCTTATAACGAAAATAAATAACGACATGGCATTAGGCATTAGTGCAACTGATGCAATTAACAAGAATATAGAAGCGAATTATTCCAAAGCCGATGCTACCAAACTAGAGGAGGAAATACAGAAGCAAATAGAATCAGGAGTAGATCCAGTTACGGCAGTAAACAATGTAATTAATGCGAATAAAGGAAAGATAAATCCAATTGTCGTGCCATTAACATTAGAACAAAAACAACAATTCGGTAAAGACTTGATTAGCGGAAAGATAAATCCGTGGCTAGATCAAGATCAACAAAAAGATAAAGACACACCAAAGACAACTCAAGCAATCATTATACCTCCTGCGGACTTTAAAATATTCCAAGCATCCGTTGTAAAAGGAATGGCGACTGCTGTAGCAACGTTCGTTCAAGGGGTAGCAAACATGCAAACTGCTTTTGGCACAACTTCCGATGCTGTTGCAATGGAGTTTAAGGAGGTAGTTACTGCGGAAGGCAACGGTATAACTCAAATGAGCACAACTTGGGCATCAGGCGTTGCAGAATTACAAACAGTATTTGGCACAATGTCAGACGCGGTAAATATGGAGTTCAAAGAAATCAACAAAGAAATGACAGTAGGCGAAAAGGCTCAAGCGCTGGCTTGGGCTAAGAACGTTTCGACTATGCAGGATGTTTTCGCAACCATGAGTGACGCGGTTAAAATGGAATGGAAAGAAATTAACAAGGAAATGGCCTCTGGTGAGAAAACAATGGAAAAAGATATGGCAACAGCAGTAGGCAAGATGGAAGATGCAATTGGCACTATTAGCGATACTGTCAAAGAGGAGATGAAGCAAGCAACTCAAGCGTTGAAGTCAGGCATAGATGGATGGTCTGATGCTGTCAAAAAGGAGGTAGACCAAATGAACGCGGAAGCACGTAAGTTCAAGCCTCCACAAGGCTCTGGTGGAGGAGGATCTAATAGTGATGGTTCAACTGGCAATGCACAATTTGGTGCCGACTTTATCACCGAAATGGGTTCACCAATGAGATTGATAGTTGGTGAAGGAGGTAAACGTGAACGTATAAGAGTAGATCCAGAAGGCACGCCAGGATTCGGTGAAGCAACGGTTCGCAATGCGGGCAATGATGGAGGAGGCTCAGGCGTAGTTATAATTAATGAAAATAGACCAATTTTCATAGGCGGGGAACAAGTTGGCGTATTACAATCTCGTAGGGTATTCAAAGGGATAGGTAGTCATTATTAATTTGATTCTAAAAATAGGAGTTTGGATTTAATTGGGCGATTTAGGCGCGTTAATTGAACGGTCACGTCTAGAGCCTGCTATTATGTATGAGGACGAAGTAAATGTTGAAACGGTCGCAGCCCAAGCGGTTCAGGCGAACGGCCAAGATTTACGTATTGAATACAGAACTGCAAATACAATCGGGTCTGGTGGAAGAAACGCTATCAGATTTGATATGCAAGATTCCACTAATGCACGTGTAACTGGCGCAGGCTACTTATTATTCGAGATTCAAGATAATGTGGCTGCTTCCTATGATACGCAACTTGAAGTTTGGTGTAAAGTAGCAGGATCGGCAACCGAAGTTTTGGATGTAGATGGCCTTAATGGAGGAATGTTACGATGCGGAGGCGCGAATCGCAGAGTTGGGTTTAAGGAAACTGGATTAACCGGTCAACGAATCTATACTTTTCCTGATGCAGATGCATTAATCGCCGGACAGAATTTTGCAAATGCATTCTCGGCTGCCAATACCTTTTCAGGTATAGCAACATTCTCAGTCGCGCCTGTAATAAATAATAATATCGCATTAAACATGAAAGACTCCGGAGGAACAAGTCAGCAAGTAGCGAAAGTTGACGCTTCTAATAATCTAATCTTTGGAGCAGGAGCAAATTGGGCTACGATGCAATTCTTCTCAGGAAACGCATCGGCTGCGATGGCTATTAACTCCTCGAACGTGTTAACAACAAGCCCTGTTTGGGGAACCGTTTGGATTCAGAATAATAACTTAGGAATACAAATGAAAGATTCCGGTGGCACTGCACGAACGCTTGTGTATATGTCTGGTGGCAATTTATTCTCTATTGGTGACTTGGCAAGTAACGGTTACAATACTAGCATATGGGCTGGTCAGGCTTCGGCTGCTCTTTCGTTCACCAACACAAACCAAGCCACATTTACCAAGATGGCACAAGCGGGATTAGGCGAAGTAATTGCAAAATTCGTAGTATCAGATGATGCAGTTGGTCATATTAGTTTAGAAAACGTGGCTGCGACCAATGCAGTTTTCTCAGGAGCATTAAGAGCAAAAGCAGGAACAAACGCAACGTCATTTTTCATTTTGGCAGAATCGACAGTTGCAAATGATACTTCAACAGCACCATTACTAATTATAGACTCAAGACATGACGATAATACAGCCATAACAACTAGGCCACTCGTTGCATTTAGAAATAGTTCAGGAGCAGTATATCTTCAATTCAACGCTTCTAATCAAGTCGAGATAAGTCCTGCGTGGGCAACCAATCTTGTCTTAAACAACAGTATTGCATTGCAAGGCAAAGATTCAGGTGGAACTGCGAGGAACATGCTAAGACATGTTAATGATGACGTTTATCTTTCAAACTTTACCGCTGCGGGGAATCTTTATTTCCGAATGATTGGTGCTAATGATGTCCTCTCGATTAATAAAGATGGCTTATTTACGTTTACTCGAACGGCAACCGCCTCGGCTGCTGAAACTGTAGCGGAGTTTAGAGTATCAGATTCGGCTGCAACGAGTTACTTCAGAATTGCTAACTTCAGCGCCACAGATGCGATATTTGCTCCGCGCTTGCTATTAAATAATGGTGACTCAGCCGATCCGATTGAATTACTAACCCAAATAGGGCCTACTCTTGATACAGGAGCAAATGCAGTTCTTGACTTGACAATAAGACGAAACGATAATACCGTTATCACGACCAGACCTGTATTTAGAATTAACAATAGAGGCAATTCGCTTTATACAATAAATCCAACAGGATTTCAACACGTATTCCAAGCCTTATCGGCCACGACCACAGCGGAAAGCATTGCCAAATTTTTAGTATCGGATGAAACGAATGGTTGGGTAGCAATAGATAATCAGTTAACTAGCGATGGCGACTTCATTCCTAGGTTAACATTAAGAGGAGATGCAGGAACATCTGCAACGGCACAACAACTTATAGTTGAAGGCTCAGCAGCCGGTGACTTGACAGGGACAAATCCATATTTCTCAATTCAATTCAGAAACCATGATGCTACAAGTTCAATACTCAATAGGCCGTTAATGACTTGGACTAACTTTACTGATGCAGGATTCTTCAGAGTAAATGCAAAATTAGATGTCCTTCATATAATAACGGCTCAAACCGGAGTAGCAGAAACGTTATACGAATTTAGGACAAGTGATGTATCATCGTATCTCAGATTCTTTAACGGTAGCGCTACTGATGCTAGATTCGCAGCGACCATTAGAGGTAGACAGATTGAGGATGCAACAATATACGCACTAAGGCTTGAAGGCGCAGTAGAGCCTGCGCATGATACTGGCACCGCTCCTATTATGATATTCATGTCCCAGCAACAAGGAGGCATCGATGTCACAACAAGGCCACTTTATGACTTTAGAAATAATTCTACTTCGGTATTCAAAATCAATGCAAAAGGCGATATATTACAGAGCGTGATTTCTCAGGCATCGACAGCCGAAGTCTTGGCAAAATATGTAATTTCGGACGATGCTTCCTCTTACATGCAATTTGATAATAACTCCTCAGCAGATGCAACTTATGCTCCTAGAATTATATTCAATTATGGCAAAGCCGACGCCCTTCAAGCAGGAGGGTATCAGATGTTCATTATTCCTACAGCGCAGGACTCGGGAACAGTGCCGGCAGCGATATTTGAATCAAGATTAGCCTCGGCTGCGAATGTAGCAACAAGACCACTATTTGATTTTAGAAATGTTGCTACGTCAGTAATGAAAATAAATTCAAACGGTGACCAAGTAGTGACCGCCATTGCTAGAACTGGTATAACTGAAAACATAATGGATTTGAAAGTATCAGATAATGCAGGCTTCATTAGATTAACTAATAATACGAATACAGATGGCTCTTTTGGAGGACAGTTAGATGTTACGTTAGCAACCGGTTCAGCAGCATCCACAGTTGCTATGATTTATGTTCATAGGATACTGGCAGCGAATGATAGCGGTAGCAATCCGGTAGTCCAAATGCAAATGAAATCAACGACATTTACCGATATTACAACTAAGCCGTTACTGGATATAGTAAATAACGCTTCGACAGTATTTAGCATGAAAGCAAACGGCGATGTCCTACATAATGTAAAATCACAAACCGGAGTAGCCGAATTAATAGGATCATGGCAAGTAAGTGATAACGCAACTGCATACTTCCAGATTGCTAATGCTGTTTCAACTGATGGAGTTTTCGTTCCCCGAATAAAGACATACAACTTTGGCGCAGGCGCAGCCAACAATGCATTCCTGATAACGAATTACATTAACACAACTGAGGATTCCGGTTCAGCACCAATATCAATATTCGATGTTCGATTAAGCAATGATACTTCCGTTTTAACCAGAACAGTATTATGGCGATTCCGAAACGCAGGAACGACATTAATAGACGTTAACCAATATGGCAGAGTAACATTAGCACACCAAGACGAAGGAATCGAAGAAACTATACTTAACTGCACGATGTCCGACGGTGGCGCTTCATATATGAGAATCGATAATGCGGTAGGAGGAGTTGCGAGTTCATTCGTTCCTAGATTATGGGGGAGCAATGACTTGGCAAATGCAACATATTCGGGCTTATTCATTTACGGCTCAATATTAGCAGGGCAAGATACAGGAACAGTTCCAGCAGTAGCAATTGATGGTAGAATTGGTTCGGCAACTGCATTAGCAGTCAGGCCAATGTTCGGAATCCGAAACAGTTCCACCTTAGAGTATCTATTCTATGCGGATCGTGCAGACTTCCTCAATAACAGGCTAGACAAGGTATGGGGAGTTCAACAAGGAGCATATGCAACTCGTGTAACTCATTGGATGTATACTCCGACCACAAACGGTCAGGGAACAGGAGTTTACAATACTGGCTCGACATTTACAGGAACAATTTCATCTAGCAACGATAACGGAGGCGGATTCTGTAGGATCACCGCTGCTTCGGGAATTGATGCACTCGCAGCAATGGATACAATTCTTAGCATAACAACGAGAGGATCATTACCGAAATGGCAGGCAAACGCTGTCCTAGATTCCGTAACAGATGTCAGATTCAAATGTGGACTTTGCACCGCAAACTTTACAACCGGTGCTGTCACGATAAGCGCAGGAAATGCAGGCGCAGCGTTCAGATTCATTTATGGAACAGATACTAACTTCATGTTTGTAACTAACGATGCTAACGGAACGACAGCAGACACAAACATAATTGATACTGGACTTGCCCCCGCTGCTTCTACTCAATATGAGTTTGAAATATACTGGGATGGGACTAATTTCAATTGGGCGATTTATAACGCAAGCGGAACTACATTAGCATCGGGCTCAACTAATACTGCAATCCCCGGTGCCAGCCACGTATTACTTCAAAGAATCAGAACTGAAAATACAACTTCAACTGCAAAGTCATGGTTCTGGAGATGGATAAATATATCCAAGAGCGGTCAAGCACCAGCATTGCCATACAACTAACTTTTTATACTTTCGAAAGTATTGATACTATCGCTGAACCTGACAAGGTCTGAAAGGCTGATGGGCGTAGACCAAAAACGTCAAACAACTAATCCGTTGTCGAGGCAGTGGCAGCGCTTCTTTCATCGAGGAGTTAAATCCAAGATGATTGGATCGAGGAGGATGCTAATGACGTTCGCCAGATCGAAACCCAAAGGTGATGGAGGAAGTTGTCAGGATAAGCATTTAAGCAAGTTACAACTCCTTTTTTAAGTAATGGCTACCGAAACGAGTCAGGAAATAAAAAATCCTCCAAATAAGGATAAAAAAGATGAAAAACAAAAGCCCGAAAGGGAAGTTATGCAGGATCGAATCAAGGAATTAGAAACTGCAAATGGCAGACTTGAAGGAGAGTTGATGAAGTCAAACGAAAGTCTCACGCAATTAAAACAACGGTATAATATTTTGATCCGCAAGATAGACATATTCGCTTTTAATTTGGATTCCCTTGGAAAGAATAATGACTTGGACTTTATCGAAGAAAATAGAGAAATGGAACGCAGACTAAAAGAGGCAGCCCGAAAAGAAGTCGAAGAAGAAATGAAAGGCAAGAAGAAGTAGGAATAGTCTTTTTGTTCTTTTTCTCAGGAGTCAAATTGGCAAAAGATGGGCTTTGTTAAAACTTACAATACAATAACAGTTACGACATCATTCCAAACATTATTCGACATCACATCAGACAGGCATTTCGCATTATGGTTATTTTTACAGAATCTTACTGGCGCAGGGGATAATGTCGAAATCAAGATATCGGTAATGGATGATCAAGGAGGAGCGGTTCAGTCATATATTGACGAAACAAAAGCAAATCCTTTGACTACTAATGCATGGTGGTCTGGATACGTAACGACCGCTCGCTATAAAGCCGAAGTCAAACGAAGCGCTAGCGGTGTTGATAGGTCAATAAATTGGACACGATATGAGGCAACGTAGAGAATGTCATGGCCTGGTATCAGTCAAGCACACTTTCACGATATATCGGCACTCACACAGACACCGTTACCTCCGCCTGTCCCGATTGATGTTCAAGAACGATTACTAACTTTTTCAAAGAATTGGAATAAGCCTATCCGTCCGTGGGTTGAAATACGTGATGTAGAAGATTTTGAATTATTAGTTAAGCCGTTCGATCCGTGGGATATCCAAAATGGAGGAGATGCGGAAATCCTCATTAATAGGATAGAATGTGTGGACGCGGCCGGTCAAACTGGTCAGTTTAGCATGCAGATTGTAGATCACGAACACAATTTAGACTTGGATAAAGTTGGCAATTCGAATTGGGTTATTATCAAAATGGGGAGGAACTCAAGCCAATTGCAAAATGCAATGTATGGAATTTGTAAGACTATGGATTTGCTACGTGGCCGTGGCGACACACAATACTGGAATATGGGAGGATATGGCAGCGGTATTATTTTGGCTGAGACGTTATTAGATGTAGACCGCGACGCTGACATAACCGACCTTAATGCAGGAACATTGAATCAAGATGACGAAACTATGTTTGCCAACAATCTCATAAGAGATATTTTAACTAATCCTGAATATCCGACCGACGAAGCAATATCGGTTGCAGACAGAGGACAATATGATCTTAGCAGAATTTCAGATAAAGTTATTGACTTAATTCCATCCGTGCATGCTCAACGAGTCGAAGCCGGTTCACTATGCACAAATATTTCTAATGTTGCATTAGCAGATTTTGGAATCGATAATTATAATCGTGTTGTTTTTGAATATGAATCCTCCCGACATTCAGGAGTTACGGTAAAACAATATGTTGACGAAGAAGCACCAAATGATGTAGGCAGTAAGACAAGTTATTTTCAAGGCAATTGGTCAGCATCATTTTCTAATCTAAAGGAGGTTGGCTTCACCAATTCATTAGATATTGGCAAGGGCAAAATCAGGGAACAGTTCGCAAGTTCAGTTGAAGCCAATTCATACGTTTCTCTTTTTAACAAGGACTTATCACAACGTTTTCCGGCAACTGCCGAGTTTAGAGATATTGCCGTATTTATCTCCAAAGTAGGAGGCGGTTCCCCAAGTAAGACAAAACTTCACGGTCAGATAAGAGTGGACAAAGATGGCCTACCAACAGGATCAAAAGTCGCAGTATTTGATATTCCAATTGCCAGTATTCCAGTAGGGGATCAACCAAATCCAATTTTTATTACGAACGTTGACTTTAATGCAAATGCAATAGTAGGGGACTATTTACAATTGATATTCTTTGAAATTGGTGATTCCGAAGATAGAACTATTCGTTGGTGGCACAATAATAAGTTCCCGGGATTCAATACTACTGACCAATTACAAAGTTGTATACGGCCATTGCCTAACGGGAGAAACGGTTCTAATCCAGATCTTAACTCACCTGATGGATGGCTTAAAAATGCAAACGGTCCTCAATTCACGTATTCGGTTTTCCAAGTTTTCCAGTTTCGGGGAAACTTCTCAGACCCGCTTTCCATAAAAAAATATCGTAGAGTTGTGACTCCATTCGATCCCCCATGGACTGACGATCTTTTAACAACTGCTCAAGCGGCCATGGCGCAGTTACAGATCTCGGCACGCCGACGTGCTGACTATAGTATGAATCAAGTTTTCGTTCCAGAGGAGTATTACTTTCCAGTAGGAGATCGTATACTGATTGAAGACGAGCATTCAGGCCACACGAAAGAAAAAGCATACAACGCAAAAATAGCACAAAGGCGTATTTTATGGGATGCAAATGATAACAGGTTAGGGACACATTGGTTCCAAATTTTACCTTTTGCATATGAAACATTATTCCAACCGGACATGACTTGTGGAGTGGTCGAGTAACAGATGCCATCTAAAGTCATAATGGAAACTGAGGATGATCTTTATTTTGCCGGACGCGATTATCTTGCAGGTTGGCATATCTCCGATTTACCATATGTCCAAAAATATTACCAAAGGCCGTTGTTACATGCCAACAAAGTAATATATGAAATATGCCAAAAGATATTTCCATTAGAATCCTTGATTAGGGATTCGACTCAAGGCCACATATTAATAAACAAAAGTCAAATCAGACAATTTGAAAAACTAAAACAGAAATTACATTCATGGAAGGAACGAAAGAATCAAGTATCGCGCAAATTTGAAACTCTTCTAAAAAGGGCATGGTATGATCAGACTGCATTTGACTCAGACGCAAACAAACATTTTCAGCCATATGATATCCTGATCAAGAGCAACAGAGTAGTTAGACCGGGGATAGATCGATGCGGTGATCTTATTGTAGGAGAATCGATATTAGTTTGGACTCATGTTGCATTAGGCGAAGGCACATCAGATGTTAAGCCATCAGACGAATCGTTAGAATTAGAGAGAGTAAGAGTATCGATTAAACAAGTTGGCGCGTTAACTGCATTAGGTGATGCTATTAGATTATTCGCGATAATTCCATCAGGCACAAATGATGCCGAGTTTACCGAAGTAGGCGGATTCGATAGTCCTGTTATTAGTTCAGGGACAATGTGGTTCAGATCTAAATTCACTGATAACAAAGTGCTAAAGCATACAAAGAATGAAACATTTCCAACGGTGTATCATATTATCTATATGAGTTCGAAATAGCATGAGTTTATCATTCAAAAATTACAGATCCCTTTCGACAGACCCACAAAATTCTTTATTTAATGAAATTGTGCGCAATTTATCAGTATT
>Ga0134128_10001731_pt1 | contig 27631 bp, 18 predicted proteins | sample KB31754_FD_96462 | JGI IMG/M metagenome (GOLD analysis project Ga0134128, IMG submission 96462) | Terrestrial soil microbial communities with excess Nitrogen fertilizer from Kellogg Biological Station, Michigan, USA - KB3-175-4 | ecosystem: Environmental > Terrestrial > Soil > Unclassified ...
CAGCAACGCAAGAAGCAGAGAAGGGATAATAAATAACGGGAAGCTGGTGTATGTTCGCCATTGTTGCATAATATAGGTATTACCCTGTGGTGAGATAAATTCAGTTGTATCCAGCATAAAACCTTTCAGGAGTATGGTGTCAAAGAAGCCTCCGCGGGCGTGATTCATGAGATAAATGGACGGACTGGCAGTTTGGTTGATTTTAGAATTCAGGATAACCGGTGCATTTTGTGGGATACCATAAACATAGGGAAGGAGCCAATAGGCATTGATACAAAAAACAGTCAAAAGAATTGTGCCAACAACTTTTACCCCTGATCTTTTTCTCACAAAAAGATAGGTTCCCAAGATAACAAAAAGAAGGAGCAGATAACTCATAAAAATCTGAGGAACAAAAGCCTCTGGAAGAGAAAGTACGGAGACAATAGCAAAAGGGAAGAGAGATTTTTTGATAGGATGTTTGAGAAATGACAAAAGGGTAAGGGTCAAAAAAGGAAGAGCAGCAAAATGCACAGCAAAGGTTTCCAGCGGTGCATAAAACATTTGGATGGTGGCAAAATTAAGACCATAAAATAAGGCTGAAGCAATAGAACTCCACGTTTTTTTGAGTAGCTTTTGTAAAAGGAAATACATCCCGAGCATTCCTAAAAAATGCATCAGGAAAATGAAAAAATACCGCAAAAAATTAGTGGGAAAAACAAATGAAAGCATCCATAAAAAAAATGTGTGAGGGAGATTACTCATTGTAACCATCCCGTCATAAAATCCCAATGCTTTATTTTGTTGCCACACGCCAAAGATTTGAGAGAGAAAATTTTGCCCAAAGTTTAATTCCGGGAGAATGGTATCCCATCCGTAAAGAGACGAGTGGGGTTTGAAGTTAAGAAAAAATAGCAAAAGCTCAATTGCTACAAGAAAAAAAATAGGAAGTAAAACTTTGACGTATTTCATACAGTAGGTTAACCTTTCATGAAGATGGGAGGATGGAAAAAAGTGGGTTTGGCATATTTTTGCAGAAGTTCTCCAGGCGAATAAATTCCACGCCATAAAAGGTATAAAGGGACAACAGCAGTTGTGGGTAAAAGACTTACAAAAAGAATTTGTAGGAGAATAGTGGGGAGAGAAGAGAGGCTAAATTGATAATAGTGTTTTCTCCAGGCTATTTTACGGATATCCAGGCTTAAAAAGAATTGTTTTTTTGGGTTTTTCAGTGAGTTATTTTCTCCGTGTAAACGGTAGTAATGCAACACGTCGGGTAAATTGGCAAAGGTTGTTTGCCGGAGTAATTTGAAAAATGTCAGATAGTCATCACCCATCTGAAATTCATCTTCATACATTTTTTGAGGTGAAAAAATACTTTTTCGGAAGAGACACGAAGGGTGCATCATGGCATTGAGGACGGCAAAATCCTGATATATTTCTGAATGAGTCAGTGGAAACTTTTTTTCTCCAATAATCCGGTTTTGCTTATTAATAATGTATCCTTGTGTTCCCAAGACACCAACGTGAGGGTGTTTTATAAGATAATCTAGCTGTTTTTCCAAGCGTTTTGGGTGGGAAATATCATCTGCGTCCATTCGCGCAATAAAATCTCCTTTTGACAGACAGTAACCACAATTACTTGCACCGCTGTCGCCTTTATGTTTGGTAAGGAAGATCGTTTTGACGATATGGGGGAATTTTTTTTGATATTCTGCGATAATTTTTTTTGTGTTGTCAGTTGATGTATCATCAATAATAATGAGTTCCAAGAATGGATATGTTTGGTGAAGGATGCTTTCTATTGCTTCGCGCAGAAAAACTCCTGCATTAAAAACAGGCATAATAACAGAAATAAGCGGTTGTTTTTTCATATATTTTTGCCGCTGTGACGTTACCAATTGATAACGTCACAGGACAATTAAGCACCCAAAAATCCTTTTACTTTGGATAATGGTGTTTGCTGTTGTGCAAGACGTGCTTCTGTTCTTGCTGCGATACGATCATGAATGCTTGCTGCTTTCCGTGCATCAAGTGCTGGAATACGTGATGCTGCTGGATCTGACCCAACACTCAATGCTCCTGCATTTTGAAGAGACTGAAGAGACTCATCTCCTCCAAAATTAGTAACTGCCTCTCTTGCAGCGTCATATTTTGCTTGTGCTGATTTGACAGTCGCGTCTGAACAGCCTGCACTGTAGTCCCAAAGAGCTCCTCCGGCATTTCCTTCTGTTGTAACCTGCTCTCCTTGAGTTCCTCCTTGGATATCTATTCCTACTTCAGCATTTCCCCACGGTAGTCCATTTTGCTGGCCGTCTTCCCACCAAAGTCCTCCAACTGCAGAATGTCCGGGTTCTACCGTAAAGGCGATAGGGCTTCCATCAGGTGCTTGATTAAACACAGGAGTTACTACACATGCCTCAGTACTTCCTGGGGTTGCTGTAGCTCCGACGGGGGATGTTGGGGCTGGGGCTACATTTGGATTTGGTGTTGACGTTGCCACAATGAGTGGCTGTTGTGTTGCCTCATGAAATTGAGAGGCAGCATATACTCCTCCACAGCATCCAAGCAGCGCGACTGCTAGAAGTGCTCCTCCTGCCGCACAGCCAAGTCTATCTTTTGTAGATGGTTCTTCGACAATTTCGACTGGTGGCAATCCCAACCGGAGGACAGGAACTCTTCTTCGTGGCTCAACAACTGCATCACTCGTTCCAGGCCACCGTGGTACTCCTGGTGGAATAGGCGTACTGGGCAGTGTCTCATCCCCAAATGTCAGTCCTCCCCCCGGAGCAGCTGGGACCCTGAAGGAGCCTGGTGCTGCTGGATAATCTGCCCCCTGTCTTGGTAAATTATTTTCTGTCATTTTTTCACCTCCTTTCTGCTTAATAGTTTGTTTTACCAACTATTTTTTTTCATTTTCTCAGCTATTTTCTTTGCATATATTCCTGCAAGCCCAGTTGGCAGGAGTGCCAAAAAGGAAAGAGGATTAGCTCCTGTGGGGGGAAGTGTAGAGGCTGAGGGAGGGGGAAACACTGCTTGTGTTGGGGTGGGTGTCGTAACAGTAACCGTTGTTGTCCCAGGAATTGGTGTTGGGGTAACGGTGGTGAGCCCAGTGGGTGCAACATTGGTTTGGACACAGAATTGAGAAAAATCTTGGGAAAAATCCTGAGCACTATCTCTGACTTGCGCTTGGTTATTGAGACACACGACAGATTGGTTGGCAGGAAAGTTTGCGGTAGGACTAATGGTCTGAGTAACAGTCACTACTTGATTTTGGTTGGGAGCAAGATTGCCGATAGGGATGGCAATGGTTGTCCCCCCGCCATCATTAATTGCAGGACTGGTAGTCCCAATAAATTGAGGAACGACGTCATCCACAACCACATTTTGGGCTGTTTGATTGCCTATATTGGTAACACTGATATGAAAGGTGACTGTTTGGCCAGGCTGGAAAAGTTGGTCAGTGACTCCCATATCATGAACAAAAGCATTGGTCGCAGGATTAAGGACTGTTTTGATAACTGAAAGAGTGGCGGTGGTGCAGGAGGATCCTCCTCCATAAATTGGCTGACACTCAGCAGAGGCAGAAAAATGAAACATGCTAAAAAAGATAATCAAGGACACAAGCGCGACTACAAATTTAATCATGACCTGTAGTTTGACAATTTCCGATATGAGAACTATGAGTGTTTTGTAAACGAAAGGTAAGAAGGGACCCATCTCTATCATAGAAAGCCTTTCTCTTCGGCTTATTTTGGGGATGAAGTGATGTATTGACAAAGAGATGAGGATATGGTGTAATACACATAGTTACATTTCGATTCTTCAAGGTATCACGTAACAAGAGCCCAAATAATGCAAATCTAATTTTATGCCTTACAAAAAGTCATCCACAACATCTGTCAGTGATTTTATTGGACAACCTCCAGCTGAAAACCCAGCAGAAGAGGTAGTCGTCAGTGAAGAAAAAACTCCAGCAGAGCCAGTTGAAGCACAACAGCCACAATTACAACATCCAGCCCAGCCAGTGCAAGTCCAGCATGTACAGCCATTCCAACCGCACGTTGTTCCTGTTGTTATGAATAATCCACGGCCAGTCAGACCTATGGGTATGGCACATGATGGAGTTACCGCACCAGCAGCAATGGCACTGCAAGGTCCAACAGAAGAAGTTCATGGTATTTTAGATCTTCAACCAGAGGGACACGGATTCCTGCGACCGAAATTTGTTCCATCCAACCGAGATGTCTATATTTCTCAATCTCAAATTCGACGTTTTATGCTTCGAGCAGGGGATAAAGTGACCGGCGTTGCAAGACCTCCAAAAGATAACGAACGATATTACGGACTCCTTAAAGTCGAAAAAGTAAATGAAGAATCAGCAGAATCTCAAATGAAAAGACCATGGTTTGATGACCTCACACCAATTTATCCCAACAAACAAGTAACGCTTTCTATGGGAAAGACTCCCGTTGCAAATAGAATTATTGATTTGGTTGCACCAATTGGTTTTGGACAACGAGGGATGATCGTTTCTCCTCCAAAAGCAGGAAAAACAACCATTATTAAAGATATTGCAGCAGGCATTTCCAAGAATTTCCCAGATGTTCATCTGATGGCAGCACTGATTGCCGAGCGTCCTGAAGAAGTAACTGATATTTCCCAAAGTGTGAAAGGTGAAGTGGTTGCTTCTAACTTTGATGAATCCCCAGAAAACCAAATTCGAGTGGCAGAAATAACCTTAGAGCGGGCAAAAAGACTTGTTGAAATGGGCAAAGATGTTGTTATTTTACTTGACTCGATTACTCGTTTGGCACGAGCCTATAATTTAGGTGTTGCACCAAGTGGCCGAACTCTTTCCGGAGGATTTGACCCAGCAGCACTTTTCCCAGCAAAGAAATTCTTTGGCGCAGCACGAAATTGCCAAGAAGGTGGTTCTCTTACTATTATCGGTACAGCACTTGTTGAAACAGGCAGTAGAATGGACGATTTGATTTATGAAGAATTCAAAGGAACAGGTAATATGGAACTTCATTTGGGACGAAATTTGGCCGAAAGACGGGTTTTCCCAGCAATTGATGTAAGTAAGAGTGGGACACGAGAAGAACAGAGAATTTTGCCAGAAGAAACCTACAAACAATTAGTAGTACTTCATCGAATGCTTGATATGCTTTCACCTGAAGAGCGGACAGAACGATTTATCGAACAACTCAATAAAGTAGATTCTAATGAAGAGTTCCTCAAAACCCTCAAAGTGAGCTAACCTCATCTATCTTATCAATCGTGGTCAATTTGACTCCCAGGCTTTCTTTTGGTACTATGTTTGGTATCCCTATGCTATTTCTTCGCCCTGTAAAAGGTCTCCATACACTGGTAAAAGTGGGAAAAAATATCAGCGGATTTAGTGCTTTTTTCTTTTCCTACACCAAAAAACGCCTTTTCCAAACACTTTTCTTCTTTGAAGGAAATAAAAATACGCTAGTCAAGTTCTTTATGATGAAACGCGGTCGCTACTCACGGCCGTTTTTACATTTTGCCACCATGTCAGTACTGGGGATTGGGGTTATGATAACGCCGCTTCTTGCTGATACCTATCCGTTATTTGCTGCAAATGGGCAAGGACTGGACCAAACGCCGACAGCTACCAGCCAGCAATCTATTGCTGTTGATAATAATGTCTTTCAGACCAGTGTCTCTTCCAAGCTTCGAAGCAAAATTATTACCTATACTGTGGAACGGGGAGACACGCTTTCGTCTATCGCGCAAAAATTTGGGGTTTCGGTAGACACCCTTAAGTGGCAAAATGACCTGACGAGTGATTCTGTTACTGCAGGAGACAGTTTGGACATTCTTCCTGTCACCGGAGTTGCCTACAAAGTACGTTCAGGTGATACGGTCTATTCAATTGCAAAGAAATTTGCCACCAATCCACAGAAAATCGTTGATTTCCCATTTAATGATTTTGCAGATCCTGAAACATTTACCCTTGTATCGGGTGAAATTATTATTGTTCCTGATGGAGTGAATCCTGCCAATCAGTCTCAGTCAATTTACCAAACCCAATATGCCGAGGTTCCTACATCTTCAACCTCTACCCAAACACCATCTGCAGGAGGCTTTATTTGGCCGATTACCGGTATTATTACCCAGTACTTTACTATTTATCATAATGCTTTGGATATTGCAGGGCCTGTGGGTACTCCAATTTATGCTGCGAGAGCGGGAACTATTATGGAAGCATCGTGCGGTTGGAATTATGGATATGGATGTCATGTCCTTATGGATAATGGAGGAGGCTATTCTACCATGTATGCTCATATGGTAAGCCAGCCTGCAGTCAGTGTGGGGCAAAGTGTTAATCAAGGACAACTCATAGGGTATAGAGGCGATACGGGAAACTCAACAGGTCCCCATACTCATTTTGAGATTCGCATTGGCGGACATGCAGTCAATCCGCTTCCATTCCTCCAGTAAAAGTTCTGTTTATAGTATTGTTTTTTAGAGAATGGTTATGGTAAAATCTTGTTGAGTATGAAAAAACGTGGAGAAGATTTACCAGATCTGTCGTTGAGTAACGCCCAAAGTGAGGCTTTAGGTCAGGTCCGCAGTTTATTACAAGATGCTGTTGATGCAAGACCAAATTCAGAGCCAATAACTGCTTTAATGGGAGATGCAAGAACTGATGCGATACGCTTCTTATGTGCTGCGGGTTTATCGGAAAAAGATGCCCAGAAAAAGGTGGGGAATTTAATAAATACTATTGTACATAAGACAAGCAGGAAGAGAATTGAAGGTAAAAGAAAAGATGTTTCACCCCGAGATACTCGAGGAGAAGAAGGAAGACAGATTCATTCTCACCAGGGTGGACCAGCCTGGAGCCTTCTCCGTAGAGATACTATTGGAGGCTTTCCTGTAAGACAAGTTAGAGCAAGGACCCCACAAGCAAGAACTCCACACTCCTAATATCAGAGCTAGTTACATCTTCCTTTGTTTAGATACCAATGATAAAATACATCTATTCTGTCTGGGCCATTAACATAGTGGAACGGACGAACAAAGTGAGGAGCTCGCTTGCTTGACAAGCGTGAAAGTCCCTGCATTCTCGGGCCTATGGTTGAACGGTACAACGCAGCATTCGCATTGCTGAAGTCCGGGTTCAATTCCCGGTAGGTCCACAAAGATCATTGCAGTTGCGGCGGTGCACAACTGCGCATGGTCCATAAAAAATAGCGTTTTATGGCTATTGCACGTTGTTTCCTTCTGGAGTACGATAGAATTATGTATCGTTATGCCCAAGATGTTATTTCTCAAGTTAGGAAGCTACGCTCTAAAGGCAAGACATATAGCGAAATTATCAGAGAATTACAAGTGGCTATTCCTAAAAGTACACTTTCAGATTGGTGTAAAGGTATAGATTTACCAAAAGCCTATAACGAAAAAATAAAACTCTTTAACATTGACAACCTTAAAAAGGGAAGAATGATTGCTCTTGTAAGTAATCAGATAAAAAGAGAAACGTTTCTCAAACATACTTCTCAGGCTAATGTCCCTATTGCAGCGAAAATTAAGAATAGAGATGTGGCAAAAATAGCACTGGCAATGCTTTGTTTGGGCGAAGCATCAAAATCTAAGGGGGGAGCATCTTCTTTTAGTCTTGGGAATTCTGACCCAAGAATTGTTCAATTATTTATTCATCTTTTGCAGGCATGTTTTGATTCCTTTTCTTTTGACAAGATGCGATGTACTGTTCAATGTAGAGCTGATCAAAATATAGAAGAGCTTGAATCGTTTTGGATAAATATAACAGGAGTCCCAAGAGAACTGTTTTATCCTTCTCGTATAGATCCAAGAACAATTGGGAAACCCACAAAAAAGAAAGAATATAAAGGTGTTTTACGAGTTGATTATTTTGACAGTAAAGTATGGATTGAACTGGAAACATTGGCAGATTTAGTCTATAATCAAGTAATTACTCATAGGGGCCTGTAGCGTAACGGCTATCGCGTTGCTATGGCATAGCAAAGACTAGGGGTCCGATTCCCCTCAGGTCCACTGAAAAATTCTTTAATCCTTGTTTTTTCTACAAACGCTTTTCAGAAAACCCCAGATACAGCTTGATAAGCTTAACCACCTATAGTATACTATGCACATATGGGAAATAGGTTAGAGCCTGGTATCTGGCAAGCAAGAGTGGCGGCAATTAAGGAGGATGATGCGCAACATCCTGATGATAATGATGAAAATCGTCTTCAACGTCTCCAATCATCCCATCCAAATCTTTTTGGTACACTGAGCGGTCTGGGTACAGTTCGTCAGTGGGGTGCAGGAACACCCGATGATGCGCGAATTCGAAGAAATGGCCCTAATCATGCACAAAAACCTCCTCGTCCTCGCCGATAATCCTTCAATTTGCCTATTTTCCCCTGATGTGGTATACTCTCTGTAGTGAATTTCTCCAACGGTCACCTTCTCTAGTTGAGCAAGCGGAACATTTGGAAAAAAGATAATTATAAATTCAGAAGGAGGTGACTACTCAATGCAAGATCAAACATTAACCTGTGCAGATTGTGGACAACAATTTGTCTGGACAATATCAGAACAAGAATTCTATCAACAAAAAGGATTTACTAATCCACCAAAACGATGCCCTTCATGTCGTGCTGCTAAAAAAGCTCGAATGGGAGACAATCGAGGCGGAGGACATAGTAGTAATGGTCCAAGACAAATGTTCGAAATTACCTGTGCAAACTGTGGAAAGACAGATACTGTTCCTTTCCAACCACGAGGCGATAAGCCCGTACTTTGCCGAGACTGTTTTAGACAACAGCAAGGTAGATAATTCCTAAAGGTGCAACCCAAGTATATAGAAATATGTTCGGAAGGTTGCATTTTTAGTGGATTTTATGGAAAACCCCTTAGTCATCCTCTCCTATTAGGAGAGGATTGAGGTGAGGTTTGCTATACTGGGATGGAATGTCTTATCACTACTCTTATAACAAATCATTGGTTGGTTTTGCTTCTGCCAATAGAAAAAAGTCAACAGACACAGAAAAGAAGCTATGGCGTTATCTTCGAAATAGGCTTATGTATGGATATAAATTCAGACGACAATATGCAATTGGAAGGTACATCCTTGATTTTTACTGTGTAGAGAAAAAACTAGCAATAGAACTCGATGGAAACCAACATCTACAAAATAATGAGTATGATAGCAAAAGAACAGCCTATCTAACATCATTAGGCATCAGGGTTATTCGGTTTTGGGATAATGAAGTCGTAGAAAATATTACTGGAGTTCTTGAAAAAATAACAGAAGTTCTAGAAACATAAACCTCATCCTAACCTTCTCCTAATAGGAGAAGGAAATCTCAGGGAATAGCCTTATTTTCCTGGGGTAGGAGTAGGGGAAGCAAGTGGAATTTGAGTTGGTTGGGCTGGAAGTTCGGTTGTTGTTGGGAGAGCAAGAGGCTGGGTTTTCTCAACTGGCTTCACATTTTTTGCAGTTGTTGTCTGATCGGTTGTCCCTGCATTTGCCTCAAGCGCTTTAATTTCTGCGTCTACTTTTTGTGCATTGGTTTTGTCATTACTCATAAGCTGTTTGACGACCTGCAAAGCAGCCAGAGCATCTGTTGTGTCATTTTTCTGTTCATAGGCATGCGCCAAATTGTAGTAGGCATTGGCATAATCCTGTTTAAGGGAAATGGCTGTCTGGAATGCCTGAATAGCATTGTCATATTTTCCCAATTGATAATAAATGCCGCCTAAGGCCACATATTCCTGAGGATTGACCGGATCAAGCTGTGCTGCTTGCTGGTTAGCAGCAATTGCGAAGGAGTCTGCATTTTGCCCAACGCCGATAAGTGAGCGATAGTCAGAGGCCAAATTTTGCCATGCTAACACGTCTTGAGGAGAAAGTGTCGTTGCCTGTTTGGCAGCAGTGATGGATTGCTGAACAAGGGTGAGTGCTGTTTGCTGGACCTGTGCACTTGGGGAGGATTTACTGCTGGCAGACAGAGATAACAGCGAATTAGCTAGAGCAACATTGGTTTGGGAGAAGATACGATAGTATGCACTTCGATAAGGAAAAGTAGTGATTGCCTGAGTTTGATACTTGTAGGTAAGCGTTCCACTATTTTGGTTGGCTGCCACCAGGGAATTCTGAAAAAGTGCATCAGAAAGGACAAAACTTCCTGAGTAAAATCCACCAACCAAAACAAGCAGTAAAAGGAAGGCAAAGGCCAAAAGATGCGTGATAGGAGAACTACCTCGTCTTGATGTCTCATCTGCCATGGCGAAATTCAAAACACCTTTCCGAAGAGCCACAATGCGAAGTTCCATTTCATAATACTGGCCAGGCTGCATTTCTGCTTGTCGTAGCGCAAATATGGAGAGCAGGAAGAAAAAGAGTGAGACTTCGATAAACGAGAAGGGAATAAGAAATGACAAGAGAAAGACCAACACAATGGAAAAATAGGCTGGATTTTTTGCCTTTTCACTCAGAGGAGTGACAAAACGAATAATAAAGAAAAGGTATGCAAGGATGCCCACAATACCTGTTGTTGCCAAGAGCTCTAAGACATAACTTGATGAAGTTGCAAACGGTGTTGCCCACAGATTTGGATCTGCATTAATGGTAACAGGTTTGAACCTGCTAAAAACTGTTGCATAATTGCCATACCCTGAGCCAAAGAAAAAGCCTTGTGCCACACGGCCATTATCCTGAGAAATTGCGGCAAAAGCTGTCTGAAATCCCGTCTGGAAAGGAAGAATAAGTGGTTTTTGCGTGCCTAAGAGCTCATTTCCGGTGACCAGAAGTGCAAAAAGTACCAAAATTCCCAAAACCCCGAAGGCAATTGTCTGGCCTGTTATTTTCCGCTTAATGGAAGGCAGAATATACATGATAATCAAAGGAGCCAGCATAACCAGATACAGCCCCAAGTCAAAATAAGAGCCTAACGGACTAAACGAAGTAGTATGGGTTTGGGAAATAGGAAGTAAATAGACTTTGACATGATTGAGTGTCGTAATAATACCTGACAGGACGCCTCCGGTAACCAAAGAAAGTGTTAGGAAAAGCAGGCCTCTTTTCTCCCGAACGATATTGATGACCACAAAATAACTTAAAATGGCAAACATAACAGGGATAATGGCAATCAAACTGTCTGTCCTGTTAACAGCAAAAAGAGAAGAGAGGAGAAGTGCTGCCCCAAAAAGCAGGACAGGAATATCAAAAGGAGTTCTTCTCAATTTTACCTGTTTGTCCAAAAGCATTTTGGCTCCCCAGAGAAGCAGTGAAAGAAGGACAACAAAGGCAAGAAGAGCTTCTTTAGGCAGAGTAAAAGGATCTGTGGTTAGTGTTGAGAAAAACACAGGAAAAAGCAAAAAGGTGAGTCCCCAAACAAAAAGAAGGACTTTAGAAATAATGTGGCTTATTTGTAATTTTTGTGCGTCTTGCATGAAGGTACATTTAACTGTACCAGTGTAAAAAGTATATTGTCAAGGATAACATTGCGCAGGGGGAAATAAGCATGTTTTTCTTGTTGCTTACCAGATGAAAGGGGGCATACTATATATAGTATATGGAGCCGGAAGAAAAAGAAATAAAGCAGGTTTTTGTAAAAAAAATATCACTTTTGGAAAAAGTGGGGAGCTTACTGGGTAAAATAAAGCTAGTGGTTGTTATTGTTGGAGTTATTCTTCTCATTGTTGGACTTTTGGCAGGCTTATTTCTTGCCCGCCAAAAACAAGATATTCAGCAGCATGCAGCAGCAAATACCACGCCACCTGATGGAATGGGCATGTATGATTCATGCGGAACATCATGTTTTTCACATTTGGACATGCTCCATCAAGCAGGATTTTCCTTAGAGCTCGATTATATTATTTTTGGTTGGACAAGTATGAGTGCAGTCCAAGCATATGCACAGCATGCACAGCAGGACAATATAAAAATCATCTGGACGCTTAAGGACTTCTACGCTGACGTAGCGAAAGTTGCCACGCCAAGCCAATCGCCGGAATATGCTGCCATTGCTCAGGACTGCGGGTGTAATGATTGGACTAGCCTGGCTACTTATCTAGTGAATCAAGTTAAAAATGACCCTGCCACATGGGGATATTACATTGCTGATGAGCCCAAATCATCCAGCTATAATGAAGTGAATGCTTTGGGCAATGCTATTCATCAGGCAGATCCAAATCACCCAAGGCTTATCATTAAAGATGACGCATTAGAAAATGGGAATGCAACAAATGTAAAAAACAATTTGCCTACCTTTGCCCACCTCGCTGAGGTGGTTGGAGAGGATTACTATCCAGTAAGCTTTGGACAAAATATTGGTGCAACAGGAAATATTGCAGCAGCAGTGCAATCCGTAGCAAATAGCTATGGGAAAAACAGCACGATGGTTTTGGAAGCAGACAGCGGTAATGGAACAGGTATTCTTCCCTCAAAAACGGAAATGCAAGAAATGCTAACACTTACTCTGCAAAATTCCCAGCCCCGGATGGTACTCTGGTATTGGCTCTACAAATTACCTTCGTCTCAATGGAATAATCTTATTTCAGTAGCAAATAGCTCCTCTGAATATGGAACCTGTGGCAGTAGTGGCCAGGATGTTTGTACCACCAATCCTAATTTAGGAACAATCCAATATACAGACCAGGTTCCAGGAGATATCTGTAGTATTAATGCCACGAATGCTAATGACACAAGGGGAGCAGCAGTCTATTGTTGTAATGGAGGAACTGCCCAGTATGGAACATGTGGCTCATCTGGACAGTATAAATGCACGTCGTCATGCTCAAATAGTATATACACTGGTCAGTCTGTATCCACACAATGTGGTATCAATGCAACCAAAGCAGGGCTGCCTAGGGGGACAAAAATTTACTGTTCGTGCCTTGGAAGTAGCTGTCCTGCTGCAACTTCATCTTCCCCCACAGATACTCCAGCTGTTAGTCCAACAGATGTTCCCACAAGTTCTCCAACAAATTCTCCGACTGATACGCCTGCTCCAAGTCCGTCTCTGAGTCCTGAGCCAAGTACTACTCCAACAAATATTGTGGGAGATCTGAATAATGATGGCGTGGTAGATCTTTTGGATTATAATCTTCTGATGAGTTGCTACGGAGATAAATTCAATACGTCTACCTGTTTAGTAGGAAATGCTGCGGATTTGAGTGGGGACGGCGTGGTAGATGGAGTTGACTACAATATTCTTATCCGAGCAATGGGAGGAATGTAGGGTTAATTTCCAAGCCATAATTTTCAATTTTCAGTAAATTTTTAATATTCAAGTTTCAACATTTCCATGACGGATATTGGAAGTTATCTTTTGAAAAATCAGGGTTAGCTCTTGTGCTTCTTTCCATAATTCTCTTATGTCATCTTTCTTCTCTGGAAACATCACTGCGAGCATTCTGAGCCAGTGTTTTGATTCCTGGGCCTCATTTTTGCAAATAAATATTTTATTCAGAAAGTCTCTTTTGCTACTTGCTCCATTTGCTTCCATATAGTTTGCTCCCACAGAGGTTGAAGCTCGAAGAAGTTGCGTAATAAGTGGAAGAGAAAGGGGAGTCTGCATAAGACTTTTACAAAATAGAATAACCATTTCTCCAAATGTTGCAGTTCGTTCTTCAAGATCAAAGGTTCTTGGAGATTTAATCATTGTGTCTTCATTGTAAATTGAAAATTGATATTTGTAAAATTGGACTAATTCACTATCAGCCAGTTGAAGGTTGTATCGGTAGGAAGTGGGGCAGGGATTCCCACGGTAAATGATGCAGCAGGAATCTGGCGGGTCAAGTAAGGAATGACTCCGGAATTTCCAACAGGGGTGATGTAGATTAGGGACTTGGAAGTAACAGAAGTATTATCTATGGTTATTTCTGTCTGATGTGCTTTCACGACTGCTGTTCCGGCAGAGCCAGTGGCCACAACCTCTGTATCTGAGACTGCCAAGGCTGGTTGAACCAATGCAAAGTTGAGTTTGCCGATTGTTGCCGCACCTGATGCTACAACATTACCTAATTGGTCAATATTAAATATGCCAGATCCTGAGGCATTCTGAACATTGAGTGTTGCGGTGGCAAGAGCAGAGCCAGTAGCTGGGTTATTTTGCCCAAGCTGGATGGTGAGATCTTTTGTATTGCTCAGTGGACTAATGACATTGGCCAAAACAGTATTATTAAATATTGCTTTGCCGTTCACCGTTAGGTCTCCATTAGTATTGATAGCGATAAGTCCTCCTTCAAAGGAAACTCCTCCTTGCCTCAGAGGCTGAATTTGGAAATCAGTTCCTAGGACATTTACTGAGTTATTAGCCAAAATAAGCTGGCTGCCAATTGCGAGCTGTCCAGCAATCGTTGTGTCGGATAAAGAGGTTGATCCCAAAGATACCAAGCCTTGGTCAAACATGCCTGTTTGGGCAGAAAGATTTGGAACGTATGCCAAGAATGCAGAGTAGGAAGCAACACTTGTGAAATTTGATTGTGAAAAAGTGGAGGCAAAATTAAGATTGTCATTCTGAGCCGACGGCGAAGAATCTGGAGAAGATCCTTCGTTATCACTCAGGATGACAGGAGAAGCTAGCACTCCGGAATTTGTACTGCTAGGAGCTGTAGATCCTGTAGCACTATTGGCATTCACTGCTTCACCAGAGGGAGTTGCGAAGTAAATATTGGTAACATTTGTGATATTTTGTGCACTAAGTGTACCCACCACTTCTTGGAGCCCTTCGATAGAATTAGCTTTGATATTGTTGGCATAGAGCGTTCCTGATACGGTAGCATCACCATTTACTGCAAGATTTTGAGCATTTAATTGGCCTGAAAAAGTTGCATTGCCGTTGTTATCGATACTAGCCACAGTCTGCTGTGAAAATGTATTCTTCACATCTATCCTGGAGTTATTGCTCAAATCAAGCGCAATGGCACTTGATGATGCGAGAGGGGAAATCAGGTTAGTATGGAGTTGATTTACCTCGGCAATTGGGGAGAGAGGAGTTGTTTGTCCAGCTAAGACTTGGTTGACAATACCGGCAATATAATCGTGAAGACTTTGTCCGGCAATTGAGACATTGCCTGTGGTAACAGCCAAAGTATTGGTAATGGTCTGCTGTGCTTGCACACTCCCAGCTCGCAAATTGCCAACAGCTAATTCCAGGAATGTCCCCATACGAGTGATAGGATTACCCAGTACATCAGAAAGAGAGTAATATGTTGGCACTATAAAGTCAGCCGATGGGGAAGCTGGGGCAATAGCAATATCTCCTGTTGTAGTAAGATTCATATTTGCCAAAATGGCAGAGTTGGAGGCAACCTGAGACTGTTGAGCAGACACAGATAATGACAATTCTTGGATAGCTGCAATAGCCGGAGAGATAAGACCATCATACTCTACCCCTAGAGGATTATGAATTGTTTCAGTTGATCCATCAGCCAGGGTTATCGTAGTATCGCTTCCTGTGGAGACAAGTTCTGGAAATACTTGTTGCACTTGTTGAGCGATAAATCCTAAGTTAGTGAATCCGCTTTGAGAAGCATTTCTCCAATTGAAAGAAACAGGGTTAAGTTTCATAATTGCACCGAGTGGATCGGAATACGAAAGAGGAACTATATTTGTCTTAAGCCTCTCATCAGAACGTGCACTCCAGAATTGGTTGGCATTAAGCATGTACATTCCGCCACCGCCACTACTGTAAACAACAATGTTATTTGAGCTATTATCTGGACCAATGTCCCAATGTGCGCTTGTCCCGGTTGAAGTCAATCTGAGTTGTCCCGCGCCATTTTGTCCATGGAGTTCAAGCGTGCTTCCAGGTCCTGATGTCCCAATGCCCACATTACCATTAGTATCAATTAAAAAATCTAATCTAGCGCCAGTGATATCATATATTCCAAAAGGTCCACTACCAGTTCCAGTTCCAGGTCCCATTGCCCACTGTCTACTATGATTGGTCATCCGAATATTGTCACAACTACAATTTTGTTGGATATCTAATTCTCCACCTGGTCCTGATGTCCCAATGCCCACATTGCCTGAAGCTATAATCCCTCCGGATGGTGGAGTAGTCCCGCCATACCCAAGTGTTAAACCACCGTTGGATCCATAATTTCCGCTACCTAACCAAATGCTATTATTATTTGTGCGTATCCATGTACTATCTTGCATAAAAAATTCCCCAGCATAACTTTCCCAGTATACTCCCTGATTTCCGCTTACTCGTAACCACCCACCATTGGCATAAACATCTCCAGCTACTTCTAACTTATATCCTGGGCCGGTTGTCCCTATTCCCACATTGCCATTGTTTAAAGCAATATCCTGATGCCATGTTCCATTCGTTTTATCAAAAAGATCTACATAACCTCGAGAGCCAGTTGTACCACCATCTCCGTCTATGTTAATTGCAAACGCTTCGCGATTTTCTGCGTTTATTATACCAATTTCTGTGCCAGACCCATTCGCAACTATAGGAACAGTACTGCCAGTTGTTAATTCGGTCCCGGTGCCACTTTCAGCTGCAAAAGATCCCAAAATTCCTGCCCCCCCAGCGTTTGTGACTTGCAGAACATTGATTGGACTTGTTGTCCCAATGCCCACATTGCCGGCAACGGTAAGAGATGTTCCAGAAGCTGCTGGGTCTAGATAATAGGCAGTATTATCTAGGTCGTAGAATGAATGGGCTGTTATTACTCCGGTATTACTTACTTTAAATTGAAGATTCCCCGAACTTGAAGCTGCAATGAGATCTCCTGTGCCCTGTTGATCAAGTTGAAGAGTAGGGAAAGTACCATTACTTGCTGCGCCCAGGCCATTTGCACTGTTAAAGCTATCATAGGCAAAGGCAGAATTTGCTTGTCTGACAGAACTTGAATTATTTGGTGTACCTGTCCAGCTGTAGCCAGGTCCCAGAGAACCATCTGCATAGTTAGAAGCAAAAGCTGCTTGCTCAAGCTGAAAACCATCTGCATAGGCTCTGCTGTTGGTATTGGTCCCATCGGTAATAAAGCGGACTTCGACACTACTAATACCTGTTGTTGGAACAGTTGTTGTGACTCTTGTCCATTGATTGGTTGAGGTTGTATTGACTCTCCCTGCTGTTGCTTGTCCGGCAGAACAGGTTCCATTGGTGAAGGTTTGGACATCAATACCCGTATTGCCACTAAACCCAGACACTCTATAAATATACGCTGATGCAGTGTAGGTAGAACCTGACGTAACAGCAATACACGAAGTCGTGGTAGTATATGTCCCACTTGGGGTTACATTATAAAATCTAAGCGCTTTACTTCCAAAAAGAGCACTTTCTGTTGCATTATTTTGACTGAATTGCGCAGAGTTGGAGATAGCCCAGCTAGTTGAGTAGCCACTTGTATTTTCAAAACTCGGATTGGGAACAAGATTGGTTGTTGTTGCTTGGGCTAGTGTCAAATCGCTGGGGAAAGTGGGGCCGCTACTGGCAACATCCAAAATTCCTTGAGGAGTTGTGGTACCAATACCAACATGGCCTAAGCTACCTTGATTGGCAATAAAAAGAGCAGGATTGGCACTGAGCCCTGCGGAGCCTCCCACAGAAGGGTAAAACCCAAGAGAACTATTATTTAACAGACTGATTGTTTGGGCTCCTCCTCCTCGGAAAGCTAAATTGGCAGAAAGGGAAGCACTTCCCACAACATCTAAGGTTGTTGTCGGACTGCTTGTTCCAAGGCCCACATTTCCGTTTGCTGCCAAGAAAAGTGCCGGATTTGCGCCAACTCCGGTGTCTCCACCCACAGAATTATAAAAGCCAAGCGTTGTATTGTTAAGCAAATTTATTTTTGCTGCATTACTATTTCCCAGACCAGTAAAGGTAAGATTGGCAGAGGTTGAGGCAGAACCATTATTTTTGATAATAAATTGATTGGCAGTTGAAAGGCCAGCATCTCCGCCCACTGAGCCTTGGAAAGTTAGATCTGAGCCATTGAGGATATTCACTTTTGAAGAAGTTCCTCTAAAGACCAAATTTCCGGATGTTGTGGCTGTACCAGCATTTGTTCCACTGGCAAAGACCTGAAAAACAGCAGAAGCAGTGGACGTTCCACCAACTGCTAAGTCATTGGTCAGATTGGCAGGGGATAAAACACCAAGGCTGGACAACTGCCAATATCCAGCAGTACCTCCAGTGACAGGAGTAACAATTTGGCGAACATAGAGCGTATCCCATTCTTTGGCTGGTGACCCAAGGCTATAGGTATCCGGTGCATTTGGGATAAGGCTGGAAGTAAATAGTCCGTTGGCAGTAATGGTATTAGAAGAGGTTGCTCCCAGCACTGCATTATTATTAACGGTTAAGGCTCCTGTTATGGTGAGTGCGTTATTGACGGTAGTTGTGCCGGAGGTTCCTCCGATGCCAATGGTCGTATTGAGAGCATTATTGGCAAGATTCAGGGTTGTTGCTGCTCCTGCAAAATTAAGGGTTGTTGCAGTCGTATTGAGTAAATTGACGGAGGTTTGGTTGGTGGCAATGATTGCTGCATTGGCATTAATGGTGCTTCCCGTGCCTCCATTGAGTGGAAGTAAGGTAATATTCCCCGTGGAGCTTCCGCCAATTGTCAGTGCCTGATTGTTCGTGGTTTGGATAAGAGACCCTGTTGCATTAAACGTCAAATTTCCCGAGGTTGTGGCATTGCCTGAATTGGCAAAAATCTGGAATTTAGCAGAAGACGTTGCTATTCCGCCGACTAACACATCGTTGGCAATGTTGGTTGGTGAGAGAGCTCCGCTATTTAACTGCCAATAACCTCCAATACCACCAGAGGAGGGGAGGTTAAGATTATTTGCATAGACTTGACCATAAAAATTAGAAGCAGAGCCCAAATTAATGGATGTTGAAGATGGGATGAGATTGGTAATCAGTTGGCCGTTAGGCTGGAAAGTTCCATTGATACTCAAGTTATTTTTTATGGTCGTTGTCCCTGTACCAGCCCCAATATTTAAGGTTGTTGCTCCGCCGGCAAATGTGAGAATAGTTGGCGTGGCAAAAAGGCTTGAGCTATTTGTGGTGTCATCAATTGATGCAGCATTCAAATTGATCGTTCCACTGGCATTTTGAGCACTGATGGTGATATTGCCTGTAGTAGCTCCTCCAATGTTGAGCCCATTGAATTTGGTTGTTGCGATGGTGGCATTACTATTGAGGGTCAAATTTCCTGAAGTGCTGGCAGTCCCACCAACAATAGATCCCACACTCTGAGCAAAAATCTGGAAAGTGGCAGAGCCAGTAGCAGTCCCGCCAACAAGCAAATCATCTGCAGAATTGCTTGGATACAGGTTAGTGTTATTTGTGACAGTCCAAAAACCTGACGTGCCATTACCAACTGGGGAGACAAATGACTTGGCATAGACGACATTCCACTCAAGCGTATTGGATCCCAAATTCTGCGCGCCGTCTGCTCCAGGAAGAAGATTGCCTGTATGGTCGAGTGTCAATTTGGTACTACCTGAAGCAGAGGCCGTTAAAATGTCATTATCACCTTGTTTATTTACGATAAGTGCTGCTTGTCCTCCTGCATTGGGCTGAATAATCACATTTCCAACACCGGAATTTTGTCCCAAAACCACATTGCCATTTCCTCCAGGGAAGAGCTGCAAATTAGCATTACTGAGTGTCTGCAAGATTGCGTCCGATCCATTGCCAAATGTGGCAGTTGTGCCTTTAACCGTCAAATTGGAGGCTAACGTGAGGGCACCTGAAGAGTTAATAAAGCTATTGGTATTGAAAAAATTAAGCACTCCAGTTCCGGCAGCGCCAATGGTGAGTGGGGTATTGCCGGTTGTGGTGATAACAGGAGAGCCGTTGGTAAACTGCGTGGTTGGGTCAGCAAGCTGGGTAATATTGCCACTATTTATAATAACACTTCCTGTTTGGCCACCTCCTATGGTGAGAGGCGTTTCATTAACGGATTGGATAGATCCATCACCTTTTAAGACAAGTGCCGTATTGGACCCGACAGCAGACACAGAAGCGGTTGGGGTTCCAGAGCCTGTCATATTCAGAACAGCAAATTTAGCAGAAGCAGTACTCGTTCCGCCAGCAAAAATATCCAGCGTGGTATTGATGGGATACATGTCTCCATGAGTAGTATCGAGCGTCCAGAAGCTACCTCCTCCGGATCCACAAGCTCCCCAGGTTGGGGTAGCTCCAGCATTAGACTGCAAGCACTGTCCTGTTGTTCCTGCCGTTGTTTGTGTGAAAAGACCGGTCGCGTCTGTGAATAATATGCCTCCGGCAGTAGTATAATCTGCGGATAATATCGATCCATTGTTGCCTACAGTAAACTTCGTAGCACCGGAGGCAGAGGCAGAGAGAATATCTCCAGACCCTTTTTGATTGGCTACAAAGACAGCATTTCCTAGTCCGTTTTTTTCTATATCGAGGGCTGATTGAGAAAGTGGAGCAGTTGTCCCGATTCCTTCTGTTCCGGCAATAATAAGAGAGGTAGTGGCTGCTGGGTCTAAGAAATACGACGTATTATCCAAATCATAGAAGGAACGAGCTTTCACAACGCCTGCATTGGTCACAATAAATTCTGGAGTACCAGAAGCTGAAGCAGTGAGTAAATCCCCAGTGCCAGAGTTATTGATAGAAGCTGTGGCATATGAGGTATTTCCATTGACTGCTACTACTGGTTGTGTGCCTGAGTTTGCAAAGACCTGGAATTTGGCTGTACTGGTTGCTGTTCCTCCAACCGTTAGGTCATTGGTAATATTCGTTGGGGAAAGAACGCCACTATTGAGTTGCCAATAGCCTCCAATACCACCTGATGAAGGCAGAACGACATTGGTTGCATAGACTGTTCCAAAATTATTTGCCACAGAACCCAAATTGATGGAATTACCGGTTGGGATAAGGCTGGCGGCAAATTGGCCGTTTGGCGTGATATTTCCGGTAACAGTGAGAGCACTATTGACCGTGGTTGTTCCCCCTGTTGTGCCAAAACTTAGACTTGTTGCATTACTGGTGAGCAGATTAAAGGTGGAAGCATTGGTTTGAAGGGCACTTGCATTGACACTGACTATGCCAGTCCCATTATTTGGGTTAAGGATAATGCCTCCTGTGGTACTGCCTCCTATGGTGAGAGGCTGATTATTGGTTGTTTGGATGGTACCGTTCCCATTAAAGGTAAGATTTCCCGACGTTGTTGCGTTGCCTGAGTTTCCAAAAACCTGGAATTTAGCTGTACTGGTGGCTGTTCCTCCAACGGCGAGGTCATCGGTAATGTTGATTGGGGCTACCACGCCTGCAGTTCTTTGCCACAGTTGAGAAATAAGTTGGCCATTACTATAAATATTTTGGGCATAAAGATTAAGCCACTCATTACCTCCTGAACTGCCAAGACTGTATGTATTATTGGCTGATGGGTCAAGATTGGAGGCAACTGCTGCTGAACCAGCCATGGTAAGATTGCCATTGAGCGTGAGGGCATTTAAGTTAGAGGTTGTTGCACCTGTATAATAGGTTGTGCCATTGCCTACATACAGTGTGCTACCGGTGACGCTTCCGTTGAATGTGCCATTGCCTCCGTTATCTAGGGTAAATCGCTGTGAGCCGGACACACTCGCGCTAATGAGTGGCCCTGTGCCGTTTTGATTGATCGTAACTGCTGATTGGCCGCTACTGGTTGCCAGGACTGCAAACAAATCATCTACTTCGACCGCTCCAGCTGCTGAGGGGATATTGTTGTTGAGGGTAGTATTTTGAAGTGGTTTCTGCAAATCAATTGTCCCCGTGCCATCAGGAGACAGTGCTACATTGCCATTCGTGCCTGCATTCGTGCCTAAAAGCAGGGAATTGCCCAACAGGCTGAACTGTCCTGTGGTTGATTGAAATTGGGTGGAGGCACCAATAGACAGATTACCTGATGAATCAAGTGCCAAAACAACATTTTGGGTGCCGGCTCCGGATTCAGTGATAGGGTGGAGGCCTTGTAGTGTTTCAGAGTTGGCTGCAAAAGCGACTGTTGCGAGTTGCTGCCGTGGAGTGAGTTCTGGCGTTGCGTTTACTGTTACCCCTAACCACAAGGCGTTGTTATTAAATAGGGTGGAAGGGATACCGCAAGCACCCGTTGCCGGGCTAGCGAGTGGGAAAGTTCCGCAGGAAGATGCAGCACCTCCCGATCCATTACTTCCGAGTAAAACTGAAAAAATTCCATCCTGATCAGGGCTGACTTGTCGGACTTCTTCCCACAGCTGAGCGGATCCTGAAGAGGAAGTTGTATTATAAATAGCAAACCTAAGCCATGTTGCAGACGTGATCGGGTTATCACTGCTGTCGGTCAGCCTTCCCTGGAAAGACAGGATTCGAAGCGGAGCTGTTGGGACAGCAGCAAGAGACGGTGTCGATTTTTTGACAAATGAGGTATACATACCAAATCCAACGGCTGTTGCAAAAATGATAAGGATAGCCCAGTTGAAATAATGAGCAATTGCAAGGGAGTGGTATCTTCTGTACCAGTTTGGTCTAGTAAATCGGACATGAAACCAAGCCTTTTTGTGCCAGGGGAAGTGTTTGATAGAGATGGCTACCGGATTATAAATAGCCTTGGGAATATTGGAGAAGCCGGGTTTGAATGCTTCTGGTTTAAGAAAATTTTCATGGAGGCTTTTCACAAAAAGAGGTTTTCCTTTTAGCCTCCATATAGCCTTATGAGTGCTAAGGGTAAGTGCAGTAAGGGGTGTAACAAAAAGAGCCTCCAGGCCAATATTTAGTCCCTGCCCAAGCTTCTGAAAGAGTCTGACGGGAGGAATACGGGAATAGGTGGGCTCTCTCCTGTTTTTTTGGGATTGTTCATCTTGGGTCACTTTATTCCTGAGTTGATCTGATTGACTTTTATCTAGATTGATATTACTTTCTGTCAAACTCGGGGATTGAGTGCTAGCAATTTTTGCTGTGGCATTTAGACTGCCGGGGATTGCTATTTGTTGCAACAATCCTTTTCCATGAGCCCAGGATAAATATTTTCGAAGAGAAGAGAGCTTCCGGTTGATAGAGCTTGGTGAGAAAACATTTTCACTCAGAAGCCTTTCCCGATATTCAGCCACGAGTGCATCGTTAATGTGGGTAAAGACATTCTTATCTGCCACATTCCAGCTTTCTTTTGCCTGAGTGACTGTTTCTGCCCAGGAAAGGAATTGCTTCACATCGATCAAGTAATTTTTTATGGTGAGGCGTGAGGCATTGTAGACATACAAAAAATCTTTAAATTCCTTGAGATGATAAGTATCTTCAGGCTTCTTCGGAGATTGGGGGAGCTCAAAGGGGCTAGAAGAGATAATGCTTTGCATTTTTAACGCCTGAAAGAATTTGCGAAGGGAAGAGATATGTCTGTCCAGAGAACTGGCAGATAAGTCTGTTCCTTTCTCTTTTCGAAACTGCTCGATTGTAACGAGCGAAATGCTTTTTGGGTCAAATGTTTTTGAAAAGGCTTTTTCATACCAGAAAACAAAGTGTTTGACGTCGGCAACATAATTTTTCACAGTCACCTTTGAAGGTGATGGCTTAAGAGACAAGAGATAATTTTTAAATTTTAAGATAAATTCCATAGGCAGGTAGTGAAGGTGTGAAAAACGTGAAACGGATGTCTAGCCTCGAGATTATACGGATTATACTCATTATCACCCGGAAATCACTACTACTTTTAGATTAGGAAGTATAGAGTATCTTGTCAATAACCTAGAGTGCAAAACTAAAGATAGGATTTGATATACTTAGACATAGTGTTTTTGAAGGAAAAGTGGCCATGAAAAGATAAATATTAGAAAAATTATCGAACATGGTTTAGTTTCTAGACATAAATTTCTCTTAAATCACTATCCCATCTATATAGAAATATATCAACTATCCCATAGCTTGTGTTAAGAAGTGCATAGCGCCATTTTCGACTATTTATCGTATTCGAGTTTAGTTCATTTTTGAGGCTAAATATCTTTCACAAACTATACATCTGAAATAGCAGTAAAAATAGGAGAGTGATACTAAAGATAAAGAGGGTATTTGGATTGATATAATGGTCTTTCTTCTCTCATGAAAGTTTTTTACCTTCTATCTGAAAAGTAATTTGCGTGAAAACGGTTTTTTTGAGACAAAAATGCTTTTTCTCCCATTCATCCTCATCTTGTGGGTCTTGTTTGTGGTTGTAGAGATTATCAACTCCTTATACAATAAAAGTATGAGAGAAAGGGTTTTCATTTTCCTGGCTATATGTTTCTGTTTGTTTCTGAGTCTAGGGAGTAAGCCTGCTCACGCATCGTATATTCCTCAGAAGATGGTCTTAGGGGAAAGTGTGGCATCAGTGAGTGCTACCGTTGGCTCTTATACGTTGTCTGTGAGTGGATATATTGCTCCTTACGCATCTGTTGTTCTCTCGTCTGATGGTGTTGTTCTTCGCTCAACAGTTGCTGATGCACAGGGCAATTTTGCGATTTCACAAGTACTTATCAAGGCTGGGTTTTCACACTTTTGCCTAGACAGTGTGGACTATAAAAGGTTGGGAGAATCAGAGGCGTGTTTTACTTTTAGCCCTGCCACAGGTTCAATTAGCAGAACCAATATCTTTCTGCCACCAACCTTGGGAGTCTACCGAACAAATGTCAACGTGGGGGATAGAGCCTTGGCGTGGGGATTTAGCATGCCGGGGGCTCAAGTGACAATTCATATCAATAATGGCGATACGTGCCTAACGACTGCAGATAAGAATGGATATTATGAGTGCCAGATTGTCATTAAAAAGGCAGGAAGTTATACGCTCAAGGCTGATGCAGTACTCAATGGTAAGACTTCAGAGCCTCCAGTAAAGGGAGTTTTGATTCAGGGACTGAGCACTGTTCAGCAAGCAGGGCAGGTAGTTCAGAATATAGGAAACAACTTTATTAACCAACTGCTCAACATTCCCGGAGGACTTTTCGTTTGGATTGCTCTGGCAATTCTTATCCTTATTATTATACTTATCTGGGGACTTAAGCCGGAATGGTTTCCAAAGCCAAGTATTGGCAATCCTACTGTTGCCATGCATCAGGTTTTTGATCAGCTCTTTCGGGATCGTAAACTTCACCATGCTTGGATGAAGGGAGTAGGGTACTAATTATCCCAGCATTATAGTATTCCCTGAGCTTCGGCTGCGACTACTGCAGGAATGGTTCCCAATGCTTGGTGAATTTGGGCAAGTGCAGAAAACAGCATAAGAGAGGACTGACTTCTTTGTGTGTCTGTAAGCCGGGGAAAATCGGAAATATTATCGAGATGGCCTCTGAGATTAAACATCAGAAATTGGCCTATTCTGTTATCGACCGTAGGATGCAATGAGCATTCGTGCGGAAAATGTTGTTATAAATGCACTCGCCAGTAGATCTTCTAGATAGCCTCTGGAAATTGCGTAGGTATAATGTTGGAGAGGAGCAGTTCTTTCTTCTATCTGTTTTTTTGCCTGGACCATTTCTTCAACCATGCCGTCATTCATTAATTGGTAAGGAAGAGAACATCCTGCCGTTCTTACCGTCAATAATGTGTCCTTAGGCAGTCGTAAAGCGCCAAGAGAAGGTACTTCATCAGGGAAAGGGCTTCTGATTCGTTCTAGCTCTGAAGATCGATCTGTAAGTCTCTCTCCCGTCCAAAAAAATATTGAATGACTGCATCTCTCTGTTGTAGCCGTGCACTGATTCTTTCATCTTGTACCATAGACAAAGATTATTGTTGATAGAGGTAAGAAAATGAAAATAATTATGCCTAAAATGAGTATGAACGGCTTGTAGTTTTAAAAAGAGGACGTAGTGTGGAAAAGTGCGCAATTATAGGGGATATCTTTTATAACCCATAGTTAAATTAAGGCTAAAATATGGAAAAGGTTGAGATTTGAGAGGGATAGAGTGCTCCGAAAATTCTCCGGCCTGGTTCTGGATTTCCCCAAAGAATACATGTACTTATGTACTGTTGCCTCATCATAATATTATTGATATTGGACAGGTGAGAATGGGGTAAAAAGAGGATTTTGGGGAGAATTGAAGGGGATAATTGCCCGTGAAAAATAAAAGGGCAAGTTTTTATTCTCTAAGCCTGGAAACATTTCTTTATAGTACAAAAAGCAATGCAGGGTAGGCCAAATACAACTATAAAAATCATTAGCACAATTGCAATAAAGGTGCTAAAGATGAATATCAAAGATATCTAAAATATATCAATAAACCTCAGGTTTTTGTGAAAAGAGTGGAGAGCAAGTGGGTGATGTACTGAACGGAAAAGAGAGAGCAAATGACATGGAATGCGCCCTGGAGGAAGGAAAAATGCCTGGGTGGAAAGGGTCTTTTGTGAATATTTGTTGGTGAATAGAAGAAGTACTTGCTCTATTGTTTTCTGGAGAGGCACAAGAAGGTTGGAACCTCATTTTTTTGCATAATAGGCAAGTAGTCGGAAAGTTGGGAAAATCTAGTCTTACGTCATTCTGAAAGGCCAGAAGACACTATTACATGGTTTATCAAGTTATAAGGTTTATCATGTTTATACAGTGAAAAAGTTCATATCCTTGCCATGATGGCTACTTGGATATTGGATATTAGAGATGAGACTATGATCTTGGACTTTCGATTGAGATATGGATGGGTAATGGCTGTTCGCTATTTCTATGTAAACTATCCAAAGATAGACATAAACATGTTTGTTATCCCAGTGATGATGGAGTAGTTGGCTCTTGAGGCAAAGTCATGGCAGCTCCGACAGAAGTTGTTGGTTCTTCTGGGGTCTTTGGAGTTTGGTTTTTCCTCTTTTTCCAAACCATAACTCCCAAAACGATAGCAATAAGCAGGAGAATCACAACAAGGGTCACTTTCCATGGGAAGACAATAAAGGTGATGCTGGCCTCAAGTGGCAGATTATTCTTTGCCCCGTAGCTGGCTAAAAACGTGGCTGTATAGCGTCCAAACATCCAGTGTTGTCCAAATGAATTTTCGTAATCCCGCACTGCTTCTGGGAAAATTCTATTCTTATCCAGGTATGCTGCTGCTACTCGATTTCCAAACATATCAGTAAGGGTAATGGTTCCTTGGGGAGTAATATCTGAGTCGCCCATATTTTTAATTTGGGTTGAAATTTTGACAGGCCCATATTCCTGGAATGTATTGGCTAAAAACTGGACCACGTTGGCTTTCTCTAAAATATTGCCATTTACATGCACTGAGAAAAGAGTTCCAATTTGGGTTTGAACAGAAGCTCCTGTGGTATTTGTGGCTGCATTTTGTGCCGGTTTGAATATAACCGCCGTATAATGTCCTCCTGGACGGGCATCTTTGGGCACTTGGATGTAGTAGTTAAGCTCTGCTTTTTGATGAGGAGCAATCGTAAAGGTACTTGGAGCAACTCCTACCCAGGTTGCAGCAGAATATTTGGCAGAATAGGTGTTTGGCGGAAGAAGCGTTGGTACTCCGTGCGGATCGGTGACGATAAAGTCCTGCGTATCCACGTGAAGCGTAAGTGGGTCAGACCCATCGTTAATCAGCTTGATAATGCCTTCTGATTTTCCCCCTGGATCCACATTTACCGTGACTGTGGGAGGAATAACGGTGAGATCACGCATGCTCAGCGTCTCCTGTGCATGAGCAGCTGTTATGCTCACAGCACTG
>Ga0134128_10001732_pt1 | contig 27625 bp, 20 predicted proteins | sample KB31754_FD_96462 | JGI IMG/M metagenome (GOLD analysis project Ga0134128, IMG submission 96462) | Terrestrial soil microbial communities with excess Nitrogen fertilizer from Kellogg Biological Station, Michigan, USA - KB3-175-4 | ecosystem: Environmental > Terrestrial > Soil > Unclassified ...
GAGGAAGCGGCCCGAGTACGTGTCCGTCTTCTGCAAGAGTTGGCCGCGAACCGTGAGTCGCTGGTGGCCACTCACCTCTCATTCCCCTCCGTCTGCCATGTGGCGGTCGACGGCAACGCATTCCGCTGGGTACCAGGCCCCTGGGAGTACTGACCGTTTGTTGCGTTGAGAGTGAACCAGGTACCGCCGCACCAAACCGGGGTCGCAGAGCCGGCCCCGGCAGGTGCTCTCTGGCCCCGATCGCAGTGTCCCGCACAGAACCAAGTACGATTCGTATTCAGGAACGTGCGGAGAAGTGAGGTCAGTTCAGTAGAACGCGGAATCAGGTTAATGTCGTTGGTCTGGATTCTACTGTGGCCGGCGGCGCGATTGAGAGGTTGCGTACATGATCACAGCCCAAGGGAGCAATCTCCGCTCCGGGCTCGTTTCCTCTCGTCCTAGAAATCTGCCAATTGAAACTAGCCGCGGTTGTTTCGCTGGTATCTGGCCGCACCGAGTAGGCGAATGCACCTAGCTCGAATGAGCAATCGGCCAATTCTCTGCGGGCGAGGAGGAGACTTTGAACCTCGGGCAAGCGATAGGCGCAAAAGTACCCCTCTGTGCTTTTCCAGAGACCCAGACAGAGACACTATACCGAGTCGGAGACTATGCCGAGTAAACCATTGCTCCCATCGAGCCAGAAGGTGAGGGGTAGGCAACGTACCCGCCATCCACTGCTTAACAGCAAAACTGTACCTCGGCGCAGAGTAGCTGATCGGTGCTCCCGCCGCAATCACCTCTGCTTGTGGTGATTGATTGCTCAAAATCATTGCAGTATCACTTGATCAATAGATTGCGCCCGCTCTGCATTGGTAAAGCGTACAGACAATTCATGATTCCACGCCTCGATAGCTTCGCGCTGGGTGACCTGCCCGATCTTTTGTACCAGTGAGATTGTTAGTGTAGCGCAGCGGGAGCGGTCGATATCTGCTCGCCGCCGTAGTCGGGGGTGTGGGAAAGTGGGAAGCGTTCTTTGCTTTCCACTTTTCCATACCCCTGGGATGTTTCGGTCAGCCATGCAGCCGGCGCGGGCGCTCGATAACCCAGCGATGAATGTGGTCTGACGGTGTTGTAGTGGACGCGCCAGCGTTCGGCTAGCACGCGCAGTTCTTTCACCGAGTAGAAGATTTCTCCATTCAAAAACTCATCCCGCAGTTTTGAGTTGAAGCTCTCGCAATAGCCGTTTTCCCAAGGCGAGCCGGGTTCGATGTACAGCGTTCGCGCTCCGGTTCGAGCCAGCCATTTGCGCAGATCTGTGGCCACGAACTCCGGGCCGTTGTCGGAGCGAAGGTGCTCCGGCACACCCTTCATCACCATAATGTCGGCCTGCGCGTTGATCACCCGGGCGCTCGACCAGCGCCGTTCGCATCAAATCATGAGGCACTCCCTGGTGTGCTCATCGATCAGGTTCAGCATCCGCGCTGTACGCCCGGCGTCCTGGCGCTGACGAAGTCATAACTCCATACATGGTTTCTGCGCTCCGGCCGCAGCCGGACGCACGATCCATCATTGAGCCACAGCCGCCCGCGCGGCTTCTGCTTCTCGGGAACCTTCAGCCCTTCGCGACGCCAGATGCGCTCGACTCATTTGATAACTCGGGCAATTGGGAGCGAACCAACGTCAATGGTGCCGGGCATCTGTTGGCCACCTATGATCAATTGGGCCTGCATTTCCAAATCACAGATCCGTTTGGAACACGCCGGGTCCAGACCAGTTCATCTGGAGTGGCGGAACTCACTTGTGAAAACCTCCATTTGGAGATCAGCAGAATTGCAATTCTGTTCCGAACTCGCCAAGTACCGCGGATGACGCATCGCCACTGGACTATACCGGCAAAGAACGCGATACCGAATCAGGCAACGACTACTTTGGGGCAAGGTACTATGCGAGTTCCATTGGAAGGTGGTTGAGTCCAGACTGGAGCGCCACAGTAGAGCCGGTGCCGTATGCCAAGTTAAGCAATCCGCAGAGTCTCAATCTGTACGCTTACGTATTCAACAATCCCTTGGCCGCCGTCGATCCTGACGGACATTTTCTGCAGAAGAACGGGCCGGCTACTTGCGAGGCCAATGCATTAGGAAATGGGTGTTCTACAGGAGAAGGGGATACCTACCAACCATTTGCGGCCCAACAGCAGATAGGTCCAGATCCGACGCTTCCGACCGAAGTCCCTGAACCTGAACCCAATTTTGCGGAGCGACTGCTCATAAATCAGCGCCCGACGTGACCATGGCTATCCTTTTCGACACAGGAATAGGGGAGCTAGGCAAGGCAGCACTGGGGCTTAGGATGTTCGAAGTAGCCAGGGCCGGGCGTGCCCGCGAAGCAGCCGCTCAGACTGCTGAGGATCTTGGGTCGAAGGAGTTCTTTAAACTTGGAGTGGCCTGACCCCCGTTTTCCGCACAGAACCGAGTACGATTTTCGTATTCAGGAAGGTGCGGAAGGATGTCGAAGAGCAAGCACGCGGAAGCGCAGATGATCGCGGCGGTCAAGCAGATGGAAGCCGGCCGGAAGGGCGAGGATGTGGCGCGGGAGGTCGGGGTCAGCGCACACACCATCTATGCCTGGAAGTCGAAATACGGTGGGATGGATGTGAGCGAGGCTCAGGAAGCCAAGCGGTTGCGGGATGAAAACGGACGACTTCGTAAGCTGGTTGCTGATCTGAGCCTGGACAAGGAAGCGCTGAAGTCGGTGATTCGAAAAAATCTATGGTCCGCCGCTGGATTGCAAGCATGATGTGGATCGGGGAACGAGTCTGCGCAAATCTATTCGGTCTACATGTGGGCTATGCCCTGACCTGGATGAGATACGCGCGCGTCTGTCCTCATAACGGAGACGGCTGCAAGAGCCGGTTTTTTCTCAGGTTTCAGACACGCCGTTAGACTGTTCCGTCATCTACTTTCCTGCTCGCAAACTCATGGTGAGAACTTCGTAGTGGTAGCCGGCGCGGTGGGAAGGTGTGGAAACGCGAAGCGTTTTCCACGTTTCCACCGCGCGTTTTTAGGCAATAGCTTCTGCCGAGAGCACGTTATTGCGATAAACCTCGTTGCGATTGAGAATCGTCCACGCGATGCGTGCCAGTCTGTTGGCCAGAGCCACAGTGGCGACATTAGATGGCTTTCGGTTCTTCAGCTCGGTAATCCATTCACCCCATGCGTGCCGTGCCCGATTGACGTGCAGACAGACGGAGCGCGCACCGTGTATGAACAGCCTTCGAAGATACTCGTTGCCTCGCTTGCTGATTCCCAGCAATTTCGTCTGGCCGCCGGTGGAACACTGATGAGGTACGAGACCAAGCCAAGCAGAGAACTCCCTGCCTTTTCGAAATGCCCGCCATTTCCGACTGCGGCTACGATCGCTGTGGCCGCAAGGGGGCCGACTCCGAGGACAGTCTGCAGGCGCTGACATGCGGGATCGCCTTGGGCTACTCGTGCGATTTCCTCTCAAGATCGACGATCTGTGCCTCCAGATTCCGCCATTGCTGCACGATGGACTGCATCAGGCGGAACATACGTGGGGAGACAGTCTCTTCCGCACGGGCCAGGACTTCCGGAAGTACTCGCCACAGATACGCCCGACCGGTGCGCACCATTAGGCCGCGCTCCAGGAAGAAGGCGTGCAGCTGGTTCCGCGCCAGCGGGGGTGGCGTGGTCCTTTACACTCGTAGTTCGTTGAAATGTTCCGGCGACTGCCGGCAATCCCCTCGCCCGGAGCCCCAGCATGCTTGCTTCCCGCCGCATCCCAATCCTGATTCCCGCGTTGTTGATGGCATCCTCGCTTGCCGCCCAGCAATATCCCGCCTCATTGTTGGGCGGTCTCGACTGGCGCGATGTCGGTCCGATGCGCGGCGGACGCACGTACGCCGTCGCTGGAATCGCATCGCAGCCGGACACGTATTATATGGGCGCTGTAGGGGGCGGACTATGGAAAACGGAAAACTCCGGGCGCACCTGGTTTCCGATCGCCGATGACCCTCTGACCGGGATTCCGTGCAGCTCGATCGGCGCCATTGCCGTCGCGCCGTCCGATCCGAACATCATCTACGTCGGGACAGGCGAGACTGACATCCGCAGCCAGAACAACTATGGCATCGGCCTGTTCAAATCGACTGATGCCGGGAAGACCTGGCGATTCCTCGGGCTCGGGTCTACGCGGCAGATCGGCCGAATCATCGTCGATCCCGCAAATCCCAACCGCGTGTACGTTGCCGCCCTAGGCCACGTGTACAAGTCGAATCCGGAGCGCGGCGTCTATCGTTCCACCGATGGAGGCGCGCACTGGAAGAAGGTGCTGGCCAACGAGAAAGATCCGGATGATGTCGGAGCGATCGATCTTGCCCTTGATCCGACGAACCCGCACATTGTTTACGCGACCCTGTGGGCCACCCGCCGGCCACCGTGGGCGGTCTATGCGCCTTCGAACATGCCAGGCGCCGGCTTGTGGAAGTCGACGGATGGCGGCGAAACCTGGACGCAACTCAGGAACGGACTGCCTGACGACGGCTTCATTGGCAAGATCGGCATCGCCGTCGCGCCATCGAATCCACACCGGCTCTACGCGGTGGTGGATGATCTGGGCACCGCCATCGCTCCGTCATTCCGCGCCGCATCCCAAAAGGGCCCGAGCGCCCCCAAGCCGTCCGGCGGCATCTACATCTCCGACGATGCCGGCGACTCCTGGCGCATGGTGAATAACGAGCAGCGGCTGTGGGGCCGCGGCTGGTACTTCGGGCAGATCGCTGTCGATCCCAAAAACCCTGACCGCGCCTACGACATGAACACCGCCACCTACATGACGCTCGATGCCGGCAGGACATGGGTACCGGTGAAAGGCGCGCCCGGCGGCGACGATTATCACCAGATGTGGATCAGTCCGCGAGACGGCAATCGCATGGTGCTCTCGAGCGACCAGGGCACCGTGGTTTCCGTCGACGGCGCACGCACCTGGAGCACCTGGTACAACCAACCGACAGCACAGATCTACCATGTGGCCGCTGACAACGCTGTACCGTATCGGCTCTATGGCGCGCAACAGGATTCAGGCGCCGTATCGGTAGCGACATGGTCCCGCCTCGGTGTTCTTGATTTCCGCGATTGGGAGCCCATCTGCGAGGCAGGCGAGAGTTCGACGGTGCTGCCTGACCCCAATGATGCCGACCTGCTCTACGGCAACGGCGACCAGCGCTGCAATCGCGTACTCAACGTCTCCGCGCCCGAAGCCGGGCATCTTCCCGCCGCCGACCCTTCCGATCCCTATCGCCGCACCTGGACGCTTCCACAGGTGTTTTCGCAGGCTGATGGCGCACTCTACTACGCCAACCAGTTCGTCTTCCGTACGCGCGATCGCGGCAAGAGCTGGCAGAGAATCAGCCCCGATCTGACCCGTATCAACCCACCCGTTCCCGCCGATCTAGACCCGATTACGGCGAAGGACATCGACGAGGTGATGACGGATCACTTTGGAGTGGTATACGCGTTGAGGCCTTCGCCCCTTGATGCGAAGACGGTTTGGGCCGGCACCGACGACGGCCTCATCTACGTCACTCGCGATGATGGCGCGCGGTGGAACGACGTGACCCCTTCGTCTATGTCACCGTGGAGCAGGGTCACGGGAATCGAAGCCAGCCACTTTGAAGCTGGCACAGCATATGTCGCAGTTGATCGCCACCGCCTCGCGGACGATCACCCCTACATCTATCGCACGCGCGATGGCGGCAAGATTTGGACCAACGTGGTCGATGGCATTCCCGATGGTGCATTTGTGAACGCCGTCAAGGAAGATCCACAGCAGAAAGGGCTGCTCTACGCCGCCACCGAGTTGCGCGTCTATGTCTCGTTCGATGATGGCGATCAGTGGCAGGCCATGCAACTCAACATGCCTGTAGTTTCCGTGCGTGACTTGGTAGTGCATGGAGATTATCTCGACATCGCAACCTTCGGACGCGCCTTCTGGGTTCTCGATCAGATGTCCGCGCTGCGTCAGATTACGGAGCACGGACGCGATATCGTAACTGCGAAGGCCTATCTGTTTGCACCGGGATCCACGTACGCCATCAATGAAGGCGGACAGGACGGCACTCCACTTCCCCACGAAGAACCCCAGGAGAAGAACCCCCCGTCAGGCGTGGTGGTCTATTTACTGGCTGAAAGACGCGCCCCGCTCCCCGCTAACGCTCGAACTTGTCAATCGCGAAGGCAAGACCATCGCGTGTGAGGCCAGCGACACGCCGGTTAAGTCCGTCGATACTGAAAGCATCAATGTACAGGCCTATTGGTTCGAACCAACTGCGCCGCCCGCAGCACTGGCCGGCATGCATCGCGCCGTACTCAACGTGATTGCGCCGCCATTCGGCTTTGGCCGCCGCCTCGCTCCGTCGCCAGTCGATGCTTGCCATCCATCGGGGTCGACACCCGCTCCTGTGGTACCTCACCGTAGCGAACCCGCACTCGAGCCGGGCAATTACACCGTCCGTCTCATAGTAGACGGACAGTCGCTTACCCGGCCCGCCGTGATCAAATCCGATCCGCGCGGGCTACCGTTCGGCGCAAAGCCGCCGGAGAATGACCACGATGACGACGAATGATGCTATCGCAAAGGAACCCCAACGCCGGAACATCTCAACTGTTGCCAACAGCTGTGGCTGTTGAAAACTCGGTGCGAATCCGAAGATTTCGACGCGATTCCGATGGCAATCAAAGTTGCATAGCTGCTGCAGAGGGAGGTTAGGCTCTGTGGCCATGAGTAATGTCTTGAGCAGGGAAAAGCGAGAACAAGGGTGGGCAGTCTCGGCGTGCTTGGTCAGTATGGAATAAGGATGGCGTATCCCGCTAACTCGTCACCCTTGTGGAACAGGACGATCCGACCGGCCGACGGATTCGAGATAAGGTGTTCAATCGTGGCTGGGAACAACGAATAGTTTGGTGGATGCGCAGCCTCATCTTCCCGGCAAAGACTAAGCATCATCTTGACCGGATCATTCCTGTACTGAAAGTCGTCATCACGCAGAATGTAACTGTGTTCATCGTCTTCGCCACGCTCCGCAGAATCACCCCGTTGCTGCACGGATCAGTATCACTTTCGTGACGACGCCCAACTCCCGCACAGCGCGCCTAGTCCAGCGCTGGCTAGCAACACGCCGAGATGCCAAACCAGCAGGTGCGCTGCCTGGAAATTTGGGCAATGCAACTCCAGCATTCCAACTCCCGCCAACCCCGCCAAGGTGCCTACGGCCAGTCCCGCAGAAACCGCATCTACCGCAAATCCCCGCCGCAGCACCAGCCAGCTGAGCAGCCCGGCCGGAATCGCATGGAGCAATCCGATCCCAAGGCACACGAGACCAGCATGGATAAAGTGAGTGGTTTGATAATCGTGGAAACACGCTGCCAGTACCGTCGCCAAGCACAGGCCCGTCACCGCGACCAGACCACCCGAAGAGAAGCGGCGGCGGCTCCCTGGGATCATGGTGCTGACAAGCTCTCTCGCAGCCACCAGTACAAGGATTCCGAGCGCCAAAAACACCGCTAATCGCTCGAGCGCGTTCATTTTCGCGATCCCGAAGAACCCCAGCCCGGTCGCTCCTATCAGCGCCACGACTGCGCAGATCGACTCTACTCCCCCCGCGAGCAACTGCCGCGAAGGGAGCGGATGTACTGGGCGCATCGATTCTGCAAGGGACGCACCAATCCGTCCCAGCACTTCCGCATTCGGCCCCTGCGGCATCTTGGCGCCGTTCAATCGCTCATTGATTTCGCGGTCGTTCAACGTCGAGCCTCCGTCCTCTTCTTGCTTGATCCGAATGCCTTTCTCAATTTCTTATATGCCCGGTGGGCTTTTTGTTTCACCGAACCCACGGTAGACGATGTGGCCCGCGCTACTTCGTCCAGCGTGAGGCCCTCGATCTTTAACATCTCCACGACGTCGCGCTCAGCCTGCGACAGAGGCGCCAACAACGCTGCCAAATCATCTCGCCGTCCCGCGGGCGCTTCTCCCGCTGCGGAAGTCTCCTCCAGTTCCTGCTCGCGAATGGTCGTCCGCATTGCCTTCCTGTAGTGGTCCACTCGCACATGCCTCGCAATGGCATAAAACCATGCGATCGCCGGCTCACCGGGCCGATAAGTATGTCTCACCTTGTGTATACGAAGCCAAGTCTCCTGCAGCAGGTCTTCGGCTTCCAAACGACTGACTGCCTGAGCGGCGAAGAACCGGTAGAGCTTCGGGCTGATGAAGTGGATCAGCGTCGTCGCCGCGTCCAGATCGCCCTCTTGATAGAGGGCCATCAAGCTTTCGAGATTCTCTTGAGCGTCCATCGGAGGCGTCTTTGCAATCTCTAACAGCGCCGGCGAGATAGTTGCAAGGGCGCTTCCGCATTCTGGCACGCCTCACCTATGTTTCGCTCTACAACGAGGAAAAGTTACGGCGATGCGAATCCCCTTCTCTTTGGGTTATTTTTTGGATCCCACCGTAACTTTTCGGCCACCGCCGTCGAATTTACCTTCAGCAATCGTGCTCCGACTGTCTCCCCCCGAGAGCGGGAGCCATCCCCAAATTGCACCCATGAAGGAGGTCGCAATGTTTTTCGATACACCCGGGAAGTTCTCTCCCTGGCGCATCAGCGTCATTGCTGCAGCCATGTCCTTTGCCGGTCTGGCAACGGCTGCCGGCCAGGAACGCGCCACTCTAATCCTCACCAGCACGAATGATCCCGCACAAAACGCCGTAGTTGTCTTCAAACTCGGAACCCACGGAAGCCCTTTGCTCACGGCCACGCAAACCGTTCCCACCGCGGCCAAAGGCGGCGCCTCTGGCAACGCAGGAATTCTCCAATTCCAGGGAGATCTAGGAGCGGTTGCCAACTTTGGCTCGAATTCCGTAACCCAGCTTTTGCGCCGCGGCAACTTCATCGGTGCGGGCCGGAGCATTGCTCTCGCCTCCGACTGCGTGGGTCCCGATTCGGTTGCGATGACTCGTGATGAACTCTACGTTGTCAGCACCGATTGTGCCGAGAGCCACTCGTGGCCGTCTGGTTACCTGGATGGCAATGTCGTTACGCTCTCTGACAACTCCGCCGCACAAATTGTCTCCGGCAAAACCTGGGCTGCCGTCACCATGAAATCTGGTTCCGTTCTGCAACTGGGCCTCTCCGGTCATAACGGCGCCCTGAATGGGTCCAACACGACAATCAGCCCGCCCGATGACGCCAACAATACGCCGCTTGGCGCCGCCTTCTGGGGCGACGTCCTCGGCTTCACGCCCGCACACAGTCCAGACAGCTTCGCCATCGTCGATTCGGATCGCAACGTATTTCCAATTGTCGGGCCGACCCCTTCTTTCCCCACCAACGCGCCATGCTGGGTAGCTAAGGGTCCCAATAGTATTTGGTACACCGCCAATTCACCTGGTCAGGCGATTTCCATCTTCTTCAGCGACAACAAAGGCGGCGCCTTCTATAAGTCTGTCCCTGTCGCAGGCACTCCCACCGATATGACGGTCTCGCCGGATCAGAACTGGCTTGCCATCATCTACACCGCTGCAGGAGCGGCGCACGTCGCTGTTTTCTCGATCGACAGCTATGGCGACCTCTCTCTCGCTGCGACTTCGCCCGCCGTCGGTGCGACACAGTTCAGCGGCGTTGCGATCAGCCAGTGACACATGCGCCGGCGCGGCGGGTAAGCATCTGCCATGCTGGCGCGTCACTTCAACAGCATTTGCTTGGACAACACAAACTCCCCAAATGCATCATGAGAGGGCACCGAACCCGTGAAAACAACTCACCTGTTCCGGAACGAACTGCAACCCGGAATTGCACGATATGCGGCTCTACCCCTTCGATTGATGGTTGGCTATGGATTTCTGGCACATGGGCTGGCAAAGTGGTCCAAAGGCCCTGAGGCATTTGCAGCGATTCTTCACGCAGCCGGTGTGCCAGCCTCACAGCTGATGGCGTGGACGACGATCTTCGTTGAGATCTTCGGTGGCGTTGCGTTCCTTCTGGGAGCCCTTATATCCCTTGTAAGCATTCCATCGATTGTCTTGCTCGTTGTTGCAATAGCCAAGGTCCATTTGCCCTACGGATTCAGTTCGATCAAGCTAACAGGCTACAGCGGTGGCGGGGCGCAGTTCGGTCCGCCTGGATATGAATGCGACCTGCTGTACATCGCGTGCATAGTGACATTAATGCTTCTAGGCGCTAGTCCTTGGTCGGTCGACGCAATACTGAGCGCGAAAATCCGATCAGGAGGCGCACAACACCAGGCCTGAACATTTCGCGGGTCACCGCTAGTCGCCGTCCCGTTTCCTGTGCTGATAGGCGGCCACCTTGATCTTATTGCCGCAGATATTCATACTGCACCAGCGGCGCGAACCCTTTTTGCTTGTATCGAAAAAGTGGACCACGCACGATTCGCATTTCCGAAGGCGAGACATTTGTGTTTCAGAAAGAAGATCGGCCGCGCCATCAACAATTGGCGCCCAGAAGTCAGAGGGCTTGCGCGGTTCGAAGAGTACTTTCCTTTCAATCTTCCGATCTCGCCTCTTCAGTGACGAATGGAGAGGATACTGAAGCAGCAGCAAATTCATTTCGGCAAGGAACGAATCGGAGGGCAGAGCGCCGTTTTCGATCCGCAATACCTCTTTCCTTAGCCGTTCCCGGAATGCAATGAGTTCCCGGAGGAAAGCGGCGGCCTCCGGTGTGCTTCGCCAACACCTCAGCAATGCTTTCGTTTTGGGTGAAGTTACTATCCTTGAAGCAATCAGCCATCGTTCCAATGCATGAGCATCGGTGAGAAGCTCTGTGGGGCCATCGGCCAGAACGGGTTTCGTGTTCAAAAAGTCCAGAACCGGCCTGTTCGCAACGAACAGAAACCCGTCGATCCATTCGTTCGACTCCCGGGAAGCAGTCGGCATCTTCCTCTCCCAACTTCCTCAATTATTTTAACACCATTATTGCATCTTTCACCGGTGTCCAGCCATCTGACTCACCGTACGCATCTCCCGAAGGGACATTTCTCCATGACAAAGTTTCAGTACGCTACGGTCCGTGGTGTGAAGATCTTCTACCGTGAAGCGGGATCTCAGAGCGCTCCAGCCATCGTGCTCCTGCACGGTTTTCCTAGTTCATCGCACATGTTTCGCGATCTCATCCCACAGCTCGCGGAGAGATTTCACGTGATCGCACCGGATTACGTTGGATTCGGCTACAGTGATGCCCCCGACGTGGCAAGGTTCGAATACACCTTCGATAACCTCGCCGTCCATATTGAGGAGTTGCTCTTCGGCACGCTGCGATTGAAGTCCTTCAGCATTTATGTACAGGATTACGGTGCTCCCATTGGCTACCGCATTGCTTCAAGGTACCCGGACGCGATCGAAGGTATCGTGGTGCAGAACGGGAACGCTTATGTCGAGGGCATCGGAGGAGCATTCGACCCCATGAAGCCCTTCTGGGCGAACCGCACTCCCGAAACCGAAAAGCCCGTGCGGGCTCTGCTCACGAAGGATACGACTATCTTTCAGTACACACACGGTGTGAAGGATGTTTCACGGATCAGTCCGGATTCCTATACCTTCGATCAGCTCTTCCTCGATCGTCCGGGCAACGATGCCATTCAGCTCAATCTCCTTCACAACTACCAATCGAATCTCGCGTTGTACGACCGGTGGCATGAGTTCTTCCGTAGTAGGCAACCGAAGACTCTGATCGTTTGGGGCAAGAACGATCCTTTCTTCACCGTCGAAGGCGCGGAGGCTTACCGGCGAGATATTCCCAAAGCTCAGCTTCATCTCCTGGATACCGGCCACTTCGCACTCGAGGATTCCAGCAAGTTCATTGCTCAGCGAGTCCTTGAATTTCTCGGCTGACGATATTCAACGTTTTCCTCAACTTAGTTTTCAAAAAAGGGATCAAGCCTGTGAAATCTCTCGAGAAGACCACGGTTGTTGTTGTACACGGAGCGTGGGCCGACGGTTCAAGTTGGGAAGCAGTGATTCGGCTGCTTCAGAAGACAGGCCTGAACGTCATTGCTGCGCCCATTCCGCTGACATCTTTGAGTGATGATGCTGCGGCTTTGAAGCGAACGATTGCGCGCACCCAGGGCCCCCTTATTCTCGCGGGGCACGCTTATGCCGGCGCAGTCATTGCCACCGCCCACGATGAACGCATTAAAGCCCTGATCTACGTTGCGGCGCTGGCGCCGGACGAAGGAGAAACGGTCGCTCAGGTCTTTTATAAAGATGAGCCACACCCGCAAGCTCCCAGGCTTGCTCCTGATGCGGACGGCTTCATTTGGATGCCAGATTCGGGGTTCGATCACGCCTTTGGACAAAACGCGACTGCAGAGCAGATCGCTCTCTCGAAAGCCGTGCAACGTCCAATCTCGGTGAAGTGCATTCAGGAACCGGCCCCGGCGCCAGCATGGAAGTCGAAACCAACATGGTACCTGCTGGCGCAGGATGACCGAATGATCAATCCGAAGACCCAACGGTTCATGGCGGATCGTATGAAGGCGACCGTAAGGTCGTTCGCAGTCGATCACACTCCTTTGCTGACGGCCCCGAACACAGTGGTGGACATCATTCTTGAGGCCGTCAAAACCACAGTTTCTTGAAAGACGAAGTGCTCATCACAAAGGAGGAGTCATGTCCATCGGGAAGACGACCCCGAAGCGGTTAATCAACCATGGAAGCCAACAGTGAACTTATGAGCTCAGAAAGGGCACCTGCATGAACCACACAGAGAATATTTCATCCGGTCAGAAACCTAACAAACCGCAGCCCGAAGAACTCGATGTCGTCATCCTCGGTGGCGGTACGGGTTCAAGCATTGCTGCCTGGACGTTTGCCGGCGAAGGTAAGCGAGTTGCAGTCATTGAGCGCAAGTACATCGGCGGATCGTGCCCGAATATCGCGTGCCTGCCAAGTAAGAACATCATCCATAGCGCGAAGGTCGCATCCTACTTTCGCCGAAGCAAGGAATTCGGCATCGCTCACGAAGGCTTCAGGATTGATATGTCGGGGGTTCGAGAGCGTAAGCGCAGGATGGTAAGCGGCCTGAACGAAATGTATCTCGAGAATTACAAGAAAACCGGAGCGGAGTTCATCTTGGGGACCGGGCGATTCATAGCCCCAAGAACCATTGAGGCCACTCTCAGAGACGGGACGACCCGTCAACTGCACGGCACGGACGTAATCGTCAGTACCGGTACGAGGGCCGCAATTGAAGCGATTCCTGGTCTCGCCGAAGCACAACCGATAACGCACATCGAAGCTCTCGAGCTCGATGAAGTTCCCGAACATCTGCTTGTCATTGGCGGCGGGTATGTCGGAGTAGAACTGTCGCAGGCGATGCGCCGATTCGGAAGCAAAGTTTCAATTATCGACCGCAACCGGTATTTGATGTCGAAAGAAGACGAAGATGTGTGTCAAGCTGTTCGGGCTCTTCTGGAAGATGAAGGGATCGATGTTCTTCTCAATGCACGCATTCAGAGAGTATCCGGCAGGACAGGCATATCGGTGAGCATCGTTGTCGAGCAGAATGGAGTTGAAAAGACATTGACCGGAACTCACGTGCTGGTCGCAGCAGGCCGGAAACCGAATACGGAAGGTCTTGGACTCGAATTGGCAGGCATTGAGCTGACCGATCGAGGATACCTAAAAGTTGATGAGCGGCTGCATACGACCGCGCAGGGTGTATGGGCGATCGGTGAGATTGCAGGCAGCCCGCAATTCACTCACATCAGCGTCGATGACTTTCGCGTAGTTCATGCCAATTTGACCGGCGGCGACCGTGTGACCACGGGCAGGCAGGTTCCATATTGTCTCTTCACCGACCCGGAACTCGGACGTATCGGCCTGAGCGAAGCCGAAGCAAAAGCGAAGGGTATTCCTTATCGCCTGTTTAAAATCCCGATGGAAGCGAACCTGCGCGCACGCACCCTTTCGGAGACACGCGGGTTCATGAAGGCTTTGGTGGAGGTTACCGGCGATCGCATCCTCGGTTTCACGGTTTTCGGCGTCGGCGCGGGAGAGATTATGGCCGCAGTTCAAGTTGCCATGCTCGCCGGGCTTCCCTATACGGCGCTGCGTGATGCGGTCCTCACGCATCCCACTTTGACCGAAGGACTCACACCGCTCTTTTCATAGTCAGGGTCGGAGAACAACGTCACAAGCACCACTGTGACATCAGCTCGCGGTGAGGAACAAGGAGACCGCCACGCGCTAGTGCGTCTGCGCCGCTCTCGAACCGAAATGACTTCTTGAATAGCAGGCTGTTCTTCGAAGGATTGGCGGGCGCGGACTCGAACCCGAGGCCTCCAGCGTGACAGGGCAGAGGGCCAGCGAAGGGACCGATTGTATGTGAAGTCGCCTAGGATCCAGCGACGCCATCCGCCGTCGCTGCGCTCCTTCCCCGCACCGGCCTCGCCTTGGCGGCAAGCACCACGGCGGGACTTGGCTTTTTCGCCTTGCGTGGATTTTGCAGGAGGTGACGTGAATGCGGCAACTTTACAGCGCATTGTGCCTGAATTGTGGCTAATGTTGTCGGTTGTGGCGATTTGAGCGATTCTGTCGATTCCTACAATCAATAACTTACGTGTTTCGTATACCCGGCTGGGGTTCGACCCCCCCTCCCGGCACCATAAAATCAGCAACTTACAGCATCCTCCTTTCATGCAGTGATCACCGCCACAGCACTGGTGATACTTATGGGGATACTTTGTTCCTTAATCAATCTGAGGGACAGAAATGCCACGCAAGAACCTGCAGCGAGCCACGGGTGTGTGGGAGAAGGTGCCCGGTAGCGGCGTCTGGTGGATCCCCTATCGAGTGGCTGGAAAGCTGAAGCGCGAGAAGGTCGGCCGCAAGAGCGATGCCGTCGCACTGTACCAACAGCGCAAGTCTGACGTGCGAGCCGGCAAGAAGCTCCCCGCCAACCTGCGCAATGCCGGCATCAAGTTCAAAGAGATCGCGGACCCCATCCTCACGTACAGTTCCTCGCACCACAAGGACACCAAGAACATCCGCATACGGCTCGCCAAGATTTCCGCCGAATTCGGCACGCGGGAGGCGGACAAGATCCGGCCGGAGGAAATCGACACCGCGCATTGCAAGACGCCCGCCACGGCAAACCGGTATCGGGCCCTGTTCAGCTTGGTGTTTCGGGAAGCGGTCAGGAACGGGAAGGTCAGCACCAACCCCGCGCGCCTGGTGAGACAGCGCCATGAGGAAAATGGCGTGATTCGCTGGCTCGAGGAGGATGAGGAGAAGCGGCTGCGTCGGGTGATTTCTAAGGACTATCCCGAGCATCTGCCGGAATTGGAGATCGCCTTGGGGACCCGGATGCGCCTGAGCGAGCAGTTTGGCCTTCAGTGGGGCGCCGTCGATTTGAAGCGCAAGGAAATTCGATTGCGGCGCACGAAGAACTACTCGGGCCGAACAATTCCGATGAACGATGCGGTTTTCAATTCGTTTGAGCAGTTGCGGAAGGCGGCCAAGGACAAAAATGGCGCGGTGTTCTCAATCAACAATCCGCGGAAATGGTTCGCGAGCGCGCTCAGCAAGGCCGAGGTGAAGAAGTTCAGGTGGCACGACTGCCGGCACCACTTCTGTTCGAAGCTCGCCATGAAGGGCGTGAACCTCAAAGTCATTCAGACCCTGGCCGGCCACAAGACCATTGCGATCACTGCGCGATATGCGCATCTGGATGACGCGTCGCTTCGAGCGGCAGTGAACCTTCTGGGTGGGCACTGAGGCCGGTAGCGCTCCCGGCCTCAATGGTTAGGCTGCCTTCGAGATCGGCTCGAAGTGGTCGGCCCTTGCGAACCGAACCAGATCGCCGTGGGGGATCAGAACGCGTCCCCCGATCCGTCTTGTAGGCAGTTGTTTGTTGGCGATGAGGTAGTCAAGGGCCCGGACACTCATGCCGAGCATCCATGCCGATTCCTTCCGAGGATGGAGGAGCCGATGCACCTCCGGTTTGGAGAGGAGCCAAGGCCCCTCTTTTCTTTTGTCTTGCAAGTTCGATTCCTTATGGAACAGAAATTGCCGTTGCGGCCGCTGTATTCTCCGTCGCTGAAAGGCCGGCTAAATCCCCAGCGACTACGGAGTGGGCTAAGCTCCGTGACCGTTTCACTTCACGCCCGTAAAATGGCCGCGTACGACAATATAAAGCGAGTGTGCGGGTCGTGTCGGTGATGGGTCGATACTGCAAACAGCTTAGGATCCCCGGGAAGCTGGAGATTCCGTAGCGGCCCGGCAATCCTGATTCATCGGCGCCATCGCCGAACTCGAACGCAACCTCATTATCGAGCGGGTGCGTGCCGGCATGCGGAGGTCCAAGATCGAGGGCCGCCACATCGGCCGCCGTCCGCTGGCCCTAAACCGGGAAGCGATCCTGCGGGATCGCCAGCGCGGGCAGAGCCTGGGACAGATCGCCAAGGCGCACAACATCTCCCGGGCCACCGTCCATCGCGTCATCCATGAACAGCCTGCCCAGGAGAAAGTCGCATGATCGAAAAAGCAGAAGACTTCGCCTCTTTATGGATGTTGCTCTCGGCTTGCTTCGGCTTCCTGGTCGGCGAGCTGTGCGGCGACTACAACCGCCATCGGAAATGCCTGCAGCTGGAGAACGACCAACTCCGCGAGCGGCTCGAAGCCGCCCCAAACGGCCGGCCGATCCAGCGCCCTGAGGGAACAGCGCGGCGTCATCAACGACATCCACCGCCGTCTCGTGGCTGTCTCAAAAGGCCTCGAAAAACAGCCCTCGTAAACCCAGCGAAATCAATGGCCGGATCTCCCCGATCCGGCCGTTCCACAACCTATACCTTCAGAACAATTAACCGTCGGCCTTGAAGGCGCATTGGTGCTCGCAGAGACTCCTCGCCGGCCAATGTAACGGCGATGCCGAAATCTCAGCTGGAATTCGATGCACCAGATCCGAGAATGAAGGTTTGCTCATTTCATTGAGACATAACGTCACATGCGAATGTGACAGCGGTCACATACATGTCTGGTCGTGCTGCGACACAGTCGTATCGCTTCTTGTCGTGCTCACGGGAAGCGGACCCCCGGTGAACAGTGTGGTGCAATGATCGGAAAACTTCCGATGCTCGAGAAACGGTCCTCCGCCTCACCGACCACTGACTGTCAGCATCAGTATTTTTCCTTTCCGGGCCATCTGAACCTCCCCCTGTAGTTCGGTTTGAGGACTCTGCAGTCCCTCAAGCGGATGCGATTGCGAAAGGTCGTAGTCTGCCAGGAGTGGTGTGCGCGTTCGTCTCCCGTCATGGGCATTATCCCGGGTCTCTGTCGACACGGCTCCTGGCTTTGGCTCTTATTAACCCGTCAACACAATCAGGAGTTCATTATGCGTAACGTTCCGTGCAAACCCGCACTGGGCCTCGCATTGCTTGTCGTGCTCTGTAGCTCGGGTGCAATGGTCGCCAACGGCGGCCAGGCGCCGCAGCCCCCACAGACGGCAAACTCGCCGGCGACGCCCCCAAATACCACAGACGTAAATAAGCCCAAGCCGAACCACAAGCAAACCCCGCCTCCCGGAAAAATGAGAGGCCTCACCAACGAGATGCGCTGGTCGGCTGCGATCAGGTCCAGCAATCGCAAAGCTCACTCAAAAGCAAAGGCCAACCGCATTGCCAGTCAGAGTGAGGTGAAGCAATGAAAAGCTTACTTCGTCTTTCTCTCTTTTTCTTAGTCTCACAACTGGCTTATAGCCAGGCCGCGAATATTGCAGTGTGCAACGGCGCTAACGGTCCGAACTGCACCGACTATTTTGGGGCCGCGAATTGGGCGAACAGCCCTCTGCCTGCCGGCACGATCACCGGGTACACCTTGATCAGCGGCGGCAGCGGATACACGGCTCCGACGATCACCGTCACTGACATGACGGGAGCCCCACTGACTGGCGCCGCGGCTCCTACGCCTATCGTTGTGGGTGGCGTGATTTCCGGATTCTCGGGTGGAATCGGTGGAACAGGGTACACCGCCCCGGTTGTCACTATCACCGATCCCACAGGCTCCGGTGCAATGGCCACCGCGACAATCGGCGGGCCATACACGGGCGGGATTCGCAAGTTCGTCAACCTGCTCCCGGATCTTCCCTTCGCTGTTCCGGATACCACAACATTTCCCGGTGCAGATTTCTACGTAATCGAATTGAGTCAATATTCGCAGAAGATGCACTCTGATCTTCCTGCTACGACACTCCGCGGTTATCGCCAGCTCAATAACGGCACGGATGTGGTGACTGGATTGAACTCCATTGCGCCTCCTGCCCAGTCATACCTCGGGCCGGTCATCATCGCGCAGAAGAACCGCCCGGTAAGAGTGCTGTTTCAGAACCATCTTCCTACTGGCGCCGGCGGCAACTTGTTTATTCCTGTAGACACCACGTTCATGGGCGCCGGTGCTCCCTACACGGAGAACCGCGCAACTCTGCATTTGCATGGTGGCGCAACACCGTGGATCAGTGACGGTACTCCGCATCAGTGGACCGCTCCGGCTGGAGAGAGCGGACCAGGGCGCGGCGACAGTACGGCTTTCGTACCCGATATGTGGTTTGACGCAAGCGGAAACGTGATTCCGAATTGCGCCGGCCAACCGAGCTGCGCTGCTCCCGGAGCCACGAACGATCCTGGCCCTGGTGCAATGAGTTTCTATTGGACCAATGAGCAGGGCGGACGGCTGATGTTCTATCACGACCACGCTTACGGCATCACCCGGCTCAACGTCTATGCCGGTGAAGCCGCGGGTTATCTCCTGTATGATCCGGCGGAGGAAAGCGCCCTGTTGAACGCAACTGTTCCGGGAACGCTTGCCATCAACGCCGGACAGACTGCACCTGACGTCTCTCACCTGATTCCTCTCGTCATTCAGGACAAATCTTTTGTACCCAGCGCCGCCCAAATCAACGCTACGGATCCCACCTGGGCGCCGAACTTCGGTACAACTCCCGGAACAGTAAATCCGGGCGATCTCTGGTTCCCGCACGTCTATGTTCCGAACCAGAACCCGAATGATCCGATTGGAGGCTCAAACGGGTTTGGCCGGTGGGACTACGGAGCATGGTTCTTCCCGCCACAGACATCGCTGACGGCAGCGTCATTGGTGGGCTCAACCAACGGAATTACTGTAGCCTGCACGTCGAGTTCTTTCCCAGGCCAGACTCTCGCACCGAGCGCGTCGTGTCCGAGTTGCGGATGTCCAATCATCCCCAACCCCTCCGGAACTCCGGAGTCATTCATGGACACGCCGGTCGTCAACGGCGTCGCGTACCCGGTCCTCCACGTGGCGCCTGCCGCGTACCGGTTCCAGATTTTGAGTGCGGGCAACGACCGCTCCTGGAATCTCTCGTGGTTTGTTGCCGATTCCACTCAGAACAACACCGAGGTGGCAATGCTTCCAGCGGCGCCTCCAAGCGGCGGATCGGCTATGCCACTCTGCACGGCCGTCAATCCGGTTGCCGTTCCTTCCCTGGGTCTCGGATTGGATACGGCTCTGCTTGATAATCTTGGAAACCCACTGAACGGAACTGGCCTTCCCGCCGGATGCTGGCCCAACTACGGTCCACAGCCAGGCATTCCTGCGCCGCAGACAATGTGGGCTGCCGACGGCAGAGCCGGCGGTGCACCTGATCCGCGGAATGCCGGCCCGCCGTGGATCCAGATCGGCAGCGAAGGTGGTCTGCTTCCAGCGCCTGCAGTCATTCCCGCCACGCCTATCAATTACGAGCAAAACACCAGGAGCATCACGATCACCAGCGTGGCCGTGCATGGACTCTGGCTCGGACCGGCGGAGCGGGCCGACGCAGTTGTCGACTTCTCTCAATTTGCTGGGAGGACACTCATCCTGTACAACGACGCACCCACACCCGCGCCGGCCTTCGATTCACGTCTGGACTATTTCACGGGCGATGGCGACCAGTCACCCATCGGTGGTGCTCCCAATACGCCGCCGGGTTACGGCCCGAACACCCGCACCGTGATGCAGGTGGTCGTGGACGGTACCAACCCCAACAGCCAGGCATTCAGCCTTACTGCTTTGAAGACCGCGTTCGCTTCGACCGCGACGACTCAAGGAATTTTTGCGGCGACGCAGCCGACAACCATTGTGCCGGAGCCTGCGTACAACTCCGCGTATCACGCAAATTTCCCGAGCACGTACAGCTCGATTCAGGCAAACTCCCTCACCTTCAACCCCATTGCGCCGCTGACGTTTGACGCTTCCTGCGGTACCAACTGCGCAGTCCTGGGTCATAAGGCGATCCAGGAACTCTTCACGCTCGATTACGGCCGCATGAACGCCACTCTCGGCACCGAATTGCCCAACGTGAACTTTACGAATCAGACGACAATCCCTCTGGGCTATGTCGATCCGCCAACGGAGATCATCAAGCAGGGCAATACGCAACTGTGGAAGATCACGCATAACGGAGTGGATTCCCACTTCATCCATTTCCACCTGTTCAACGTGCAAGTGATCAATCGCGTTGGCTGGGATGGCTCCATCCGTCCCATTGACGCAAACGAAGCGGGATGGAAAGACACGGTCAGGATGAATCCACTGGAAGACATCGTGGTCGCCCTCCAGCCCATTACCCCTGCCGTTCCGTTCCCGGTGCCGAATAGCATTCGATTGCTGGACGTGACGAATATGGTTCCCGGCATGTTTACCAATCTGGACCCATTCACCAACAACCAATCTACGACAGTGAATGCGGAACAGAATTTCGGCTGGGAATATGTGTGGCACTGTCACATCCTGGGGCATGAAGAAAACGACATGATGCGCCCCATCATCTATCAGGTGCCTCCGGCGGCACCCTCGAATCTGGTCGCCGCGAATGACCTGATCACCCCGGGGCAGGTGAATCTGAGCTTTTCAGATAACTCGGCCAGCGAGACCGGCTTTGTTGTCCAGAGGGATCTCGATCCATCCTTCCCGAACCCGGTAACACTGGCAACGGTTCCTCCCATCGGTACGCTCAATCCCGCAGGCGAAGGCACTTCCTGGGGTGGCGTGCCAACGACCATCGACAATCCGGGAACCGGCACTTACTTCTACCGCGCCCAGGCAATTGACGACGGCTGGGCGGGAAGCATGTCCCAATCCTGGAACGCCTCGATCCTGGGCAGCCTGAGTTCGGGCTGGTCAAACGTGGCAAGCATTGGAACTGCCGCCAATGCGACTGTCTCGCCAACTGCTCTCACGTTCGGCAATATCCTGGTGAACACGGTTAGCGGTTCTCAGGTAGTCACCCTTTCGAATGGAGCAGGCGCCGGAACACTCGCAATTACCGGCATCAGTTTTGCCGGTGTGAACCCGTCTGACTTCTCTCAGACAACCAACTGCACGGCTGCCCTGCAGGCGGGCGCAAGCTGCACCATCAATGTCGCCTTCCGGCCGTCGGCTACCGGTGCGCGCGCGGGCACGCTCACCATCGCCAGTTCCAATCCAACTTCGTTGTCGGTAGCTTTGACCGGGACTGGGGTCGCTCCGGTGATCAGCCCGAGCAACAATGCATTCCAATTCGGGAGTATCACGGTCGGGACAACCGCGACCTCGCAGGCCCTGGTAATCACTAACGTCGGGAACTCGGCCCTGATCTTCAGTGCAATTGGAATTAGCGGCGGAAATGCCTCTGATTTTACACAGACGAATAACTGTCCTATTGGCGGTGTGGGATTGGCTGCAAACGTAACCTGCACGGTCAATATGACATTTAAGCCCACCGCGATGGGCAATCGCAGCACGGTGCTTGCGATCAGCAGCTCCGATCCTGTGACACCTGTTTTGAATGTGTCTCTCAGTGGCTTCGGAACGCAGTCAATTGCCGCAGTTTCGTCCGGCAGCCTCACTTTCCCGCTGCAACTCGTAAATACCACGAGTGCGGTGCAGACGGTGACGCTTTCCAATACCGGCAACCTGGCGTATTCGATCAGCAACATCGCGCTGACCGGCGCCAACATTGCTGATTTCGTGCTGAACTACAACTGTCCGATCGGCGGCGCGGGACTTGCCGGCGGCGGAACGTGCAACATCTCTGTCAGCTTCAGGCCCACCGCAGGCGGTGCACGCAGCGCCAGTGTCGCTCTTACGACGAACGCAAACGTAAACCCAAAGCCCGTCATCGCGCTGAGCGGTGCCGCCACACAGGTTAACCTAAGCACCCTGGCGCTCACGTTTGCTCCCCAAGTCATAGGGGTACAAAGCGCCTCGCAGCAGGTGACACTGACGAACACCGGCCCGACGGCACTGGGAATCACCTCGATCACACTCACCGGTGCCAATCCCGGGGACTTCACGCAATCCAGCAACTGCCCGGTGGGCGGGACTCTGCCATCAACTGGTAGCTGTCGCGTGACCACGCGCTTCAATCCCACTGCAGTGGGTACACGCACTGCAACACTCGCAATCGGTACGAACGATCTGGGTACTCCTGTTGCCGGCGTGAGCCTCACCGGTACCGGTATCCAGGCAGCCGTGAGCCTTACGCCTACCTCCCATGACTTCGGCGCGGTGACGGCAAGGAGCACCAGTTCCTTCCCGTTTGCACTGAAGAACTCGGGGACCGCTCCGCTCACCATCTACAGCATTGCAACGGGCGGAAGCAGCCGGTTCAACCAGACGAGCAACTGCGGGGCCACCCTTGCTGTCGGCGCGAGCTGCACGATCACCGTGACGTTCACGCCTCAGCGGGCGGGTACCGCCTACTCAGGAACGCTGCAGATTTCCGACAACGCACCAGGGAGTCCTCAGACCGCGACCTTCACCGGCACCGGCCAGTAGGACCGTTGAGGAAAGCTCAACCGCCGCACCTAAGTTGCTGCTCGCGAGAATTCTCGCGAGCAGCAACATTGTTGCCTTTCGACAGGAATCTGCCAATTAGCCAGGAGAAAGCAAATGAATCGGCGTACCTTCGTCAAATCAACCGTACTAGCAGGAGCGGGCGCACTTGCATTTCGCCGCAGAGCATGGGCCTTTGCGCAGAGCCCATCCAACCTCCGCAAATTTGTCACCTCTCTGCCGGGCTTGGGGCCCTCAGGCAGGAATGAGATCGGCCAGTACATCCCCATTGCTGCAAAGAACACCATCAACTTCGCCGGCCAGCTCACCGACACCTACAACATGGCAGTGGCGACCTACAGCGAGCGCATGCACCCGGATCTTCCCGGTAAAACCGATTTCCTCGGTTACTTCGACTTGTCCACCTACGATCAGAAATATCTGGGCGGTGCAATCGTAGCGACCAAAGGCAGGCCGGTACTGTTGAGCGTGGCTAACAGGACGCCAAATCGCGCAATGATTCCAGTCGACCCGACGATGATTGCCGGGCCCAATGGATTGATGGTGGGCGACCTTCCTCTGAACCGCATTGCCACTCATCTGCATGGAGGACTGAGTCCCTGGTTCAGCGATGGCACACCGTACCAGTGGTACACGCCTTCAGGACTGCGCGGTCCCAGTTTCATGAATGTTCCGGGCACGACGCCTCCTCCCGGAACGGCGAGCTACTACTACTCCAACCAGCAGAGCGCCCGACTCCTGTGGTATCACGATCACGCCATGGGAATCACAAGGACCAACGCTTATCTTGGCATTGCTGCGCCATACATCCTCGTCGATGACTTTGAGACCAGCCTGGTCAGTTCCGGACTACTTCCGGACCTGGTCGGGATTCCACTCGTAATCCAGGACAAAGGCTTCGTGCCAACGAACATCGGGAAACAGGATCCAACATGGAAGTGGGGCAATCCCGGCGATCTTTGGTATCCGCATATCTATGAAGTCAATGTTGACACCAGCGGCACAGAAAATACCAAGGGCAGATGGGATTGGGGCCCGACCGCGGATACGCCTGCCCAGGGAACCATGCCTCTGCCGGCGCCGGCTTGCGAGATTCCCGAAGCATTCTTCGACACCATCCTGATCAATGGCGGTGTCTATCCCAAGCTGAGCGTACCTCCGAAACGTGTCCGTTTCCGGCTGCTGAACGCCTCGCAGGCACGGTTCTATCACTTGAACCTATATGCCGAGAACACATTCAACCCCGGCGAGGCGAATCTTTCCGCACCAGGTCCCGTGATGTATCAGGTCGGTACAGAAGGGGGATTCCTGCCGGCAATGGCGGTCCACAACAACAGAACCGCGCTCACGCCGGATGTTGATTATTGCGAAAATCCTGACGGCCCATTCAATCTGCTGCTGGCTCCCGCCGAACGTGCCGAGCTGGTGATCGACTTTAACGGCGTACCGGCAGGCACGAGCTTCATCCTGTACAACGATGCGGTCACGCCATTTCCGTGCGGAGATTCTCGGAACGACTATTACACCGGCGATCCGGATCAGACAGCATTCGGAGGTGCGCCAACAACCAGGTTGGGACTTGGCCCGAATACCCGCACACTGATGAAGATCACGGTCTCCTCAGGTACGGGTGACAGCCTGAGCACTTCCACCTGGCGCGGACAGGTGGATAACGCGCTATCCAACAACTACGGCGCGAGCCAGCCGGCATTACTGTACAACAATGGCAATCCCGGCCAGCCTGGCTCGCTGCCTTACAACGGAGCAGTGAACCGGGTTGTCACTCTGAACGAGGATTTCGATGAGTATGGGCGTCTCATTCAGACCATTGGAACCTCCACATCGAAGAGCATAAATAACCAGGGGATTCCGACCTGGGGATTGGGGTACATGGCTGACGCGACCGAGACTCCGCAAGCCGGTGCAGTCGAGGTGTGGCAGATCATGAATCTTACGGGGGATGTCCACCCGATGCACTTCCACCTGGTAAACGTCCAGTTGATTCAAAGGCAGGCGTTCGCCGGAGACCCGGGCAACTTCACTCTGGCGGGCGATCCCATGCCACCTCATCCAAACGAGATGGGATGGAAGGAAACCGTGCGCTGCAATCCCGGTGAGATCACAACCGTGATTATGCAGTTCAACCTGCCAACACTGCCGCAGGCCATGGGAGACCCCCTTAGCCCCCGGACTGGAGGCCACGAATATGTGTGGCATTGTCACATTCTGGAGCACGAAGAGCACGACATGATGCGTCCGCTCATCGTGTACTGAGCGGCAGCGCTCACGGCTCTGGTTCAAAGCCAACGACAAACTCCCGATGCATGAACGGCATCGGGAGTCTGTATTATGCCTTCTTTGGGAAACTCTTCCGGTCCGTTTAGATCGAACGGCTGTCACCTCGACATCCGAAGATCTTGAACTTGAGCGCTGCTTCTGAAGGTATACCTTCCTGAACAAGCCCTCTTTACCTAGATGAGTGACTTGGGGCTGTAGGTGTTGAAAGACTCAACCTCAGAGAACGAAAATTATCAAATACCGAGAAAGTGGACCTCTATTTGGTTCTGTGAGGTCTCTCGGAGACGCATTCAGTGCCACAAGGTTTCATTCGTGGAATATTTTGCCACGATCTCCGGAGACAGAAACCATCCCATCCCTGCCATCATCGGGAGCACCCAACCTGAAATACGGATTTGCGCGAATGAAAGAGAAGGAAGGTTGCGCAAAGCCGGGCACACAGCAGGTCGAGGATGGGTGGGTCGATAAGATTGCTCTCACGACAACAACAGACTTCAACAGCGTTCACCAGCGATCAACACCTCTGCTCCGAAAATAGATAGCGCATCTGTCTCTAGGTCTGTTGATCTCTGTGGATCGCTTGTGCTTTGCTTGGCGCAAATTTGCCTCCATCGCAGGTACCCCGAAGCGCAGCATTTCCAAACTTAAGGCGCTGCTCCGCAAAGCCGCCACCCGAAGTGTCGAAACCCTATGGGAAGAAATCGGAGAACTGCTCAATTCGATCTCTTCCGCGGAATGCACTAACTACTTCGCCTCGTGTGGAATATGTCAATCTAAAATTAAAATCGCTCTAACAACAAGCCGTCTGCGCGTGTCCAGATAGGCCCGCCGCTCAAATGGCCCTTCGCAAACGAGCTTATCGAAGCGCGCGCCTGTTGAGATCATCGACGAGTGCTGGGCCGCCAATGAGCTTCTCAAGCGAGGGAGAGGACGAAATTCGCCCTCTCCCACATGCGAGTGGTTCGCATGTGGGAACCGGGACAGCGAATCAATCGGCCCCGACTCAATACCTAGTTCACCTGCAGTGTGACTGGGAACGTGTGCACCAAGGTCGAGGAGGTTCCCTTGATGTTGATGGTGTACGTCCCCGGTGGCGTAGACCCGCTCGTGGTGGATACGCTCAAGGCGGAGTTTGCCGACGTCGTCCCGGGTGACGCTGATGTTGGGGAGAAGGTGCACTTGACGCCCTTGGGCAGTCCTGAGCATGAGAAGCTGGCGGACCAGGTGAAATTGCCTCCCAGCGCGCTCACGGTTGCGGTGTAACTCGCTTTGCCTCCCGCCGTCACGGTTGCGCTGGTGGGCGAAGCCGAGACTGTAAAGTCCGCGCCGGTACCGGTCAGAGAGGCGGACTGCGTACTGCCGCTCACCGAATCATCGGTCACCGTTAGCGTCCCGGTGCGGGTCCCCGCAGCCTGGGGCGAGAATGTAATGCTCACTGTGCAGCTGGTGCTTGGTGCTAGCGTGGAAGTGCAAGTATTCGTTTGAGCAAAATCGCCAGTGACGGCAATGCTCGCGATGTTCAGTGTGGAATTGCCCTTGTTGCTGAGAGTGACACTCTTTGCGGCGCTGGTTGTCGTGAGCCTGAGAGTTGAGAAAGTGAGCGCCGTAGACGAGAGCGACGCGACCGGCCCGATTCCCGTGCCCGTAAGCGCTACGGTAGGCGCTGTGCCCTGCGCATTGGTGCTCACCGTTACGGTGGCAGTGCGTGTGCCCCGAGCGGTTGGAGTAAAGGTAACGCTGACAGTGCAGGAAGCGCCGGCCGCGAGCGTATTGGTTCCGATGGGACAGTTGTTCCCTAGAGCGAAGTCCCCGGCGGCAGTCCCACTCAAGGTAATGCTGTTGATGCTCAGTGCGGCTGTTCCACTGCTCTTGACCGTGATGATCTGAGCGGCACTGGTTGTATCAACAATCTGACTGCTGTAGGTCAGCGTGGCTGGAGTGACGGTCACCCCTGCGGATGGTGAAGCACCTGACCCGCTCAACGCTACGTTCTGGGTGCCGGACGGGTCGTTATCGGTGATGACCACTGTGGCGCTGCGAGTGCCGGTTGCCGTTGGTGTGAAGGTCACACTGATTGTGCACGTGGTGCCGATCGCGAGTGTATTGGTTCCGGTGGGGCAGTTGTTGGTTTGAGCAAAGTCACCGGAGTTGGTCCCACCCAGCCCGATACTGCTGATGCTCAGCGGGGCCGTTCCGCTGCTCTTGATCGTAACGATCTTCGCAGCGCTGGTTGTACCTACAACCTGTCCGCTATAGGTGAGGCTGGTCGGAGTGACCGTCACCCCTGGAGTCGGAGGAGTCCCCGTTCCGCTCAGCGACACACTCTGCGTGCCGGTCGGGTCATTATCAGCAATGATCACAATGGCACTGCGGCTGCCGGTTATTGTTGGAGTGAATGTGACGGTGATTGTGCAGGATGCGCCGGTCGCCAGCGTATTGCTTCCGCCGGGGCAGTTATTGGTTTGAGCGAAGTCGC
>Ga0134128_10001733_pt1 | contig 27624 bp, 25 predicted proteins | sample KB31754_FD_96462 | JGI IMG/M metagenome (GOLD analysis project Ga0134128, IMG submission 96462) | Terrestrial soil microbial communities with excess Nitrogen fertilizer from Kellogg Biological Station, Michigan, USA - KB3-175-4 | ecosystem: Environmental > Terrestrial > Soil > Unclassified ...
CCTCGTCGTACTTGAACTTCGTGATCGCGGCGCCGGCCGTCGCGAATACGAGCGTCTTGTCCAGCACGACGCCGGCGCGAGGCCGGATCGTGGCGAGCCAATCGGTGCGGATGTGCTGCGACAGGGAGAACGTATTCGCGGGAGAGCTGTTGTAGTTGCCGGTCTGGGTCCCGCGCTCGCTCAACTGCAGGGCGTCGATGCCTCCCTCGAGACCGAAAACGACGGAATTGACCTGGTAATTGTACCCGCCCTCGATTCCGCCGACGAACCCGAACGGCGAAAGGTTCTTCGCGCCGACGTCTCCGATCTGGCTGATGTCCGGCGGAAGGAAATAATCGGGAGAGCTGGCGATGCTGGTGCGCACGGACGACTTGCCGATCGCGCCTCCGAGGCTGATGCCGGCGTACGGCCCGGTCCAGCTCGACGTGACCGTCGGTCCGGATTTTCCGATCGTCGTCTGCGGGACCTTGTCGCCGCCGGGCTTGAGCAGGCGGAAGTCGCCGACGGCGTCCTTCAGGCGCTCGCCCGCGGCGATCGCCGGCGCGGGCGTCGCCGCGTCCTTATATCCCTCGTCCCGCAGCGCGACGTCGCGAGAAGGCGCCAGAGCGAGCGTCGCGGGCTTGCGGGGGGCCGCGGCGGCGGCCCGGCTGGGCGCCGGGGCCGGAGCCGCCTGCTCCGGGGTCGGAGCCGGGTCCGCCATGGTCTCCGGCTCCTCCGGAGCCCGCAGGCGGTAGAGCCCGTAGGCTCCCGCGCCGGTCAGCGCGATGGCCGCCAGAACGTAGATCGCGGAGCGCGCGCGACCCGAGAGGCTTTTCCGGCGGTCGTCGTCCGAGTCGTTCCCGATGTTCATTTTTTCTTCAAGAAGCTGAGAGGCATTGTATTCCCGGGAACGCGCCGGGGCTATCGCGGACGGGTCATTTTTAATCGACGGATTTGCGACGCGGCCCGGGCTTCGGCATCTATGCTAGGATGGCGGCCCATGAGCATGATCAAGGAGTTCAAAGAGTTCGCGATGAAGGGCAACGTCGTCGACATGGCCGTCGGCGTCGTCATCGGCGGCGCGTTCGGCCGGATCGTGACGTCCTTCCTCAACGACGTGATGATGCCGCCTCTGGGCATCCTCACCGGCGGCGTGGATTTCTCCGAGCACCGGATCACGCTGAAGCCCGCCGAGGGGACCGCGAAGGCGGTCACGGTGAACTACGGCTCCTTCATCACGGCGGTCGTGGACTTCGCCATCGTGGCCTTCGCGGTGTTCATCCTCGTCAAGGCGATGAACCACCTCAAGCGCGACGAGCCGCTCCCCGCGCCGGCGCCGGCCGAGAAGCAGTGCGCCGAGTGCCTGCTCGACATCCCGGCCAAGGCCAAGCGCTGCGGGCACTGCTCCCAGCCGCAGCCCGCGTAGATCAGTAGCCGGAGAAATCCTCGGTCCGGATCGCGTCCTCGTCGGCGCCCGCGGCGACGAGCGCCCGGCGCATGGCCGCGACCATGGCCGGCGGCCCCGCCGTGTAGCAGACGGCCGACCTCAGATCCGGGACGCTCGCGGCCAGCCATTCCGGCGTGATCGGACCGCGGCGGCCGTCCCAAGGGATCAGGCTCTTGTCGGCTTGGGTCATGGTCGCCGCGAAGCGGAGATTCGCGAGCCGCTTCGAAAGGGCCCGCAGCTCGGTCATATAGGGAGCGTCCTCCGGTCCCCGATTGGAAGTCAAGAGGACGAACGAGCGCGCGGAGCGCTCGCGCGCCGCCAGCCTCAAGATGCTCAGGAACGGAGTGATCCCGATCCCGCCCGCGATCATCACGGCGGGCTTGGCCGCGGACTTGTGCAGGGTCAAGCCGCCGAAAGGCCCGTCGAGCTCGACGGAGGCGCCGATCGGCATGTTCTGCAGGACGCGCTTGAAGGCGGTGTCGCGCAGCCGCGTCGCGATCTCCAGGCGCTCATCGGTGGGAGCGCTCGCGATCGAGAAGGCGCGCTTGCTGCCCTCGGCGTCGTTCTCCGGGGGATCGATGAGCCTCAGCTCGAGCGCCTGTCCGGCGGCGAACTCGAAGCCGTGCGGCTTCTCCCACTCGAACGCCATCGTGCGCTCGGCGACTTCCCGCCGGGCCAGCAGCTTCGTCCTCATCAGGGTCTGTGTCACGCGCTCCTCCCTGCGTCGGCTCATTCTACACGCGCGCCATGTCGCCCTCGTGCACTCGATGTCCAGACTTTGTGGCGCGAAGGTTCGAACGCAGCTGAACGGCTGACGCCGCGGATTACTGACCGTCGAGGTGGGACAGCATGCCCTGAAAGCGCCGCGCGAGGCCGAGATAGCCGTCGAAGTCCATGGGCTTCGTGAAATAGAAGGTGACGCCCAGGCGCTGCGCCTCCAGGCGGTCGCGCTCCTCGTCGGAGGACGTCAGGATGACGACCGCGAGGTGCTTGAGCGCCGCGTCGGCCCGGATGCGCTGCAGGACCTCGAGCCCGCCGACGCGCGGCATCTTCAGGTCCAGGATCGTGAGCATCGGAGCCGTCCGCTTGTTCCGGCCGAAGAGATAGTCGATCGCCTGCTGGCCGTCGTGGACCTCGACGACCTCGGGGGCGAAGCCGACGTCCCTCAGCGCGCGCATGAGCAGCTCGCAGTCCTCCAGGCTGTCGTCGACCAGCAGGACTTCGGGGTCCGTCATGACGACCCCTCGGCCCGGCCGAGGACGTCGGGCGAGACGGTGAAGAAGAACGCGGCGCCCTTCTCGACGGCGCCCTCGGCCCAGATCCGGCCGCCGTGCCGCATGACGATGCGCTTCGCCGTGGCCAAGCCGATGCCGGAGCCCGAGAACTCGCTGTCGCGGTGCAGCCTCTGGAAGGCGTTGAACAGGTTTCCGGCGTGCGCCGCCTCGAAGCCCGCGCCGTCGTCGCGCACGAAATAGACCAGCTCCCCGCCGCGCGGGACGGCGCCGAACTCGATGCGCGCTCTCGGGTGCTTCGCCGTGAACTTCCAGGCGTTCTCGAGCAGGTTCTGGAGCAGGGAGCGCAGAAGGTTCGCGTCGCCGCGCACCCTCAGGCCGGGCTCGACGACGAACCGGACGTCGCGCTCCGGCTGCGTGCGCTTGAGCTCCTTCGCGAGGCCGTCGACGAGAGCGCTGAGGTCCACCCGCTCCGTCTTGAGCTCTTGGCGCGTGAGGCGCGAGAGGTTGAGGAGGCCGTCGATCAGCTGCGACATGCCCGTCGCGTTGTCGATGATCTTCTGGAAATCCTTCCGCACGCTCCCGTCCGGCGAATCCTGCACGCGCCGCTCGATGAGCTGGGCGTAGCTGGCGATCCGGCGCAAGGGAGCCCGGAGGTCGTGCGCGACCGAGTAGCAGAAGGCCTCGAGCTCCTCATTGGAGGCCCGCAGCTCGATCGTGCGCTCGGCGACGGTCTGCTCGAGGCGCTGTCCGGCGCGCTTGCGGTCGGTGATGTCCCGCGCGACCTTGGAGATGCCGACCAGAGCTCCGTTCGCGTCGAAGATCGGCGAGATGGTGGCGGAGATGTCCAGGAGAGTCCTGTCTTTGCGCCGGCGCACCGTCTCGAAATGGCTGATGCGCTCGCCGCGGCGCAGCTTGGCCAGGATCCGCGGCTCCTCGTCCAGCCGGTCCGGGGGGATGATGATCGTGATCAGCTTGCCGATCGCCTCGTCCTCCGAGAAGCCGAACAGGCGCTCCGCGCCCTGGTTCCAGCTGGTGATCACGCCGTTGAGGTCCTTGCTGACGATCGCGTCGTCCGACGAGTCGACGATGGCCGCGAGCCAGCCGCGGATCTTGCCGGCCTTGCGGAGCTCTTCGTTGGCCCGGCCCAGTTCGGCGTTCTTCTGGTCGAGCTCGGTCGTCCGCTTGCGCAGCTCGTCGTTGAGCGTGGCCAGCTCCTCGTTGGCCGACTGGAGCTCCTCGTGGGCGGTCTGCAGCTCCTCGAGCGAGCTCTGATACTCCTCGTTGCGGGAGCGCAGCTCCTCGTTGGCGGACTGGACCTCCTCGGCCGCGGTCTGCTGCTTGTCGATGATCGCCTCGAGGGTGCGGCGCGTGGCCTGCAGCTCCCGCTCGAGACGGCGCTCGCGCGTCTCGTCCTCGGCGGCCTCCAAGGTCTCGGCGTCCTGCGGCGGGGCCGCCGCCGGATCGGCGAAGAGGACGAGGAAATAGGCCGCGCGGCCCGGCGAGCCGGAGATCGGGATCACCTGGACCTGGATCACGCGCGTCGCCGTCCCGTCCTTGACCTCGACGCTCTTCAGGACGGCCGGGATGCGCGTCTTCCTGGCCTGCTCGAGCGCGCGGGTCACGGGCGACAAGAGGCCCTCGTGCGCCATCTTGCCCAGGTTGAAGCTGGCCTTGCCGGGCGACGGGGTCAAGAACGGACCGACGTCGCCCCGGAACTGCAGGATGTCGAGCTCCTCGGAGACGATCACGCCCGGACAGGAGGTCGTCAGCACGATGCGATCCGCCTCCTTCGTCAGGTCGCTCAGGCTCCACGCCGGCGGCGCGGCCTCGCGCGCCTCCGCCCCCGGCGCCGAGTATGCGCGCCCGCCGGCCAGCATGTCCAGGGGCAGCCGCGAGGGAACGGCCTTCTTGGAGAAGATGTGGCTGCTCCGTTCGGCGGAGGAGAAGAGGTCCTTGAAGGCGTCGATCGACTCCGACGGGCCGAGCATCAAGAAGCCCGCCGGATTGAGCGCGTAGTGGAAGACGGGGACGACCCGCTCCTGCAGCGCCTGGTCGAAATAGATCAGGACGTTCCGGCAGCTGACCAAGTCGAGGTTCGAGTAGGGCGGATCGCGCCCCAGGTCGTGCGCCGCGAACACGCACAGCTCGCGCAGGGCCTTCACGACCTGGTATTGGCCGTCCTCCGTCACGTTGAAGTATTTCGCGAGGAGCTTCGCCGGGACCTCGGGATTCGCGTAGCGCCCTTGCCGGGCGCTGGAGACGACCTTCTCGCTGACGTCCGTCCCGAAGATCTGGAGCGGGAAGGAGACTCCCTTCTCCTCCAGGAACTCGCAGAGGGCGATCGCCAGCGAGTAGACCTCCTCGCCGGTCGAGCACCCCGGGACCCAGATGCGGATGGGCGCCTGCGGCGCGCGGGACTTGATGAACGGCTCGAAGGCCGCCGCCTTCAAGTCCTCGAACGTCTGCGGCTCGCGGAAGAACGAAGTGACGTGGATCAGCGTCTCTTCATGGAGCGAGCGCGCCTCGGCCGGGCTGTGACGCAGCAGCTCGACGTACTTGGCGAGCTCGCTCGTGCGGCGCACGGCCATCCGCCGTTGGATCCTCCGGAGGAGAGTCGTGCGCTTGTAGTGGGTGAAGTCGGCCCCGGAGGCCTTGCGGACGATGGCGACGATGTCCCGGACGAGGGCCTCTTCGTCGGCGCCCCGCCGGGCGGGGGCCTTCGAGCGCGCCGAGTCCGACGGCGGCGCGGGATGCCGGCCGATCGCCGCGAGCTCCTCGCCGATGAGCCGGGGCCAGGACGAAGTCGACGGCGCCGGCGGACACGGCCGCCGCGGGCATGGCGTTCGGCCGGGAGGTCTGCGGGTCGTCGGAGAGGGTGACTCCCTTCTGGGCCCGGATCGCCGCGAGGCCCTGGGCGCCGTCGGTCCCCGGCCCCGCGAGGACGACGCCGACGGCCCGGGCGCCGAACTCTCGCGCGATCGAGACGAGGAGGAAGTCGATGACGTGCCCCTTCGTCCGCTCGGAGCAGGGCCGCAGCTCCAGCTTTCCCTGCGAGACGCGCGCCTCCGCGCCCGGCGGCACGGCGTAGATCGCGCCGGGGGCCAGCGGGACCCCGTCGCGCGCCGCGACGACGGGCAGGGGGCTCGCCTTCGACAGCGCCTCGCGCAGGCCGAGCTTCTCGCCGTCGAAGGATTCGGCGAGGACGAACGCCATGCGCTTGCACTTGGACAAGGGCTTGAGCAGGTCCTTCAGCGAGGGGAGCGCCGCGGGGGAAGCGCCGATGCCGACCACCCGGGCGGGCAAAGCGGTCTTACGAGTCTGACGTCGAGGTTTGGAGCGCGCCATCTCGATCCCTGCTCAAGAAAATTTTACCATTCCGGCGACGAAATCTCCCGGCGAGAATGTCAAAATAGGGACCCGTGGACAAAGAACGCGCGCTGTTCGTGTGCATCCACAACTCGGGGCGCAGCCAGATGGCCGAGGCGCTCCTGCGGAGCCTGGGCGGCGAGCGCTTCGAGGCGGAGAGCGCCGGCCTCGAGCCGGGCACGCTCAACCCGATCGTCGTCGAGTCGCTGCAGGAGCTCGGCATCGACATCTCGGCGGCGAGGACCAAGAGCGTGTTCGACCTCCTCGCCCAGGGCCGCCGCTATCACTACGTCGTCACGGTCTGCGACGAGGCGAGCTCCGAGAAGTGCCCGGTCTTCCCGGGCATGGTCCGAGAGCGGCTGCATTGGAGCTTCCGCGATCCCGCCGGCTTCCAAGGCACGAGGGAGGAGAGGCTCGCCAAGACGCGCGAGGTGCGCGACGAGATCAAGCGCCGGATCGAGGATTTCCTCGAGGGGCGCGCCGGGACCGCCGGAGCGCGCTGACCGTCTAGTCGCGCAGGACGAGCGAGGCGGCCACGGGCAGCAGCAGCAAAGTCAGCAGAGTCGACGCCGCCAGGCCGCCGATCACGGCCACGGCGAGCGGCCTTTGCAGCTCCGCGCCCGAGCCCCAGCCCGTGGCGAGCGGAACCAGGCCCAGGATCGTCACCGTCGCGGTCATCAGGATCGGCCGGGCCCGCTTCATCGCGGCGGAGCGGACGGCGTCCTTGACCGCCAGCCCGCGCGCGCGCTGGGCGTTGACGTAGTCGAGCAGGATGATGCCGTTGCGCACGACGACGCCCACGAGCATCACCGCGCCGATCATCGACGAGACGTTCACCGTCTGCTTCGCGGCCCATAAGGCCATGACGGCGCCGACCGCGGCCAGCGGCAGCGTCAGCAGGATCAGCAGGACCGCGGTCACGGAGCGGAACTCGAGCCACAGGATCGCGGCCACGACGAAGACGGCCATCGCGAGCACCCCGGCGAGGTTGGAGAGGGCGCCCTGCTCGGTCTTGTACTTGCCCGAGAAGTCCCACGAGTAGCCCCGCGGCAGGTCGAGCGTCTTCGCCGCTCGAGCGATATCGGCGGCGGCGTCGCCGACGTTGCGGCCCTTCACGTTCGCCGTGATCGTCAGCTTGCGCGTCAGGTGGTCGTGGTAGATCTCGCTCGGGATGCCGCCGAAGGAGAGCTTCGCCACCTGCTCGAGAGGGACGACGCTGCCGCCGGCCGTCTTGAGCGGCAGGCTGCCGAGAGCCTCGAGGTCCAGATCCTGGCCCGGCGGGGCGTAGCGCAGGGTGACCGGGATCTCCTTCTGCACCTCGCGGATCGACGTGGCCTCGACGCCGGAGGCATACGCCCCGAGCGCCTCGTGGATCGCGTCGCCGGAGACCCCGAGCCGTCCGGCCGCCTTCTTGTCGATGGCGATCTCGAGCGACGGCACCGGCGCGTCGGTCGGAGGCCGCAGGTCCGCGAGGCCCGGGACTTTCTCCATCGCGGCGACGAGAGCCTGGCCCTTCGCGTGCAGGACGTCGAGATCCGGGCCGTAGAGGTCCACGCCGATGTCCGCGGGCACGCCGCCCAAGGCGTCGTTGATCTTGTCGGCCAGCGGCATGAGGTAGTTGACGACGACGCCGGCGAGGCCGTTCGTCTTGTCCTGCATCGCGTCGATCATGTCCGGCAGGGAGGCCGCGCGCCGGGACTTGGGCGCCAGCTTGAGCATGATGTCGCTGTGGTTGACGCTGTCGGTGTCCTCGGCCCCCGGCGCATGGCCCGTGCGGCGGACCACCGTCTCGACTCCGGGGACCGCCGCCGCCCACCGCTCGAGCTTCAGGTTGAGGCGGCGCGACTCGGACAGGGAGGTCCCGGCGGGCATGATCGTCTGGAGCAGGACGGCGCCCTCGTCGAGGCCGGGTAGGAACTCGGTGTCCAGCCGCCGGAAGGCGAAGGGCACGAGGGCCACGATCGCGGCGCCGGCGGCCAGGACCTTCACGCGGTGGCGCAGCGCCCAATCGAGCGTCCGCCCGTAGGCCCGGTGCAGCGCGTCCGCCTCTTGCCCGGCGTGCGCGCCCGCCGACAGCCAGCGGAAGGCGAGCAGGGGGATCACCGTCAAGGCGACGACGAGCGAGGCCAGAAGGGCGAAGGTGACGGTGATGCTGACGGGCGCGAAGAGCCGGCCCGCGAAGCCGGCCACGTAGACCATCGGCGCGAAGATCGCGATGTTGGTCAGCGTCGAGACGATCACGGGCCTGATCACCTCGGCGGCCGCGCCGACGACGATCTCGCCCTGCGGCTTCCCGGCGCGCAGCTCCTCGGTCGCGAGCCAGCGGAAGATGTTCTCGAGGACGACGATGGCGTCGTCGACGATGATGCCCGTGCCGATGGCGAGCCCGCCCAGCGACATGATGTTGAGGCCGACGCCGAAGCCGCGCAGCGCGACGACGGCGGCCACGACGGACAGCGGGATCGAGAGCGCGGCGATCAAGGTCGTGCGCCAATCGCGCAGGAAGAACCCCAGGACGATCAGCACCAGAAGTCCGCCGATCCACACGCTCTCGCTCACGCTCCGGATCGAGTCGCGCACGAGGCCCGCCTGGTCGTAGTAGTTGTGGACCGTGAAGCCCTTGGGCAGGGTCGCCGCGAAGGCGTCGATCTCCTTCTTCACGGCGTCGGCGACGGCGCCCGTGTCGAACTGCGGCTGCTTCAGGATGTTGACGGTGACGGCGGGAGCGCCGCGCTCGGAGACGTCGCCGCGCTGATACTGGAAGCCGGACGAGACGCGCGCCACGTCGCGCACGCGGACCGGGATGCCGGCCTTGACCGCGACGACCACGTCGGCGATCTCGCCGGCGCCGGCGAACTGGCCGTTGGCGTGCAGGACCAGCTCCTGGTCGTGGCTGTTCACCACGCCGGGACTGGCCAGGATGTTGTTGGCGGCCAGCGCGGTCTTGAGGTCGTCGAGCGTCAGGTCGTACTTGATGAGCAGGTACGGATTCGGCCGGACGGAGAACTCCTCGATCTGACCGCCCATCACGATGACCTTGTAGACGCCGGGCACGCGCTGGAGGCGGGGCTTCAAGGTGTAGACGGCGAGGTCGCGCAGGGCCACGGGATCGCTTCCGCCTTGGAGGCTGTACCCCTCGATCTCGGAGAGAGCGGCGCTGAGCGTCTCGATCGACGGCTCGGCGGCGGCGGGCAGCTGAGAGCGCGCCGCGGACGCCGCCTCGTTGAGAAGCTGGCGCGCGACGAGCATGTCCGTGCCCCACTCGAACTCCACCGACACCATCGAGATCCCGGTGGCCGACGTCGAGCGCAGGCGCGTCACGCCGAGCACGCCGCCCGCCGCGCTCTCGAGCGGCACGGTGACCTGCCGCTCCATCTCGAGCGAGGAATAGCTCGGCAGCTCCGTGATCACGTTGAGGATGGGGAAGTTCAGCGGGGGGAACAGGTCGACGCGCAGGCCGCGGTAGGCCTGCACGCCGAGCATGAGCAGGAGGAGCGCTCCGGCGGCGACGGCGCCGGGAGCCTTCAGGACGGCGCGAAGAAGCCTCTCGCCCATCAGTCGCTCGCCGCCTTGAACTCGGGATAGAGAAAGCCGATGCCGCCCTGGACCACGACCTCGTCGCCGGGCGTCAGCCCCTTGGCGATCTCGACGACGCCGTCGGCGGAGGCGCCGACGACGACCTCCGCCGGCTCGTACGACGCGGCGCCGCCCTTGCCCGGCTTCTTGACCACGACCCAGGATTTGCCGTCCTTGGACAGGACGGCCGACGGAGGCACGACGAGAGCGTGGTGCTTCGTGCGGGTGGTGATCACGGCGAAGACGAACTCGCCCGCGGGCCAGCGCGCCGCGCCCTTGGGCGCGAGCCAGGCGAGCGCTTGTCCCGTTTCCTCGCTGACCCCGCGGGTCACGCGCGAGACGACGCAGGAGACCGTGGACGTGGAGGGCGGCGAGTAGGCGACGCAGGGATCGCCCTCATGCACCAGCGGCGCGTCCCCGGCCTCGAGGTTGACCTCGAACTGGACCTCGCCCTCGCGGGAGAGCGCGATGCCGTAGCCGGGGGCGGTCATGCGCACCTCCCCGATCCGGGCGGGCGCGACGACGGGGGCGTCGTCGAGCGCGGGGACGTCGAGCGCCTGGCGCGAGCAGGCGCACAGCGCCGCCGCGCAGACGGCGGCCGCCAGGAGCCTAGAGGCCATCGTCTCCCGGGGCCCGGCCGCCCGCCCAGCTCAGGTCGGCGAGATCGGACAGGTACGAGTAATACGCGGCGCGCTCGTCGAGCGACATGCCCAGCCAGAGGTTGATGCCCTCGGTGGCCTCGAGGATCGTCGCCGCGCCGCGGCGGTAGCGGTCGACCTCGGCCGCGGCGGCCTGCTTGGTGTCGGGCAGCAGCCTGCGCAGGCGATGCGCCGTGGCCAGATCGTTCTCGGCCCTCACGCGGCTCTCCAGCGCCTGGGAGACGAGCGTCTGCCGCTCGACCTCGTAGCCGGCCTTGGCGAGGCCCTCGGCGGAGCGCCGCTGCCGGACGCGCGCGGAGACGGCGCCCCAGTCGATGAGAGGCAGCCGCACCGAGAGAGCCAGGTCCCATCCGAGGGTCGCCTCCGGCGCGGTCTGACCCGTCCAGCCGTACTCCGCCGAGCCGACGAGCTGAGGCAGGCGGGACCAGCGCGCGGCCTGGATGGCCACGCGCGCCGCGCGCGCGCGGTCGGTCAGAGCCTGCAGGCCGGGGTTGGCCAGCAGGGAGGCGACGACCTGCTCGTCTCCGGGGACGGGGGGCTCCGACGTGGGCGCGGAGAGCTCGAGAGGGGCGGTCGCGTCCAGCGCCAGCGTTTGCGCCAGCTCCGCGGACTGGCCCACGAGCCGCGCCTGCTGGTCGGCGCGCGCCTTCTCCAGATCGGACAGCGCGGCGCGGACCTTCACGACGTCGAAGGAGGGAGCGCGGCCCATGGTGTACCGGGGCAGCACCGCGTTCAGGAGCTTTTCGAGCTGCCCGCGCACCTCGTCCGAGCTCGCGATGGCGGCGCGCGCCTGCAGGATCCCGAAGTATAGCTGTCGCACGCGGCGCTGCACGTCGCGCAAGGCCTGGAGCTGCTCGCGCTCCGCCGCCGTCCGCTCGAGGACCCGCTGCCGGGCCGCGGTCCACTCGCCGGAAAAGGGCGTCAGCGGCTGGTCGGCGTGCACGACGGCCTTGTTGGCGTCGGGCAGCTGGGTCGCCTGATCGTCCGACTTGTCGTAGGTCCCCTGCGCCGTGACCTGCGGCAGAAGGAGCGCGCGCGCCTCGCGGGCCGCCTGCGCGGCCTGCTCGCTCTGCAGCCGCGCCTGCGAGTATTGGACCGACGAGTCCTCCGCGCGGCTCAGGCAGTCCGCGAGCGTCAGCGGCTCTCCGAGCGCGGGAGCCGCCAGCAGCGCGAGGCCGAGCGCGGCCGCCGTCTTGTTCACTCCGCCCCGCGCTCCACGACGAGCACCCGGAACGTGCCCGCCTTGAGCTTGGGCCGCCCCTTGCCGCCGGCCGCCTCGAAGTCCGCGGCCGGCAGATACACGGCGCCGGTCTTGGCGTCGACTCCCATCGTGCGCGAGCCCTTCCGAGTCTGGACGGTCTGCGCGACGGACCACTGGCCGTCCGCGCCGGCGCGCGCGACGGTCAGCGTGCCGTCGCCGCAGCTGGCGAGCGCGTCGGCGCCGTCGAAAGCGGCGGCGTCGACTCCGGCGCCGAGGGGGAGATCGGCGACGATCTTGCCGTCCTCCGTGCTCATGATCAAGAGCTTCTGCGGCTTGCGGCAGCCGACGACGAGCCGCTTGCCGTCCGCGCCGATGCCCAATCCGACCGGGCGGCCGCCCGGCGCCGTCGGCCACTTGGCGATGAGCTTCATCGCCTTGGTGTCGATGACGGCGATCTCGTCCTTGTCGGTCAGGGCGACGAAGGCGCGGCCGCCGCCGTCGACGGCCAGGAACTCCGGCTTGCCGCCCAGCTCGATGGCGGGCTCGGCCTTGCCGCCCTTGGGATCGACGTCGGCCGCGATGGGCACGAGCTTGCCCGCGTCGCCGCAGGCGACGAGGACCTTGTTGCTCGCGGGATCGAAGATCGCGCCGTCGGCGTCGTCGGCCGCGGCGATCTTGCCGAGGACCTTGTAGTCCTTCAGCGAGAAGACGGTGACCGAGCCGTCCCCGCCGTCGGTGATGAAGCCGCGGTCCGCGGCCTGGGCGAGCGCGACGCCGTGGTTGCGCGTCTGGCCCGGGATGTCGGCGACGGTCTTGCCGGTCTTCGCGTCGACGACGAGCGTGTGCGTCGTGCGCGGCAGGAAGAGCAAGCCGTGGGCGGGATCGACCGTCACGTAGTCCCAGCCGCCCTCGCCGCCGACTTTCAGCGCGCGCGCGGCGGAGTAGCGGTCGGCGGCTCGGGCGAAAGGCGCCGCGAGGACGAGCGTGAGGAGCAGAGGGGAGATACGGCGCATGTGAAGCCTCCTTGTCAACCGCGATAGGGCGGCGGCATTCTATCGTTTCGAAGACACGCGGACAATCCAATCGATCACATAACCGCCATCGGTACTTCTCTCGGTCGCCCTTGCCCGACGGCGCGGCATTTCATAAGGGTATAGCGGTGGGAATGGCCTCAGAGATCGAAGACCCAAAGAAGAATCCGGTCCATTATCCGGCGGACCGGAAATTCTTCGTCTGGGCTTGGCCGCCCGTGCTCGTGTTCCTCGCCGTCCTGGCCCTGCTGCCGCCGATTTGCGCCTGGGCGCAGCGCCTCGCGTTCGGCCTGCCGAGCCTTCCCGAGGCTCCCGCTTCGGGGACGCCGTTGGCGTTTCCGGGCTGGCTGCGCCTGGCCCATTACCTGAATTTCCTGTTCTTGATGCTGCTGGTCCGCAGCGGGCTTTCGGTCGCCATGGACCACCCGCGGCTCTACACGAAGGACGACTGCGTGCCGGGAACCGAGTGGTTGAGGTTCACTCCCGTCGCCGTGCCGACCGCGGAGGTCTGGACCGCCAAAGAAGACGCCCGCTACATCTCGCCCTGGTTCGCCTTGCCCGGCTACCGCCACACCATCGGCGTCGCCCGGCACTGGCACTTCCTTCCGGCCTTGTTCTGGTTCTTGAACGGCGCGGTTTACGTGGCTCTCTTGCTCTCCACCGGCCAGTGGACGCGCCTGGTTCCGACGTCATGGCATCTCATCCCCGGAGCATGGGCGACGTTCGTCAACTACGCCAACCTCCATATCCCGGCGACCGAGGCGGGCGTCCTCTACCGCTATAACCCGCTGCAGCAGTTGAGCTACTTCGGCGTCGTCTTCGTGATGGCGCCGCTGTCTTTCCTGACGGGCATGGCCATGTCGCCGTCGATCGTCGGCCGTTTCCCGTGGTATCCCAAGCTGTTCGGCGGCCGCCAGTTCGCCCGGTCGCTCCATTTCAGCCTCATGGCCGGCTACGTCGCGTTCCTTCTCGTTCACGTGAGCGTCGTCTTCGCGACGGGCCTCGGCCGAAACCTGAACGGCATCGTGCTCGGCGCTCGCGGCCCGGGCTGGCTGGGCCTCTGGATCGCGCTCGCCGGGATCGGCTCCGTCGTCCTCGCCTGCGGCTTGGCCCACCGGACGGCGTGGCGGCATCCGAGGAAAGTTCAATACCTCGTGCGCTGGGTCCACGAGAACGTGATGCGTCCGCTGCTTTTCGAGCACTTAGCGACCCGTGCCGGCTACTCGCGCGAGGACATCTCGCCTTACTTTTGGCCCAACGGGAAGATGCCCGAATCGCCGGAATGGCGCGCGCACTTGGCGGGCGGCTTCAAGCATTTCAGACTTAAGGTGACCGGCCTCGTGGAAAATCCCGTCGAGCTGTCGCTCGAGGAGCTCAGGGCGCTGGGCGAAGTCGAGCACATCACGATGCACCACTGCATCCAGGGCTGGTCCGGCATCGCCCAATGGGGCGGCCTTCCGATGGCCAAGCTCATGGAACTCGTGCGCCCGCGCCCGGAAGCGAAGGTTTGCGTCTTCTACTCGTTCGGGGACGGCCTTTACGGGGGGCACTACTACGACACCCAGCGCGTCGCCAATCTGATCCAAGGACAATGCCTGCTGGCTTACGAGATGAACGACAAGCCGCTGGGGCCCGTCTACGGCGCGCCGCTGCGGCTGAGAGTCGAAAACCAGCTCGGCTACAAGATGGTGAAGTGGATCAAGGCGATCGAGTTCGTGGAGACCGAGAAGACGGTCGGCGCCGGACACGGCGGCAAGAACGAGGACGACGAATACTTCGACCTGATCCCGGAGATTTGAGGGCACGCGAACGAGGTCCGGAGGCTCCCGGATGGGTCATCCCCGACACAAAAGCTTTACGTAAGAATTCCCTCTTAACAAACTACCATTGCAACTTGGAGAAATGATTCGCGGCCATATGAAGCCCTTCCCGATCGTCGGCGTCGGCGCCTCCGCCGGCGGACTTGAGGCGTTCACGCAGCTGCTTGCGAGTCTGCCGCCCGACAGCGGACTCGGCTTCGTGCTGGTGCAGCACCTAGACCCGAAGCACGAGAGCGCTCTGACGGGGCTCTTGGCCAAGACCACTTCGATGCCGGTGCGCCAAGCCATTGACGGCACGCCCGTCATGCCGAACCACGTCTACATCATTCCGCCGAATACCTATATCAAGGTCGCCAAAGGCGTTCTGAGACTCGGGCCGCGCCAAGAGAGCGGCGCGCGCCACGAGGTGGACACATTCCTCCAATCGCTCGCCGCGGACCAGGGCGAGTTCGCCATCGGAGTCATCTTGTCGGGAACCGCCACCGACGGAACGTTCGGGCTGGAGGCCATCAAGGCCGAGGGCGGAATCACGTTCGCTCAAGACGCGTCCGCCAAGTATGACGGCATGCCGCGCAGCGCGATCGACGCGGGCTGCGTCGATTTCATCCTTTCGCCTAAGTCGATCGCGGCGGAATTGGCGCGGATTTCCCGCCACCCCAAGCCGTCGTTCGGGGTCGACGAGCGGACGGGCGAAGCGTCGAAGCGCGTCGGAGCCCGCAAAGGCAAATCCGAGAAGTCCTTTGGACAGATCATCCAGCTGCTTCGCGAGCATACCACCGTGGACTTTTCGCTCTACAAGCCCGCGACGCTTCAGCGCCGCATCACTCGGCGCATGATATTGCTCAAGCTGAAGTCCCTCGAGTCCTATTCCGCCCGCCTTCGGGCGGATCTCAAGGAACGCGACGCCCTTTACCAGGACGTGCTCATCGGCGTCACTGGATTCTTCCGGAATCCCGAGTCCTTCAAGGCTCTGGAGCGGCGGTGCTTCCCGCCTCTGTTCAAGGCCAGAAAGCCGGATGATCCGATTCGCGTCTGGGTGGCCGGCTGCTCCACCGGCCAGGAGGCTTACTCCCTGGCGATGTCGCTCTTGGAGTTCATGGGCCACAAGATCAAGGTCCCGCTGCAGATCTACGGCACCGACCTCAACGACGCTCTGCTTGAAAAGGCGCGCGCCGGCCTCTACACCAAAGCCGCGGTCCAGGAACTGTCCGCCGAGCGGCTGCGCCGCTTCTTCGTCGAAGAGGATGGGGCTTACCGCGCCGTCAAGTCGCTGCGCGAGATATGCGTCTTCGCCAGTCATAACGTCATAGCCGATCCTCCGTTCTCGCGGATGGACATTCTCAGCTGCAGGAACCTGCTGATCTACATCGAGCCGGAGGTCCAGAAGAAGGTCATCTCTTCATTCCATTACGCCCTCAAGCCGGGCGGCGCCTTATTCCTCGGGGCGTCGGAAACGATCGCCACCCTCACCGACCTGTTCTCGCCCGTCGACCGAAAACACAAGATCTACCTCAAGCTTCCGGCTCCGGCGCGTCCGATGACCGCGCCCTTTCCCATCTTCCGCAAGCGCGCCGGCAAGCCGGCGCCGACGACTCGACCGGCCCTGGAAACGCGCGGATTCAACGTTCAACGAGAAGCCGACCGGGTCGCGTTGGCGGAGTACTCCGTGCCCGGGGTTCTCATCAACGACGGCATGGAGATCTTGCAATTCCGCGGGGAAACCAGCCCCTACCTCAAGCCGCCGCGCGGCAATGCGAGCTTCAATCTTTTGAAGATGGCCCGCGAGAACTTGCTGCTGCCGCTGCGTTCGGCCGTCAACAAGGCGAGGAAGGAGTACCGGCGCGTGAACAAAGCGGCCGTCCATATCGATCAGAACGGGCGCTCTCACAAGATGAACATCAAGGTCTTGCCGCTCAAGAACGTCAAGGATCGCTGCTTCCTGGTTTTTTTCGAATCGGCCGCCCTGCGCGGAGCCAAGGCGCAGGCCGTCGCGGCCGCCCAGGCCGGAAGCCTTGAGGCGCCGCCGCGCGTCGAGGGCCGCGATGCGACGCGTCTGAGAGCGGAACTGGCCGAAACGCGCGACTACCTCCAGACCGTCCAGGAGCAGTACGAGGCCGCCAATGAAGAATTGCAGGCGTCCAGCGAGGAAGTGCAGTCGAGCAACGAGGAGCTTCAAAGCATCAATGAGGAGCTCGAGACATCGAAGGAAGAGTTGGAGTCCACCAACGAGGAACTGACCACGGTCAACGACGAGATGTCCCATCGCAACGCGGAGCTGACCAAGGTCACCGCCGACTTGAACAATCTCCATATGAGCGTCGATATGGCGATCATCCTCCTCGGCCGCGACCTTTGCATCCACCGGTTCAACCCGCCGGCCAAGAAGCTGTTCAACTTGATGGCCAGCGACGTAGGCCGGCCATTGAGCGCGGTCAAGAGCACTCTGGATTTCCCGGACCTTGAGACGCTGGCGTTGGAGGTCATCGCCGAGCTGAGTCCCCAGGAACGGGAGGTCAGGGATTTCTCAGGCCGCTGGTATTCGCTGCGGGCGAGGCCTTATCTGACTCTCGACAACAAGGTCGACGGCGCGGTGATGACGATCGTGGACATCACCGACCTCAAACGGGCGCTGCAGAAGGCCGAGGCGATCACCGACACGGTTCCGCCGCTGCTGATCCTCGATGCCGAATTGCGCGTGCGGAAGGCGAACAGCTCGTTCTGCGACGCCTTCCAGGTCGGCATGGCGGAGACGGAAGGCCACCTCATCTACGAGCTCGGCAATGGGCAATGGGATATTCCCTTGCTCCGCACGCTCCTTCAGGAGATCCTCCCGCGCGAGAAGTCCGTCACGAACTTCGAGGTCGAGCATGACTTCGAGAAAATCGGCCCGCGCGCCGTGCTGCTCAATGGGCGCGTGCTGGACTGGGGGGGGGTGGGTAGGACGATCCTTCTGTCGATCCTCGACATCACCGACCGAAAGAAAGCGGTGAAAGTCATCGAGGCATACAACGCCGAGCTCGAGCGGAAGGTCGTCGATCGCACGCAGGAGCTGGCCACCGCCAATAAGGAGCTGGAGACCTTTTGTTATTCGGTCGCCCATGACTTGCGGACTCCGATCCGGAGCATCGTCAGCTACAGCCAACTCGTATTGGCCAGGATATCGGATGCGGAATTGAATTCCTACCTGCAACAATCGATCAACGCGAGCAAGCGCATGGCCAAGCTGATCGACGATCTGTTGGAGCTGGCCCGATTGACGAGGAAGGAAGTCAAGAAGGAGCCGATCGACCTCAGCGCCGAGGCCGACGCGATTGCGGTCGAGCTAAAGGGCCAACAGCCGGATCGCCAGGTGAAATTCGTCATCGCGAAGGGACTGAGAGCGGTCGGAGACGCGGCATTGGTCCAGATCGCCCTGCGCAACCTCCTGGACAACGCCTGGAAATTCACTCGCCATTCCTCCCAGGCGGTCATTGAAGTCGGGCGCTCCATCGAAGAGGGGCGGGATGTATTCTTCGTGCGGGACAACGGGGTCGGCTTCGACATGGCCTACGTCAATAAATTGTTCGGCGTCTTTCAGCGATTGCACGACGAGAAGGAGTTCCCGGGGACCGGCATCGGATTGGTCACGGTTCAACGGATCGTTCAGCGGCATGGCGGCACGATTTGGGCCGAGGGGACGCCGGGCGGCGGCGCCACCTTCAGCTTTACTCTCGGAAAATGACCGCGACCGCTGCCTTTGGCGCGATGACGAATCCACGCTCGCGCAAAAAAGGCCCTTTTTTGATTTACATGCCGACTATTGAGCGGAACCACCCGTCGCTGTATGCTGAACAAAGAGCTATGCCCCACAAACCTTTCGTGCTATTGGTCGAGGATAATCCCGACGATGTGAACCTGACGATGATTGCGTTTAAATCCAATCGCTTCCCGTATGAGGTCGAGGTGGCGTGCGACGGCGCTGATGCCCTCGGCTTTCTGCGCGGAAAAAGTCCAGGCAATCTGCCTGCGCTGATCCTGCTGGATATAAACATGCCGCGAGTTAGCGGCCTGGAGTTTTTGGAGCAGATACGCTCGGACGCCAGGCTTTCCAACCTTACGGTAAGCATCTTGACCTCGTCGAGCCAGGAGAGCGATAAGGTCCGCGCGCGTGAGCTAGGCGTGGTGGACTACATCATCAAGCCAGTCGACCTCTCCGAGTTCGACGTCGTCGTGCGGAGGATTTCAAGACTGATGGAGGAAGTTCTCCACCATCGAGTCGGATAGCCGGCGCACGGGCAGACGTGATCTTTCGTCGGATTCCCGGCGCCGCTTCTCGTCAATAATACGGTTACCGCGCCGACGCGCGCCGACGCGCCATACTATGCCTGCCCCCCGAAGGAGGCGCTTATGAACCGAAACATCCGTTGGGTCGGGTTGGCCGCGATGACGCTCGCATTGCCCGTGCTGGCGCAGGTCCAGGATCCCGGCATGACCGATCCGGCTCAGTCCGAACGGCCGAGGACGGACGCCCCGCAAGGGACGCCGACGCAGTCCGAACGAGCGAATCCGGGCTCGCAGCAGGACGCGGCGGGCATCACGAAGTCTTGGCCCGCGAACTCGAAGGTGACCGCGAAGAAATTGATCGACAAGTACGGGCCGCCCGACGCCGCCACCGGCGATCGCCTCGTCTGGAACGATCACGGCAAATGGACGCAGATCCGGCTGTTCCGCGAGGGAGCGACGGACGACTTCCCCACGACGCACAGGGATATCGTGGAGAACACCGTTCAGTACGACGTGCCGCAGGACAAGGCGGGAGAGCTCACTAAATTCTATCCCGGCTTGTCGGTCGACCGGGCCGCCGGAACCATGTCGGCGCGCTCCGACAGCGAGGAGGCCAACATCCTCGCGCTGAACCTGGCCGACGAGATCGTGAAGGGCAAGCGCGACGTCGATTCCGCCCGGGACTACATGCGCAGCACGCTGAGGAAAACCATGGCGGGAAAGTCCTCGCCGTACACGGACTCCCTGAGGTTTCCCGTCTCCGACCGGGGGGCGGTGAAGGATTGAACCGAAGAGGCGCCTGAGGACGGCCGCGACGGCGTCATCGCCGTCGCGGCCGTTAGGGCCCTCCCATAAACGATTAGAACCCCGTAAAATCCTTAAAAAATAAGGGGATTTACGAGGTTCAATCGAGAGAAACTGGGGTCCCAGAAGGAATCTAGCGGGTAACGAATTCGGGCTGAACAGACGCGTAAAACCCGTCTATTTCGTCCTGCCCGATCCCACGAAGGCCTCGGCGGGGGAAAGGCTGCGCTACATGCGAAAGCGCCTGCACTTCACCATCGAGGACCTCAGCAAGAGCAGCAGGGTCAGTCACAACGTCATCGCCCGTCTTCAGCGCAACGAGACGCGCAAGATGCAGCCCTGGGTCCTGGGGAGGATTTTGCCACATCTGGCCGCCCGCTTCAAGGAAACCTTCCCCGAGGCTCAAGGCGATCCTTACGACTTTCTGATTCCACCGACCACCTTCGGCAGCTGGATGAAGAACTTCCGCGCGAGAAGAGGCCTCAAGCTCAAGGAGTTGGCGAAGGCGCTCAAGGTGCATTGCTATACGGTCATCCGGTACGAAGCTGATCTAACCAAGCCGGACGCCGCCGTGCGTGATCGGCTGCGCCGCCGCTTTGGGCTCAATGGGGAGCTAGACCGCTACCTAAAGTCGGCGCCTAAGAAGAAGAGTGCGGGCCGGCAGTCGACTGGACGCGACTAGCGGCGTGGTGGAATCAGAGTCTGAAGTTTCCCAAGCAGAGAGCACAAGTCGGGGAATGCCAGGGGCTTCTTGAGATAAAGACTCGCGCCAAGCCGCTCTGCCGTCGCCCGGTCCCTTGGCTCATCAGACGTAGTGAGCATGACGACCGGCGTGTTCTTGCACACGGGCGAGGCCCGGACCCCCTCGAGCACCTGTAGGCCGTCCACCTTAGGCATCCGGACGTCGAGAAGAATGAGAGCCGGCAATTGCGAGGAGTCGCGGTTCGCATAAGCTCCTCGGCAGAAGAGGTAATCCAGCGCCTCCTCGCCGTCGCGCGCGACGATCACTTTGTAAGGGAAGCCGATCTCGTGGAGCGCGAGCAGCGTCAGATCCACATCGTCGGGATTGTCATCCGCGAAAAGCACGACTTGCTCAGACATCGCGCGGGTCCGCCTGTCTCATTTGTCTTTCTTTCGCGGCCAAGCGCCGATGCAGCGTGAAATAGAAGGTGGCGCCTTCATTGGGCCGCGACTGAGCCCAGAAACTGCCTCCATGCTTGCGGACGATGCGCTCGGCGAGCGGCAGGCCCACGCCGCTTCCCGGGTATTCGGCCGGATCGTGCAGCCTCTCGAACGGCACCAGGATCTTTGACAGATACCGGGGATCAAAGCCGACGCCGTTGTCGCGGACGTAATAGGCCGAGGCGCCGTCTACCTTCTCCCGCCCGAATTGGACTTTCGGCGCGCGCGAGCGGGAGGTGAACTTCCACGCGTTGCTCAGGAGGTTCCTCAGGAGAAGCCGGATCAATTGCTCATCGCCAAGATCGTCTAGGGCCGGTTCGATGTCGGTCTTGACCGCTCTTCCCGCGTCCGCCGCCGCGAGCTTTTGAGCCTCTTCGCGCGCGATGGCGCTCAGGGATACGCTCGTCCGGGCGGCTTCCTTCCGAGTCACGCGAGAAAAGAGAAGAAGCGCGTCTATAAGCTCGGCCATCCTCTTTCCCGCGGAGCGGATTCGTCCGAGACGATCTGCCATCAGCGGGTCCCCAAGGGCCGCGGGTTGTCCTAGCACGAGATCGGAATAGTTGGTGATGGTTCTCAGCGGCGTCTTGAGATCATGAGCCGCCGCGTAGCTGAATGCCTCGAGTTCCCTGTTCGCATCCGCTAGATCACTCTTCGCGCGGTTGAGGGTTGAGATGTCGCGAAACGATACGATGAGGCTTCGTTGCCCTCCGCGATATCGCAAACGCGAGACGCCGACGAGCACGGGTATCGTCCCGGCCGCGCCGATCAGGCTGGCTTCGCCGGAGAAACGGCGCGGTCCCCCGTGGCCTTTTAATGACCTCCGCACGATGAACTTCCGGACGGGGGCTCCGACGAGCTCCCCGGGCGTTCGTCCTAAGACATCGGCGGCGACTTGGTTGGCGAGCGTGATGCGGCCTCCCGCGTCCGTGACGATGATCCCATTGAGGACTTCCTCGATCACGGCCTCGAAGAAATCCCGCGATATGGCGGTCTCGGCCAAGTGCCGGCTGAGCTCGTTGAAGCGCCGCGCGAGCTCTCCGAGCTCGTCGTTCGAGCGAACGGCGATGGTCTGTCCGAACGGGCCTGAGCTGAGCCGCGCGGTCAGCTCGGCCAGCTCCGAGACCGGCCTCAGAAGCCAGCGGAGCCCCCAAAATAGGAAGGCGGTCGCGATGGCGATGACTCCGAGGATGATCCCAAGCAGCTCCACGGAGAGCCGCTGCGCCGTGACGAGGGTGGCTTGGAGCGGGAGGGTGACTTGGATGGAGCCAAGCTCGACGCTCGGCTGATTAAGGCCGGGCTCGGTCCAGACGGGCAGGGTCGTCCGGATCGCGGGCCGGCCGCTCACGGTGACTCTTTCCGGTATAGGCTCCCGGCGGCGGCGCTGCTCAAAGGGAGGCAAAGACGACGTCTTGCCCTCCTCGAGCCGATTCGAGTGCGCGATGACGCGCCCGTCCGGATCGAGCGCGGCGGCGCTGAGCGCCCCGCCCGAGGTCAATTCCGTCAGCGGCATTCGCAGCATCACGGGATTGCGCGTACGCAGGCCGTTGACGATCGTCCTAAACTTGTCGTAACCGACGACGATCGCCCGCGACTTCGCCTCGACGTCGCTGACGAGGATTCCGCGCGCGGCGAAATAGCCGAACACCGTGATCAGGCCGACGGTCACGGCGGCGTACGGAAGGACGAAAGCCAGCAGCTTCGCTCGCAAAGTCATGGTGCGCTTCCTACGCTACTAAGGCTTGGGTTGCGCCGACAACGGCTCAACTGTAATTTCTTTGTTTCCTGCTACATCAGGCCTTCTCTTCGGCATCCTTGCCCACGACCGCGGCATTTCGTATGGGTATAGCGGTGACAAGCTCGGGCAAGATCGAGAACCCAAAAGAGAACCCGGTTCATTATCCGGAGGACCGTAAATTTTTCGTCTGGGCCTGGCCGCCAATTCTCGGGGTCCTCATCGCTTTGGCGCTGCTACCCTTGGTCTGCGCCTGGGCACAGCGACTTTTCCTCGGGTTGCCGCGCCTTCCTGAATCTCCTTCGGGCGGCACGCCCCTCGCGTTTCCGGGGTGGCTGCGCCTGGCGCACTACCTCAATTTTCTCCTCTTGACCCTTTTGATTCGCAGCGGACTCTCGGTCGCGATGGACCATCCGCGGCTTTACACGAAGGACGACTGCGTGCCCGGCACGGAATGGCTGCGGTTCACTCCCGTCGCCGTGCCGACGGCCGAAGTCTGGACGGCCAAGGAGGACGCCCGATACATCTCGCCGTGGTTCGCCTTGCCCGGCTATCGCCATACGATCGGCGTCGCCCGGCATTGGCACTTTCTGCCCGCCTTATTTTGGTTCTTGAACGGAACCGTCTACATGGCTCTCCTGCTTTCCACGGGCCAATGGAAGCGCTTGGTGCCAACGTCGTGGCACTTGGTTCCCGAGGCGTGGGCGACCTTCGTCAACTATGCCAACCTCCACATCCCGGCGAGCGAAACGGGCATCCTTTACCGCTATAACCCGCTCCAGCAGCTCAGCTATTTCGGCGTCGTTTTCGTGATGGCGCCGCTGTCCTTTTTGACGGGCATGGCCATGTCTCCGTCGATCGTCGGGCGTTTTCCCTGGTATCCGAAAATCTTCGGGGGCCGCCAGTTCGCCCGGTCGATCCACTTTACCCTGATGGCCGGCTATGTCGCATTCCTGCTGGTTCACGTCAGCGTCGTTTTCGCGACGGGCCTGGGGAAAAATCTCAACGGCATCGTTCTTGGCCTGCGAGGCCCGGGTTGGCTAGGCCTATGGATCGCATCGGCCGGCATCGCGTCCGTCGTCCTGGCCTGCTGCATGGCCCACTGGACGGCGTGGCGGCATCAGCGGACCATGCAGTATGTGGTGCGCTGGGTCCACAACAACGTGATGCGGCCGCTGCTCTTCGAGCACCTGGCGACGCGGGCAGGCTATTCGCGAAAGGACATTTCGCCATACTTCTGGCCCAACGGGAAGATGCCGGAATCGCTGCAATGGCGAGCGCTACTGGCCGGAGGCTTCAAGGATTTTCGCCTCAAGGTCGGGGGGCTCGTCGAAAAGCAGGTCGAGCTTTCGCTCGATGACCTGAGGACGCTGGGCAGAGTCGAGCACATCACCATGCACCACTGCATCCAAGGCTGGTCCGGCATCGCGCAGTGGGGTGGCCTGCCGATGGCTAAGCTCGTCGAGCTCGTCCGTCCGCATCCCGAAGCGAAGGTCTGCGTGTTCTACTCGTTCGGGGAAGGGCTTTACGGCGGCGACTACTACGACACGCAGCGCGTCGAGAACCTCCTTCAGGGGCAATGCCTCCTGGCCTACCAGATGAACGACAAGCCGCTGGGGCCGGTTTACGGAGCGCCATTGCGTCTGCGGGTGGAAAACCAGCTGGGCTACAAGATGGTGAAGTGGATCAAGGCCATCGAGTTCGTGACGACCGAGAAGACGGTCGGGCTCGGCCACGGCGGCAAGAACGAAGACGACGAGTATTTCGATCTGATCCCTGAGATTTAAAGCGCCATGATCAAGATCAAGCGAGTGTATGACGCCCCTGACAAAGACGACGGCTTTCGGGTCCTCATTGACCGGCTCTGGCCGCGCGGTCTTTCTAAGGACAAGGCGAGGGTGGGGCTTTGGCTCAAGGAGATCGCGCCCAGCACGGAGCTAAGAAAGAGCTTCGGCCACGATCCGGCGAAGTGGCACGACTTTCAGACCAAGTACGGCCGCGAACTCGATCGGAAGGGCGCGCTGTTCGATCAGATCAGAAGCCTCGAGCGCGCGCATAAGGTCGTGACCCTGGTTTTCGGGGCCAGAGACGTAGTCCACAACGATGCAGTCGTGCTTCGCGAGCGGCTGGCCAGGAAGTAGAGGGAACTATGGCCACGCCACGTGCACGCCTTTGGGCCGGCCAAGTCGTTGCACTAAGAAGGCAATCCTCATGAGCGAAGTCTTAGATGTCGCAACTCTCGCACCGTATGCGAAAGGCTCGGTCGTCAGCAAGTCCCTGATCACTCGGCAGACCGGTTCGGCGACCGTCTTCTCCTTCGACAAAGGGGAAGGTCTGAGCGAACACAGCGCACCGTTCGACGCGCTCATCCTCGTCCTCGATGGAGAGGCCGAGATCACTCTGGCCGGCAAACCCCACCGGCTCAAAGCAGGGGAGATGCTTGTCATGCCGAGCGGCATCCCGCACGCCGTAAAGGCGGTCGAGCGCTTCAAGATGCTCCTATTCCTCGCGCGGGTTGAGGGCAAGTCTAGCGAGCAAGGCGCCTGAGGCCATGGGACCCATCGGACGTTTCCTAACCGCGGACCATGAGCGGCTCGACGGCCTGCTTGCGCGGAGCCTGACCGGCGCCGAGGTTGATCTGGCGACCTTTGGGGAGCTCCGCGAGGGCTTACTGAGGCACATCGGGATGGAAGAGACGATCCTTCTGCCGGCGCTGCACGGCTTGCCCGGCGCGCCGCTCGAGCTCGCCAACAAACTGCGGACGGATCATGCCGCACTCGCGAATCTCTTCATGCCGCGCCCGACGCCCGAGATCGTGCGCGCGGTGCGCTTCATCCTAAAGGGCCACAACCCTCTAGAAGAGAAGGCCGGCGGGTTTTACGACGCCTGCGACCGGCTCCTGGCCGATCGGGCCGAGGACCTGACCGACCGCATGCGCAAGGCTCCGAGAGTGCCGCTACGCGACTACTCGGAGAGGCCGCAGGCTCTCGCAGCCGCCAAAAGGGCGATGAGCAGAGCGGGCTACTCGTGGGACGACTGCATCAGGCCCGAAGGACAACAATCATGACGGAATCCGTTTCCGTGTTTTTCGAGCGCGATCAGTCGCACCAGGAGTCCCTGCGAATCGCCGAAGAATCCCGCACTGGAAACCTCCGGTCGCGCCTGGTAAACTGACAGTGGCGAGGATTTAAGCTCCAACTTGGCCCCGGCCTACAGGGCGCCTAAAGCGGAAGGGTGATGCGGCCCGCGCGATTAGGCGCGGGCTTTTTTTCTCGCCGGGAGGATCGAATGATCCGAAAGGAACTCACGGCGTCGGAAGTCGCGCAACTAGCCGGCTGCTCCCATCGGCAAGTCATGAACGCGATCTTGAGCGCGAAGCTGCGCGCGCGGAAAGTCGGGCGCGAAGCGCTCATCTGGAATGAAGACGCAGAGGTCTTCGCCGATCGTTGGCGTCGACGATCCAGACGCTAGAACTTCCACTTCTGAATTTCGAGCAGTCGGATCTCGCAATCCTTGTGGGTCAGAGCCTCGTCAAAGATGACGAGGTTCTTTCCGGCAGCCAGAGCCGAAGGGACGCGCAGCGCGTGGACGCCGGAGGAATGAGCGGCTTCGCCGATCGCCTGGGGGAGAGTCCGATCGAGCAAGTCCATCAAAGAAGACTCCAAGATCGCCAAGCCCTTCAAAGTCCTTTCTGCCGTCAGATCGAGCGCTCCCGGGATGTTGACTTCGATGACTCCGATAGCCTGAGGAGGAAGGAGTTCCTCTTTTCCGCCGACCTGCTTCATTTTCTCCAGATAACAAGTCCGCGAATCGTCGCTTAAGTACAGAGCCCCGAACTCCCCAGCTTTGTTGTATCGCCCGCCGTAGGCGAAGCTCGGGCCGGTCGAGAGGATGTCCTCGGCATCATCCTCCCGAACCATTCGGAAATAGCGGCCCTTGATACGGGCGCGCGGGAGAGACTTAAGCTTGGTATCCCACGACTGCGGGCTCAAACCGGGAGGCCCCAGCGGATGGAACCGAGAAGCGCCCGCACTCGGACCTGTCCGGGGCGGCTCGCCAGAAGATCCAGCGGACGCAGGTCGGCGAGGGTCGGATTGGGCGTCCGGAACCATACGGGTACCAAGTCCGGCTTCAGCGCCTTCCGGGCCTCATCGACAATGGCCTCGATCTCCTGAAGATTCTGGAGATGGGCCTCGCCGGGATTCTCGACTTGCCCGGAGAGCCAGCGCGCAAAATTGCGCGCGCTGACGTTGAGGACGCGGGCCAAGTCCTCCTGCGACAACTCCAATTCCTTCTGGACCCGCTGCAGCGACTTATCCCAACGCTCGAGGACTTTGGTCATGTTTGGACCCTCGAGAACAGTATAATATGTGTCCTGACATTTGTCAAGACAAAAAGCTGGGGTGACCGAGGGGACTTGAACCCCCGACCTCCGCGTTCACAGCGCGGCGCTCTAACCAGCTGAGCTACGGCCACCAGCGGGTGCGCAGTATAGCAATTTCGGCAGGCGCGCCCACATAGGCCCTTGGGCCTAGACGGATTCGGGACCTCCTGCCCTCGTGACCGTCTCCACGGATGCCTATACTGTAGGCGTGAGGGAACAAACCATGAAGACGACGACCAACGTCTCCGCCGCGGTTCTGGCCGCCCTCCTGCTCGCCACCCCTCCGGCCGGCGCCGCCGTCAAGAAGCACAAGAAGGCCGCCTCCGTGAAGATGAACCCGGAGGTCAAGGCCCTGATGTCGGAGGGCCTGGGCGACCTGCAGCGCGGGGAGTACTCCGCGGCGATCACGAGCCTCAACAAGGCCGTGCGCAAGGAGGGCTCGGTCTCGACCTATTTCCTCCTGGGCTGGGCGCACTACCAGCGCGGCTTCAAGCAGGGCTCGGTGGAGACCGCCGACCGCGACGACGCCCAGTCCGCCATCGACGCCTACGGCATGGCGATCACTCTGGACCCGAAGCTCCAGGAGTTGCCCGACGCCTCCCGCCTGTACTTCAGCCTCGCCCTGTGCGAGGAGGCCGTGGAGTCCAACGACAAGGCCCTGGAGGACTACAAGCAGGCGTTGCGGCTTGCGCCCAACAAGGCTCTGATCCCTCTGCACGCCGCCCGCCTGCGCCTCAAGATGCACGACGAGGACAAGGCCATGTCGAACCTGAACATGGCCATGGACAAGGCCCGCAAGGACGGCCACGAGGTCGCCCTGCTCAAGGCGGTCCAGAACGACCCCGCTTTCGCCCCGATCCTGGCCAACCAGGCCATGCGCCGCATGCTGGGCGTTTCCGCCCCGGCCGCCCGCGCCGGCCAGGACATGATCGCTTCCAACGCCGA
>Ga0134128_10001734_pt1 | contig 27613 bp, 16 predicted proteins | sample KB31754_FD_96462 | JGI IMG/M metagenome (GOLD analysis project Ga0134128, IMG submission 96462) | Terrestrial soil microbial communities with excess Nitrogen fertilizer from Kellogg Biological Station, Michigan, USA - KB3-175-4 | ecosystem: Environmental > Terrestrial > Soil > Unclassified ...
GCCTTTCTGGCCGAGACGAAGAGCCGCACGATCGGGAGGGGAAAGCGAGGCCGGAGTCGCAGGGCGACTTCAAAGGCGATGGTGGCACCCAGGCTGTGGCCGAAGAAGGCCATCGGAGCGCCGATGCTCGGGACATCCCTGCCGATCTCGTCGGCCAGCACTGCCATGTCCGAGATGAAGGCCTCGTTGTAACGGTCCTCATGGCCCGGATACTGCGCCGCCACCAGTTCGATCGACGGCGGGAGCACATCCAGCCAGCGGCGGAAGAGATTCGCGCCCGCTCCCGCACCCGGGAAGCACACGAGCCGCAGCTGAGCTTCCGGGCGCGGGACGAAAATCCGGAAGCAATTGCGCTGACCGGTTGCGTAAGGCGACATCGTCACGCTCCGCCTGCCCGCCCGCTGGCGGGGAACCGAGAGCCCGGCTCGGCGGCAGCCGCGACCGAGGACTCCAGCTGAGGCAGGTGTTGTTCCGCCATGGCGACGGCGATCCGACGTGGCCCGGTGAAGGGTTCGCGGCCGTGCGCCGTCAGCATGTTGTCTACAACGAGAACGTCTCCCTGCTGCCAGTCGAAGCGGCGCGAGGCAGCGCGGTACCGGTCCCGCAGGTGCGCGGTGACGTCGCCAGGTATCTTGCCGCCGTCGCCGTAATAGGTATTGGTCGGCAGGCCTTCCTCGCCAAACAGCGCGAGCAGTCCCTCTCCCACATCGGCGGGCAGCGTTGTGTAGTGGAAGAACGTCGCGTGGTTGAACCACACGTTCTCGCCAGTGTCCGGATGGGCATAGATAGCGCTCCTGACCGCCTTGGTCCGCAGGCCGTCGTCTCCCCGCCACTCGAACTGGATCGCCCGGCTCCGGCAGTATTCCTCAACGGCTGACTTCGCATCGGTGTTGAAGAGCTGACGCCAGGTAATTCCGAAGTGATCATGGAAGTTCCTGACCACCATCCATCCCCGCCTGGCGAACTCGTCCCGCACGGAAGAATCGATCGAGTCATGCACCTGCCTGACGTCGGCCAGCGGAGTAGCGCCAAGAGTCTCGGGCGGCTGGTCGCAGTAGAAATACACCAGCCTTGGCCAGGACGACTGATAGGAATTTTCGTTGTGCAGGAAGATCTCCTCGCTGGGCGGGTAGTCCGTGGAGGTGTAGATGTTGCCTTTGATTGAGGTCCGCGGCGAGGACCGCTCTGAGTACGCCAGCGGGTCACCGGACAGCGCCCTGACGACTTGCCCGAATTCATCGACGCCGTCGGCGGAGGCGACAGGGAACCCGCGGAAGAGCAGGGCACCGTGATCGCTTAGCTGCTTGCGCAGGCGGGTGTGCTCATCGGCGATCCGCTGCGGCAGGTCGGGTCCGCCTGGGTCACCTTCGATGACCAGCGGGAGCGCCCGCGTGTCCTGCTGATGCACTGTCATGGATCTCTTCCGTTCGTTCACAAGGTCAGGCTTCTGCTGAAGGACTCAGGCCGCCCGTCTAGTCATCGACAAGCAACTCGTCATCGTGCGGGATGGCGGTCGGGTCGGCGGCTACGCCGATGGTGGGTTCCGTGCCGTTCTCGTAAGGGGGCTCCGTACTCTGACCGGCCGGTGGCGCCCCGCTCACCGGAGCTTCTTCCCCCTCCGGTGGCAGGTCGGGGCGCCGGATAGCCGGGCTAACTGCCGCGATGATCGTCAGGGCCAGCATCACCGTCCCCACGCCAAGCACCACGTGGCTCGTGGAGAATTGCTTGAGCGCAAAGCCGCCGATCAGCGCCCCGACGGAATTCGCGCCGAAGGCAAAGAGAAAGGCGACGCTCATGGCGCGCCCGCGGATCTCATCCGGAGTCACCCGGTTCATGATGGTGCCGGCGGAGACGTTCAATGCCGCGCCGACGAAGGTCGTGCCGCCGAACAGCGCACCGAGCAGCCAGGGGCTGGCCGTGAACGCCATCGCGGTGGTCAATATGGTCCAGAGCCCCAGCGCGCCGATGACCAGGGTGCTGATGCTTAGCCACTTCAGCCACTTCGATCCGCTCAGGGCGCCGAGCACGCCGCCGACCCCCATGACCACGCTGATCGCTCCGATGGTGGCCGGGGAACCACCGTGGTTCCTGATGATCACGTACAGGGAGAGGGTCATGATCTGGAAGAGCAGGTTGCTCCCGGCGACGACGGCGATCGCGGACCGCACGAACTTCTGTCCCCACAACCAGGCAAAGCCCTCCGCGATCTCGACCCGCACTTTCCTGGGCGCCCTGGTGCGCTCGGTCTGGAAGTTGACCTTGATCAGCATCAGGTTGATCAGCGCGGCCACGTGGCCCAGGGAGGCTACGCCGAAGGGCAGCCACCGCGTGAGCGCGAACAGGGCGCTCCCGGCCGGCTGCCCGAGCAGGTTCGCTGCCCGGCTGCGCGCCTCGTTCTGCGAGATTGCCTGCGACACGTGGGTCGAGTGCACGACATTTCGCACCGCGGACTCTTCGCAGAGCTGGTAGACAATGCCCGCGCTAGCCTCGATGAAGGCGGCTGCCATGACATGGAGCAGCCACACGTGGCCGAGGAACAGGGCGAGCCCGACGCTGCCCATGGCCGCGAGCCCGGCGATATCGCAGATGATCATCATGCGACGGCGGTCCCAGCGATCGACCAGGACCCCCGCGGGCAGCTCGATCACCAGCATCGGCACGAGCGCGGCAAATGACACGAGCCCGGCGTCCTCCGCTGACCCTAGCTGGTAAATCATCAGCAGCGGAAACGCTATGAATCCTATCTGCCGGCCGAGTGCCGCATATCCGGCGCCGGTCCACAGCAGCATGAAGTCACGGTTCTTGCGAAGCGGAGGAATGGTGCTCGCCGTCGCATTCGGGGACTTCTTCTTAATAAACCTCATCTAAGGTCAGCCATTTCCGTGACATCCGCACTGATGGTGGCACCATGGCGACACCATTCGAGCGCCGCCATCGCGCTATGCAACTTGTTTTCAGCCTGGTCGAAGACGATGCTCAGGGGGCCATCGATTACGTCTGTGCTTACTTCCTCACCCCGATGAGCTGGAAGGTCATGCATGAACACTGCCTTTGGGCTCGTCACCCAGAGATCTTTGGTCACCCGGAACGGCTCGAATATCTGCTGCCAGTCCGGATCCGGCTTACGCGTGCCGGTGGTGCGCCAGCGGGTGGTGTAGATGACGTCGACACCGCGGGGCAGATTCGCCATGTCGTGGGTCTCCGCCAGCATGGCGCCATGCCGCGAGGCATGGCGCAGCGCCCGTTCGCTGATGTCCGCCGTGAGCCCGTACCCCCGTGGCGTGCGCAACTCCAGCTCAGAACCGGAGATCCTGCTGAGTGCCAGGGCTAAGGCCGCTGCGGTGCTATTGCCTTCACCGACGTAGAGAACGCGCAGGCCACGCACATCGCCGAAATGCCGCTGCAGGGTGGTCAGGTCGGCCAGCGCCTGGGTGGGATGCTCGGTCGCGGTCATGGCATTGACGACTGACATGCGGCGCTGCGCGGCCCAGCATCGCATTTCCTGCGGCTCATCACCGGTCCGCGCGACAAGCACATCGAGCATTCGGGCGAACACCCGGCCGGTATCCTCGGCCGTCTCGCCCGTGTTGGTCTGCAGGTCGTCGGGCCCGAAGGCAATAATCTGCGCGCCTAGCCGCAGGGCCGCCGAGCTGAAGGCGGTGCGGGTCCTGGTGGAGCTCAGGCGGAAATAGATCCCGACCACGTCACCCGCCAGCGGGAGCCGGCCGCCGTTCTCACCGGAAGCCTTCGGAATGCCATGCCGCATAGCGAAGGCCGCGGCCCGGCGCACGACGAAATCGAGGTCAGAGTCGGTCAAGTCATCCAGTGAGATGAGGTGCCGTCTTGAGCCTTCCATGGATTCCCTTCATTGCGCTGGAGCGTTCGGAGTCGAAGATCTAGCCGGTGAGATTGCCGTCAGCCCAGGCGAGCGCCGCTACGACCATGTCCGTCACCTTCCGGCCCGCTGCGTCATTGGTGAGGACTACTAGTCCGTTGCCGTCATTGATGCGGCAGATCGAGCGGCAATAATGGCCGCCCGGCTGGCTCTCGTGACCGAACTCCACCTCACCGCCGCCGGTGCTGATCGTCGTGCCCAGGCCGTAAGAGTGGCCAGGGATCGGCGTCAGCATCTGGTTGGCTAGCTGCGCGGAGAGCAGCGACGCGACCGGGCCGAGACCGGCGGGCTGGGCTGGCACCGGAGTTGTGTCAAGGAACGAACGCCGGAGCTCCACGGCTAGCCGGGCCAGGTCAACCGCCGTGGTCCACATTCCGAGCGCAGCCAGTTGCGGCTGAGCCGGGCCGAAGCCGCTGCAGTTCATCTTCAAAGGCTCGAACACCAAGGCGCGCATAAGCTCAGGGAAGGGCTGCCCGGTGACGTCCGCCATGATCTGCTGCAACACGGTGTAATTGACGCTCGCGCTGCTGAAGATCTCGCCCGGCTGCCGGTCCCGCCGCACCGCCGCATTCGTCGCCGGCGATCTGCCATGCAGCAGGTCGGGCACGGAGGGCAGCGAGTCACCGGCGGCAATCGCCGAGTCGGGGATCGGCGTCAGCCCGGAGACGTGGCCGAGCAACTGACGGACGGTGACGGGGGCATCACCGGGCCCGCCAGGCACCTGCCAGGCGGCCAGGTACTGGTTGGCCTCGGCGTCCAGGGCGAGGATTCCGGCGTCCACTAGCCTGAGGACCCCGTACGCGGTCACATGCTGGCTCAGCGCGCCCACCGCGAAGGTTGTCTCCGCGATGACCGGGAAGGACCCTTCTCCCGTGCCTTGGCGCCCGAAACCCGCCGCGGCCATCAGCTCGCCGCTATGGATCATGGCGATGCTGGCCCCAGGCACGCCATGCTCAGCCAGCGCGGCGAAGATGGACTCGGCCGGGACTGGAGGCGCCCAGATCTCGACCACCCGCTGTCGCGCCGCATGCTCTCCGACCGTCTTCCTATCGCGGTGAGCCTGCGGCGCGAACGTCGGCTGACGCGGCGCGGACGGCTCTCCGGCCGGGGATCCGGCCGGCGGATCAGCGGTGCCGCGGGCATCGTCGAGGGCGGCGGCGAGTTCGGAGAGGCAGCTGTGCTGATTCAGCATCAGGAGAGAGAGCGGCAACCCGACCCCGCGGGCTCTGCCGATGAGTTCCACTGCCATGATCGAGTGGCCGCCGAGCTCGAAGAAGTAGTCATCGCGGCCTACTCGCTCGACGTCGAGCAACTCCCGCCATTGCTCGGCGAGCCACATCTCGCACGGCGTCTCGGGTGCGGCATACTCTCGCTGTGCGCGCATCGCCGACTGGTCAGGGTCTGGCAACCCGCGCCGGTCAAGCTTGCCGCTGGCGGTTACCGGCAGCTCGAGCAACGGCACGAAGATCGCCGGGACCATGTACTCGGGCAGGGATCTGCGGAGCAAGGTCCGCAATTCCGCGGGGTCAGGGACTTCCCCGTTGACACCGACGATATAGCCGACCAGCTGGTCGTCGCGGAGCATGACGGTCGCCTGGCGCAGCAGGGGATGCTTCTCCAGAGCCGCCGCGATCTCCCCGAGTTCGACCCGGTACCCGCGGATCTTGACCTGATTGTCGCCGCGGCCCAGGAACTCCAGGCTGCCATCAGGGCGACGGCGCGCCAGGTCTCCGCTCTTGTACAGCCGCGCCCCGGCCGACCCGAACGGGTCAGGCACGAACCGTTCAGCCGTCAGCCCCGGCCGGTTCAGGTAGCCCCGCGCCACTCCGGGGCCACCCACGTATATCTCCCCGGGCACCCCGATCGGCACCAGGCTCCCTGATTCATCCAGGAGATGTATCCGCAGGTCAGACAAGGGGCGCCCGACAGGGTTCCCCGCACCGGGCAGGAAGTCTCCATAGGCGAGACGATGGTAGGTGGAATGCACCGTGGTCTCGGTGATGCCGTACATGTTGACCAGGGCCGCGCGGCCCAGGCCGAGCCGGTCCGCCCAGGGCCGCAGTTCGTAGATCTCCAGCTTCTCTCCGGCGAAGATGACAGCTCGCAGCTCGAGCCGATCGATCCGCGGGTCGCCGTCGGCCGCGGCTCCGGCCAGGCCACGGAAGGCCGAAGGCGTCTGGCTCAGCATCGTGACCTTCTCCTGCACCAGCAGGTCAAGGAACTCATCGGGCGACCGGGTTACGTCGCGCGGCACCACCACGAGGGTCCCGCCGTGCAGCAGAGCGCCCCACATCTCGAAGACGGAGACGTCGAAGGCGTAGGAGTGGAACAGCGTCCATACATCTGAAGCATCGAACGCGTAATGCTCGAGCGCGGTGGCGATAAGACGAACGACGTTCGCGTGCGTGAGGGTGACTCCCTTGGGCATGCCGGTGGAGCCCGAGGTGTAGATGACGTAGATCAGGTTTTCCGGGACCGCCGCTGGCGCGGGGTCGGTTGCCGGACGCGCGGCCAGGATCGCCGCGTCCCGGTCAAGCACAATGGCGCTCCCGGAATGAATGGTCTCGACCAGCGGTGCCAGCGCCGACTGCGTCACCACGACCGACACGTCGGAATCGGCGATGATATGGGCCAGCCGCTCGGCCGGGTTGACCGGGTCAAGCGGCACGTACGCCGCCCCGGCCTTCAGCACGCCGAGCACGGTCGGGATCAGGTCGATGCCGCGTTCCAGGCAGATGCCGATCCGTGACTCGGGCTTCACTCCGAGTTCGAGCAGATGGTGCGCCAGGCGATTCGCCCGGGCGTTCACCTGCGCGTAGGACAATCTGGCCGGGCCCCAGCGAATCGCGACCGCGTCCGGCGTCCTCGCGGCCTGCGCGGAGAAGAGCTCGTGTACGCACTTCGTCACCGGCGAGGTCAGCGTCCCGGCCGCCGTCACTCCGAGCAGCGCCTGTCGCTCTTCGGCCGGCAGATAGACCGCCCGCGCATCTCCGTCACCGCCGTCGGCCATCGCCTCGAGCACGGCCCGGAACAGCGCAGCCACCCGGCCGGCGTTTACCGGGCTGACGGCCCGCGGATCAGCGGTCACCCAGATGTATCCGTTCCTTGAGGACACGCTGAGGGGGAATTCTGTCGGACTGTCGTCGCTGCCCGCCCGGCCCACGAGATCGGCATCGACCTGACGAAAGTCCTGATAGTTGAAGTAGACGTTCAGGAGCCGCTGCCCTTGCGGGGCGCCGCGCTGCATCTGCGGGAGCGGGTAGTGCCGGTGCGGCCATAGCTCGACCTCGCGCTCGAAGACCTGCTGCACGTGCTCCCGCCACGTGCCGGCATCGCGCTCCACTACGAACGGCACGGTGTTCAGGTACATCCCGTACACCCGGTCAGCGCCAAGCATCTCGGGCCGGGCATCGCACACCAGCCCGACGTGGAATGCCTTTTCGTCAGTGAGCTGGCTCATCACCTTGACGAACGCCCCCACCAGCACGCTCTTGAGCGACACCTTCGCCTCGGCGGCCAGTGCCCGCAGGCCGGCCTCCAGGTCGTCCCAGGGTGCCCGCCGTACCAGGTACTTCTCCCCGACGCGGGCGGCGGTGTCCCCCCATCCGTCAGGAACGGAGAATGCCGGGTACTCCGCCACGATGCGCTGCCAGTAACCGCGGTCGTCCGCCGACTCAAGGGCAGCCAGCTCAGCCGCGATGAAGTCGGCGAAACGCACCCGCGGCGGCTCATAGGGCTGCGGTTCAAGCCCGTCCCGCAGCCGCCTATAGCAGTCGAGCAGCTCCATCAGCAGCGAATGCTGACTCCAGCCCTCCAGGATGGGGTGGCACTCCGTGACGGTCATCCAGAAAGAGCCGTCATGGGTGAGGTGCGCGAATATGCGAAACAATGAAGCAGAACCCAGGTCGAATAGCTGGGATCGCTCCGCCGCCGCGAACTCGCCGACCGCCCTCGCGGCCGCGGCCGCGTCCAGCTCACCGAGATCTCGCACCCCGGCTGAAAGTTCCGCGGTGGCGTGGACGAGTTGCATGGGTACCGAGTAGCCGGCCAGGTGCAGGGACGTACGCAGAACCTCATGCCGGGCCACCACCGTCGCGGCCGCCTCGGTCCAGGCGGCCGCGGAGAAGGGCTTGCCGTCCAGGATCCGGAAGGACGTGACGTTGTGGTAACTGTGCTGAGCGTCGGTCAGCATCTCCACGAGCATGCCGAGCTGAACCTGTGACAGCGGATAAGCGTCCGTGACATCGCCGGGGAGCTTCGCCCGGTCCTCCTTGCCGATCAGCGCGAAGGGCTGGACTCCCTCCGGTGCCGTTGCCAGCGCGGGCTTGCCCGTGATCAGCTCGCACAGACCTGCGACGCTGCGGAGCGAAAAGACATCCCGCACGGACACGTCAAATCCTTCGGCGCGCAGCGCGCCAACCAGGGCGACCGCGCGGATCGAGTCCCCGCCTAGATCGAAGAAGCCGTCCTGCACTCCGACCCGCTCCACCTCGAGCACCTGCGCCCACACCACGGCCACCTGCTCCTCTATGGCGGTGCGTGGTGCCACGAAGCCGGGCGCCCGAAGCTGCGGTGCAGGCAGCGCCGCCACATCCAGCTTTCCGCCGGTCGTGAGCGGAATCTGGTCCAGCCACTGGACCGCGCCCGGGATCATGTGCTCGGGCAGGTTCTGCCCGAGCCAGCCCTCCAGCCCGGCCAGGTCAACCGGATCGAGCCCGGCTGTCGGCACCAGGTAGGCCACCAGCCGCGGCCCCTGAGCGTCCTGGCGCAGGACAACCCTGGCCTCGGCGATCGCTGGGTGCCCGGCTAGGACGCCCTCGACCTCGCCGCACTCCACCCGATATCCTCGGATCTTGACCTGGCCATCCCTGCGGCCCACGAAGTCCACGTTGCCATCGGGAAGCACGCGGGCCAGGTCGCCGGTCTGATAGAGCCGCGTTCCCGGCTCACCGTAGGGGTCGGGGACGAACAACTCGGCGGTCAGGCCAGGATGGTTGGCATAGCCGCGGGCCACGCCCACGCCTCCCACGTACACCTCGCCGACGACCCCGGGAGGAACCAGATTCAGCGACGGGTCGAGGACATACATGCTGGTGCCGGGGATCGGCCTGCCGATCGGCACCACCTCGCGGGCCTGTGCGCCGTCGGCGCGGAATATCGAGTTTCCCACGGTGATCTCAGTCGGCCCGTACTCGTTGATTACCCGGCCGCCGCCAAGCAGTTCCTGCCATCTTTCTGCTGTGCGTCCGAGCAGCACATCGCCACCGGTCACCAGCGTCGCGGCGAGGCCATGGGCCGACGTGGCGTCGAGCTGGTGCGACAACATCTCCAGATGAGCCGGCGTCAATTTGACGAAGCTGAACGGCCCGGCGGCCGCCAGGCACTCGCCCAGATCAGCCGCGTCCAGGTCCTGTGGCAGCAGGTGCACGGGCTGCCCAGCCAGCAACGGCCCGAAGAGGGTCGGCACGACCACGTCCGACGCTACGGTGGAAAACAGGGGCGCGCCGCCCCGTGCGTCCCTGACGTACTCAGCAACGACCCAGGCCAGGTGGTTGGCCAGGCTCCGGTGAGCGATCTGCACGCCCTTGGGCCGTCCCGTCGAGCCGGAGGTGTAGATCACGTAGGCGAGGCTGTCCGGATCGGGGAGTCGGGGCTGCCCGGTGGCCGGACGCCGCCGGATCTTCCTGCGATCGAGATCGACGAGGATCTGCTTTCCGGCGAAAACCTCGGCTAGCGGCCTGCCGAGGCCCGAATCCGTGAGCACCCACCGCGCTCCCGCGTCGGCAAGCATGTAGCCCAGCCGGGCAGCCGGGTAGCCGGGATCCAGCGGCAGATAGGCGCCGCGGGCCTTCCATATTCCCAGCAGGCTCGCCATCAGGTCTGCGCCCCGATCGAGCAGCACCCCCACCACCGACTCCGGTCCCACTCCTAGGGACTCCAGGTAGCTCCCGATCCTGGTGGCCTCGTCATTCAGCTTCGCGAATGAGGTGCGCGTGCCACCCGCTATGACCGCGGGCGCGTCAGGAGTCCTGGCCGCCTGCTCCTCGAAGGACTGAAGGACAGACTTCACGACGGGTACAGGCGTACCTGGCGCCCCGTCTGCCGCCGCACCCTTGAGCAGGGCAATCTCGGCCTCGTCCAGAATCTGGAGCTGGCTCATGCGGCTCGCTGGAGCATCAAGTGCCGCCTCGAGCAGGCGCAGGAAATGGCGCGTCATCCGCTCGGCGGTCGCGTGATCAAACAAGTCGGTGGCGTACACCAGCCGGGCCGCAGTCGCGCCGTCCGCTGCCTGGCCCACCTGAAGCTCAAGGTCGCACCGGGCGACGACGCCACCGGAGGCGTACGCCTCCATGACTATGCCCGGCAGGCAGAAGTCGGCGCCGACGGCGTCGTGCAGCGTGAGCACGACCTGGTACAGCAGCGTCCTTGACAGCTCCCGAGTCGGCTCCAGTTCGTCCACGACCTGGGCGAATGGCAGAGCCTGATGGTCATAGGCGTCGAGCACGACGCCCTTGACCTGATCAAGCAGCCTGCCGAACGAGATGTCACCGTCCCATCGGGCTCGCAGCACCAGCGTGTTAACCCCGTAGCCGATGAGCCCCTGCAACTCTGGCCGAGTCCGTCCTGAGACCACGGTGCCGACGCAGACATCCTGCTGCCCGGCGTAGCGCGCCAGCAGGGCCTGGAAGGCGGCGAGCAGGACAACGAACGGGGTCACGCCATGTTGCATCCCCACCTCGTGGACCCGTGTCGATAGCCCGGCCGGGAAGGTGAAAGGTACTTCGGCCCCGCCGTAGCCGCGCACTTTGGGTCGCTGCCGGTCTAGGGGGAGATCCAGCGGCGTGATCCCGGCGAGCGCGGTCCGCCAGTACTCCAGGTGGGCCGCCGTGCTGTCGTCGGACAATTGCGCACGCTGCCAGGCCGCGAAGTCGGCGTACTGAGCCGGCAGCGGCGGCAGCGGCGGCGGCCTCCCTTCGGCGAGCGCGCCATACAAGGCGCCGAGCTCGGCGCCCATAACGCGGGCTGACCAGCCGTCACACGCAATATGGTGGAATACGATGACCAGCACGTGATCATCCGCAGCCAGCCGCAGCATCTTCGCTCGCAGCGGCCATTCGTGCTCAAGGTCGAACCCCGTCGCGTTTTCCTGAGCCGTGAGCTCGGCGGCGCGTTTTTCCCGATCCGCGCCGGGCAATTCGGTCAGGTCGACCAGAACCAGGCCATGCCCGGCTGGCTCGTCGATGATCTGCACTGGCTGACCGTCCGCCAGGCAATGTCGCGTGCGCAGTATTTCGTGCCGCGCAATCAGTTCGTCCCAGGCGCGTATCAGTGCCGTGGCGTCCAGTAGCCCGCGCAACCGGAAAGACATCGGAACCAGATATTCGGTGCTATCCGGCTCCAGCCGACCGAGAAACCACATCTGCTGCTGGCCATAGGACATCGGGAGCGGACGGGCGCGGTCAGCGCGACCCATGGCCGAATGACCAGTGCCCGCGGAACGGGTACCGCTCAGGCGGCGCCGCAGCATCTCATCACGGAGGACATCGGTGGTAACGCTCGTCACGGTCACGGACTAGGCCTCCATGCGGAGGCGCAGGCTGAGGGGGCGCATGTCGGTCCAGATCTGCCCGATGTGCGCCAGACACTGCTCCTTGGTGCCCTCTGTCCCGTCCGCATGCCACCCCTCGGGCGGCTCGCGGTCCGCCCACCAGATGGAGTACTGCTCCTCATCGTTGAGCACCACGCGATAGGTGCGATCATCGGTTTCCTCGACGGCCATCTGTGCTCCTCAGCGCCCGCATAATGGTGAACGTATCGAAGGGATCCATTTACCTGACGATTCCCGTCACTGCCGCCCGCATTGTGAATGGCGTACAGTGAAATGACGTTCGGCAGCACAGCCAGTTCCACCGCGACGTGACGATTATTTATCCTGGCCGCCAGGCCCATATTTCTGCTATACCCCTGCTACTGGCGGCTAGGTCGATGACTATCAGATTCCGGATCTCGGCACGCTGGGACCGTACTATCGATTCCAGGTGGCATACTTAGGAATGAGAAGCAAATTCTGGCAAGATCATCTGAAGCCGTGCTCAGAAACGGACAGCAAAATGAGAGTAAAATCCAGCGCCGTGGAGCAGTCCCTGGCTGGTCCCGGCCCGGCCAGCGTGGACGACCGGAAAATGGTGATACTCCGCTCGATCAGCAAGGCCTACGGATCCCGGGACAATCGGGTGGCCGCGCTGACCGAGGTGACGGCTGACTTCCCTGCTGGCACCTTCACGGCCATCATGGGTGCCTCCGGATCGGGCAAGTCGACGCTGCTGCAGTGCGCGGCCGGCCTCGATCGCGTGGATTCGGGCGAAGTGGTGATCGCCGGGACAAACCTCTCCAGCCTGAAGGAAAACGCGCTGACCCGCATGCGCCGCGAGCAGATCGGTTTCGTCTTCCAGTCCTTCAACCTCGTGCCATCGCTCACCGCCCGGCAGAACGTAGAGCTGCCGATGCGGCTGGCCGGGCACCGCCCCCCGCGGTCCCAGGTCACCAGCGCGCTCGCCGAACTGGGCCTGTCCGACCGGGAGAAACACCGGCCGAGCCAGCTTTCCGGAGGACAGCAGCAGCGCGTGGCCATCGCCCGTGCCCTGGTGACCCGGCCGAAGGTGCTCTTCGCCGACGAGCCGACCGGAGCGCTAGATTCAGCTTCGTCGCGAAACGTCCTGGCTCTCCTGCGCAACCTGGTGAGCAGCCGCGGTCAGACGATCATCATGGTGACACACGATCCCATCGCCGCCGCCGCTGCCGGACGGGTCATCTTCCTGGGAGACGGCCGCCTGGTCGGCGAGCTGCTCGACCCGACGGCCGAGACGGTCGCCGCCCGGCTAGCCACTCTTGAGGACGTGCCGTGCTGAGGGTCGCGCTGTCCGGGCTGCAGAACCGGTGGGTGAGCTTCGCGGGTGCCTTTCTCGCTTTGGCCCTGGGAACAGGTCTCGTCGCCATGATGATCACAACCCTGTTCACGGCCTCGGCAGTTCCGTTCCCGGGCCCGCAGCGGTTCGCGGCGGCGCCGGCCGTGGTGGTGCCTGGCAAGACCGTGACGGTGATCGAGGATGGCGCCCCGACGAAGGAATCAGTCCCTGAGCCCGGCGGGGTTGCCGCTGCGGTGCTGACACGACTGGCCGCCACCGGCCGGACCGTCGTGGATCGCACGTTTCCGGCCCAGCAGGCCGGCGGCCCGTCCGGCCAGGTGGGACACGCGTGGTCGGCGGCCTCGTTCACGCCGTACCGGCTGACGCGCGGCCGGGCTCCGGTCGCCAGCACCGAGATTGTGGTCGGAGGCGGGAATCCTGACCTGGTAGGCAGCCAGGTGCCGGTGACAACGGCGGCAGGCACCAGCACCTACACCGTTACCGGGGTGACGGCGCCGGTCTGGTTCGAGCAAGCAATCTTCTTCAGCGACGCGACCGCTGCCCGCATTTCCCCCGCGGTCGACGCGGTCGTCGCCTACGGACCGCTGGACGCGGTTCGTCAGGCCGCCGCCGCCGGCCCCACGCAAGTGCTCACTGGCGATGCCAGGAAGGAGGCGGATCCCGATCCAAGCGGCGGCACCAATGAGCTGATGAACACTGTAGCCGCGGCCGGCACCTCGACCGGCCTGGGCATTTGCGTGGCGATTTTCGTGATGATCGGCACCTTCGCCTTCGTCACCGACCAGCGTCGGCGCGAGCTTGGGCTCCTGCGTACGGTCGGGGCGACACCACGCCAGGTGCGCCGCATGATCATCGTCGAGGCGGTCGCTCTCGGTGTCGTGGCATCCGCCGTGGGATGCGCGCTTGGCATACTAGGCGCAGGGTCGCTCAAGACCTGGATGATCGACCACCAAGTGGCGCCGACCTGGTTCACCACGCATATCACGGCGCCTCCGCTGATCATCGCGTTCGCCGTCGGGCTTGCCTCGGCGATCGTCGGCTCCGTCGCCTCCTCATGGCGGTCGGCGCGGGTGCGCCCGACCGAGGCGCTCAGGGACGCTGCGGTGAGCCGCCGGATCATGTCTATCCCGCGCTGGCTGTTCGGAGTGGGCCTGCTCGCTCTCGGCATCTACGTGGGTATCAGGACGATCATCCACTACCCCAGCGACGCGCTGACCGTGAAAAATGACCTGGCCGCGTTCGTGCCGATCATCGTCGGGTTCGCGCTGCTGGCCCCCGTGATACTCAAGCCCGTCACCCGCATTGCCACCTGGCCGCTGGGCCACCTGGGCGCCGGCTCTCTGGTGGTGCGGCAGAACATGCTGACCGGGGGGCGACGGACAGCGGCTTCCGTGGCGCCGATTGTGCTTGCGCTCGGGCTAGCAGGCACGATGCTCACTCTCGAGGCCGTGGCGAACGCCAGCCATAACGCCGCGGTAAGGCGGGAGGCGCGAGCCGACTTCGTCGTCGTGCCGACCAGCGGCACCGGCCTGAGCCCGCGGGCCGTCGCCGCCATCAGCAGCGTCCCTGGGGCCAGTGTCGCCGTGTACAGGGCCGTTCCGATAGTCCTGGCTAGCGAGAAGAATGTGTACATCGACACGCTGGATCAGTCGCTGGCGGTAGATCCGGCCGCCCTGATCGCGACCCAGCGGCTCACTCCGGTCGCTGGGTCGCTCTCCCACCTGGGTCACGATTTCCTGATCGTTGACCAGTCCACGGCCAAGGCCGACGGCTTGATGGCCGGACAGCTTGTCCGGGCCTATCTGCCCGGCGGCACCCTCGTCCAGCTGCGGCTGGCCGCCGTCATCAGGACCGGCGTGACCGATGAGACCGTGTATCTAGGCGCCACCGGCGCCGGCGAGGGCGCGCCCGCTCAGATTGCGGTCACCGCCCGGCCGGGTACATCCCCGGTGACCGTGGGAGCGAGGCTGCGCGCTGCCGTCCGTGGCGATGGCGCCGAGATCGCACCCGTCGGTGCCTATCTCGACTCGCTGCGCTCGGCGGAGGAGTCTCAGACCCGGCAGGCCACTACCGTCATCCTCGGCATCGCGCTCATCTATGGCCTCATCGCCGTGGCCAGCACGCTGGTAACGGCCGCAGCGGGCCGTAAGCGCGAGATCGCGGCCCTCAGCCTCGCCGGCGCCACCCGCCGCCAGACGCTCAGGTTTATCGCTGCCGAGGCGGCCCTGATCACCGGGATCGGGGCGATCCTAGCCACCGGGGCCACTGTGATAACGGTCATAGGCCAGGTGGTCGCGATGAATAAGTTCGCAGGAACGACCACGCTCAGCATTCCGTGGGCGCTTATCTTCGAGATCACCGCGGTCTGCGCGGTCGTCGCAGTCACGGTTTCCGTCCTGGCCGCAGGGCGGGTGCTGCGGGGCACCGTCGGCGAGCTCGCCGACCTCCGAGAGTGACACTGCAAGGTGATGACGGCAATACGCTGAGTGACTGGACGATGGCCGGTTCCTGCCAGTGCGTGAACCTGCCGTTGATCGCGCGGCTTTGGCCGCGTTTCATGGAAAAGAATGGTCTCGGGTCGCATGAATATCCGGCCGGGGGAGGGTCTGATGCGGTTTCTGCTGCTCGGGCCGGTCGAGGCATGGGATGACAGCTGCCGGATCGAAGTGCGCGGATCGAAGATGCGCACGGTCCTGGCGGTGCTGCTGCTCTCTCACGGGAGGGTCGTCTCTGACTTTAGCTTGATCGAGATGCTCTGGGGAGGGAATCCCCCCACGACCACCCAAGCGCAGATCCAGACCTACGTGTCTCGCCTTCGCGGCCTGCTGGGTCCCGACGTGCGGATCGAGCGGCAACATCCTGGCTATCGGCTCGACATCCTGTCTGGGCTGCTCAACCTCGATCTCATGGAGTTCGAACGGCTGGCGGAACTGGGCCATGCGGCCCTGGCGGCGAATGAGATGCTGACTGCCGTAGAGATCCTGCGGACCGCGCTCGCGCTCTGGCAGGGCCGGGCGCTGGCCGACGTCACCGATCACCTCGCCAGCTTCGAGCAGCCACGGCTGGAAGAGGCCAGGCTGAGCGCCCTTGAAGATCGCATCTCGGCCGACCTGGCCCTCGGGCTGCATGGCCCGCTGATCACCGAGCTGACCGCCCTGACAGCGGAGCAGCCATTGCGCGAAGGCCCTCGCGCCCAGTTGATGCTCGCCCTCTACCGATCTGACCGGACGGCAGATGCTCTCGCCTCGTACCACGGTTTCCGGCGGATCCTCGCCGACGAGCTGGGCCTGGACCCGTCAGAAAAGCTAAGGAAACTCCACCAGTCGATCCTGACCAGTGACCCTGAGCTCTTGCCAGTGCTCGTCGGCCAGAACTCGGAGGCTCTGCCGAGCGTCCCGTTTCTTCCCTCGGAGCCGGCTGACTTCACCGGACGCGTGGTCGAAGGCGCTCGCTTGCGTGCGCACCAGGCCGCGTCACAAGAGTACGGAGCCGGTGCGTTCACGTGCGCGATCACCGGCATGAGCGGCGTCGGCAAGACAGCGCTCGCCCTGCATGTAGCCAGGCAGCTCAGGGAGCACTCTGCGCACCGTCAGATCCGCATCGATCTCGGCGGCCGCCGCCGGCGGCCGCTGAGCCCGGCCGCCGTTCTGGCCAGGGTAGTGAAAGTGCTGGGGACTCATCAGCGCCGGATGCCCAAGAACTTCGACGATCTGATGGCGTTGTACCGCGATAACCTCTCCGCCGCACCGACGCTCCTGCTTCTGGACGATGCGGAAAACGAGCGGCAGGTCCGTCCGCTGCTGCCCAGCGTGGCTGGGTGCGGAGTCATCATCACCAGCCGTTCGCGCCTCACGGCGCTGGACGGGATCTGCCGGATCGATCTCGACGTGTTTACCTCGGACCAGTCGATTGAGCTGCTGGCTAAGATCGCGGGCCGGGACCGGGTCAAGGCTCAGAAACAAGACGCCCGCCGCATCGCGGATCTATGCGACAACTTGCCGCTCGCGATCCGAATCAGCGGCGCCCGGCTCGCCGCCCGGCCGCACTGGTCGCTGGCCAGGCTGGCAGATCGGCTGGCGGACGCACCCCACATGCTCGACGAGCTGCGGCTGGCGGACTTGGATGTCGGCGCGGATCTCGCCTCTAGCTGCTGGTCCCTGAGCAAAGGCGCCCGCCAGGCACTGCAAGTGCTGTCCAGGCTTGAACCGTCGTCCTTCTCGTCCTGGACGGCTGCCGAGCACCTTGACGTCTCGTCGGCGGACGCCGAGAACTTCGCGGAAGAACTGGTGGAGGCGCATCTACTGAAGATCGACACCGCCAACCCCGACCACTACAGCTTTCCGAAGCTCGTCCGCGCGCTCGCGGCGCAATCCCGCACGGACGGAAGCGGGTTAGCGACTGCGAGCGCCAGGATCGCAGGGTTGCGGTAAGCATTGCTTACGGTAACGAGCCCAAGCGCTCGGGCTCCTTTTCGCCTGCTTGGGTCACCCCACCCGCGCCCGGCCCGTTGCCGGTCCAGGTCGCGGGCCGGCCGGGTGAGCCGCGGGCCAGCCAATGCGCGAGCGGAGCGGTGATCATCGTGGTGATCACCGCGATCAGAACCATGATGGTGAGACCGAGAGTGTTGATGATGTGGTCCTGCCAGCCAATGCTCACCACGATCAGCTCGGTGACGCCACGGCAGTTCATGAGGACACCGAGCTGAACTGACTCCTTCCTGGTGCTCCCGGTCAGGAGTGCGCCCGTGCCGGCGCCGACAAACTTGGTAGCGCAGGCTGCCAGCAGCAGGGCCGCGAACAGCAGGGCGCGCGTCGGCGAGCCGACCAACCCGATCACGACGTCGAGGCCCACGCTGGCGAAGAACAACGGAAGCAGGATGCCTACAGCGAACCCCTGCATCTGCTGGTTCAGCTGGGACACGACCGCCACTCGGCGAGGGACGATCGTGCCGAACAGGAAGGCGCCGCTGGCCGCATGCAGGCCGACGAGCTGGGTAGCCGCCCCGAAGATTAGCGCCCCGCCGAACAGCACGGGAAACAGGATCCGCACGTTCCCGGCGGCCTCCGCCCGGCGCGTGACGTGGGCCAATGCCGGGCGGACGGTGAAGACGGCCACAGTGACGATGGCGAGCGCGGCCCCGACCGTTATCGGAAGCCGGCCTTTGCCGGTGCCGCCGTGCAGCGCGACGACAATCGCCAGCAGGGTCCATCCGATCCCATCGCCGAAAGCGGCACTGGCCAGCGCCATCGTCCCAACCGGCGTGTGAGCTTGCCGCAGGTCGACCAGGATGCGGGCGAGTACGGGCAGCGCGGTGATCGAGAGCGCTAGCCCGACGAATAGCTCATAAGTCCACGGACTCGCCGACGCACCGGCGATCAGATGGCGGGCAGGGAACGCGATGAGGATCCCGCCAATCAGCGGCAGAGCCATTCCCCCGGTTACTACGCCGATGACCGTCCGGCTCCGGGTGCGCACCAGGTCGGTTCGTAGCTCACATCCGAGCAGGAAGCAGAAAATCACCAGTCCGAGCTGGGAGACAGGGCCAAGGACGTTCAGGACCGCCGGCGGGAAGAGCCACTGGCGGGCTTCAGGCCACACCACCCCCAGGATCGACGGTCCCAGCAAGATGCCCACCATCATCTCACCCACCACCGGGGGTTGGCGGACGCCAGCGAGCACGGCGCCGAGCAGATGGGACAGAAGCAGGATCACCGCTGCGACCAGGAGGAAGCGGAAGACCGGGTCGGTGGCGTTATCCTTCACGCTGCCGCCAAACAGGCTCGATCCCCACGTCACGAGCGCTGCGGCTAGGACCACCAGCCCGGCTGCCATTCCTGTCAGGACCCTGAGGCGACTGCCAGGCCAATTCCGGACTGGACCATCCTCAGCGCGTGATGCCATCAGCTTCCCTTGCGGTCCGCACAGGTGACTGGCGGGTCAGCCACCGCAGCACGGAACCCGTCGCCCGGCCAGGCCGCGAAGTGCCGCAGCCCATAGAGAAGCGGAATGTCCTCGCCGCAGTTCACCGCCGTGACTTCGCCGAATACGACGATGTGATCGCCGACTTCGTAGGTCGCGATCACCCGGCAGGCGGCGAACGCAGCGGTGTCCTCGAGGCGGGGCAGGTCGGCCATGTCGGCCGACCGCCACTGCACGCGATCAAAATGGCCGGGCGCGGCCGAGGCAAAGATCTCGGCCGCCGCCAGGCCGTGCACGCTCAGTATGTTGACCGCGAAGCTTCCGTGGTCGCGCACCGCCGCCAGGGTCCTGCTCCACAACCCCATGCAGACAGACAGGATCGGCGGGCTCAGGCTGACGCTCGACAGCGACGAGCACGTGAGGCCACGCGGAGTCCCGTCGCGCGCCACCGTGGTGACGACCGCGATGCCGGTGGGAAAGCAGCTCATGAAATCCCGGTGCGCGTCGGGATTGACATGGTCCGGCGACTGTTCGGTCCGCGGGACATAAGTCCCGATGGCAGGCAGGCCGCCGTTGACGGCATCCAGTTCCAAGTCATTTCACTTCCTGAACGCGACCTCGAATTACTGTGATTCGGGCATGGATTGGAGGCTGATGTATTCAGCCAGACGCTTCCCTCGGCCAGCCATGGAATCGACTCTCCACCGGGGTTCTATATTTGCGCAATGATCCGGCGTCCTCGGGCGGGACGCTAGCTGTGATCCACGCCAAGCCGCCACCAGGGTGAGCTCTGACATGGGCGTATAGCTCGGTTATAGCGCAGGTTTCCATTGTGATAGTACCGGCCGGCTAAGGGGTGCAATGAAGAAAAGAGCCATTGGAAGTATCCTCGCGACCATAGGCGACACCCCGATCGTCGAGATGAAGAAGCTAATGCCTGGGTCGGGAGCACGCATCTTCGCCAAGGTGGAGCGGTTTAATCCGGGCGGGAGCATCAAAGACCGGGCCGCAGCGAGCATGCTGCTCGAGAAAATCCACACCGGCGAGCTGGAGCCTGCCAGGTCAGTGGTCATCGAGTCGAGTTCGGGCAACCTCGGCATCAGCATTGCCCAGATTTGCAGATATTACGGGATTAGATTCATCTGTGTTGTGGATCGAAAGACGACTCACCTCAATATCGCCATCCTTCAGGCGTACGGGGCATCGGTCGAAGTGGTGACCCACCCAGATCCGCTCGGAGAGTACCTGTCAGTCCGGCTGCGCCGAGTGCGGGAGCTGATGGGCACGACCCCGCATGCGTTCTGGCCGAATCAATATGAAAACCCCCTGAACCCCCGCGCGCATGAGCAGACAATGAGGGAGATCACGGACGCGTGCGACGGGAGAGTCGACTATCTGTTCTGCGCGACGAGTACTACGGGAACGCTGGTGGGCTGCGCGGAATACGTGCGGCAGCATCGGCTGCCGACCACGATCGTGGCGGTGGATGCCGTGGGCAGCGTCCTGTTCGGGCCTCAGCCGGCCGTCACCCGCCTGCTCCCCGGCCACGGAGCGTCCGTGCGGCCGAAGCTGTTCGATCCATCGGCGGCGCACAGGGTCGTTCATGTCACTGACCTTGAGTGCGTCGTCGGGTGCCGGCGGCTGATCCTCCGGGAGGCGATCTTGGCGGGCGGGTCGTCAGGAGCGGTGATCGCCGCCTTCGAGAAGCTGAGCGGGGTGATTCCGCGCGGCGCGACGTGCGTGCTGATTCTTGCTGACAGCGGTGAGCGTTATCTAGACACCATCTACTCAGACGACTGGGTGACCGCGCATTTTGGCGAGGTCTCTCAACTCTGGAAGGATTCCGAGGTCACGGTCGTGAACGAATGCTAATCCTGCGCCACGCGGAAGTACGAGACATCATGCGCGACCGCGAACACGAGATTGCCGACCTCGTCAGGTCGGCTTACCGGCTGCACGATGAGGCCAAGTCGGAGGTGCCGCACTCGTGCTTCCTGCGGCTGCACGACCAGCCCCAGGATCGGATCGTCGCGCTTCCGGCATATCTGGGCGGCGAACCGGGCGTCGCCGGAGTGAAGTGGGTTGCTTCCTTTCCTGGCAACATCCACGCGGGCGTGGACCGTGCCAGCGCCGTTATCGTGCTTAACTCGCTGCGAACGGGTCGTCCGGATGCGTTCATAGAGGCTTCGCTGATCTCGGCTAAGCGCACCGCGGCGAGCGCTGCCGTTGCCGCCGCCGCGCTCGCAAGCGAGCCGGGCGCTGGTCTCGATCCGGCCGGAGTGGGCATCGTCGGCTGCGGAGTCATCAATATGGAGGTCCTGCGGTTCCTCAAAGCGGCGCTGCCCACGCTGGAGGAGGCGACAATCTTCGATCTCAGCCCCGAGCGCGCGACCGGGTTCGCGCGAAGCTGCACCGTGCCAGGGGTCACTCTTACGGTTGCGCGCGACCTGGATCAGGTGCTAGCCGCGCACCGCCTGATCGCTATGGCGACGACTGCGAGCGAGCCGCACATGAACCTGGACGCCTGCCGTTCGGGGGCCACCGTGCTGCACCTTTCGCTGCGTGATCTCACTGTCGAGACGATCCTGGCCGCCCAGAATGTGGTCGATGACGCTAGCCACGTCTGCCGGGAGCGCACCTCTTTGCATCTTGCCGAGCAGGCCACCGGAGGACGTGAGTTCATTGCCGCCTCGATAGGCGAGATCCTCAGCAGGCCGGCGGAGTTTCACCGCGATCACGACAAGATCGCGATCTTCTCACCGTTCGGGTTGGGCATCCTGGACCTTGCGCTGGCGCAGTTCGTACTGGCTGAGGCAGTACGGCGGGATATGGGCGAAAGCATCGAGGACTTCCTGCCGCCTTCGCACCCGATGATTACAGATGATCAACGAACGCCCCATTAAAGTGATATGGGGACTCGGCACTTGGGCCCAGAAATCCCCTCGCCGCACTAAGGATTGACTTCTGAGCCTTTGATGGCGGTAACGTAACAAGCAGAGCATTGATGCTTAAATAGGTCGCTCGCCGGGTGAAATTCGCGCGCGGTTTGACATGCCAATAAGTCTAACTTATAATCGCAACCGAGGCAGGATGTGACTTTTCGTTGAGAACTCTTGCGCCGAATGACCCTTTTAGGGCCTACTAGGTGGGAAATCTATCCGTGCCGGACACGTGCGATGGGCATTACGAATGCGGAGAGCTTGCCCAGGCCCACGGAAGCGCGGCTTTCCTTGATGCTGGGACAGACGCGGGATTCATCTATCAGAAATTGATCGCAGACGCGGAAACGACGGTCACAGATCTCGGCTTGCGTCTTGGCTGGCCCAAGGATCGCCTGGATCATGCACTTGACCACCTCAAGCATTTAGCGCTGATTCGGCGATCATGGGAGAAGCCCAGCGAGTTTCGCCTGGTCAGCCCGGATGTCGCCCTAGCGCCGCTGCTGGCAGAGTGGGAAGCAGCGCTGTCCAAGCACGAGCAGGCTGTAGTAGACGGCAGGATGGCTGCGGCGAGCCTGATCGCCGAGTACGCGAGAGTACACCAGACGCGACGTGTCGAGTCAGCCGAGGAGGTAATCGGTCTCGATATGATTCGGCTATCCAGTGAAGAGCTGGCCTCAAATTGCTCCTCCGAGGTAATGACCTTCGCCACTGGCGGCTCGGAGACACAAGAGAATATGAACGCCAGCAGGCCGCTGGATACGGCGCTGCTTGAACGTGGCATCCGGATTCGGAGCCTCTATCTGGACAGCATCATCAACGACCCGCCTACAATCGCGTACGCCCTGTGGCTGAGAGAGATGGGAGGCATGGTGCGGACCATTCCGTACCTGCCCGCCCGCATGGCGATCTATGACCGCAGAACGGCGCTCGTGGCGACCGAACCCGAGTACAGCGGTAACGGAGCCGTTCTAGTTCAGGGAACGGAGCTATTGCGCTCGCTCTGCACGCTTTTCGAGCAGTCCTGGTCGTTCGCGCTGGACCTGGGCGCTCCGCGTCGGCGCGACCAGGAAGGGCTCACGGCTCAGGAGCGCGAGATTTTGCGTCTTCTGGCCGAAGGGAACACTGATGCTATGGTGGCGCGCAATCTGGGCATCTCCATTCGGACCGCGCAGCGGCTGGTCGCGGAACTGGCGAGTCGGCTCGGCGCCCGTAGCCGCTTCCAGATCGGAATGCGCGCGGCGGAGGCCGGCTGGCTGACCTCCGACAATTCCCAGAACTGACAGGCGCAGCGCCGTTGATCTTTAGCTCTGCCCATTGCTGAAGCACCCGAGGCGAGTCGGCCTACGGGCTGACCGGCGTGAGCAGCTTCCAGGTGGAGCCGTTCCAGTGCTGGGCCATGGCCAGGTTCTGGCTTCTGCCGACGGCCACGCAGTTGGTGGCGGTGGCGCACGACACGCCTGCCAGCCGGCTGACGGGGTGGGCCAGGTCGGAGGCTTGCCAGGAGAGGCCGTTCCAGGTTCGGGCGGCGAAGCTGACGGCACCTGACTGGGAGTTCTCGATGTCCTCGGTGAGGACGCAACTGCTGGAGCTGCCGCAGGACAGGCCGGTCAGGGAGAACTCGGGCACGTCGGCGTTTTGCTGGTGCCAGTTGCTGCCGTCCCAGGACATCGTGGTGGTGCCCGTGTTTTCCATGCAGAACGTCGTGGTCGGGCAGGAGACCTCGTCGCCCTGCTGGCCGGCGTTGTCGTTGGCGGTGTCGAAGCTGACCGACCACGACGATCCGTCCCACTTCTCGGCGAGCAGGCCGTGGGTGGACAAGTCGACGCCGATCGCCATGCACATGGTGGCCGATGCGCACGAGACGGCGTCCATGAAGACGTTCTTGCCTTTGAAGGCGCTCGTGGGCTGCCAGGAAGTGCCGTTCCAGATCGAGGCTGTCTTGCTGCCCACGACGACGCAGTTACTGGGACTGCTGCACGACAGGGCCTGGACATCGGACAGGTCGCTCGGCGATGGCAGCGCGCTCCACTTGGTGCCATCCCAGGACTGGGCCTTCTGCGGTCCTGGGATGGTGTCCATCATCGCGAGGCAGAACGTCGCGGTGGGGCACGATATCGCCTGGATCGACTCCAGCGGTACCGGCAGGACTCGCCAGGCGGTGCCGTTCCAGCTCTCGGCTAGCGTGGTGCCCGCGAACCGGGCGGCGTCGGAGAGGCCGGTCGCGACGCAGTCTCCTGAGCTGGCGCACGAGATGGCCCGTAGCTGGTCGAACTTCGAAAGTCGCACTGGCGTCCAGGTGCGCCCGTTCCACCGGCTGGCCTGCTGCCCCACGTCCATGCAGAATCTCGGGCTGGTGCACCAGAGCCCCGCGTTGCCGTCGATCTTGGTGCCCGGCAGCGTCTTCCAGGTCGTGCCGTTCCACGCCACGACCGCATCCGGGGCCTCGGCCATGCAGAATTGCAGGCTCGGGCAGGAGATGTGATCGAGAACCTCGACCACGCTGATCCCGCCGACGGGGACCTTGCGCCAGGTCCGGCCGTTCCAGATCATCGACGCCTGGTCGCCGACGGCGACGCAGTGGCCGGGCTTGGCGCAGGAGATGGCGTTGGTGGTCGCTGGCGGGGCCTGCAGGCGCCGCCACCGGGAGCCGTGCCAGACGAAGGCTATGCCGTGCTGGGCAAAGTTCTTCCTGTAGCTGCCGACGGCTACGCAGCTGGTGATACTGGCGCAGCTCACGCTGGTCACCTCGAAGTTGATCACGCCGGCCGGCTGGGCCATCGTGACCTTGCGCCAGGATTTGCCGTTCCAGGCCAGCGCGTCATTGCGGCCGCCAGCGGTGACGCACCGGGGGCCGGCCTTACCGGTCGCGCAGGAGATAGCGGCCGGGGTGGCCGTCTTGATGATCGCTGATCCCTGCGACTGCCAGGACTTGCCGTTCCAGCGGTCGATCACGCCCGTTGACTTGCGGCCCGTGCCGGCCGCCATGCATCCGGTCCTGGACCAGCAGCTGATCTGGGTCAGGTCAAGCGTGGACGCCGGGGCCGGGACCGAACGCCACGAGGTGCCGTTCCAGGCCACCGAAACCGGGGTGTCCGGTCCGACCGCCAGGCAGTATCCGGGGCCTGAGCACCAGACCGAGTTCAGCTCGCTGACGCTCGCAACACCAGGCTGGCGGGCTGGCATCGCGGTGGCGGGAGCGCTCATTGTCAGTGGCGCCAGTGTTGCCGTGGTTGCCGCTAGTACTGCCGCGACCGTGATAGATCTCCAGCTCCGCACGCCAGATCACCACCTATCGATAGTGCGCCAACGAATGCGCGCTTTGACTCAGCTTGTCAATTGGACGCGCGAGCGGGGCAGTAAGTTGACGCCGGTCCGCGCAGACGGCGGTTCAGCTGGCGTCCTGGCTTTCCGTGATCTGAGCGACAAAGGTCCTGACGGCGGGGAAGGCGAGGTCTGGGCGGTCGCGGAAGATGGTGTGACGCGCTCCGGGAAGGCGCACGAGGAGGGTGGTGTCGGCCGGCAGTTGGCTGGCTAGTTCCTCGACCACGGGCAGCGGGCAGATGGGGTCGTCCTCGCCGGCGAGGACCAGGATCGGGCACCGGACCGTGCCGAGCAGGCTCCACGGATCGAAGCTCGGGGCCTCGTTACTGCGGTAGTGCGAGGCGACTTCAGGGTTCCTGATCATCCGGGCGAGGAAGCGGCGGGATTCGTCGGCCCAGTCCGGCGTGGCGCTGTAGAGCGGGTAGCAGACGCGGTTGAACTCGGCCTGGAGGTCTCCGCCCTGATCGGCGTAGATGCGCTGGATCAGGGTGGCCGCCTCCGGGCCGCCGAGGCGGCCGAATGCCTCGATGACGCGCTGATGATCCTGGTGGCCGCCGGTCGTGTTGGCCAGGATGACGCCGCCAGGGTGATCGGGGAACAGGGCCGCGTAAGTGAGCGCGACGTCCCCGCCGAAGCTGCTGCCGAGGATGACCGGCTTGCGCAGTCCGAGCGCGTCGCACAGCCGCCTCAGGTCATCGGCCCAGGTTCGCATGTTCCAGGACTCGGCGCTGCTGCGGTCGCTGCGGCCGTGGCCGCGCAGGTCGAAGTACAGGACCTGGAAGTCGCTAGCCAGCGGCTCTAGCGCGGACTTCACCGTCATGTGGTCCAGGCCGGGGCCGCCGTGGACGGCCACCAGGACCGGGCGCTCCGCCGTCGTGTCTCCCTGCGGGACGACCGACGGGCCGGATACGTCGAACCAGAGGGACACATCACCGAGGCTGACGCGCATACGCCCCTCCGGACGACTGCGAGCGGTCCGGGCCAGTTTCTGGCCCGGACCGCCGCTGGGCTTGGTCAGGGCCAACAGTAGCCTCCAGGACGCTCGCCGATGCACTGGAAGCGGCAGCGTTGTTTTCGAGCCGGCCGAAGGCGGGGGCAAAGCTTTCTGCTAAATAAAGGTCTTACCGGCGCGAGTTTCGCCCTGACTCGTTCTGTCCGCGAGGCTGGCCGATAGCGAGCAGCGGTTCACCGATACCCGGCAGTCCGGTCGGGGTTCTTTGGGCTCGGCGCTTCCGAGCCCCTCGTTCGGGACAGCAGGATGCGTGCCGCCGGTATCAGGAACTGGATCAGTGCGGCGAGCACCAGCAGGGCGGTGGTGATCCGCACGTAGGGCGGGACGGGCAGTAGGTAAACGGCCAGGGCGAGGTTGGCCATGATGACCCGCTGCGGCCAGTGCGCGTCGAGCAGGGCGGTGCGTTCGCGGACCGGGGCGGGGCCGCCGCCCAGGGCCATGGGCAGCAGGTAGGACAGGGCGCCGAGCAGGACCTGGGCGACGAAGCCACCACCGAGCGGGACCACAATGGTGTCGAACCGGTCCGCGGCGACCGCGGCACTGGGCGCGGTCAGCAGTGCGACCGCGTCCCAGGCCAGGGCGACCAGCAGCCAGCACAGGCCGGCGGCGATGGACCAGGCGGCGAACGACGCCGGTGGGCGTTGCCGGGCGGTAGCGACGGCGGGTACCGCCATCTCGATGACGGCGCCGGCCAGGCAGGCCAGCCCGGCCACGGCGGGCACCGGCCACCAGGCCAGGGTGCCCACCCCGAGGCAGGCCAGGCCGGCCAGGCTCAGCGGCAGCGCCCGGGTGGCGGCGCGGGCGGCGCCGTCGACCATGCGGGTGCGCAGCACGGTCGGCCACAGGGTGAGCAGGGTGCCCAGCACGGTGAGGGTGACGAAGCCGAGCAGGTTGACGTGCGCATGGAACAGCAGCAGCCTGGGCCGCTTCGCGTCGTCGAGCAGCAGCATCCACGCCCCGGCCGGGATACCGGCCAGCAGGGTCACGCCGGCGGCGAGATAGTAGTGCACGGTGACCGCGAACCGGGCCGGAAGCGCGTGGCGCAGCCGGACGGCGAGGACCCACAGGTGGGCGGTGACCGCGGCGAACACGGCGGCGGCGCCGGCCACGCCAAGCCAGGCCGGGCCGAGGCTGCCGCCGGCCAACACCGTGAGCACCCCGGCGTTGAGGACCATCAGCCGGACCGCCTCGCCTCGCCGGCTCGCCGGCCCGGGGGTGCGCAGGATCGCGGCGGTGAAATGGCTGCCCCAGATGAGGATGGCGTTGGTGACCGCGCCGAGCAGCAGCAGGTGGATCAGCAGCCACCGGCTCTGCGGCACGACCGGGTGTGCGAGGCTGACCGCCACCATCGCGACGAGGTACCCGAGAGAGACGAGGGCGGTGCGGCGGTGCCAGCGGGCCCGGCCCGCCAGCCTACGTCCAACCTCGATTGTCACCGGCCCACCGCGGCCGCCCGGGCGGCGGGCGGGGTGTGGATCCGGACCACGCAGGCGCCCGGGACCGCCGCCAGCGCCCGGTGACGGGAGGGGTCGGTTACCTCACTGGTGAGGCCGAACTCTTCCTTCTCCACGGGAACTAACGTTATAACGGTAAACGC
>Ga0134128_10001735_pt1 | contig 27607 bp, 30 predicted proteins | sample KB31754_FD_96462 | JGI IMG/M metagenome (GOLD analysis project Ga0134128, IMG submission 96462) | Terrestrial soil microbial communities with excess Nitrogen fertilizer from Kellogg Biological Station, Michigan, USA - KB3-175-4 | ecosystem: Environmental > Terrestrial > Soil > Unclassified ...
GGAAAGACCGCCACTTCGCGCTCGAACAATTCCGAGAATCGCGATTTCAACGCTTTGGTGAGCGCGTCATTGCCATAGCCCAGCGCCGTGCCCTCATCCGCGGCTTTAACCGCCGCCCATACTTCCGGCAGCGCGCCATAGGCATTGTCCGAAGCGAAATTCATGGCTTCACCAGCTTCCCGTGTTGGACATGGAGACCCAGGGTTCCTTGGGCGGTAGGCGTTCGCCTTCCTGCAGCAATTCGATGGAGATGCCATCGGGAGAGCGGATGAAGGCCATGTGTCCGTCCCGGGGCGGTCGGTTGATCACGATTCCGGCCGCCATAAGCCGCTCGCACAGGGCGTAGATATCCTTCACTTCATAGGCCAGATGGCCGAAATTGCGTCCGCCGCCATAAGCCTCGGGATCCCAGTTCCAGGTCAGTTCGACCATCGGGCTTTCCGGGCCCGACCGCGCCGCGTCGTCGGGAGCCGCCAGAAAAACCAGGGTAAAGCGGCCCTTCTCATTCGCCACCCGGCGAGCTTCTTTCAGGCCCAGCTTTGCGCAATAAAAATCCAACGCGGCGTCCAGGTCGGAGACGCGCACCATCGTATGCAAGTACCGCATGCTGACCCCTTGAGAATAAGGCGCTACTTTCCGCGAAAGGCGGGAAAGGCGCAAATTTGGCGGGCCGCTTTTGTGACACGAAAATTCGCTTCCGCGTGCATAGGATTTTTCGCCGCATGCTGTGACACAAAAGCAGGCAGGGAACTGCGGCAGAGCGCCGATTCGCGCGCCAAAGGTCTTTGCTGCCTTGCAAATTGCTCTATTGTTAAAACGGTTCGCTCGCGCGATTCACATCGGAATCTTGGGTAGTTATGAAGTTGGGGCGCACCGACGAGCAATGCTGCAAGTGCGAAATGACGGCTGCCGCCTGATTTTACAAAGGCTCGCCTAGGCGTGGCGGGGCGCATGTGAAGAGGCCGGCCGGCATAGCAGGCTTGCCTTTCCTCTTGCCAAGCGCGATTACGATTGCTTTAACAAAGACCAATGAGCGCCAACCAATGGTGCCAGGTTGGGAAGAATTTTGTCTCGATCCGAAATTTGTTAGCCCGGCGCGGAGCGCGCCGGGTTTGTCTTGTCTAGTGAGCGAGAGCACGCATGGAACGTCCACACCATCTTCAGACCGCCCAAACGTCCAACAGCAGCAAAGTCATGGGCATCGTCATCGTGGTCGCGATTCACATCGCCGCGATCGCTGCCCTCGTCGCCACGCTGGCTTCGGGCCAGATCCTGAAACAGCTGAAAGAAATTCAGGCCTCGGTCGAAGCGCAGAAGGAGCCGCCCAAGGCGCCGCCGCCGCCGCCGCCGGATCTGGCCAAGCCGCCGCCGCCATCTGTCATCGTGCCCGAGATCAGCATTCAGCAGGAAGCGCCGCCGCCGATTACTACGGTCAAGGCGCCGCCGCCGCCTCCGCCGGCCAAGACCACCGCGATCGCGCCGACCGCGCTTGAGCCGATTGCGCGTACTCACACCAAGCCGCCCTATCCCACGATCTCTCAGCGTCTCGGCGAACAAGGCACGTCCGAAATGGTGGTTGGGATCAACACCGAAGGTTCGGTCAGCGATTGCAAGATCACGAAATCTTCGGGTTCGGAACGCCTCGACAATGCCGCCTGCGAATATGTGAAGGGACATTGGCGTTGGAAGCCGCCATCGAAAGACGGCCAGGCGACCACGGCCCAGACGGCCGTGTCGATGGTCTGGAATCTCAAAGACGCCCAGTAACAACCAATTTTCTGTTTATTCACGGAGTGAGAAAATGAACTTCAAGACCCTGACGATTGCAGCCGCCATCGTCTTCATGACCGGCCTGGGCGCTGTTGCTCCGGCTTCTGCTCAGAATGCGCCTGCTGCTGCTCCCGCCGCCCCCGCGGCGGACGCTGCCGCCCCGGCAGCGCCCGCGCCCGATGCCAACGCCGCTCCTGCAGCGCCGGCTCCCGACGCCAACGCCAACCAGGCCGCGCCGGCGAATGATGCCGCCAAGGCCGTCGCTGACGCCAATGCCTCCACGCCTTATGGTCTGGGCCACATCTGGGAAACCGGCTCGATCGTTTCGCGCGGTATCCTGATCATCCTGGCCGTCATGTCGCTGGGCACCTGGTACATCTTCTTCACCAAGTGGATCGACCAGCAGCGCATCCTGGGTCAGGTCAAGACCGTCGAGAAGAAATTTTGGACCTCGGCCACCCTCAATGAAGGCATCGACAAGCTGCCCAAGGCCTCCATGTTCCGCGGTATTGCCGAAGCGGGCGTCAACGCCTCTACCGGCGGCACTAGCCTGGTGGGCATGAATGACTGGATCGGCATGTCGCTGACCCGCCAGCTGGAAGACGCCAATGGCAAGCTGCAGGGCGGCGTCACCTTCCTGGCTTCGGTCGGTTCGGTTTCGCCCTTCGTCGGTCTGTTCGGCACCGTCATGGGTATCTTGAACGCCCTTATCGGCATCGGCGTCGCCGGTCAGGCTTCGATCGACAAGGTCGCCGGCCCGGTCGGTGAAGCGTTGATCATGACCGCGCTCGGTCTCGCCGTCGCGGTGCCCGCGGTGCTGCTGTACAACTACCTCGTTCGCCGCAACAAGGTCATCACGGAAAAACTGCGCGCCTTCGCGGGCGACCTGCAGGCTTATCTCGTCACCAAGAGCAAATAAGCTCGAGAGCCGAGAAAAGCGCTTTTACACGCGGAGAGTTAAGTTATGGCCATTGACGTTCAACACGCTGTTCCGGACGATGATGCGGCACTGAACACCGACATCAACACCACCCCTCTGGTGGACGTGATGCTGGTAATGCTGATCATCTTCCTGGTCACCATTCCGGTGATCGTGAAGACCATCCCGGTGCAGCTGCCGACCTACCGCAATATCGTCACCCAGACGAAGCCTGAGAATATTGTGGTGGCGGTGGACTCGAACGAAAGCGTCTATCTCAATAATCAGCCGACACCTGTGTCGCAGGCACAGTTGCAGCAGACCTTTGTGGACGCGCTGAAAAGGGCCATTGCCGCGCATAAGAGCTTGCCGGAAGTCCATATCCGGGGCGATAAGAATGTGCGGTTCGAGGCGGTGGGCCGCGTCATTCTGGCGTGCCAGAAAGCTGGCATCCAGAAGGTCGGGTTCATCACCGAGCCGCATATGCTCGACGCCAGCACCTATTGATCTCGCTGATCTCGTTTAGAAGGTAACGCACCATGTCAATGAATGTCGGTAATGCGAGCGGCGAAGGCGAGGTGATGGTGGAAATGAACACCACGCCGTTGATCGACGTGATGCTCGTTCTCCTGACGCTCCTGATCATTACCCTGCCGATCCAGACCCACGCCGTGAAGCTCGACATGCCGTCTGGCGCCACGACGCCTCCGACCATCACGCCGGAGACTGTGGAATTGGGCGTCGATTTTGACGGCTCGATCACCTGGAATGGGCAGACCATCGACCGCGGAACGATGGATGCTTATTTCGAGGACGCGGCCAAGAAGACGCCGCAACCTGAAATCCATGTGAATCCCAACCGTCTCGCCAAATACGACGCGGTAGCCAAGGTTCTTGCCGACGCGCAGCGTCTGGGCGTGATCCATATTGGTTTTACTGGGATTGACCAGTATAATAGCTAGGCTGTGAGGGACATGGCCGCGAATGAAAAGCGTGCGGCACCCCCGCACGCTTTCCTTTTTTTGACGATCGAAGAGAGGTCTTCTTATGACTGCGAGTAAACTGCGTGCCGCTGCCACGGCGTTCCTTCTCGGCGCCGCCACGATTTCCGGCGCCACCCTGATCCTCTCTTCGCCTGCGGCCGCCGCGGTGAGCGCGAAGGTGGGCAAGCCCCTCCTGGAGGCTCAGTCGCTGTTCCAGAAAGGCGATTACAAGGCCGCCATGGCCAAAGTGAACGAAGCCGAAGCGATCTCCGGCAAGACCGCCGAGGAGACCAAGATTGTCAATCAGATGAGGGATGCCATCGCCGCCAAGTCTGGCGACGCCTCCACCGCTATTGGCGCCAAGGCCAAGTTCGCAAACGACTACAATGCCCGTAAGTACAAGGACGTCATCGAAGACGCCGATGCGCTGAAGAAATTCAACGCCTTTGACGCCAATTCGCAGCAGGTCGTGGCGCAGGCTTACCTTCTGGCGGGCGACAAGCAGGGTTGCCTCAAATACATCAAGGGCAATTACGGCGCCAATCCGCCGGCCGACGCCCTCAAGATCCAGATGACCTGCGCCCATGACGCCGGCGATGCCGAGACGGAACGGTCGGCGCTGGAATCGCTGGTGGCCAGCACCGGCAAGCCGGAATATTGGAAAAACCTACTCAAGATGAGCGAGCGCGGCCAAGGCATGCGTGACCATGACACGCTGGATGTCTATCGCCTCAAGCTGCTCACCGGCACGATCAGCGACAAGGACGAATACACAACCCTGGCGCAGCTTGCCCTGCAGTTGCAATTCCCCGCCGAAGCCCAGGCCGTGATCGAAAAGGCCCAGGCTGCCAACCTCTTGAAGGACGATCGTTCCAACAAGCTGCTGGCGCTTGCCAAGACGCAAGCCGCGGCGGACACAGCCAATATGGCGAAGAGCCAGGCCGCGGCCCAAGCCGCGCCCAAGGGCGACGCGTTGGTCAAGCTTGGCGAAGACCAGTGGGGCCAAGGCAAGGGCAAGGACGCCGTCGCCAGCATCAAGGCGGGCATCGCCAAGGGTGTGGACGACAAGAACAACGCCCAGATCCGGCTTGGCATGGCGCTGATCAGCGCCGGCCAGAAGGCCGACGCGCAGAAGGCGCTGGATCAAGTGAAGCCTGCCAATCCCAACGACAAGTCGGCGATGGTGGCCCATCTCTGGTCGCTTTACGCGCGCCACTGACGCCAGGCTTTAGCAAGGCAAACGCAATGGCCGTCCTGTCCGGGGCGGCCATTTTGTTTTGCGGCCGCCCGCCACGCTATAACCGGGTGCCGGAGGCCCCATGTCGAATCTGACGCCCGACGAGATCGAGGCGCTGCTGCTCAGCCTGAAGATCTCCTCGGTCGCCGTGGCGGTGGCGCTGCCTTTCGCGACACTGGCCGCCCTGATCCTGTCGCGTGGTTTCCGGGGTAAGACGGTGCTGGACGGCATCGTGCAATTGCCGCTGGTGCTGCCGCCGGTGGCGATGGGCTTCATCCTGCTCACGATCTTCGGCACCCGCAGCGGCTTTGGTGCCCTTCTCAAGGATCAGTTCGGCATTGTGCTGGTGTTTCGCTGGACCGGAGCGGTGCTCGCCAGCGCCATCTTCACTTTTCCCTTTCAGGTCCGCGCCATCCGCCTCGCCTTGGAGGCGCGCGACAAAGGCCTGGATGAAGCGGCGCGCACTTTGGGCGCAGGCTGGTTTGACCGGCTGATCAACATCACCCTGCCGCTGGCCTTGCCGGGTCTTGTGGCGGGCGCCATCACCGCTTTCGCCGCCTCGCTGGGCGAATTCGGCGCCATCATCACCTTTGTTTCGAATATTCCAGGCGAGACCCGTACCTTGCCGCTGGCGATTTATACCGCGCTGCAGACGCCGGGCGGCGAAGCCGAGGCGGCGCGGCTTTCGGCCTTGTCCATTGTGCTGGCTTTCCTGTTCCTGCTGCTTGCCCAGGCCATCATGCGGCGCGCCACCGTGGGATTGGAGCGATGAGCGCGGACGTTCGCATCCACCATGTTCAAGGTGGCTTTACCCTGGATGTGGCCTTCACAGCGGCATCTGGCGGCGTCACCGCTTTGTTCGGCCCGTCCGGCGCGGGCAAGACCAGCATCGTATACGCCCTGGCCGGGCTGACGCGGCCGAAAGAGGGCCATATCCGGTTGGAGGGCCGCACCGTGTTGGATACGGCGCAAGGAATCTTTGTGCCACCGGAACGCCGCCGCGCCGGACTTGTCTTTCAGGATGGCCGCCTCTTTCCCCATATGAACGTCGAGAGAAATCTCCTGTTCGGCTGGCGCCGAAGCGTGCCGCGCGCCACGCCGGGAGAAATCGACCGTGTGATTAATCTTCTAGGGCTCAAACATCTTCTTCCACGCGCGCCCAAGCACTTGTCGGGTGGCGAGAAGAGCCGTGTGGCGCTGGGCCGCGCGCTTTTGTCGTCGCCCGATATTCTGCTGTTGGACGAACCCCTGGCGAGCCTGGATGCGCCCCGCCGGGGGGAGATCCTGCCTTGGCTGGAGCGGCTGCGCGATATCGCGCGGGTTCCCATCTTCTATGTCAGCCACTCTCTGGACGAGGTAGCGCGGCTCGCGGATCGGGTGGTGCTGCTGGAAAATGGCAGGGTCACCGCGGAAGGCAGCGTGTTCGAATTGCTGGCCGGGCTGGGTATCGACCGGCCCATCGGCGCGGTGCTGGAAGCGGCTGTGGAAGGGGTGGAAGACGGTCTTACGGCACTGGTTTTCGACGGCGGCAAATTGCTGGTGGCGGAAAAGCGCGAGATGGGGGACAGGGTGCGCGTGCGTATTGGCGCCGACGAGATCCTGATCGCGCGCGAGCGGCCCCGATCGATCAGCGCCAACAATATTCTTCCCGTCACGATTGCTGGAATTCGCCGGCAAGGTGCATTGGCCGAAGTGGATATGCGTTGCGGGGCCGTGCGTCTGGTCGCTCGTGTCACGGCGGCCTCCGTCCAGCGCCTGGAGCTTGCGGCCGATATTTCCGCTTTTGCGGTCATAAAGTCGGTGGTGGTCGAAGGCGGCTCCGCTAGAGCGGACCTTTGAACACCAGTTTCTTCGACAACGTGAAGTTGAAAACCAAGCCTGCCAGAACGCCCACCACCAAGGCGACATAAAGATTGTTCAGGGGCGGCGGCGCGAACCGCACCAGGGTGGAATAGAGTCCCACATTCACCAACCCTCCCACGGCGTTGGCGGCCAGAAAGCGCAGCCATTCACGGGCCGTGCCCACAATTCCTCGGGCGCGCGTCTTGCCGAAAGTGAAGTAGCGGTTGCCTGTCCAGGTGAAGGTCGCGGCGCAAAGCCAGGAAACGATACGGCCTGAATAGGGATCAAGCCCTAAACGGTGTGTCATCAGCCACAGCACGCCGGCATCCACCGGCATGCCCAAAGCGCCGATGATGGCGAAGCGCAAAATGGAAAGCCGCGCTAGCGAGCGTGCCCAGCTCACGGCTGGCCGGAACCTGTCTGAGACGGTTGGACGTCAAACTCCTGCGGCCCCGGAAACGCCAGATAGAACATCCGTTTCAGTTCCCAGCGGCCGCGCGTCACCGTATCCAGAATGAGACCGCAGGTGAGCGACAGAAAGGCCAGAAGCATCAGGCCCATGGCCAGAACCGCGGTCGGCAGGCGCGGCACCTGGCCGGTCTTCAAGAAGTCCGTCACCACTGGCGCGCCGATCAGCAGCGAGATCGTGGCCAACAGGAAAAAGAAGAAGGAGAAGAAGATCAGCGGCCGCTCTTCGCGCACCAGATAACCGATGGTGGAAAGAATGCGAAACCCGTCGCGCCAGGTGTTGAGCTTGGACACCGAGCCGACCGGCCGCTCCTTGTAGCGCGTATCCATCTCGACCATGGGCATCATCAGGCGCACCGCGTGGATGGTGAGTTCGGTTTCGATGCCGAAGCCCTGGGCCGCAAGCGGGAAAGATTTGACGAAACGGCGCGAGAAGACGCGGTAGCCGGACAGCATGTCGCCCAACCGGACATTGAACAAAGTCGCAGCCAATCCGGTCAGCAGCCGGTTGCCGAACACATGGCCGGGGCGATAGGCGGCGGCATCGGTATGAACCCGGCGCGCGGTCAGGATATCGGCACCCGCCGCAATCAAGCCCGCCACCATGCGGGGCGCCGCATCCGCGTCATAGGTGTCGTCGCCGTCCACCAGCACATAGAGGTCTGCTTCGATGTCAGCGAACATGCGGCGCACGACATTGCCCTTGCCCTGGCGAAGTTCGCTACGCACCACGGCGCCCGCCTCGAGCGCCCGCGCCATGGTCTGGTCGCGGGAATTGTTGTCATAGACATAGACCGTTGCGCCCGGCAGCGCGTCGTGAAAATCGCGCACGACCTTTCCGATCGCGGCTTCTTCATTGTAGCAAGGCACCAGGACGGCGACGCGCGGGGTCATGTCTTTCTCGAAACCGGGCACCATTGGTAAGTACCCGCGATATTGGTGTCGAATTGCTGGCATTCCGTCCAGCGTATGGCAAGGCCATAGTCGGCGAGCGCATCGCGCGCTCGGCCCATATCGGTGGCGTCCGACATGAGGTAAACATCGCCGCCGTCCCGTAATTGCGCCGCCACGCGCGCGCGCATCTCCCGGGTCAGGCGCGTTCCATCCTTGGGCTGCACCATCCAGCCATCGATCCTGAGGATGGGAATCTGGTGCGGCATGGACGGCGCGATGAAGCCCATGGGCGCGTCTCCCGTCATCACCACCATCGTTCTGTCCGGCCTGGGAATGGGCGGCAGCGCCACCTGGATGTAGGGATCTTCCAGCGGCGCCCGCTCCAGGAAATCGCTGCGGGCAGTGACCAGGATGGCGAAGCAAAGCGCTGCCAAGGTGAGATAGCGTGTCCGCCGCGTCCAGGGGAACAGCCCGATGGCGGCCACGATCAAAGTCGGCGCCAGCATTTCCAGCAGGATGATGTAGCGGTAGATGGCGAAGAAGCGCAGCCAGGCGAAATAGGATACCGCGGCAAAAGCGAAGAGGATCAGCGTGACGCGCTTGTCGATCAGGCTGTCGTCGCTTTCGCGCCTGAGAAGCCAGATGAAGATGGCGGGAATGACGGCCAGATAGGCGATGAGCACGCGGATGTCCTGGAAGCCCAGATCGTCGGCCACATGCCAGTCGATCGAGAACAGGAACGGAAACAGGACCTGCCGCCAGAAATGGAACGGAACGAAACGCAGATCGCGATAGGGCGAATTCAGCGCCAGCGGCGAATGCCAGTAATCGTTGAAATAGGGAAAGAGCGGATTGCCGGTCATCGCCTTCATGTGCAGCATCCACCAGGCACTGAAGAGAGCCACGCCGACGACGCCCGCAATCCCGCCCGCCAGAAGCCGCACGGCTTGTTGCTTAAGGCTGCCGCCCAGCGCGACCAGCGCGGCGGCAAAGCCGACACAGAACGGCATTTCCGGCAGTTTGAGACCCATTGCCATGCCGGTGATCAATCCCGCCGCGCCTGCGATGGCCGCGGCCTTTGCAGGCGGGCCCACGCGCAGCCGCTCACGATTTAGAATCAGAATCGCGACGCTCGTGAGCACGAATAAGCTCATCACATTGTCGTAATAGGTGGTGCCGAACATAGAGAGGGTGAGCGCGCTGGTCTGGCCCAGCAGCGCCAGCGCACCCGCTCCGATCTCGCGATCGGCAATGCGCAAGCCTTCGCGCGCGATCAGGTAAAGCGGCACCACATTGGCACCCTGGACCGCGCCCAGGACACCAAGCGCAATCCAGGCATGGGTGTGCGTTGCCAGCAGATAAAAAGGAATGTCGAGGAAGGGATTGTAGTAGCTCGCCTGGTGGGCCACGACCACGTCCAGCGCTTCGCGATGATTGAGAAAGGCGTAGGGCGCGTACCAGTGGTAGTTGCGGAAATCCCAGCTCGTGTCCTTGCCCAGCACGATCACGAAGGCGGCCCAGAACAGCACTGTGACGATCAAGAAGGCGAGCTCCGGGGCGCAAAGCAGGCGCGCATGGGCACAGGCGGGGCGGTCGAAAACCGGGGCGCTGGATGGCGTCATGGGGCGGAATTTCGAGCCTGACCTTGATCTTAAGGGGTTCTAGCGCGGGCCTTGCGCGCGCGAAAGGCCCGCCCGGTTGCGCGGGCGGAGCCCCGGGGTGGCCGCCCCGTCTGGTGCGGCGATCAGCTCTCGTCCGGCTCGACGATGATATTGCGCAGGAACTGCAGGGTGCAGGCCCGCCAAGAATGGGCCTCGGCAAAGCTCCTGGGGGTTACTGGGCCTGGATGGCGGGCGATCTCAAGAGCCGCCAGGCAGGCCTTGTGCAGGTCTTCGTCCAGGGTCGCCACGGGCGAGCCGCCAACCACGTCTAAAGGCCCCTGGACGGGGTAGGCCGCCACGGGCAGACCGCAGGCCAGGGCTTCTAGCAGCACCAAACCGAAGGTGTCGGTTCGACTGGGAAAGACAAAGACCGTACTGCCGGCATAGGCCCTGACCAGGGCTTCGCCGGACAAGGCGCCCAGGAACCTGGCTTGCGGATGCTTGGCCTCCAGCGCGGCGCGGGCCGGCCCATCGCCCACCACAGCCTTGGTGCCGGGCAGATCGAGGGACAGGAAAGCCTCGATATTCTTCTCCACTGCGACCCGTCCGACATAGAGCCAGACCGGACTTTCATAAGGCAGGTGCACCCCCGCAATGGGATGGAACTGATCCACATCCACGCCGCGCGACCAGATGCGCAGATTGGTGAAGCCATGCGACGCCATCTCGCGCCTCAAGCTTTCGGTCGCCACCATCATCGCCGTGGCGGGGCCGTGGAACCAGCGCAACCAGCGATAAACCAGGGATTCTGGAATGAGCGGAAAGCGCGCCCGCACATATTCGGGAAAACGGGTGTGGAAGGAGGTGGAGAATTCGATGCCGTGCTTCAGGCAGATGGCGCGCGCGCTCATGCCGAGCGTGCCCTCGGTGGCGATATGCACCGCGTCGGGCGCAAAATCGCGGATCTCGCGCTCCAGCCTTGTGCGGGGAAATAGCGCCAGCCTGATCTCGGGATAGGTGGGCAGGCCCACCGTGAAGCGCCCTTCCGGCGTGGCGTAACGAACCGTGTGGCCGAGGGCGGCCAGATCGTCCCCTAGGACTTCCAGCGTGCGGACCACGCCGTTGACCTGGGGCTTCCAAGCGTCGGTGACGATCAGGATTTTCAAATGGGCAGCCACGCCGGGGATAGGTCCCGGCACCAGCGGCGTGGTCCTACGCGGGAATAAGCGCGGGCACAGCCGTTTCGACTGGGGTTTCGGACGGGGTTCTCTGAGAGGGAGCGGCCCAGCGAAGAATCTCCAGATTTCCGCGGGCATCTTCGACAAGGGCGCTGCAGCTTTCAACCCAGTCTCCGTCATTGAGGTAAAGCACGCCGCCGATGCGGCGAATTTCGGCGTGATGGATATGGCCGCACACCACCCCTTCCACGCCCCGCTTTTCGGCTTCCGCCGCCACCACTTCCTCGAAGCGCGAGATATATTCGACCGCGTTCTTGACCTTGTGCTTCAGCCAGGCCGAGAGCGACCAATAGGGCAGGCCCAGCTGCCTGCGGACCGCGAAAAGAAGATCGTTCCAGCGCAAGGCCACGCCATAAGCCCAATCGCCCACATGGGCGAGCCATTTGGCGCAGGCGATGACGCCGTCGAAACGGTCGCCATGCAGCACCAAAAGGCGCTTGCCGTCGGCGGTCTCGTGGATGCTTTCGCCAGCCACTTCGATGCCGGCGAATAGCCTGCCGGCATAGTCGCGGGCGAATTCGTCATGATTGCCGGGCACGAAGATGACGCGCGTGCCGCCATCGACCTTGGCCAGGATTTCCGCCACCACACGGCTTTGCGCTTCGTTCCAGTACCAGCGGCGCTTTAACTGCCAGCCGTCGACGATATCGCCCACCAGGAACAGCGTGCCGCATTCATTGTGCGCCAGGAAATCGGCCAGCGCTTCGGCCTTGCAGCCGCGCGTGCCCAAATGCGTGTCGGAAATGAAGATGGTGCGATGACTGCGCACCGGTCTTATCGCAGCGCTTTTTCGCAAACGCGTGGCGGCGAAATTTTCCGCCCTGCCGTCGAACCAGGCGTTGCCGCTGAAGGGCGCCTCCAGGAAGGATCGGGCCATTGCAGGTCTCCTCCTTTTCATCCGGGTACGTCCTATTCACGTCCGGACGTGGGGGAAGTAACCGACCCGCGCGAATCTTTTGTTGCGGGCGCGAGACGGACGTATGAATCCAGGAGAAAGCTCCGATCATGTTTAATTCAGCTTATTTTTGCATCGCACAAATGCCCAGATCGGGGCAGAGTGCGACAAAATTCACCACCAATCACACGGAATTCATTGGAATATCAGGGAATTTTCGCAGGAAAGGCAAATTTAACTCTTGCACGGCGCGGCCGGTTCCATCATATTGCTGCAGCGCGGTATCGCGGATCCGTCTGCGAAGCCGCCGCCCTTCCTGGGCGTTTCCTCCCTGAACTTGGCCGCTTCCTCACCCGAAGCGGCCTTTTTTCTTTCAGCGCGGGTCTTTTGGTCTGTAGGTTCATCGCGCGTGCTCATGTGCTTGCGCACACTCCGCGCGTCGCTCCTGCCTACAGACCAAAATCCCTCGCGCTGAGACCGAACCTTCACTTGGCGGCGTCGCGCGTCCTCACGTGTTAACACACGCTCCGGGGGACGCGCCTAGCCAGGAACAAAAAATCCCTCGTGCTGAACGGAGCCTACTGACGAGGGCTATTCCGCTGCGAGCGGAACGCTGCGGCCGCCGAGAAGAGAGGGATCGATGGCGGTGAATTTGGCGAGGACGTCGGTCAGCCGCTTCTTCAGGACGTCGAACCCTGTTTTGCGCTGGATGCGGTCTTCGTCCAGATAGAGACCGCGATTGATCTCGATCTGCAGGCCGAACAGGCCGTTTCTGGCGCAGCCATAGAGCATGGTGGTGTAGCCGCCGGCGTAGGGCGCGTTGCGCGCGGTGGAGAAACGCCCGCCGACAAAGGCATTTTCGGCCCAGCCGGTCAGAAGCGGCGGCGCGGATGCGCCGTAACGGTCGCCCAGCACAATATCGGGCACCGAAAGGGCCGAGGGCATGGAATGGCAATCCACCACCACCGCCACGCCGAAACGCTTGCGCGTCTCCTCCGCCAATTCCGCCAGCGCGGCGTGATAAGGCTTGTAAAGCTGCGTCAATCTGAGCTCGGCCTCGCGCGGGGAAAGCTTCCTTGCGTAGATTTCAGCACCGTCGCGCACGATCCGGGGAATGACGCCCAGCCCCGCGGTAACCCGCGGTGTCGGCGTGTCCACCGCCATCTCCAGCCGGGCATCGAACATGCCGGCGTCTAATTCGCTGATCGCACGATTGACGTCGCAATAGGCGCGGGGGAAAGACGCCGCGATCAAAGGCGCGCCCAGTCCGGCCGCCCCGGCGAAAAGTTCATCGACGAAAGCATCTTCCGACCGGCGCAGGGTGAGCGCATCCAGCCGGCTTTCCGCGATCAACCTTTGTGGATAGCAACGGCCCGAATGGCCGGAGGCGAACACGAAGGGCAGGGTCTGGATTTGCGGCCGTATGACCTGGAAAGGCTGGGCAATCAGCCCGGCCAAAGCCATGTCGTCCGCGTCGTGCGGGGTCCCGTCTGGGCCGGAAGGCGGGCGCGCCATGGCTTTCTCGTCAAAGGTTAAGAGCAGGGGAGCCTAAGCCGGGCCGTCTTTCAAGCCCTGTAGGGCTTGTTTACCGTTTCCCCTTTATGGTTTTTACTGGCTGCGAACAAGGGCTTGGGCAGGCATGGCACATATCCTTCTGGCGGAAGACGATGAATCGCTGCGCAAGTTCCTGGCGGCGGCTCTGGTCCGCGCCGGGCACGCCGTGACGGATTTCGGCGATGGTGGCGACGCCTTTGAATGTTTGAAGGGTTTCACCTTCGACCTGCTGCTGACAGATATCGTTATGCCCGGCATGGACGGTATCGAACTCGCCAAGCGGGCGGTGGAAATCAATGGCGCGCTAAAGATCATGTTCATCACCGGGTTCGCGGCCGTGGCGCTGCATCCGGCGTCCGAGGCGCCCAAGCAGGCCAAGGTGCTGTCCAAACCGTTCCATCTTCGGGAAATCGTGGCCGAAGTGGACCGGATGCTAGCGGCGGCCTGAAGCGGCTTTTTTGGACACTGGCCTTTGGGCATTGGGGCGGCTATAGAGGCCGCCCGCCGGGCGCGATCCCCGGCGAATGGTACGGGCGGTTAGCTCAGCGGGAGAGCACTACCTTGACATCCGAGCCGAACGCGGATGGTCGAAATCGGTGCGCAATTTCCGGCACTTATCAGCGAAATTTCGGCGATCATCGGAAGACACCGCATAGTAGTGCTCTCTGCGGTGACTGTGGTCTGGTGGCGTTTTCCGATAACAGGGAAAAATACAGGGGGGCTTTTGCGCGAGCCGATATTGGTGGCGCTTTAGCGCTCGAGAAAGTCCCTGTTTATGGGCAAAAAAGCCTAGTTGCTGTCACTCGGCCCCGAAAAATAACAGGGAATTGAATTCGGCTTATCAGGGAATTATTTGCGCGGTAACAGGGAATTTAATAGTCGATTTTCGACGCGTCTTTTTCCTCGAGCAGGCCAGAATTCGCTGACCCGTTCGTTCCGCCAAAGCGCTCACATCATGGTCCCGCAGATGCAGATATCGCTCCGTCATCCTCGTGGATGCATGACCGAGTGCGGCCGCGATCAGCACAATGTTCTCGCCGTTTGCGATCGCGAACGAGGCGAAGCTGTGCCGCAAATCGTGAAGTCGCATCTTGCCTAGACCAGCTTTCTGGCACACGTGTTTCCATGTTTTTTGGATTCCGGTCATGGGTTTTGCTTCGCTCCTGTCCGAAGGAAACACGAACTCACTCCCGCAATGGGGTATCTCTGCCAACAGCGCTTTGGCGGCAGCGTTGAGGGGAATGCGCCGATAACCGTTAAGCCGGCCGCTCTTGGACCGAGCGGGAGGCAGTACGAGCCGGCTACGGCGCATATCGAGCTCGTCCCAACGCAAACCCATCAGCTCCGACTTTCGGGCGCCCGTCAGAAGCAACAAGCGAACGAGGTCTGCGTGTTGCGGGTTGATGGTGTGGTCAGCAACGCCGGCGTCAAGGACACCAAATAGCTGTGTGGCCTCCTCGTCACTGAGGAATCTCTCGACGGGAGGCCGCTTGGGAAGGCTAAGGCCTTTGGCCGGATTATCAGTCAAGATGTCCTGGGCGATGGCCCAGTTGAGCATTGCTCTAAAGCTGGTCAGCACCCGCTCAGCGGCGGTGGCGCCTCCCCGAACGTGCGCTATTCCTTGCTTCTTGGTCCGGAAATCGCCAGCGGTTATGCCCAGGGTCACGTCTCGGATCATTTGAGCAACGTTGGAGCGCTTGAGATCAGCCACGACATACTTGCCGATGAGCGGCTGGACGTGCCGCCTCAGGTTGCCGGTATCAAGGCTCCAGGAGGACGCGCGTTTGCCGACTTTCGTCAATGGTCCTTCCTTCAGATAGCGGTCGCAAAGCTCAGTGACTGTCATGGCGTGGCCAAGCTTGCGGTCGCGGGCCGGCTTATGACTGTCTGCATATCGAAGGAAGACCTCTGTCGCCTTCGCTCTTGCTTGTTCGGTTGTCCAAGGGCTTTTAAAGGGTCCAATTGTATAAAGCTCAAGCCTGCGCGCACGACGATACCGAATGCAGAAAGACTTTCGACCACTTGGCCATACGCGAACCAGAAAGCCCTTGAACTCGATGTCCCAGAGCCTGGTCTCGCCGCTGGCAGGGGCTTCGGCGCGTTCTATTACGCCATCCGTCAAATAAAGGTGCGTGTTAGCTGACATGCTAGCTCGCCTCGAGATCGCGACCAGCCGTTCGCACCAACAATGCCGCAGCTGACGCAAGCAGGTTTAATTCGCTACCAACCAGGGCCATCCCCTCGAAGTAGATTCGCCTGCGGTAGCCGTTCAGCGGAAAGCGTGTTGTCCGCGCTAAGCCACGCGAAAGAACCTGCAGGATTGCCTCGTGCATGAGCTGCATCTGCAATTCGTAGCTTTGTGCCTCCGACATCATTGGGCCGCATCCTTTGGCCGGCTGGTCCGTGCCTCGTCTTGGGTCGCGTAATAGCGGCGGCAGCGATCATAAGATTTTACCGAGGTTATGCGCAGGCCCAGACGACTGCTCATCACCGCACTCACAGCAGCGCGGATGGATGACTCGCGCCAACCTGTGATCTTGATCAGCTCGGCAATCGATGCACCGGTCGGTCGCAAAAGGAGTGCCAGGATTTCTGCAAGCTTCGTGTCTTTGCGCGGATAGCGTGGCGTCCGCGCCGCTCCTCCAAGACGAATCTTCGGCGGCGAACGTTTGGTCGACTTCGAGCGTAGACGGACGCGTGCTAATGTTTTGGACATTTGGATCCTCTGGTGGGCGGGATTGCCCCCACCACCCAGAGCCCCAGGTCAGCTCGAGGCTGAGGGGGCATGCCGAAGATCACCAAAAGCTGCTGTCCTGGTCCGAGCAACTAACGCTCTGGTTGGCTACGAAGTCCAGCCTCTGATGGCGGAAAATCTCGGGAGCGTGCCTATAAATCCTGGCGAATTCCCTGCCAATTGGCCCAAACTGTACTTGGCCGGCGCCCATTCAGGCCTTGTCCGCGAAACACCGCATCTCGCAGCCATCGTTCAGCGAAAAAGCGTAATGTTGGAGCGGAAATCGATGGTAAAGGGCGAAATCATCGGCATGTGATGCGAAAGGTCTGGGGATCGTTTGACTCGATTTGTCGTTTGGTAAGGTCGTTCAAACGAAAAGGAGCGCATCATGAACAATCTTGCCGCTACGGCAGGCGCGATTCTGCTTGGCATTTCAGCACTAGCGGCTCCGGCTCTTGCCGGGCCTGGCGGCGGACACGGCGCTGGCATGGGCGGCGGAATGGGTGGAGGAGTCGGCGGCGGCTTCGGCTCCTCGATGGGTAGCGCCCAAATGAGCAGCGGCATCGCGGTTACTCGGCCAACCACACCTTCGGGCGGAATGTCCTCGGGCAATATGAGCACCGAGGGTGCGGCCAATACCAATGGCCCCAGCGCCATGGATCGTGACACCGGGCTGGATCGTGCCGAAGATCGCGCCAATGCCGAAGGCCTGGATCATGGAAAAGCCCTACAGTCGCAGGCCACCGATAATGATGCGGACGACGAAAACACCACGTCCACATCGACGAGCGCGCGCGCAAACGCGAAGACCCGCTCGGGCTCCATTAGCGGCTCGGCCTCGACTAATTCGTCCGTGACGCACTAATGCGTGAATCAACCGGGGTGATGATCCGCCTCGGTTGGATCGCACGTTTTTTCGCTCGGGGTGGCGGCGTCAATAATTCTGATCCGCATCCCGTCGATCAGGAACAGGGTCCCGATGGCGGTAAGCGCTCTGCAACAATGCATCCGGCAACATGAGTCTGTCTGGAGCGTAAAAACTGGTCGCGGATCGGTTGAGCGGACTTCACCCCTGCATCTGGTCACCATCCTCTACCGCAGCGGCAAGTCTTTTCCTGGATTCCTGGACGGCCTTCTGGATCAGGACAGGACCGATTGGCGCCTTCATGTCATCGATAATGGTGATCCCGAGTCCGTCGCTATCGTGAAGGCGCTGGGCGATGCACGCATCTCCATCAGCCGCAATCCCGCCAATCTCGGCTTCGCCAAAGCGGCAAATCAGGGGATTCGCATGGCGCTGACCGAAGGCGCAAAATCGGTGGTGCTGATCAATAATGACATCATCATGCCGCGTGATCTCCTCGGCGCGTTGAGCCAGGCCGAGCACCGATTTCCCGGGGCGGTGATGAGTCCGCGCATCATGGAGGCAGACAGTCCCGGAATTGCCAGTTATGCCGGCGGCAGCATCCGCAAACAGTGGATCTATGACTGTGTCCGCTATGCCTTTGATCCCGCGGTCACCGAGCCGCAGCGGGTCGAGTTCGCGCCGGGTTGCTGCCTCCTCATTCCGACCAGCGCGATCGGCAAAGTGGGATTTCTGGATGAGCGATTCTTCGTTTATTGGGAGGATACGGATTTTTGCGTGCGTCTGAACCGCGCTGGCGTTCCGATCTACTATCTGCCGACGATCAGCATTCTTCACAAAGGCGCTGAATCGAGTGGTGGCACGGGCAGCCCGATCTACCAGAAACACTATTATTCCAGTTATATGCAGTTCTTGAAGAAGAATTTCGGTTTCGGTGAAGCGTTGGCGACCATGCTGCGCTTGGCGCGGCTGGATTGGGAACGTCGGAAATTTTCCAATCTCTCGCGCAAGACGCGCGCAATGCTGAGCGGCTTGATGCGTTGAGACTCGCATGTGACGCAATTACCGTTACGGAAATGCTTCTCGCGAATCTCGACGGAGGAGGAGGCTTTAGCCCTTCAATAACCCGCGCCGGATGGGACGCTGAGGGTGATGGCGACGGGTGAGCGCAAGGGTGGGCTCGCCGCCTATTAATTCAGCTCAGATCGGAGAACAGAATTGCGATATACGAAATATATAGCGCGAAACTGAAAACAGCGATGACCTTGTGAACAAGATCCTTGCGCGACACCAGACCAGCAACCCCGACGGTGAAAAACAGCCCGTGCGCAATGAGATTGGGTAATGCCGGGACATTACCGTAAAGGACAAGGTTGCGTGCCAGACTCACGCACACAACCGCAATCATTGATCCAAAATACCAGCGAGACTCACGGAAATATTGCATGCGCAGTTCGGCGTTTTGCTCTTGCAAGTCATCCGGAACGATCAAAGCCGACATCAGAAAGAGCACAACTGGTTGAAGCAGAACGGTCGAGAATCCTGCGAATGTCCATCGAACGCCTTCGCGCAAGCCAAACATAGCCCACCAAGTTTGCACATGAATGAGAAATAAGACGGCCATTTGGACTGCCATCGGCCAATAAACCCGCGTTTGACCTCTTCTCCGGACAAGTCGCGCGAAGCCCGTAAGCAGGTTGGCGATGCCAAAACCCAAAACGATCGATATGAGGACAGAAAGATACCCGAAGCTGTCCATTCTTGGCCTCAGCAGAATATTGATTTATTGAATGAGCATTACCCCGACAAGTGATCATATCTGAGCAAAAGGGGATGACAAACGGACTGACCTGGACCAGGGGGAGGCTTTGCCCCTTCAAAAGCCCGCGCCCGATGGTACGCTCAAGGTGGCGACGGGATCGCGGAAAGACGGGTTGGCTGCGTGACAGTCAACGTCTTGTTTATATGTACGGGAAATTCCGTGCGGTCCATCATGGCCGAAGCTATCCTCAATCGGATTGGCGTCGGAAAATTCAAAGCCTATAGCGCCGGAAGCCAGCCCAAAGGAGACGTGCACCCTGGCGCACTCATGCTCCTTCAAGTCAAAGGCTACAATCTTACCGAATTGCGTTCTAAGTCCTGGGACGAATTCATAGGGACCGGCATCAACTTCGACCACATCATCAGTATGTAACAACGCAGCCGGGGAAGTCTGCCCGATCATTCCCGGAGATCCCGCAAACTATCATTGGGACATTCCCGACCCGGCGGCTGCTCGCGACGTCCCAATGGCGTTCGTCGTCGCCTACAACATGCTTGAAAAGAGAATTGCGGGGTTTGTCGCGTCACATTCGTAATAAGAGGGAGTGTTGCGTATGCCTATCCCGGTAGAGAATTTCACGACATGCGACGGGTCGGTGACGTCAGAAGATGGCCTGTCCTTTTTCCTTCATGCCAAACGTGATGACGGATCACCCGTCATGCTTTCGTTCCCGCATGAGGAATTGCCCAACATAGTCGAAGCCGCTGCCATGCAGATGGACAAGGGCAAGAGCTTGGACGGGGAAAGGACGGTTGCCGCGTTCCAGGCTTCCGGATTTTCCATTGGTAAAGGGTTAGCCGGTGAAACGCTTATGAGAATGGAAATGAGAGAGGGCGGACGGATGTGCTTTCTGCTCCATTCGGAAATGATCGATGAGCTAATTGCCGCGTTGGGGCGGACGCGAGTGAAGCACTAGATCGAGCGAGCGGTTGCCTTTAGCTGAAAAATTGTCACCCAAACTCAGATTCTAAACAAAGGCTTAAGCATAAGGTCTTAATTTGAATGCGCTAAAAGGGTCGCTGGCATGTCCGAACTCGCTAAGGCGTTAGACGCGGCTCTCGACCGCCGCGAATATCCAAGGGTGCCGGTGGTATTGCCGGCTAAACTATCGATACTTGCTGGTGCGAAGATTTGGCCTGTACGGGTAACAAATCTCTCAGCAGGCGGAGCCGGTCTTGAGTTTAGAGAGAGGCCACCCGCTGCCGAAATGGTTGGCACTCTCGCGATCGAAAAGTTCGGCAATTACGATGGCATAACCCTCCGTCGGCAAGGAAACTTTGCCGGGCTGCGGTTTCTGATAGGAGAGGCGGAACGGCATCACCTAATCGAATGCCTGACAGTATTTATAAAGAGCGGGCTTCAATCGATTAGCGAGAGCAGCCAAGCCTCAGGAACACAGGTCCTCTCGCTAACGCGCCAAAGTGGCAGACCGCACCTTTGCGCGGTGGACGACATATCCTTGAATGGTGTCGCTCTAACGGCAGATTTCGCGGTCCCTGCGGGCGAGCACGTCATAGTAGGACAGATGTACGGTCGGGTAGTTGATGGCCCAGCTGGTCGTGTTGTTGTCCAATTTTTAAGGCGGCGAGCGGCATAGCGCCCAGGATTCACCATGTGGGCACAATTTTGTAACGAGAGCTCATCTCGCCCACGCGCCCGAAGACCCGTTGGTCCTAAACGGAAGGATAGCCTGGCGCCCTTGGACCTATGCGCAGGCCAAGTCGGATAAGCTCTGACCAGGCGCCTTCAGCATCGTCGGCGGTCGAAAAGAGTTCCAAATCCGCTTGATCGATCATCCCTTCACGCGCCAGATGCTCGAAATTGATGACCTTGCTCCAGTAGTCCCGATCCATCATCACCACAGGCATCTTGTGCATCTTCATGGTCTGCATGAGTGTCAAAATCTCAAACAGTTCATCGAGAGTACCGAAGCCGCCGGGAAATATTACCAGCGCGTTGGCCCGCATCGCGAAGTGGAGCTTGCGCACAGCAAAATAGTGAAACTGGAAGGTCAAATCCGGCGTGCTATAGGCGTTTGGCTCCTGTTCCCTCGGCAGCCCAATATTAAACCCAATGCTGGGGGCGCCCGCTTCCATCGCGCCGCGATTTGCCGCCTCCATGATTCCCGGGCCGCCACCTGTTGCGATAATGTTGTCGCGTATACCACCGTCTGTGTTGAGTGCGCCGCCTCTTAGCGAGGCAATGCGACCAAACGATCTTGCTTGTTCGTACCAGGACCCAGGTCCGCGCTGCAGAGTTTCAGTTTGTGATGAAGCGGCAGCAATTCCTTCACTTGGTTCGCCGTGAGAGCGGACGCGAGCGCTGCCGAACACCACAATGGTGGACCGCACCGCCCAGACGCGTAAGATTTCCTCGGCCTTTTCATATTCCAGCTGCAGCCGAACGCCGCGCATGCTGTCGCCAAGCAGGAAGTCCGAATCCAGCGCGGGCAGTCGGTAGGCCGGCGATGTTTTTTGCGGGCCATTGTCCCTAATCATCGTTGTTCTCTGCGCCTGAACGGGTGGTGAACGCCTCAAGACACCTTCGCGAAGTCGATAAAGCCCCTTGCAACATCGGTGTGCACAAGCTGGACGTGAGCGTGATCACCCACATCGAGGCCTTCAAACCCCCTGACGACCTTTCCTTCTACCGTCGGTCCGGAGATTCTGACCCATGTTCCCTTGTCAGAAGCACCCGTGACGATCCCGTCAAACCGCTGGCCAATACGCGAGGTCAGGAGCAGTGCGGCGGCGGATTTCTGGACCCGGCGTTCGACCTTCTTGGCATTATCCTCCTGAACCGTGCAGTGGGCCGCCAAGTCGTTCAATTCAGCGTTGGTGTAAGGTGCGGCTCCAGCGGCAATGGCCGCTTTCAGCAGGCGCTGGGTTATCAAGTCCGGAAATCTACGATTTGGTGCGGTGGAATGGGTGTAGTCGCGAACGGCCAGGGCAAAGTGCCCCTGGATCGGTTGGCCTGGTATTTCTAAAGCATACTCACCCGAACCGAGAAGCTTTATGACCGCGAGCGAGAGATCGGGAAAGCGTTCGGGATCAGCGACGCTGCGCGATTGCAGAAACGCGTCGAGCGCCGCGGCGTCCGGAACATCCGGGAGTTTGTATCCAAAGCCTGCAGCCAATTGAACGATTCGATTCCAGCGCTCCGGTGTCTTCAGAACCCTGCGCAGGGAAGGCAGGCCCTTCTTCTCTAGATATCGCGCGGACACACCATTGGCGGCGATCATGAAATCTTCGATCAGGTCTTTGGCCCGGTTCCGGATATCCGGACGCATGTCTACCAGTGTTTCGCCGTCATAGACGGGGCGCGCTTCCAGGGTATCCAGTTGCAGGGCGCCATGCGCCTGCCGGGTTTTCCGCATCACTTTCGCAATTCGGTCCTGAAGGCGGATGTTTTCGTCAAGGCCCTCTACCGAGCTCAGCTTTGCAAGCGGCGCGCCCGTCCCATCCAGCCATGCAGCAACACCGTTATAAGCGAACTTTGCTTTGTTCAACACCGTCGCTCTATAAATGTCGCCCGTTTTCACGGTGCCGTCGCTGGCAATGATCATGTCGGCGACGACCGCCAGCCTTTCAACTCCTTCCCCGAGCGAGGTAAGGTCGGTTGACAGCTTTTCGGGTAACATCGGAAATGTGCCGGCGGCAGTATAGACCGACGTGGTGTTGGTGGATGCGTGGGCGTCGATTGCCGAGCCCTTTTTGACGATCGCGTCGACGTCCGCGATGGCAACAAGAACGCGCATCTCGCCATTGAGGCGGATTTCAGCAGCCGTCAGCTGATCCAAATCTCTGGAGTCGTCGTTATCGATTGAAAACCAAACTAGATCGCGAAGGTCTCGGGCAACTGGTGTGGGAGCCTTAGCGGCGGCATGGATCGCATCCGTCTCACGGAGAACCGCTGTGGAAAAGTCTGGCAGCAATCCCCCCTGTACCATCGCATCATGCGCAACGGCTCGCAGGGAGTTAGGGTCCAACGCAGGTTTGTTTGGCACTTGAGAGAGGATCTCTCCGTTGGCCCTTGCAGTGACCGCAATTAAAGCCCGGGAAATGCGCATGTGGCAACCGGGCGCCCGCTTCCTGGCGCACGTGTTTCGATGTTTTTCTGGATTCCGGTCATAGGTTTTACTTCGCTCCTGAAAGGCTCGCACCAGCCTGTGAGCTTGGTCCGCTCAGCCACGGATGTACCCGTCGATCGCATAGAAGCGCCAGGATTGCCTTACGTCTTTGTGCAGATAGCGAGGCGCCCGCTCCGATCCACCAAGGCGGCCCTTGGGCGAAAATCCGCTGTCTTGGCTGGACCAACTGACAAGGTGGGTCGTCCCGGAAGTCCAGTGTTTGAAACTCGAAAATCTAGGCAAAACGGCTGCAAATTTGACCCGATAATCAGCCAATTAGCACAAACTGCGCTTGCCCACCACCGTGCGATGCAGCTATAGGAACCCACCCCAGAGTGGGGCGCGTAGCTCAGCGGGAGAGCACCTCCTTGACATGGAGGGGGTCACAGGTTCGATCCCTGTCGCGCCCACCAACCGCCGGCATATCGTCCGCTACGAATCTACTGCCAGTGTCTCGCCCCCGCCGTTAGATGACGGGGCCCGGCGGTCCGAGGGGAATATGCGGATGGTGCATCAGCCTCTTAGACGCCTTAGATCAAGACGCCGGAGTGACGATCGCTGTAGAAGCTTAATGTGAACCATCAATTGGCGGCCGCGCCCGTCATGCGGTGATGGTGTGCTCACGGCTCGGCGTCAGCGAGGGCTGTTCGCGTTAGCCACTCGAGGATGTCGAAGTTCGCTCATACTGCCACTCTTCGGAATTGGATCGCGGCACGGAGTTGATCACGGGCAATCTGGCAACGTTTGATTGCCCACTCATCGGCGAGCTTGGCTCGCCTATCTTCTGTAAGTGTTTCTCTATTCGCAGGAACACAATCAGCATTGCCAATCCGATGAAACCTACAAACGCCGCACCGGCCACACTAATCGCTGTCGCGGCCACTGTACGCTCTGTAGAGGCGTTACCCAGCGCGCTTTGATCCCCAGCTTCTTGCTCAGCCAACCGCACTTGGAACTTCGACTTAAAATCTTGTGCCATATCGTCCAAAATTTGCCGAGTTTGCTCATCGCTGCTTGAGTCCGGATAGCGTGCCGCCAAATGCGAATCGTTCGCCAGCTGACTGAAGTAGGCAGCAGACTCGACTAAGTAATTCGCAGCCTTCGAACCAAACTCTTTTGCCGCTGATATCAGGCCGCTTTTGCAGATGGCTAGGCCAACTCCATGTAGGTCGGTGCGGTTGTTCGAAATGCCCTTGGCGACCTGACTCAATGCTTGGCAACTCTGACTTGCTAAGTCACCGAGTTTGATGTCTTCCGGCGGGAGTTGAAGTTGGTCACCTGGATCCCGTGGAATGCCGGGGGCAATCTCATTCAGCGTCAACGGAGTCAGTGGCGCATAAGGGACGCTCACATATCCGTTGCTAACGGGAGGATTCATAGCAGTCAAAAAAAGAACGCCTGCTATCGCCCCCACGATGATCGAACTCGCAAGCAGCAATGCGCAACTGATGAGAAGAGATCGGTTGAGGAACGAGAAAAAGAGATTATCCACTGTGTACCCAGACATTACTGCAGCGGGGTTGGCGGGCTATTTTAGCACAGCTAATCAACTATTGTGACTCAGGTCTAAGCAGCTGAAATTCTTGTGACTTACGCAGCCACGCCGCGAACTAAGCTCGCGGTCTGGTGCCCGTTCGCCGCCTAGTTGGAGATCGTACTGGCGGGGCGTTGCAGAGGTAGGCGGTAAAGCAATTGCTGATCGACGGTTGCACGATCCGACCTGCCAAGCCTGCTTTTATGCGGAGGGCGAAAACATCTATGACGTCGGCAAGGGCGAATTCCGATACTATCAAGACATCGATTGGTTATACGAAGCGGCAAGCAGTGCCGCGGCCTACAACGTTGCTGATGGTCGGCTTTAAGGACTTTCCGCCCGTGCACGCCGAATCGTGCAAAGGAAGTGTGGGCTACTGGGGTCAACGTTGTAGCAGAAAACAACTGGCCGCCCCGGGTATCTGCGCGACCGCAGGCACAGAAAGTTGGCACTCCAGAAGGGGCCGGGCTTAAATTGGATCAGAGCGTTAACGCCGCTAGAAAGTTCGCTCATTAATGGTATTTTGGCCGCCTCTGGAGAAGCGCTTTGATCTTAAGCGGTAAATTCATTGAAGCTATTGAACGAGGGCTCTCGCCTTTATACGCGAGTACCCTATCGTTCTTGGGCACCGCATTTGTTGTCGTCTTGGTCCTCATCGTGGTGGAGGCAAAAAAGCAAAGAAAGTCAAAGAAGACAAGCAGACGAATATTAGAACGACTCGGGCAGCCAATAGAGCGTTTGAATCCCAGGAATTCACAATTTGGAGATGTAAACGATCGGAAATTGCATTTTCAGGACAGCTCATCAGAGTTGGATTTTAAACTATATCCCTCGGCTTTTAGTCCTGAAGCTCCATCTTCTACGAACTCTAAGCGCAGACTCCAGAATCCACGACTATAAATGCTTAAGCTCGACCTGATCCGAGCCGATCTATTGACCCGCCTCTTACAAGACCTGCATCTGCTGCTCGTAACAGTACTTCAGTACTCAATGGTCCAAACCTTTCGGCAGACGATCCCCCAGGTCCGGGCGCTGGTGGACAATTTGATGTTATTGCGGTTAACGCCGCCGAAGGCGCGGCAATGGCGACCCTACGCGCTCTAAATGTCCGATGACCTTATGAAGGGTGGCGCATGTGGTAGTGACAGGAAAAAGACGCTCCCGTAGGCTATATCGAGGTAAGCGAATGACCGGCCAGTCGGGGGCGTGGAATTGCGGGCAGCACCAAGAATTCACGCCCTTGATGGGCTGCGGGGCATTTTTGCGACCGTAGTAGTGGCGTGGCATGTGTGTTGGCCCTTTGGTCTTTGGTGGATGTACCCGCCAGCGCTTTTTTCAGTTTTTATGTTCTTCCTCATATCAGGATTTGTCCTCACCAAGAGTTGGAATGGAAAGTACCTGACATTCCTGGCGCGGCGTTTCATCAGGCTATGGCCGACCTATGCCTTCTGTTTAATCGTCGGCTCTTTGATCGCGAAAAAATCCCCGATTTGGACTGAATTCATTTGGTTCCCGTTTCTCGGCCCAAACGATCCAAGGTCTGTGGACCCCCCGATGTGGTCATTGATCCTAGAGGCATGGATGATGCCCCTTATGCCATTTATAGTTTGGGCTGGCACAGCCAACCTTACGCGCGCCGTCCTCTCCATATTGGCCGTGATCACCGTCGGATTGTTTGTTCCTCCAGCTTGGCTGCTGGTCATATTTATTTGCGGCGCATTTCTTTCCCGACGCAATTTCAGAAATCGTTGGCTCGAAACCCCGCTGGCTCAATGGCTCGGGAAGATTTCGTATAGCTTGTACCTCTCGCACGTCCTTGTTCTTGCGTTGTTTGTCAGACATTTCGGGCCTTGGGGCGGAGTCGCTGCGATCCCGATCGTATTCTGCATAGCTCTGTCACTCCGGTTTTGCATCGAGGAGCCTAGCCTTCGGTTGTCTCGCTTTCTCGGTAATGTCTTGACAAGTCAAGGCTCCGTTTTTCGGGTGCGGGGCGATGTCCTAGAAATACCCTATGACAGAAACGGCTGATCCCTCCGAAGCAGCCAGATTTTCGTTCGGGGAATACCCGTCGTCCCGTTTACCATCACCGTGTTTGTAACTCGGTGGAGTGGCCGCCTGTGATCCGAATGATTTCAAGGGCTGACTGGCTAGATCGTGACCGTGTCCTTGCGTGGTGCGGAGTGTTGCTCACTCTCGAGGCCGTTTTGCTGGGCGTGGAGGCGCTTTGGAGTTACGGATATTTCCCTTCGCTGGGCGTGTCGAGCCCCACCGACTTTGTCAGCTTCTATGCAGCCGGCAAACTCGCGGCACTGGGGACCCCTGGGCTCTCATATGTTCACGGAGCGCATGCCGCCGCCGAGGCCGCTGCCATCGGACCGGGCCACTCTTACGTTTATTTTTATTATCCGCCAACCTTTCTGTTGTGGTGCATGCCACTGGCACTTTTGCCGCTGAGAGGAGCATTTCTGGTCTTTGAAGCCGCGTCGCTGGGGACGTGGCTTCTGGTTGCCCACCATATTTTGCGGGTACGCGGGTGGAGTTGGTGCGTGCCGGTGCTGGCATATCCAGCGGTGATCTGGACATTATTTTTAGGGCAGAATGCTTTTGTCACTGCAGCGTTGTTTGGCGCGACAAGTTTGCTGTTGGACAAGAAGCCAGGCGTCGCCGGCATTATGCTGGGTCTGATTTGCTACAAGCCGCAATTGGCGCTCATTGCGCCAATCGCGCTGGCGGCCGGCGGTCATTGGAGAGCCTTCGGTACGGCCGCGCTCACGGTAGCATTCTGCGTTGCGTTATCAGCCGCATTGTTCGGGGCGGATATTTGGAACGCATATCTGACAGCCTTCAAGGCTTCGGGCGAAGTCTATAATGGGCAGGTCACATTGGGCACATATATCACGTCATACGGTGCCATCCGTGTCCTTGGCGGAAATGCTGTCATGGGATGGACCATCCAGGCGGGGATTTCAATTATCACGGCGGCTCTGGTGGCGTGGATTTGGCGTCGAAATCCAGATATCGCCGTACGTTCCGCAGCGTTGGCCGCGGGCATGCTCCTAAGTGCTCCTGTGGCTCTTATGTATGACCTGACATTGCTGATGGTCGGTATGGCGTGGCTTGTA
>Ga0134128_10001739_pt1 | contig 27578 bp, 15 predicted proteins | sample KB31754_FD_96462 | JGI IMG/M metagenome (GOLD analysis project Ga0134128, IMG submission 96462) | Terrestrial soil microbial communities with excess Nitrogen fertilizer from Kellogg Biological Station, Michigan, USA - KB3-175-4 | ecosystem: Environmental > Terrestrial > Soil > Unclassified ...
CATCGAGATAGGGATGCATCGGCAGGCTGATGACGGTTTTTGACAATTTTTCGCTGACCGCCGTCGCAGCAGACGGATAATGCCGGTAGCCCTTTTGGTGCGAGAGCGGAATTGGATAGTAGATCGCTGTCGGAATGCCCCTCTCTTTGAGCGACGCCTGCACCTTGTCGCGATCGGAAACCTGGATCGTGTATTGCGCCCATGTCGATTGCGCGCCCGCAATGACGCGGGGAACGCGGATCTTGTTGGATTGGCCCAGGCGCTGATTGTAGCCGACCGCGATCCTTTCGCGTTCTTCGATCTCGGCTGGGAATATCTTGAGTTTCTCGAGCAGGATCGCCGCCTGGATGGTGTCCAGTCGCGAGTTCACACCGATCCGCACATTTTCGTATTTGTCGCGGCCTTGGCCGTGGATGCGAATGGAGCGCAGAAGTTCGGCGAGCGCGTCGTCGTTGGTAAATGTCGCTCCGCCGTCGCCATAGCAACCCAGCGGCTTGGCCGGGAAAAAACTCGTGGCAGCCGCATCGCCGATCGTACCGGTGCGCCGGCCATCGAGAACACCGCCAAATCCTTGCGCCGTATCACAAAGCAATTTCAACTTTTCTCGGGTCGTGATCGCTTCGATGGCGCGATATTCGGCCGGTTGGCCGAACAGATCGACCGGCATGACCGCCCGCGGGCGCAGACTGGTGGTTTGCCGCACCATGGCGATGGCCGCCTCGAGACTCGCCGGATCCATGTTGAACGTGTCTTCCAGAACGTCGACGAACACGGGCGATGCGCCCACAAGCGCGACAACTTCTGCCGAGGCCGCGAACGTAAAGGCCGGAACGAATACGGCATCGCCGGGACCAATGTCCCAGGCGCGCAAAACGATCATCAATGCGTCGGTTCCGTTGGCGCAAGTTATGCAGTGCTTGGCTCCGGCAAACGCCGCGAGCTTTTCCTCTAGCTCCATGACTTGCGGCCCCATGACCCATTGGCCGCCTTCGACCGCCGCCTGGATCGCGCGATTGAGCGGTTCGCCGAGCCGGCGACGCTGGGCTTGTAGGTCTATAAAAGGAATTGCCGCAGCCAATGCAGACTCCGCTTCGAAGGAGCCCCCTTCTAGGCGGGCCGCCCGGCGCCGTGCGACACACGTTATGTTGCCAATTGCGTCACGCTCTCGCCCAGCGTGACGCGAGCGATTGGGTGCCGGCCGTTAGGGCGCGGGCGTCGACTCCGAGCCACGCGTATCCGCGTTCGGCGTTCCATGTGCCGGCGCGGGTTTTGCCGCCATCGGCGCGGTTGCCGGAGCTCCAGCCGGCGCGGGCATCGCCGCGAGCCATGCCGGGTAGGCAGCACCGAAGCCTCCATTCGGAATCTTCAAGGACGCCGTCTTCCCATTTCCGGCCACGAATTTGACCTCCGTGGTTGGAGCGGCCGTGAATTCGGCGGCGATCGCATCGTCGAAAGGAGCCACCGCTTCGCAGGCGCCTTGGCCGCATTTGACGAATTGGGCAACGACTTCCTTGCCGGTACCCGGCGTGAGGTGCACACCTGCCGAGAGCAACGCACCCGGCGGCGTAATGACGACCATCACCGCCCGTCCTCTTGCGTTGCGTGTGACGGCGAGATTGAGGATGGGCTTTTTGTTCGCTTTGCTGATGGCTTCGAGAACCAGGCTGCAGCGCGTTACTTTCGCCACATTCTGCACGCAGGCCAAAGTCCAATTCTCGAATCGTTGTGGCGGGAGCTTTACAAAATTTCTCTGCCGCGGCACGGCGTTCGGCGCTGAGGCTTCGACCACTGGTGCTTGCGTCTGCCGCTCGCCATCCATGCGGCCCAGATAAAAGCTGACGACGGCGCTCACGACCAACGCCGCGATCACCAGAAGAATGACCGGCAGAGGGATCTTGCGGACGGACTCGTTTGGCATTTTTGCTCCTGCTCTTAGGGGCCGCCTATATCTGTGCGAAACCCCGGACTTCCGTCAATGCGCGGTCCATGAAGAAGAAGGGCGGGCTTTTGGCCCGCCCTTTCGCATTCTTGGAACAACTTCCGCGTTCAGCCGCCGAGGTCGATAACCGCGCGACGGTTCTGCGGCTCGCGGACGCCCGGACCCGTCGGAACCAGCGGATCGTGGAAGCTCTTGCCTTCGATGGCGATGCCATTGGCGTCAAGACCTTCGCGGACCATCTCGTCCTTGACCGACTGGGCACGACGGATCGACAGCGCCTGGTTGTAGCTGTCGGAGCCGACGGTGTCGGTGTGGCCGGTGACGAGCACCTTGACGAAGCCGTTCGACTTCGCGGTCCTGACGGCTTCCGCAACCACTTCCTGCGCCTTGTCCGTCAAGTTCGACTTATCGAAGTCGAAGAAGACGATGAACGTCTTCACGGCCGGAGGCGGCGGGGGTGGCGGCGGCGGAGGTGCCGGCGGAGGTGGCGGAGGCGGTGGCGGCGCTTCCTCACCCAGCTTGATCTTGATGCGTCCCATCACCGACTGCGTTATGCGGTCGGCGTTGTAGTCGCCCTCGTAATCCAACATCGCCGTAACGTCGCCGTTGATGGCATAACCAAGTCCCGCACCGACGACCCCGCTGTCCTGCGACAAGCCGCGACCGGTGACTTCGAAGTTGCTGCCAACCAGACCGTCGAACGCCGCGTTCACGGTCCAGATATTGTCGTCGAAGTTATGACGCCATGCGAGCTTCAGTGTCGGTGTTATCGCACCATCGCCCATCATGTCGCTCATGTTGAACTTCACACCGAGCAGGGACGAGGTCGAAGTTGCGGTGGCGTCGCTGACGGCCAGGTTGGCGCCCGGCAGTCCAAACTCCTTGAACGCACCCGAAGAGGCATGCGTATAGCTCATCGCGACGAACGGAACGACGTTGATGTTTTCGCCCGGCGTCAAGTTGATGCCGGCTTCGCCATAGACGGCAAAGACGTCGCTGCTGAACTTGCCCGTCGCAACTCCGTTGCCGAACGGAGCCGGCAGGAAGATGAAGCGGGTGGTCCTGTTGTCGTAATTGCCGTACGAGATCAGGCCCTGCAGATAAATGTTGTTGTCCGCATTCCAGCGCGCGTAGCCGCCAATCTGGAAGCCGTTGTAGTGGCCACGGTTTCCAACCGGCTTGCCGAACGGTTCGAAACGTGCGGAGCCGTTGATCGTGTAGTTGAAGGCAAGACCAACCGTTCCGTGCTCGTCGCCGAAGCCCGTGTCGATACCGGCGATGACACCTGCGTTGCTGGAGACATAACCCGGACCGGCAATCGTGTTCGCCGTATTGCTCCACTGGCCGTAGCCGCCACCCCACAGAGTGATCGGCGCATGGTCCATCGCAACGTTGACCTTCTGCGGCGTGGCGTTGAGAGCGGTCATCTCGCGGCCGCCCGCGTTCGCCAGGTCGAGATGTTCCATCGTCGCCTTGGTCAGGATGTCGGCAGAGTCGACGTCGAGTTGTGAAATCTCGCCCGCCTCTTCACCCGACAACATGTCGAGGGCGCGTGGGAACTGAGCCGCGTTCAGGAAGAACAGTGACTCGACCATCAGCGCGTTGGGGCCAACCAGCGATGTGGAGTAGGCATTCTCCAGACCGGTGGCCACGGCCTTCTCGTTCGGAGTGAGACCAGCGACCGCATTGAACGGCACGCGGGTCAGAACGATGTCCGCCTCGTTCGGCGTCGGACGGCTCTCTGAAACCGTGACCAAGACGCTGTTCGAAGCCGTCCCCAGGGTTGCCCAGTCTCCCGCGATCGGATTGACGCTGAAGATCGTCTGATAGAGCGTCGAGTTCGAGTACAGGCCCGGATCGAGCACCACGACAAGATTTCCGCCGAGCGTGGCGCTTGTGGCGGAGATGAAGCCGGCCGTACCAACCGTTGCCGTCGGCAAGACTGGAACCGGTGTGGGCGTCACCTCGAGCTCAAGCGTTCCCGACTGAGTGAAGGTGTCGACGAAGGCATGTCCTGGCGACTCGGACGCGTTGTGCAGGCTGGCGCCGTTGGCGAACCGCAGGATGCCGTCGGCGGCGATGTTGAGCGTACCGACGAGCGCGCCGCTGTCATTGATGACACCGTCGAAGATCGTCCTGCCGCTGGACACAGTGATCGTGTCGCCAGCCACGACATTGATATCGCCGTAGATATCGCCGTCTTGCGCCGTGCCCTTGAGGTCGATGTTGGTTGTGTTCGGCGCACCTGTGACGTCGATCGCAACGCCGCGGGTGAACGTAATGCCGCCATCCGTCGAAACGCCGGCAAACAACGCGCCGCCGTCGTTGACGACTGTCCCCGTTCCAAGGCCTGTCGCCGTCAGGCTACTGAGCGCTGTGATCTGGATGCCAACCGCGACCGGCGTCGCGCCGATCGCTGCGACATGCAGATTGCCCTTATTAATGACAGTGCCGTCGAACTCATCGGCAACGACCTTGATGCCGCGCGCGGCCGCAAAGCCCGGTGCTTGCGCCGTAACGGTCATCGTGCCGTCGTTTTCGATCGTTCCGGCCATCGAGTCGCCCGGGGTCGAGTCCTTCGCGAAGACGCCGACAGCAGAGGCTGAACCGAAGGTACCCACGGCCTGGGCCGAAACGTTGAACGTACCCGAGGACGTGTTGAGGATGTTGACCGTGCCCGGATCCACGCTGACGAACAGTCCCGTCGCATGGGCAAAGGCGCTTGCCGTCGTTGCGGCCGACGCCGATGCAACGGCCTTGACGTTGAAGGTTCCCGAGTTGGTGAACGATTCGACGCCGCCGGAGAGAGCAAACTGGTCGACGCCCAGCGCGAAGGCCGAGGCGAACGCCTCGGTCGTGGCAACCGCCACAGCCTTGGCACTCACGTCGAACGTTCCGGAATTCTCGAACGAGACGCTGTTGACCGTCGCGCCTTCGGCGCTCTGGAAGACGCCCGATGTCACGAACGCAAACGCGGAAGCAGCCGTCCCGCCATGCGCCACCGCTGAGGCGTGTGCATTGAATGTGCCGGAATTGTTGAAATCGACCGATGCCGTCGATGCGGCAAGACCGGAGCCGTCCGCGAATTGGAACACGCCGGTGCTGATGGTTGCGTCGGCCGACGCAAATCCGGCTGCGGTCGCGACCGCCTTCGCAAGAATGTCGATCGTTCCGGTGTTGGTCAGCGAAATGTTTTCAGTGACCGAGTCGAACGCCTCCTGACTGATGCCGGTATCGACCGAGGCAAAGGCCAGCGCTTCCGTACCTCCGACAGCGGTCGCTATCGCGTGGACATTGATCGTGCCGGAATTCGTCAGCGCCACGGTTGCGCTCGAGGCCGCAAGGCCATCGGCGTCCGCCGACTGGAAGATGCCCGAGTCGACCGTCGCATCCGCCGTCGCAAAGCCCGCTCCACCATTGGCATGGGCCTGCGCCAGGATGTCGATTGTCCCGCTGTTGGTCAGCGTAACATTCGAACTCACGGCGTCGAAGGCTTCCTGGTCGACGCCGCGGTCGAGGAAGGCGAAAGCTTCGCCACTCGTGCCGCCCGTCGCCGAAGCGATAGCGTGGATGTTGATCGTGCCGGAATTCGTGAGCGTGACGTTTGCCGTTGAGGCGGCGAGGCCGTCCGCATCCGCCGTCTGCGAGATGGCTGCTTCGTCGATGGTCGCTTCCGCTTCCGCAAATCCAGTCGCACCACCGGCGACCGCTTTTGCCAGGATATCAAGCGTTCCGCTGTTGGTCAGCGTCACGTTCGAAGTCACGGCATCGAAGGCCGACTGGCTGATGGCGTTCTCAGAGATCGAGGCGAAGGCTTCAGCCTCGGTGCCGCCATGTGCCGATGCAATGGCGTGAACATTGAGCGTGCCCGAGTTGTCCAACGTCACGTTGGCCGTCGAGGCTGCAAGGCCGTCACCATCCGCCGACTGTTGGATGACTGTGTCTTCGAACGTCACTTCGGCTTCCGCGAAGCCGGTCGCGTTCGCGATGGCCTGCGCAACGATGTCGAGCGTGCCGCTGTTGGTCAGCGTGACGTTTTCAGTGACCGCATCGAAAGCTTCTTGGCTGATCGCCGTCTCGACGAACGCGAAGGCTTCGGCTTCCGTACCGGCGTTGGCCGTTGCAAGGGCATGGATATTGAGCGTGCCCGAGTTGGTGAGCGTGACATTTGCAGTCGAGGCCGCAAGGCCGCTGCCGCCGGCCGACTGGCTGATGGCATCTTCAATGGTTGCTTCCGCTTCCGCAAAGAATGTCGCGCCGGCCGCGTTGGCCTTGGCGACGATGTCAAGTGTCCCACTGTTGTCCAGCGTGACATTGGTGTTCACCGCGTCGAACGCCTCCTGGCTGACGGCGTCGCGAACCGACGCAAAGGCTTCCGCCTCTGTGCTTCCGTTCGCCAACGCAGTGGCGTGGACGTTCATCGTGCCCGAGTTGGTGAGGGTGTCGGTGGCCGTCGAGCCGGCGAGCCCGGAGCCGCTCGCAAACTGGAAGGCGCCGAAGAAGACGGTCGCCTCGGCTTCCGCAAAACTCGATCCCCCGGCGACCGCCTTCGCAACGATGTTAAGCGTTCCGGTGTTGGTCAGCGTGACGTTCGAGCTTAGGGAGTCATCAGCCGACTGACTGATGGCTGTGTGGATCGTCGCGCGGGCGAAAGCATCCGTCCCCGCATGAGCCGACGCGGTCGCCAAGATGTTGAGCGTGCCGTCATTGGTCAGCGTGACATTCGCCGAGTCCTGATCGCCGCTGGCGGTGGCGAATTGTCCGATGCCCTGTTCGAGGAACGCTGAAGCCGATGCATGGGCCGAAGCGTTCGCGCCGGCCGTCGCCTCGACGTTCAACGTGGCACCCAGAGAGTTGGTCAAAGTGGCGGTCGAGTTGTCGCCATCTTCGGCCCACTGGAAGATGCCGGAATCAGAGATGCGCGCGATAGCGGAGGCGAACGCCGCACCCGTGGCGTGCGCCCTGGCAGCGACCGTGATCACGCCGTCATTGGTCAACGAAACAGTGGCGTCGCCTTCCTGCGAACCAATGGCTCCCGCTTGCGTAACGTGCGCGAATTGCGAGATGCCGGTATCGACGGTGGCAAATGCGCGTGCCGTGGTGAGCCCGAAGACGTTCGCCGCCGCGATGATGTTGATCGTGCCGGTGCTTTCATTATGAAGCGAAACTGCGGCGTCGACTTCCGTCAAAGTGCTGCCGACACCCGACGCTGCCTGATGAATGCCGCTGACGATCACGGCGGTCGCCTGGGCCACACCGACCGGCGTCAAGGGGCCGGTCGCAATGGAACTGATCTCGATCAGGCCGCTGTTGTCCACGGAGACGGACGCAGATCCGGCTGTGGCGTTGGCGCTCTGGACAATACCTGTGTCGATGGTGACGGCGCCGGTGACCGTTGCGACGTCGACTTTGATCGCGCCTGTCGCCGTGTTGATGATGCTGGCTTCGACACCTGCCGTGCCCGAAGCGTGTTGGGACACACCTACGTAATCCGCACCGCCGCCGCTGCCCGTGACCTTCAACAGGCCATTGTTGGTGAAATCGGCATGGGTGTTGTTCTGTTCGACACCGATGAACGCGCCGCTGGCGCCCGTGCCGGCAACGATGATCGAATCATTGTTCGTTACGCCACCGACGAGACCGCCTTCGTCGAGAATCCCGACCACGTCTGTGCCGGCAATTCCGTTGCGGCTGACGACCAGCGTACCGTTATTGATGATGTTGCCGTCGACTTCCGCGGTCGTGCCGACGAAGATTCCCGTGCGTGTCGCGATGACGATGTTGTTGTTGACGATGTCGCCAGCCGCGGCGGTCGTCGCAAGGACAGCGCCGCCATTGTCGATCGAGATTGCGAATGCGCTTCCGACGCCGACGACACCGCTGTTGGTGATGTCGCCATTGACCGTTCCGGTCGACGTGACTTCGATGAAGCTGAAGACTTGACCGGCGGTGACCGCGACCGCTCCGGTCGAGGCGACGATGCTGATATTTCCGGCTTCGGCTACAGAAATCGGCCCCAGAGACAAGGCAGCAAGCGACGCACCGGACATCAGACCGCGGGTGAGCTTATTCATTGGAATCCCCCTCAGGACATCGTACGCCGTCAGTTACGGCGCATAAGATGGTGTAAACTCAGCAGAAGCTTTGTCATGCTGTGCTTAATCTCGCAAGTGTAAACAAACAACGTATTCGCCAAAAACATCGCGAGATGCACCGCGTACGATTTGTATTTTAAGTTGCATTTTTGCAACTTCTTTTTTCTAGTAAAAACAAAGGCTTAACCAAAACTCACCCGCGCTGCGAGTGTCTCAATTTTACGACAAAACGAGAGCAACGCATTCGTCGATCACTCCGTCGTGCGCAGACTGCGCGCATCGGGTCGCGCGATCACCACAAAGACGTCGACGGAACTCGAATCAGGCGCGCTTGAATGGGTCCGCTCCCACGCGAATGCCTTAGCCGCGGGGATTGGGCGCCGGGATACCGGCGTCGAGCGCATCGATCAGAGGCTTAAGACCGTTGCCATAGCGTTCCCAGCGTTTGACCGAGCTGCCATAGATCGGCTTTCGCACCTGCGAGACGCTCGCCGTCTTGATGGGGCGATCTGATTTGTGGAAGTCGAGACAGGCGTCGCTCCAAGGCAGACCACAGAACTCGACAATTCTTCGCGCGGACGTTTCCGCGTCTTCGACGACCGTCTCATACTGCACATCAAGCATGACGCCGGCGGGAAGAACACGCCGCCAATGCGCCATCAACTCTTCGTACTTTTTGTAGTAGCGCCCGATCTCGGCCAGGTCGTAGCTGTGGGGCATGTCATCCTTGAACAGCTTGGAATAAGCCGAGAGACACGTGTCGACCGGGTTGCGCATGGTGTGAATGATCTTGGCGTTCGGGAACAGCGTGTTGATGAAGCCGACAAAATAGTAGTTCGTAAGAAGCTTGTCGGTCACACGCAGCGCGGTTGACGACATCGCCGTAAGCTCGCTCAGATACGCGTTCGCGACGCTCGCAAACTGGTGGTGCTTCATGGCGGTCGCCATCTGCGGAAAGCGCGGAATATTCGGAAATTTCTGCCGAAGATTGCTGAGACACGCGCTCAACAGCTTGATTTCGCCTGCACCGTAAACGTCGGGATGGCTCGCGATAATCTGTTCGGTCAGCGTACTTCCCGAACGCGGCATGCCCACGATGAAGATGGGAAGCGACGACGGCACCCCCTCGTATGGCCGCTTCGCAAAGTAGTTTTCGTCGAACGTCTGACGGATCGAATCGAAAAAACCGAAGACGTCCGCCTCGTCATATTTCAGGATCGCGCGCTTCAGCTTGGCGCCGACCGAATAGTGCTCAAGCGACTTGGGATAGTCCTTCATATCGTCATAAGCCTTGCCGAGCGCGAAATGCAGCGCCATGTAGCGCTCTTCGTTGGGGTCCTTCGCCTTGCCCAGAATGCCGATCATGGCCTTGAACAGGGTGTCGTCCTTCGAGAAGTTTTCGAGGTCCACGATATTCGAATAGGCGCCGATGGCTTCGGGCTGCAATTCCAACGCCTTTGCGAACATGGCGCGCGCGTCGTCCATGCGTCCCAAGGACTTCAGCGTGATGCCGTAGTAGTTCAAAGTCTCGAGACTCTCTGGCTTGATCTTGAGCGCCTTTTCGAAGTTCGCGAGCGATTCATCGTAGCGATCGAGCTCGTGATAAATCTGACCAAGGACCGTGTAGGCCTCTGAACTCGCAGCATCCTCGTCGAGCGCCATTTTGGCCGCGCGTTCAGCCGTCGAATGAGCACCGCGCATCAACTGTGCACGCGCGACACAGACGAGAGTCTGGACGTGCTTCGGCTGGATCTTGAGGATGTCGCCGAGAATTCTCAGAGCATCATCGTAGCGCTTCTGCTGCATCAGCAGCGTCGAAAGGTTGTTTCCGGCTTCGATATAGTTGGGCCGAATTTGGAGAGCGCGGCGGTAGGAGAATTCGGCTTCCTCGAGTTTCTGCTTGTCGCGCAGCGCCGTCCCCATATTGTTGTAGGCCTCGGCGTAATTTTCGCGCAATTCGATGGCGCGTTCGTATTCGCCGAGCGCAGCCTCCGAATCTCCCAAGGCGCGGAGCGCGTTGCCCATGTTGTTATGGGCTTCGGCGTAGCGGTCATCGAGTTCGATCGCCTTGCGATAGTGTTCGGCGGCTCTTTCGTAGTCGTGCTGGTCGTAGTAGACGATGCCGAGATTGTTCTGCGCCTGTGCCGAGCGCGCGTCGATCGAGATGGCGCGTTGGAGCGCATTTGCGGCAGCGTCGAGATGTCCTGCTTTGCGCTCCATCTCGCCCAAGTTGGAATAGAAGTTAGGGTTCGAAGTATTCAGCCGGACCGCCTCGCGAACGGATTTGATGCCTTCTTCCGTCTTCCCCTTCCGGTGCAGAACCACGCCAAGAATATTGTGCACGTCGGCGCGCAGGGGGCGCGACGCGATGATCTGTCGGCACAGATCCTCAGCCTGATCGAGCCTGCCGGCGGCGTAGAGCTTCGACGCCTGCTCCACCGCGTCCTCCAGCTTCATCATCTTCTTTCCCGGGCTCGCCTGCGGTGCGGCTTGAGAAGGGCGTTGGACAGGATTTCCGGGCGTACCTGCGCGGCGGTTGCTCACACGTATCTCCTTGATACCCTTGATTGATTCGAACAATCCGCATGGATCGACGGTGTAGGGTGTAAACGATTTAACATCCACGGTTTGCGGTCACAAGAAGTCAGAAGCCGCAAACCTCTTCGCCAAGTGCGCACGTGCCCTTTGCCGCACACCGTCAACAACGCGAGAACTGCGCGAGTGGAACCGGTCAGAGATGCCTCAGCTGTCGGCCTCGATGCGCATCTTCACGATCCTGTCGGGCGTACCGCTAATGGCACCGTTGTTGTGCTCACCGCCCTTCTTGATGGCGTCGACATGTTCCATGCCTTCGACCACTTGGCCCCAGATTGAATACTGACGGTCGAGCCAGGGCGCTTCTCCGAAGCAAATGAAGAACTGGCTGTTGGCGCTGTGGGGATTGTTGGTTCGCGCAGCCGACACAGTTCCGCGCCTGTGCTTTTCATTCGAAAATTCCGACTTGAGGTCGGAGAGATCCGATCCGCCGCTGCCTGTACCGGTCGGATCTCCCGTCTGCGCCATGAAATCGGGAATGACGCGGTGGAACACGACGCCGTCGTAGAAACCTTTGCGCGTCAATTCCTTGACGCGTTCGACGTGTGCGGGCGCAAGATCGGGGCGAAGCGCGATCACGACGGGTCCGTTCTTCAACTCCATGATCAGCGTGTTTTCCTTGTCGCGTGCCATCAGTGGTCAACAAGCTCCTTGCAGCGTTTGATGAGCAGATCGGCGATATAGGGACTGGTAAACGCGCTCACGTCGCCGTCGAGCAGAGCGATTTCCTTCACCAACCGCGAAGCGATCGCCTGATACCGCGGGTCGGCCATGATGACGACCGTTTCGACTTCCATGTTCAGGCGTTGATTCATGGCCGCCATCTGGAATTCGTATTCAAAGTCGGAGACCGCCCGCAGCCCGCGAATGATTACGCTGGCGCCAAGCTCGCGCGCAAAGTCGACCTGCAATTTCTTATCGAATGGTATCACCTCGATCGTCGCATGGCCCCGCGCGATCGGTTCAGCCTCGTGTCGCCACATGGCGACGCGTTCTTCAAGCGAGAACAGCGGAACTTTGCCCACACCTGTCGCAATACCGATGACAAGATGATCGACGAGCTTCACCGCGCGCTTGACGATGTCGAGATGGCCAAGCGTTACCGGGTCAAAGGTTCCGGGGTAAAGCCCGATGCGAGGTTTATGCGTCAGACCAGTCTTTTGTGCTTGCGCCACCTATTCGCCCCCGTCTCCCGACACGTCTTCGATGCGCTCGACGGAGACGACGCGTTCGGTACCGTCGACCCTGAAGAGCGTGACGCCCTGTGTAGCACGACCGGCGATGCGGATGCTTGCAACCGGCACACGAATGGTTTGTCCCTGGTCCGTGATCAACATCAGATGATCGGACTCCTCAACGGGGAACGACGCGACCACGCCGCTGTTTTTGCGGGCCATTGCCATGGCCACGATGCCTGAGCCGCCGCGCCCCGTAACACGGTATTCGTAAGAACTCGTTCGTTTGCCAAAGCCATTCTCGCTCGCCACCAACACAAACTGCTCGCGTGCGCCCAGTTGCGCGTAACGCGCAGGCGTGAGTGTCGCCTCCTCGCCATTCTCCTCGTCGTCGGTGACATCCTCGACCGGACCGGCCTCCTCACCCAGCGCGGCCCGGCGCGCGGCGATGGCCTGTCTGAGATAGGCTCGCGCCTCAGCCGTGCTTGCGTCGGAGTGGCGCAACAGTGTCAGGCTGACCACCTCGTCTCCCGACGCCAGCTTGATGCCGCGCACGCCTGTCGATTCACGGCCTTTGAAGACACGCACGTCCGTAAGGGCGAAGCGGATGCATTTGCCGCTTTTGGTTGTGAGCAGAACGTCGTCCTGGTCGGTGCACACCTGGACCCCGACGATGCCGTCGCCGGTGTCGAGCTTCATGGCGATCTTGCCGTTGCGATTGATGTTGGCGAAATCCGAGAGCTCGTTTCGGCGCACATCGCCGGACTTGGTGGCGAAGACGACGTTGAACTTGTCCCACTGCGCCTCGTCCTCGGGAAGGGGCAGGATCGTCGTGATCTTCTCGCCCTCGGAGAGCGGCAAAAGGTTGACCATCGCCTTCCCCTTGCCCTGGATGCGCGCCTCGGGAAGGCGCCAGACCTTGAGCTTGTAGGCCATGCCGGTCGAAGAAAAGAAAACCAACGGCGCGTGCGTCGACGCGACGAAGATGAAGTTGACGAAGTCCTCGTCGCGTGTGGCCATTCCAGAGCGGCCTTTGCCGCCCCTCCCCTGCACGCGGTATTCGTCGAGCGGCGTCCGCTTGATGTAGCCCGCATGTGTAACGGTGACGGCGACATCTTCGCGCTCGATCAACGCCTCGTCTTCGACTTCGACTTCGGCGTCGACCAGTTCGGTGCGCCGTGGAACGGCGAACTCGGCGCGAGTCTCCTCAAGCTCGGTGCGAATGATCTGAAGGACGCGAGGCCGCGAACGCAGAATCTCGAGATAGTCCTTGATCGCTTCGCCGAGCTTTCGAACCTCATCGCCGATCTCGTCGCGACCGAGCGCGGTCAGGCGCTGCAGTCGAAGGTCGAGGATCGCTTTTGCCTGCTCTTCGGAGAGACGGATCGTTCCATCCTTGTTCATAACGTGCCGGGGATCGGCGATCAGAAGGACAAGTGGCGCGACATCGCGCGCCGGCCAATCGCGCGCCATCAACTGATCGCGCGCCGTTGTGGCGTCCGGGGCGGCGCGGATCAGCGCAATCACCTCATCGATATTGGCGACGGCGACCGCCAGACCGACCAAGATATGCCCGCGATCGCGCGCCTTGGAAAGGTCGAAGCGTGTGCGTCTGGTGACGACTTCTTCGCGGAACGCCACGAATGCGCCGATCATCGCCTTCAGATTCATCAATTCCGGGCGGCCAGAATTGAGCGCCAGCATGTTGACGCCAAAACTGCTCTGCAGTTCGGACCAACGGTAGAGCTGGTTGAGCACCACTTCTGAAGACGCATCGCGGCGAAGCTCGATCACCACGCGCATGCCCTGCCGATCGCTCTCGTCGCGGATGTCCGCGATGCCGTCGATGCGCTTTTCGCGCATCATTTCGGCGATCTTTTCCTGCATGCGCGCTTTGTTCACCTGATAAGGAAGTTCGGTGACGATGATGGCTTCGCGGTCCTTGCGCAGTTCTTCGATATGACACTTGGCGCGCATCAGGATCGAGCCGCGGCCACGGGCCAGCGCTGCGCGTGCCGCCTGCTTGCCGATGAGAAGACCGCCGGTCGGGAAGTCGGGCCCGGGGACGATTTCCGTCAACGCCTCGAGATTGATCGACGGGTCATCGATGTAGGCGAGACAGGCCGAAATGACTTCGCCCAGATTGTGCGGCGGGACGTTGGTCGCCATGCCGACTGCAATGCCGCTCGAACCGTTGATCAGGATATTCGGAAATCGTGCCGGCAGGACGACAGGCTCTTTCTCTGTGCCATCGTAATTGTCCTTGAATTCGATGGTGCCTTTTTCGATGTCTTCCGTCAGAAGGTGGGCGATCTTCGAACGCCGCACTTCGGTGTAGCGCATCGCGGCCGGAGGATCGCCATCCACCGAGCCGAAATTGCCCTGCCCGTCGATCAATGGCGCCGACATCGAAAAGTCTTGCGCCATGCGCACGAGTGCATCGTAGATAGACTGGTCGCCGTGCGGATGATACTTGCCGATCACATCGCCCACGACGCGAGCCGATTTGCGATAGGCCTTGTTCCAGTCGTAACCGTTTTCGTGCATCGAGTAGAGAATGCGCCGATGCACCGGCTTGAGACCGTCGCGCACGTCGGGCAGCGCGCGCTGCACGATGACGCTCATCGCATAATCGAGGTACGATTTCTTGAGCTCGTCTTCGATCGCAATTCCGCTGATCTGAGCGCCGCCGGGTGGCGAGGAGTCAGGCTCTTGTGGGTCGCTCAAAAAGTCGGTCCTTCGGTCGCGGAATTAAGCCGTCTAACTAGCATTTCGCATTCGATTCGACCATAGCGCCTCATGTACAATAATGCTATATTTTTCAATGACTTATTGAGAGTTTGCGAAGACGCTCCCTGGCCCCGGAAATCCCGCGCATCAATCCACATCTACCGGCAGTTTGTGCTCGATGGCCGACAGCTCGTTGCGCACCCGGTTGATGGGATAGGCGTACATCGTCCGACGTCCGCGCGGATCCAAGAAACCGAACGTGATGCCGACCAGCCGACCAGTCTTCGCGTCGACGACGGGTCCGCCGCTGAACCCTGGACCGGCATCGCCTTCGAACGTGAAAGCGGATTGCACCGCACAACTTTCGCAACGCGCCTCGACCGGTGCATTGAGCAACATGATTGTTCCACGGGCCTCGCGTAGTTCGCCCGACGCGCCCTGACCGTAGGCAATCACGCCTTCGCCTGCAGAAGGCGCTGCGGTCGACACGTCGCTGTTTTTGTCGACATGAAAGAAGAGAAGATCGTAGTCGCGCGACTGCCCGATAATCGGGGCTCCGCCGACGATGGCTTGGTTGTGCGCGTTTGTGACAGCGACGCCAGGCGCAATCACGAACGCCGCGGCGTGCGCCTTGAGGACGACGAGCGTAACACCCTCGAGCGGGATATAGGCGCCGGCAAGCTGAGGATTGAGAAACCCAGCGGCGCGCTCGCCATAGGAGGCGGCACAACCGCCAAGCATCAGCGCGAGGCCGATAACGATAAAGCGTTGCATGGCGCGATTCAGAACGGGATCTCGTCTTCCATCTCGTCGCGCTGAAAGCTCGCCGGCGCGTCGCTCGCAGCCACGCGCTCGCGCGTACCGCCTTCGCCACGACTATCGAGCATCACAAGCTCGCCGCGGAATCGCTGCAGCACGACTTCGGTCGAATAACGTTCGGCGCCCTCTTTGTCGGTCCATTTGCGCGTCTGCAGCGCGCCTTCGAGATACACTTTGGCACCCTTGCGCAGATACTGCTCGGCAACCTTGGCGAGGTTTTCGTTGAAGATGACCACGCGGTGCCATTCGGTGCGCTCTTTGCGCTCGCCCGAGGCTTTGTCACGCCATGTTTCAGAGGTCGCGACGGACAGGTTCACGACGGGCTCGCCAGACGTCATGCGGCGGACTTCGGGATCCTTCCCGAGATTTCCAACCAAAATGACCTTATTCACACTACCCGCCATATCCGTCTCCATTTCTTGGCATTGCAGCGAAACTAGTCCCGACTGTCCGCCTCCGCCACACCGCGCAGCCACCCGGTTGTGGACAGGATGACGTTGCCGGAAGGATTCCAGTTTGTTCTTATTATGTTCTATTCGAGTTGCTGCGGCAAGTCAGGTTTTATTTGTCTTGGAAAGCCTGATTGAACAGACCGGAAATCTGCATGGCGCCGAACATACTGAGATGGTGGTGATCGGCATAGAATGGTCTGCCCTCGCGCTGAACAACACAGTCGGCCGAAACGCACAGCAGTGCGCCCGGATCGAGGATCGGAATGCTATATTTTTTGTGCAGCTTGGCGAGTGCGATCAGGACGAACCCATCGCGCGCGCGATAGTCCGAAGCTGAAAGGGTCTGACGTTCGCCTGCTCCATACTCGACGTCACGCGCCAGTACTTCCGGAACGTCGAACCCCGGTTCGGGCACTGGCGCGACGATGATCACCTTCTTGCCCGCTCTCAGAAGCGTGAGCACAGTGCGTTCGAGGATGCGCGCGAAACCTGCGTGCTGCGAAACGTCCGCTCGAGCGGGCGGAGCCAAGTCGATGAGGTGACGGACTTCGTTGGCGTCGGGTCCGTATCCGTCACCCTGGTCGTAATAGGCCCATCGCGCGACCAGAATGACCTCCTTGATTTCCGTTCGCATCGCGAGTTTGAGCGCTGCGTCGTTCAATTGTGCGCAGCGCCCGGTGGGCTCGTCTGTCAGCGATAAGTTAAGAAGCGGCGGGCATCGTCCATGCGCAACGAACAAGCCCTTGCGTCCTGCGCGCGCAGCGGCCGCGTCCACGGCCGGCAACAGTGCATCGCCGTGAGAGTCGCCCCACAGAATGAACGTCGGCGCCGGAGCCCTCGCATCGCCGAAAGTGCAGATGTGGCCCAGCTTAACGTCTTCGGCGCTGCGATTGAAGCATTCGTGCCGGCGCGGCTCGATATCGTCGGCCTCGGCCAGGATGCGCTGAACGTTGGCCGGGAAACGTTGGGGAAACCCATGCGCCGCGAACAGGACAGCGCAGAGCACGAGCGTGGCAGCGGTTGCGCTGCCGCCATAGCGAAAAATCGCGCGCCGCGAGAAGACTTGGCGGCGACGGAAAGGCTGCTCGACAAATCGCCAGGAAAGTAGGGCGAGACAAAAGGAGAGCGCAATCAGCGCTGAGGTCCAAGCCCAGCCGGCGGCCGCGCGCGAGACATAGATGGAATAAACGTGAACCGGCCAGTGCCAGAGATAGAGCGAATATGAAATCAGTCCGACGAACACAAACGGGCGCGATGCGAGAACGCGCCAGATCGTTCCCTTCGTCGCGCCGGAAAAAATGAGCGCCGCCGCCCCGAGGCAGGGGTACAGCGCGTTTGTGCCCGGGAAGGGCGTTGCGGCGGTGAAGCCGAACACGGCCCAAGCGATCGCCGCGAGCCCGGACAGCGACAATGCATCGGCCAGAAGAGCTGATTTCGGCCGCGGAAACTCGCCCAATGCCAAGATCGCGCCGAGCATGAGTTCCCAGGTGCGATAAGGCGCCAGATAGAAAGCTGCACTCGGATGCTCGCTCACCGCCCAGATGCTGAGCGCAAAGGATACGACCGCCAATGCCGACACAAAGCCCAGCAGCGAACGTCGCCTGCCCGTGTGCAACAGGCGCAGCAAGGCCGGAAAGACGAGATAGAACTGTTCCTCGACCGCCAGGGACCAGGTATGCAGCAGCGGCTTCAGGTCTGCACCGACGTCGAAATAGCCGGACTGCAGCCAGAAATCGAAGTTCGACGCAAAGAGTGCCGTCGCAATCGCGCTCTCCGCCAGACGCAGCAGGTCACGCGGGAAGAGTGTCGCCGCGCCGACCGCCAGCGTCGCAGCTACGACCGTAAACAGCGCGGGAAAGATACGGCGCACGCGCCGCTCGTAGAAGCGCAGTATCGAGAATTCGCCCGCGCGCATCTCGCCGAAGATCAAAGAGGTGATGAGGAAACCTGAGATAACGAAGAAGACGTCGACTCCGACAAAGCCGCCGCCAAAGCCCGGCACGCGGAAGTGGTAGAGAACCACGGGAACAACGGCGACTGCGCGCAACCCGTCAATGTCGGGGCGATAGGACAGGCTGCCCGGCGCGGACGGTCTGGTCGTTGGCATCGGCTCGGTGCGTGGAGATGAAAGTCAGGGCACGGATGCCTATATCGCGCAGATCGCAAGGGCGATAGCGCCGGTTCGGCAAAGTGAGCAGATAGACAAAAGTCCGGTCTTCTGAAATAAGAAGTTCCTGTTTCGTTCTACAGAGTCGGGAACGGAGTCGGGATTCTGTCAGCAGTCGCGGGAGCCACGCTTGCGGGCGTGTCGCACGCGCAGCAAGCTGGAAATTCGGTCAGGAAAAGCATGCTGAAGAACATCTCCATCCGCGGCGCGCGCGAGCACAATCTCAAGAATGTCGACGTCGAGATTCCCCGCGATTCGCTCACGGTGATGACGGGCCTTTCCGGCTCGGGAAAATCATCGCTCGCCTTCGACACGATCTATGCCGAGGGCCAGCGGCGCTATGTCGAGTCGCTCTCGGCCTATGCCCGCCAGTTCCTGGAATTGATGCAGAAACCCGATGTCGATCACATCGAAGGCTTGTCGCCGGCGATCTCGATCGAACAGAAAACCACTTCCCGCAACCCACGCTCGACCGTGGGCACCGTCACGGAGATCTACGACTATCTGCGTCTGCTTTTCGCGCGCGTCGGCGTGCCCTATTCGCCAACGACCGGACTTCCGATCGAGAGCCAGACCGTGAGTCAGATGGCCGACCGTATCCTCGCGCTCGACGAGGGAACGCGTCTTTTCCTGCTGGCGCCGATGGTGCGCGGCCGCAAGGGCGAATACCGCAAGGAATTCGCCGAGTTGCAGAAAAAGGGATTCCAGCGCGTCAAGGTCGATGGAAAATACTACGAGATCGGCTCGGTTCCCGCGCTCGACAAGAAACTCAAGCACGACATCGAGGTCGTGGTCGACCGCATTGTCGTCAAGAGAGACATGGGGAACCGCCTGCCCGATTCCATCGAGACTGCGCTGGGCATCGCAGACGGACTCGTCATCGCCGAGTTCGCCGATGTGAAGGAGAAGGACGGTTCGGCAAAGCAGCTGCTGATGTCGTCGAAATTTGCTTGCCCCGTCTCTGGCTTCACGATCCCGGAGATCGAACCACGGCTGTTTTCGTTCAACAATCCGCACGGCGCCTGTCCGGCCTGCGACGGTCTGGGTACGCAACTCTATTTCGATCCTCAGCTCGTGGTGCCCGACGAAACACTCACACTGCGCAAGGGCGCGATTGCGCCATGGTCAAAGGGCTCGTCTCCCTATTACTTGCAGACACTCGAAGCGCTCGCACGGCATTACAAATTCTCGCTGAACGAGGCTTGGGAAGATCTGTCCAAAAAGGCGAAGGACGTCATCCTGCACGGCTCGGGCGAGGAAGAGATCAGGTTCATCTACGACGATGGCCTGCGCCGCTACGAAACCAAGAAACCGTTCGAGGGCGTCATTCCGAATATGGAGCGGCGCTTCAAAGAAACCGACTCGTCCTGGGTGCGCGAGGAACTCGAGCGTTTCCAGGACACGAGCCCCTGCGATGTCTGCAAAGGCTATCGCCTGAAGCCCGAAGCGCTCTGTGTGAGGATCGGCGGCAAGCACATCAGCGAGGTCTGCGATCAGTCGATCCGTCATGCCGACGAGTGGTTCCGCGACATCGACAAGAAGCTCAACAAGCAGCAGACGGAAATCGCCGCGCGCATCCTCAAGGAAATTCGAGCGCGGCTGAAGTTCCTCAACAATGTCGGATTGGACTATCTCACTCTGGCGCGCGCCTCGGGGACCTTGTCTGGCGGCGAAAGCCAGCGCATCCGGCTCGCGTCGCAAATCGGTTCCGGACTGACCGGTGTACTTTATGTGCTCGACGAGCCTTCCATCGGACTGCATCAGCGCGATAACGAAAAACTGCTCGACTCGCTTAAGGGCCTGCGCGACATGGGCAACACAGTGATTGTTGTCGAGCATGACGAGGAGGCGATCAGAACCGCCGATCATGTCATCGATATGGGACCGGGCGCAGGCATTCACGGCGGCGAAATCGTCGCCGAAGGCACCCCCGAAGACATCATGGCAAGCCCGGCAAGCTTGACGGGAAAATACCTGACCGGGCTCGAACAAATCGCCATACCCGCCAAGCGGCGCAAGCCGATCCATGATCGCTGGCTGAAAGTCGTCGGTGCGCGCGGTAACAATCTCAAAGACGTCACCGCCGCGTTTCCCCTGGGTACTCTGACGTGCGTCACCGGCGTGTCGGGCGGCGGCAAGTCGACGCTGACGATCGAAACGCTGTTCAAGGCCGCCTCGCGCAAGCTCACGCAAGGACGCGAGCATCCGGCAGCACATGACCGGATCGAGGGTCTCGAGTTCCTCGACAAGGTCATCGACATCGATCAATCGCCGATCGGCCGCACGCCGCGTTCCAATCCCGCGACCTACACTGGCGCGTTCACGCCCATCCGCGACTGGTATGCCGAACTGCCCGAGGCCAAGGCGCGCGGCTATCAGCCGGGCCGCTTCTCTTTCAACGTCAAAGGTGGGCGCTGCGAGGCATGCCAGGGCGATGGCGTCATCAAGATCGAGATGCATTTTCTGCCCGACGTCTATGTCCAGTGCGACGTCTGCAAGGGCAAACGCTACAACCGAGAGACGTTGGAGGTGAAATTCCGCGACTTTTCCATCGCCGACGTGCTCGACATGACAGTCGAGGCGGCCGCGGACCTATTCAAGGCCGTGCCTTCGATCCGGGAAAAAATGGATACGTTGAAGCGGGTCGGTCTCGGCTACATCAATGTCGGGCAACAGGCGACGACATTGTCCGGCGGCGAGGCACAGCGCGTTAAACTTTCCAAGGAACTGTCGCGCCGCGCCACGGGCCGCACTTTATATATACTCGACGAGCCGACGACCGGTCTGCACTTCCACGACGTGAAAAAGCTCCTGGAAGTGCTTCACGAGCTTGTCGACAACGGCAACACCGTCGTGGTGATCGAACACAATCTGGAAGTCATCAAGACATCGGACTGGATCATCGACCTTGGTCCCGAGGGCGGCGATGGCGGCGGCGAGATTATCGCTTCCGGAACGCCGGAAGAGGTGGCACGGAATCCGCGCAGTTACACAGGAATTTATCTGCGCAAATTGTTCAAGAACCGCTCTTCCGAGAAATTGACGGCACGGAAGATGAAGGCCGCTGAGTGAACGCGGCCGACTGCGCACCTAACGCGGTGCCGAAGCTGCGAGGGGTTGCGGCGTGCCGGTCTCCCGGATAATCGCGACAAGCAACGCCACGAAAAAGACGGCGCCCGACACATAAAATGCGGCGCCTGGAATGATGATCGGCGCAGACGCACTGACGAAATAGCCGAACAGTCCCGTCCAGATGGGCGGCCCGGCGATGCTGGTAAGGCTCGTCACGCTCGCAACGGCACCTTGAAGCAGGCCCTGTTCGTTGGCGGGAACGGCGCGCGACATCAGCCCTTGCACGGCGGGTTGGGCGACGGTCCAGCCTCCGATCGCCAGCGGCATGACGCAGTAGAGCATCCAGCCGCGCGTCACCGAGCCATACAACACGCTGACAACGACACTGATCGCGAGCCCGATCACGATAGCGCGGCGCTCGCCGATGCGCGGAATGAGAATGCGCGTGAACCACCCCTGACCGACCACGAAGATGACGCCGACAAATGCCAGCGAGACTCCGATTTCGGTCGGTCCCCAGTGAAAGCGATAGCCGGTGTAGAGGACCCAGGTCATCTCGGCGACGCGATTGGCGAACATGGCAAGGACGAGCACCAACATCAGGCCGTAGACGGACGAGAAGCGGCCGACCTCGCGCAGCGCACCAACAGGATTGGCATGGCGGAACGAGAACGGCTTGTGGTTTTCGATGCTCAACGATTCCGGCAGTGCAAAATATGCGAATGTCAGATTGGCGAAACAAAGACAACCGGCGATGAGAAACGGCAGGTGCAGATCGATGGCGCCAAGGAGGCCACCCGCGACCGGACCCGTTATAAAGCCAAATCCGAATGCAGCCCCGATCAGGCCGAAGCTTTGGGCGCGCTTCTCAGGCGGCGTGATGTCTGCGATGTAAGCGCCGGCCGTCGAAAAGGACCCGCCCATCACGCCGGCGACAAGCCTGGCCAGGGCGAGATAGGCAAGCCCGGGCGCCGCCGCCATGAGCAAATAGGCCACCCCTGCCCCGCCGAGCGATAGGAGGATGACGGGTCTGCGTCCAAAGCGGTCTGACACCGCACCGATCAGCGGCGCAAACAGAAACTGCATCAGCGCGAAACCGGACGCGAGAAAACCGAAGATGTAGGAAGCGTGCGTAATGTCGCCGTGTTCGAAATGCTCGATGAGTTTGGGCAGGATCGGATAGGCGAGTCCGATCCCCAGCATGTCGATATAAACGACGCCAAGAACGATAATGAGGCGGATGTTGCGCATGTTCGCTTGTCCGCTTTTCGCTCTGCGAAATCAGGTCTTGCCGTACGCGACTGGCGTGCCAGACCCCGCCAACGACCGATAGGCGAAGGCCGACGCCGAAAACATCAACCCATAGAGCAGCGGCGAGACCACGAAGCTCAATCCCATCAGGATCGGCATGTTCTCCCGCATCGCGCGCATCTGCGCGACCATGCCGCGGACTTTCGCGCCCGCGTCGGCGGCGTGCTGCAGATCGGGAATGAAGAATCCAGGCCCCAACAGGATGAGCTGTACAGTGCCCAAGACCACGATGATCGGCAGCAGGGTGGCAAGCGCGATCGCGACGATGCGCCAGAAGTTGCCTTTGGTAAGCAGCCAGCTGCGCGACAGGCCGAATTCACCGCCATCGACGACCGAGGGAACAAGCAAAAAGCTGAGCCTGACGATCAGATAGGCGATGACGCAACCGCCGATCAACAAAGCCAAAGCGATGATCGCACCGAACAGGCCGGCCTGGGCTGGATTGGACTGGACCGCACCGGCACTCGCGACTGCCGCAGCACCGATGCCAAGGGCGAAGACCGAGATGAAAAGCACCAGCAATATGTACAGACCGAAGAAACCGCCGAACGCGCGCCATTCGGCGCTCCCGAGAGAGACGCGCGCAAATGCGGGCCCCTGGCGCCGCCCCATCGCCTGCTCGGTGATCGCGACCCCGATCATCGCCATGAGCAACATGGCGAGAAATGCGAGAAGCAGCGGCCAGCCCAATCCCGCGCCGGTCGGCGGCATGCCACTCTCGAAGCTGTTGATCAGCGTGTCGTAGTATTTGCGAAGGACGAAAAACGTGGCGACCGCGTTGATCAAGGTCGGGACCCAAATCAATCCGATGATGGTGCCGATTTCGCCCAAGGTGAATGCGTAGGCGAAGCGGATGGTCTGGCCCACGGGAATTTTGTTCATACGGAAACCTTTGTCGAATCTGAAGACTTGTCATGGCCAGTGACGAGTTCATAAGCGGTCGCGACCGCGCCGGCAGAGAGACCCGTCACCGCCACCATATAGAGCAATTGCAGCAATGCCATAACCGGGAGCACGCTACGAACCGCGGCGAACCACATAGTAAAGTATTGGCGCACCTCTCCGGGCGTCACTTTGCCTGGGGTCGCGCCGACCATTGGAAGCGCCTGACCGTTAAGCGCGAGTTGCAGGACGATCGAATCGAGAACCGTGAAGACCACATAGGCTGGAAGGCTCACTGCCAGCACGATGCCGACAATGCGCCAAAAGTTTCCTCGCCCGAGTTTCCACGAGCGGCGGACTCCGATGTGATGCTCGGCGACGACGACAGCAGGAAGGAAGAACTGCGTTCTGACGATTGCGTAGATCCCGAACACGATGCCGCCCAGGATCAGCAAGGTGGTCGCGACGCCCTGCAGGCCCGCTGAGACCTGCGCCAGAAGAAAGGAGATCAGACCGACGCCGAGGCAATAGGCGATGATGCAGGCTGTGGCGAGAAGGAGCAGGACAATATAGGCGCCTACCAGGCGCCATGTGTCGGCCCCGAGGGAAAAATAGAGGAAGACGGTTTCGAAATCCTGCCCGAGCGCCTTGCGCATCAGCCCGACGGTGACAATGGCGAACGCCAGGAGGAGGAGCGCCAACACCAAGAGAGTTTTGCCGAGTATCGAGACAACAAACGCACTGACTCGTGTCTCGTCCCATGTGTCGGCACCGATCGCCATGAGACTGCTCAGTTCCGGAAGCATGGAGACGACCAGCAACATTGCGGCGGCCAAAAAAAGCAGGAATGGCAGCCAGGCTATCCCAAGGATCGCAAGATAGTTTGCGGCACCGAACCGATAAGCGCCCATGATCGTGCGCTCGAACGGTATGTGCATCGACTGCCCCCACGCTTTGGCGCGCCATCCTATTCGGCGGCTTCCGCGGCGGCAAATTCGGACAGACCGCGAATGCTGCGCCGCGCAAGGCGCGATCTCGTGACAGGCTCGCAACCGCTCGGCTAATGTCGCGCCATAACAAATGGTGGGTGTGGGATGGCGTTCTCGGAGTATGGCTCGTTCGACGGGCTTGGCTTGGCCGCTCTTGTCGCGCAGAAAAAAATCAAACCAGCGGAACTGATGGATGAGGCGATTGCGCGCGCCGAAGCGCTCAATCCCAAACTGAACGCCATTATCTTCAAGGACTATGAGCGTGCGCGGCAATTGGCGAAGGGCAAACTCGCCAAAGGCGTTTTTGCGGGCGTCCCCTTCCTGCTCAAGGACATCGCAGCTTTCGCGCAGGGCCTGCCGTCGCGCCAAGCCTCGCGCTTCATCCCGGCCATCCGTCATCCGCGCGACAGCTATCTTGTCGCCAAGTTCAAGGCGTCGGGATTGCTCCTCTTCGGTGTGACGAACGTTCCCGAATTCGGTCTCGTCGCTTCGACCGAGTCGATACTGTATGGTCCGGCGCGAAATCCGTGGAATCTTGCGCACTCGACGGGAGGTTCGTCGGGCGGATCGGCGGCGGCTGTCGCGGCGGGCATCGTTCCGCTGGCGCACGCCAATGACGGCGGCGGCTCGATCCGAATTCCGGCGGGGGCATGCGGCCTCGTCGGGCTGAAACCTTCACGTGGCCGGCTCAGTCACGGTCCAGATTTCGGCGCGGCGCTTGACGGCCTCGCCAATGATCTCGTTGTCTCGCGCAGTGTCCGCGACACCGCCGCCGCTTTGGATGCCGTGCGCGGCTTCATGCCGGGCGATCCCTTCGCGGAACCGCCTCACCCGGCTTCCTATCTGAAAGCCATCAAGACGAAGCCCAAGCGCCTGCGCATCGCGGTCACGCTCAAGAAGCTCGACGGCAGCCCGCTCCACGCCGATTGCGTTGCGGCGGTGAAGAGCGCAGCAAAGGCTTGCGAGAAGCTCGGCCACATTGTGGAAGAGGCGATGCCGTCGCTCGATCAGCCCTCGCTCATGGGCGCATTCACGGCATTCTGGGGCGGCGGGCTCTCTGCAGGCATCGATGCGATTTCCAAACTGACGCGACAAACGCCGTCGCGCGAATTGTTCGAAGGTCTCACCTGGGCCTTATATGTGGCTGGAAAGAACGTATCGGCGAGCGACTATCTGCAAGGCAAGGATTTGTTCAACGGCGCGTCGCGCGAAATGGGACGCTTTCATGAGACCTACGACGTCTGGATCACGCCGACGCTCGGCCGTCCGCCGGAGAAGAACGGCGTCTTCGATTTCGACAACACGGATTTGACGAAATCCTTTGAGCCCCAGATCGATTATGTTCCCTTCACCGCGATGCAGAACGTCACCGGCCAGCCAGCGATGAACATTCCGCTCTACTGGAACAAGGATAATCTTCCGATCGGCACTCAGTTTGTCGCACCCTTCGGCGATGAGCTGACATTGCTCAAGCTCGCGGCGCAACTCGAGAAATCCAATCCCTGGTTCGACCGCTACGCCAAGATAAAGGTCTGACTATGGCCTTTCGCGAATACCATAAATTCGATGCGCTCGGCCTCGCGCAAGCGATCGCCAAGAAAAAAGTATCGGCCCGCGAAGTGATGGACGAAGCCATCACGCGCGCCGAGGCGCTCAATCCCAAGCTGAACGCAATCGTCTTTAAGGCTTATGAGGATGCACAGCGCGCCGCGCAACGAAAATCGCAAAGAGGTCCTTTCGCCGGCGTGCCGATGCTGCTCAAGGACATGCGCGCCAACGTCAAGGGTTGGCCGAACCGTTCGGGCTCGCGCTACGTGCCCGCCACGCCGTCTGCGTTTGAGTCGACGCTGGTCACGCGTTGCAAGGACGCCGGCCTGATTCCGTTCGGAAAGACGAACGTCCCCGAATTCGGAATTCTGCCGACGACGGAATGCAAGCTCTATGGACCGGCGCACAATCCGTGGAATCTCGCGCATTCTCCAGGCGGCTCGTCGGGTGGTTCCGCAGCCGCCGTGGCTGCCGGTATTGTTCCGATCGCGCACGCGACCGATGGCGGCGGCTCGATCCGCATTCCCGCCTCGGCTTGCGGCCTCGTGGGGCTCAAGGTCTCACGCGGGCGCATCACGCAGGGACCAGGCGCCGCCGACGCGACCGGCGGTCTTTCGGTCGACGGTTTCGTCACCAGAAGCGTGCGCGACACAGCTGCAGCTCTCGATGCGACCTGCGCGCCGGATCCCGGCGATCCTTATTTCGCGCTGCCGCCGGACGGTTCGTATCTCGAAGGCATTAAGCGGAAAACCAAGCGTCTTCGCATTGCCGTCAGCACCAAGATGCTGAACGGAACACCACACGATGCCGAGGTCACGGCAGCCGTGCGAAAAACGGCCAAACTCTGCGCGAGCCTTGGCCATGAGGTCGAAGAGACCGATCCTACGATCGATGCAGGCGCACTCGTCAATGCCTTCTCGACTGTGTGGTGCGCCAATGTCGCGTTCACGCTCGACAGCCTCGCGGCGCAGACCGGAATCAAGCCGTCACTCGACGTGGTCGAAGGTCTCACGATCGGGCTCTACGAATTGGGGAAACGCGTCGGCGCCGCCGAGTTCATCGCCGCTCGCCAGGTGATGACGACAGCCGGGCGGAAGTTCGCCGCATGGCACGAAAAGTACGATGTCTGGCTCACCGCCACCCTCGGCAGGCCGCCGATGAAGCTGGGCACGATCGATATCGACGAAACCGATGTGCAAAAGGGTTTCCTGCCCAACTTTGGCTATGTCCCCTTCACCTCGATGCAGAACTGTGCCGGCACGCCTGGGATCAATCTGCCGCTCAACTGGAGCAAGGAGGGTCTTCCTTTAGGCGTGCAGTTCACCGCACGCAGTGGGGACGAGATGACGTTGCTCAAACTTGCCGCAGAACTGGAAAAGGCGGCACCATGGGCCCACCGCTATGACACGATAAGGATATGAAAAATGGCATTCGCCGAATATGCAGATTATGACGGCCTCGGTCTCGCGCATCTCGTTCGCCGCGGCGAAGTCACGCCGCTCGAGCTCCTTGAGGAAGCCATAACCCGGATCGAGCGCCACAATCCCAAGCTCAATGCCGTCGTTTATAAGGCCTACGACGAAGCAAAGCAGACCGCGAAGAGCAAACTGCCTGACGGCCCCTTCAAAGGCGTGCCATTCCTGATCAAGGACATCAACTTACCGGTCGAAGGCTGGCCGATGACGAACGGCAGCGCGCTGCTCAAGGACTATGTGACCAATTTCGATTGCGAACTGACGCGGCGCTATCGCAGCTCCGGAGTCGTGCTCGCCGGAAAAACCAACACGCCGGAATTCGGAATTCC
>Ga0134128_10001740_pt1 | contig 27568 bp, 18 predicted proteins | sample KB31754_FD_96462 | JGI IMG/M metagenome (GOLD analysis project Ga0134128, IMG submission 96462) | Terrestrial soil microbial communities with excess Nitrogen fertilizer from Kellogg Biological Station, Michigan, USA - KB3-175-4 | ecosystem: Environmental > Terrestrial > Soil > Unclassified ...
CGGCCCGTGTCGCGGCTTCCAAGCCGCCCGTCGAGGCGATGTACAAGGTGCTGGAAGCCGCCGCCAAGCGCACGCAATAGGCAGAGCGGGCTTCACCGGACGACACGCGTGCCGGTGAAGCCCGTTTATCGCCATCGACCAGAATTCGGAGCGCACGATTGTGTTGGGCGGGCTTCTGAATGCAGGCAAATGGGTGATCCGCGCGGCTGAATATGTTTCCGCCACGTGCCTCGTCCTCGGCTGCACCATCAACTTCGTCAATATCCTCGGCCGCTACTTCTTTCATGCCCCGATCGTCTGGGCGGAAGAGATCATTCAGTTCATGATGATCGCCGGTGTGTTTTTCGGCGCTCCGATCCTGACGCTGCGCCGGGCCCATATCCGGATGGATATGATGCTCACGATTTTCCCCGAGTCTCTGCGGCGGGGCGCCGACGTTTTCGGCCAGGTTGTTCTTGCGGGCGTGTGTTGCGCGATCATCTGGCTGGGCGTGCCAGTGATCATGCAGTTCATCGACTTCGGTCAGGTGACCGATGCGGCAGCGATCCCGGTCGCGATTCCGCAGAGCGTCATTCCCATCGGCTTGTTTCTGGTGATCGTCGCCGTGATCGTGAATCTCCTCGAGCCGGCGCCGACCGCATTGAATCAATCAGAGCCCTGACGCGATGTCCCACATCCTTTTCATCGTCCTCCCGATTGTCCTGCTGGTTCTGGGATTGCCGATCTTTCTCGTCCTTCTGACGACGGGCCTCTTTATACTGCTGACGAGCGGAACACCGGCAGGCGTGGTGCAGACCGTGCTGTTCGGAAGCCTGGGAAGCTACCCGCTCGTCGCCATTCCGTTCTTCATCCTCGCCGGCGAGATCATGGGGCAGGGCGGAATTGCGAAGCGGATCGTCGCCTGGGTGATCTCCATCGTCGGCGGCGTGCGGGGCTCTCTGGCGCTCGCGACGATCGCGTCATCCGAGATATTCGGTGCCATGTCCGGTTCGTCCGTCGGCTGCGTCGCCGCGGTCGGGCGTCTGTTATTCCCGGCGCTTCGCGACAACGGCTACGGCGATCGCTTCGCGGTCAGCCTGATCGCGTGTTCCGGCGCGATAGCGATCATCATTCCGCCGTCGATCGCCATGATCATCTATGCCGTCACGGCCCAGCAATCCCTGACGGTCCTTTTCACCGCGGGCATCATTCCTGCGATCATGATCGGCGTGATGGAAGCGGCCTTCGTGCTCGTTTACGCCCGGATCAAGGTCGTGCCGGTCACCGACAAGACGCGGTGGAAGAATATCGCCGCGGCCACCAAGGATGCAGGCTGGGCACTCGGCACCATCGGCATCATCTTCGGCGGCATCTATGGCGGCATCTTCACGCCCACCGAGGCCGCGGGCATTGCCGTCGTCTATTCGGTCGTCATTGCCAAATTCGTTTATCGGGAGATCACGTGGCCGGACCTCGGCCGTATCGTGATGAGCGCGGCCAATCTTACGACCCAGATCCTGCTGATCGTCGCCGGCGCCGGCGTCTATTCCTGGCTGCTGACCACCAGCGGCATTCCGCAGCAGCTCGTCAATTATATCAGCGCGCTCGACGCCGGGCCGGTCGTCACTTTGCTGCTGATGAACATCATCCTGCTGTTTGTCGGCAGCTTCCTCGAGCCGCCGGCGGCCATCCTGATCCTGGCACCGCTCTGCGTGCCGGTCGCCGAAGCCATGCACATCAGCCCGATCCATTTTGGCGTCATCTTCGCCGTCAACCTGAGCATCGGGATGTTCATGCCGCCGTTCGGTTTGAACATCTTTGCCGCCCACCTGATGTTCAAGATGCCGATCACGAAAATTTACAAGGGAGTCATTCCGTATTTGGTCATCAATCTGATCGCGTTGATGATCATTACGTATGTTCCGATCGTGTCGATGGCGCTCCCGAATCTCTTGAAGTAGTTTCGCCTCCGCGTAGCGGCGGCGAAGAACGAGGGCTTGCCGGCCAGTCATAGCGCGGATGCCGGCAGCACAGCGAGCGTCCTTACGCCGTCTTGCGCTTGAGAATAATATTCATGGCTGTCAGGGACATTACGAGTTCAGAATGCTGATTGTAGACCTCTACCAAAGAGGTGACGATGCCCCGGTCCGGTTTGGATTTCGAAGCAACTGTCTTGGCGATCGTAACGCGGACGGACAGCCGATCACCCGGTCGTACTGGCTTGTGCCAGCGCAAGTCATCAATGCCGGGGGACACAAGACTGGCAACATTGCTCAAGTAGTACTCGACATAGAGCCGCATCATCAGGCCGACGGTGTGCCAGCCGCTCGCAATGATGCCGCCGAACGGCTTCAGTTTCGCGACATCGGGATCGGTATGAATCGGCTGCGGGTCGTAGCGTTTGGCAAATGAGATAATCTCGTCCACCTCGACTTCCACCGTGCCGAAATTGTGGACGTCGCCCTCGACGTAGTCTTCGAAATATCGATCGTTAACATCGTGAAGAAAAGCCATGAGGACCTCGCGGACGTTCAATCGCTCGTGCTTGGGGTGGTTCGCTTCAGCCGTACGATTGCGATCTTCGACGACGCCGGAGATCAGGCGCACTTCTCAACCTATACGCTGCTCGCGCGGCTGTCAGCGAGCGGTATCCGAGGAATTGCCCTAGCTATGAAAGTCCTTTACTATGTCGGATCTTGGATGAGGCTCAACGCCCGTTTGGAGGAGGGGAGGATGATCAATAAGCGTATCTTTAGCGCTCTAGTTGCAGCATCGGCGCTCGTTGCGGGAGCGCAGCTCGCGCACGCGCAAAACCAAATCGTCATCGGCGCCATCGTGCCGAGTAGCGGTCCGTTCGCCGAGTGGGGGCGCGCCAACACCGTCACACTTCAAATGCTGGAAAGCGAGATCAACAAAAAGGGCGGCGTGAACGGGGCCAAGCTCAAGATCATGGTCCTGGACGACTCCGCCAAGCCGGCGCAGGCGGCGAACGACGTGCGCAAGCTTGCCGGCGACGACAAGGTACTCGCCATCGCCGGTCCGCTGACGAGCACCGCCTGCGAGGTGGCGTTTCCCGTCGCCAATCAGATGAAAGTCGTTGCCACGTCGCAGGCTTCGTCCAAGCCCGGCGTGGCGGAGGCGAACCGTCCCTGGGCCTTCCGTAACACGGTCGATGAAGGCGTCCTGACCAAGGCCTCAGTGCCGTATTTCAAGAAAGCCTTCAACATCAAGAAGGTCGCCATCATCTACGACGCCAAGGACGCGGTCTCTACGGCCATCGCCACCAAGATCATGCCGGCGGTGATGAAGGCCAACGACATCGATGTTCTCAATGCCCAGAAGCCGATCTCGTTCAACACCGGCGACCTTGACGTCAGCGCCCAGGTGACCAGCCTCAAGGCGCTGCAGCCCGATGGCGTGGTGATCGGCGCCGACTACAGCCAGGCGATCACGGTCATCCGCGAGATGAAACGGCAAGGCTTCACCAAGCCGGTGATCGGCGGCACCCCCGCGATCTCCTCTGCTATCCTGCAGGCGGCACCGGATATCCCGATCGTTGCGCCGGCGACCTTCTACGCGGGCATGAGCGAGCCGCGGGCGCAGAAGTTCGTGCAGGATCTGCAGCCGCTCTTGCGCAAGGCGTCCGGTTTGCCGAAGGACGTCGAACCCAGCATGTTCGACGCCAACATCTATGAAACCGTCAACATGTATGTCGACGCGGTGAAGGCGGCAGGCGTCACCGGGAAGCCCGGCGACCTTGAGAAGGACCGCGAGAAGATCCGCGACTACATCGCCAAACTGAAGGGTTTCGAAGGCCTTGCCGGCCCGATCGCCTTCAATGAGCACGGCGATGCAGTGAAGAGGTACTTCATCGTCGAGGGCCGGAACGGCGCTTGGACGACGAAGGTCCGCGGGTGCAGCGTCGAGGGCGCTTGCGGCAAGTGATGACGTGAATATCGAGGCGGCCCGCCGACAAGCTCGGCGGGTCGCCTCTCTTATTATTCCTCCTACGACCCGGCACGCGCCCGTATTGTAGGGCGACGGTTCAGAGGCGAGAGCCGGCCTTGCCGGCGCGCCGCCGTGTTGGGCGCTCAGGCGCTTGCCTGCCGCGCTTCGCCTTCGCTTTGTCTGGTGATTCCGACTTGCCGCCATTCCGCGTGGGCGCGGCGGCATCGGTGCCGAGAAACGTGGTCAGCTCCTGCTCCATGGCGCGATATTGCGCCACCTTCAGCCGCAAGGACAAAAGCTGATAACGGCGTGCCTCGTGCTTCTTGCCCGGATGCGCCTCGACACGGGCCTTGGTCGTTTCCAGATAGGCGCGTTCGCTGCGGATACGATCGAGGTAGGCGACGAGCTCGCGGCGCATGGTATCCTTGCTGGCGAAGTTGCCGAGGAAGATGCGCAGCAGAACTTCGTCGCGGGTCACCGAAGCCCGGATCGGCTCGCTCATGAACCCCTGAAGCGCCGTACGGCCGCTGGGAGTGATGGTGTGAATCTGCTTATCGGGTTTGCCGACCTGAGGCAGTGACTGGCTGGTAACGTAGCCTTCGTCGCGCAGCTTGTGCAGCGTGTTGTAGATTTGCGGACCGGTGGCGTTCCAGATGAAATAGGTCGAGCGGTCGATCGCGCGCTTGAGATCGTATCCGGACGCCGGTTCGACCGCGAGCAGGCCAAGAAGGGCAAAGCGAAGCGACATGCCGTCTTAAGCCCGGCGGTATCGTGCGCGGCGAGCGCGGCATCCGGAGCAAGCGGACCGCTCAATCATAGGCGTCGGCTCCTTTGCGCAGGGTGGCCCACTGCTTGGCGTCGTGACTGCATATGATGGTTGCCCCTGCTGCCTCGATGCGGCGCACCTCGGTAAGCGACTTCAACAGCGCATCGCCGTCCCAGGTATTTCGAGGAACAATGCCGCTGTCGAGCGTTTCCCGCAAGCTGACCGTGTCGCCCGCCAGCAGGAAGGTGCCGCTGCGGTCGAGCTGGGTCATTGCGCCGATCGAGCCTGGCGTGTGGCCTGGCAGTGGCAGCAATACCACCCTGCCGTCGCCGAAGACGTCGCGCTCGCCGGTTAATGCGTCGAACGGGATCGGCTGATCCCAATCGGCGGAGAGGTACCCGGCCGCCTCGCTGTTCGGCGCGCGGGCGGCGGTAAGCTCTTCCGCGTGGGCGAGGAAGGTGGCCTTGCGGAAAAACGTATTGCAGCCGCAGTGATCGGGATGCAGATGCGAGTTGATGACGACGTCGATGTCGTCGGCGGCGAGACCGAGTTCGGCAAGGCCGGTCAGGACGTGCTCGCCCGGCTGCATGATCGGAACCATGAGCTTCGCAAGGCCGCCCCAGCGGGCGTCGGGGTCCTCCGCCACAGTGGGGTGGCAGCCGGTGTCGAACAGCACGTTCGCCTGTCCATGCCGCAGCAAGGCGCTGGACACGGGAAGCTCGATCGTCTCGCTGCGGTCGGCCGCCGGCAAAAAGATGCTTTTCCGCATCCGCAGCCGGCCGCAGGATAACAGGTGCATTTTCATCGCGCGTGATCCCCGCTGGCCGGGCCGGCCTAGACCATGCAATAGCCGCCGCTCACGCTGATCACCTGGCCGGTGATCCAGCCGCTCTTCGGCGAGGCCAGCAGCGTCACCGTCGGAGCGATATCCTCGGGCTGCCCCAGCCGGCGCACCGGATAAAACTTGACCAGCTTCTCGCGATTGGCCGCAAGCCATTCGGGATCGTGTCCGGTCTCGACCATGCCGAGCGAGACCGTATTGGCGGTGACCCCGGCGCGACCCATTTCGCGGGCCAGCGACTTCATCAGCATGATGACGCCGCCGCGCGCGGCGGCAACGATCGACAGGCCGGCCTCGCCGACGCGCGAGGAGTCGCCGACGATGGCGATGATCCGTCCGTTGCCGCCCTTCACCAGGTGGGGGCCGGCGGCGTGGCAAAGCTGGATGGCCCCAAGCAGGTTGACGTCGATCTGCTTGCGCCACTCTTCCGGCGTCGTGTCCTTGAACGGCTTGCGGATGGCCAGCCCGGCATTGCTGATCAGGACGTTCAGGCCACCCATGTCGGCGACGATGCCGGCAATCATTTTCTGCACGGACGCGTTGTCGGCGATGTCGGCCTGATAGGCCTTGGCTTGGCCGCCGTGGCTCTTGATTTCAGCGACCACCTTCTCGGCGGCGTCGCTCGCCCCGTGATAATGGACGGCGACCCTGGCCCCTTCGCCGGCGAGCGTCAGCGCGATTTCCCGTCCGACATCGCGCGTCGCACCCGTCACGAGAGCAACACGGTCCTTGAGTTGCATTTCCATGATTGTCGCCTCTGGAGTTGGCGGAACGGCGGCCCCGGCCGACAGGTTTTGAAAACGGGGACCCTCTCGTCAAGCCGCACCGCGCCTGTACTATTGACACCATCGCGCCGCGGGTGAAAGTATAGTAAAGGTCTTATATAGTAAAGAACCGTTGTATGGCCCGCCTGTGCGCGCAGCGCGCCACGTCCCGGGGGGAAGAAGCGGCGGAAAGAAAGGGGTCGAAATACTCGTGAAGCCGGCAGGGTTCGACTATTACGCGCCGCGCAGCGTGGACGAAGCGGTGCACGTCCTCGCGGATGCCGGCCGCGACTGCCGCGTGCTGGCGGGCGGGCAGAGCCTGATGCCGATGCTCAACTGCCGTATCGTCAGCCCGGCCGTGCTGGTCGACATCAATCGCATCGAAGAACTCGACCGCGTCGAGGCGACTGACGCTAGTCTGACCCTCGGCGCGCTGGTGCGTCATGCGGACTTGCTGCGCAATCCGCAGATCCGCGCCGGTTGGCCGCTGCTGGCGGAAGCGACGGCCTATGTCGCGCATCCGGCGATCCGCAATCGTGGCACGGTCTGTGGCAGCATCTCGCACAACGATCCGGCGGCGGAACAGCCGAGCATACTGGTCACGCTCGGCGGAACGGTCGTGATCGCCGGCGCCGCCGGGCGCCGCGAACTGCCGGCAGAAAAATTCCTCACCGGCATAATGTCGAACGCGCTCGAACCTGGTGAGATGGTCGTGGCCGTGCGCTATCCGCGGCCGGTCACCGGCACCAGCGCGGCCTTTGTCGAATTCGCCCGCCGCCTTGGCGACTTTGCGCTGGCCGGCGCGGCCGTCATGCTGACGATCCGCAAAGGCGTCTGCGAGCAGGCACGGGTGACCGTGGTTGGCATGGGCGACGGCCCGTTTCGCGCGCACGAGGCGGAAGCCGTGCTCACGGGCAGCGCCTTGAACGGCAAGACGAGCAAAGATGCCTTCAATGAGGCGGTCGCGAAAGTGGTCGCCGGCGTCGATCCGTCTGAGGACGTGCATGCGTCGGCCGACTATCGCCGGCACCTGGCGGCGGTGATGACGGCGCGCGCCCTGCAGACGGCATTCGAGCGCAGCGGAGGAGCCTGAATTGGCGAGAGAGCAACGCATTCAGGTCACCGTCAACGGCAGGGCCTACGACAAGGTCGTGCCGGTGCGGTTGTCGCTCGCCGATTTCATTCGCGAGAACCTGTATCTCACGGGCACGCATCTCGGCTGCGAACACGGCGTGTGCGGCGCCTGTACGGTCCTGATGAACGGGCGCAGCGTGCGCTCGTGCCTCACGCTTGCCGTACAGGCCGAGGGCGCCGAGATCGTCACGATCGAGGGCCTGCGCGCGGAGGACGGGACGCGCCACCCCATGCAGCAGGCCTTTCATGAGAACTTCGCCTTGCAGTGCGGGTACTGCACACCCGGCATGCTGATCACGGCCATCGAGCTCCTGCGGGAGAACCCCGATCCCAGCGAGCTGGAGGTGCGCGAAGCCTTGTCGGGCAATATCTGCCGCTGTTCAGGTTACCAGGCCATCGTCAATGCGGTGCTGGCCGTAGCCCGCCAGGGAGCGGCGGGCTAGCTGCACATGCCGGGAGTTCATTGATGTCGGACACGCGCTTCGTCAACCAGCGGGCAGTGGGCACTTCGGTGCTGCCCGACGAGGCCATTCCGCTGGTCGAGGGCTTTGGCCGCTTCCTCAACGACATTCAGTTGCCTGGCACGTATCACGTCGCCTTCCTGCGCAGCCAGCACGCACACGCCCGCCTTCGCTCGGTCGATGCGAGCAAGGCGCGGATGCTGCCCGGCGTGATCAAGGTGCTCACCGGCAGCGAATTGCTCGGCAAGGTCGAGCCTTTCCGCAGCATGCCCAATCGCTTCTCCGGCGGCGAATCCGTGCAGCACTGGCTGGCGGTCGAGAAGGTGCGCTTCTGCGGCGAAGCGATCTGCGCGGTGGTGGCCGAAAGTCGGGCGATCGCCGAAGACGCGGTCGAACTCATCGAGGTCGATTACGATCCGCTGCCAGTGGTGTCGGATCCACGTATGGGCGAGAAGGACGATTCGGCGCTGGTGCACGACAGCTGCACGAACAATTATCTCATCAAACGCGAATACGAGCGCGGCGATGTGGACGAGGCGATGAAGGCTGCGCACCTCGTCGTCAAGCGCAAGTTCCGCATCGGCCGTAAACAGGCGCTGTGCCTGGAAAGCCGCGGCTGCGTCGCCGCCTATCGTGAAAGCACGTTCGCGCTCACCGTCTGGATGAGCCATCAGCTTCCCTATGTCGTCCGTCATTACCTCGGCAAGCATCTCGGCTTGCACGAGAACGAGGTGCGGGTGATCGCTCCGCACACGGGGGGTGGCTTCGGCCAGAAGGCCTCGATCTATCCTGAAGAATTCGTCTGCGCCCATCTCGCGCTGGCGCTGCGCCGTCCGGTGAAATGGGTGGAAGACCGGCTGGAGAACATGGTCGCCTCCACGCATGCGCGTGACCAGTACATCGAACTGCAGGCGGCGGTCGATCGCGAGGGCCACCTTCTGGCTTTGAGCTCCGACATATGGGTCGATGTCGGTGCCTACTCGACTTATCTTTGGTCCGCAGGCATGGAGCCGTTGCAGACCGCTGGCCTGATGCCGGGGCCCTACAAGGTGCCGGCGCTGCGATACCGCACGCGCGGTGTCGCCACCAACAAGACGCCGGTTGGTCCCTATCGGGCAGTCGGGCGCCCCTCGGCCTCGGCCTCGTTCGAGTTGCTGCTCGATGAAGTCGCCCGCCGGCTCGAGATCGACCCGGTGGAATTGCGTCAGCGCAACCTTATCGCAAACGAGGAAATGCCGTATCGCAACTCCAATAATCTGGTGCACGACCACGTCAACTATGTGCCCTGTCTGAAGCTTTCTACGTCCAAGGGCGACTACGCCAAGCTGCGCGAGGAACAGAAGAAGGCGCAGGCCAACGGCAGGTTGCGCGGCATCGGCGTTTCCTGCTTCGCCGAGCTGACCGGGCTCGGCACCACCACCGCCGTCGGCCCTGGCACACTGCTGCAGCCGGGCCGAGACGCCGTCACGTTGCGCCTGGAGACGAGCGGCGTGCTCACCGTGGCGGCGGCGCTACCATCGCAGGGTCAGCGCATCATGACGGCGATGCGCCAGGTTGCCGCCGACGAGCTCGGCATCAATCTTGAAGACATCACCTGCATAATCAACGATACCGCGACCGCGCCTTACGGTTTCGGGACCTTTGCCTCACGCACGGCTGTGTTCGGCAGCGGCGCGGTCATCAAGGCGGCAAAGGAGTTGCGGCAGCGCATTTTGGCCTGCGGCGCATTCCTGCTCGGCGTCCCAGTCGAGGATGTGACGATCGCGAACAGCGTCATTCACACGCTTGACCGCGGCAAGAGTATCTCGCTGCGGGAGATGGCGGAAAAGAGCTATTTCTCCGCCAAGGACATTCCGGAGGAGCTTAACCCCGGCTTTGAGGTCACGTCCTTCTACGACCCCAAGCGCGGTAGCTTTGCCGCCGGTGCGCACCTCGTTGCTGTCGATGTCGATCCCGAGACCGGCGAGGTCAAGATTGTGCGCTATGTGGCGACCGAAGACGTCGGCACGATCATCAACCCCTCGGTCGTCGAGGGCCAGATCATCGGCGGAATCGCGCAAGGCATTGGCGAGGCGCTACTGGAAGAGATCGTCTATGACGAACAGGGCCAGCCGCGCACCGTGACGTTGGCCGACTATCTCGTGCCTTCCGCGCTGGACGTCCCGCGCATCGAGTTGCATCACGCCAATACGCCGTCGGCCGCACTGGGCGGATTCAAGGGGTGTGGCGAGGGCTCGATCATCGGGGCGCTCAGTGCGATTTCCTGCGCGGTTGCCGACGCGTTGAGCCAGCGGGGCGGCGATATTCACGAGTTCCCCGCGACCCCGGAGCGGGTGTTGAGAGGATTGGGCGTGCTGCCCGGCGGGGCTTGACCGACGTAGCCAGGGTCGAAGCAGCGAACGATCAGCGCGCCCGCGCGGCTGAATTTGGAGTGGAAGCGTATGCAGTCCGATAGCCGTGGTCTTGAGCTGACGACGCCGAGCGAGAACGCGGCGAAGCATCTCGATCAGGCTATTGCCGACTATATGGACTACCGGACCACGGCGTCTGGCCAGGTGAAGCAAGCGTTGGACGCCGACCCTGATTTTGCCCTCGCCAAGTGTATTCGCGGCTATTTCCTGCTGATGCTGGAGAACAAGGCGATCCTGCCGAAGGTGCAGCAGGCGATCGATGAGATTCGACCCCAGTTGGGCTCGCTGACGCAGCGTGAACGCCTGCATGCGAACGCGCTAGAAGCCTGGGCGGCGGGCGACATCATGCGGGCCTGCTTCCACTGGGAGCGGCTGCTCACCGAAAGCCCGCGCGACCTTCTGGCTCTCAAGCTGCATCACACCATGAGCTTCTATGCCGGGCGCAGCCAGATTATGCGGTCGGTGCTTGCGAGCGTTCTCGGTGCGTGGGAAGACGACGTGCCCGGCTACGGCTGCGTGCAGGGCATGTATGCCTATGCGCTCGAGGAATGCGGCGATTACGAGCAAGCCGAGCGCTGGGGCCGATGCGCCGTCGAGCGCAATCCCGGCGACCTTTGGGCTATTCACTCCGTAGCCCATGTCCTGGAAATGCAGGGCCGTTCGGCGGAAGGCGTCAAATGGCTCGCCTACACGCCGGATCAATGGGCGCAGAAGAACCCGTTCAAGGCGCACGTGTGGTGGCATGGCGCCTTGTTCTTCATGGCGCAGGGCGAATTCGAGTGCGCGCTGCATATCTACGACAATGAATTGAACTCGGTGAACTCCGAAACATACATCGACGTGTCCAACCAGGCATCGCTGCTCAAGCGTCTGCAGATGAGCGGTATGGACATCGGCAATCGTTGGGAGGTGCTGGCCGACCATTCGAGGGCGCGTATGCACGATCACATGCTGCCCTTCCGCGACGCGCATTTCTGCCTGGCGCTGGCTGCCAACGGCAACTTCGATGTGGCGCGGCGACACATCGAGTCCATGGCCGAGTCCGCGGGGCAGGAGCAGGGCTGGCGCGCGCAGGTTACGCGCAACGTGCTGGTCCCACTGTGCGAAGGCATGATCGCTTATGAAGAAGGAAACTACGCACACGCCAGCGACGTCCTGTGGGCCGTGCGCAATGAAATTGTGGCCATCGGCGGCAGCCATGCGCAACGCGATCTGTTTGCGCAGATCGTCTGCGATGCCGCCGTGCGGGCGCGCGATCTGCCGGTGGCGCGCAGCCTGCTGTCGGAGCGGGTATTGAGCCGCGGCACGCACAAGGGCAACTGGCTTGCCTATGCCGAGGTGTTGACGGCGTTGGGAGACGGTGAGCGCGCCGAAGCCGCGCGGCGTCAAGCTGACGCCGCCCCCGAAGCAGGCGTGTGAGACCCAGAGATTTTGCTCATGAACGGCCGAGCAGGCCCGGGGGAGTGCGAAATGACTACGATGGCTCTACCGAAGAAGGTCGAAACGGTGCCGTCCAACAAATACGGCGCCTTTCATTGGGACGATCCGCTGCTGTTGGAAAGCTTGCTCACGGAAGACAAGCGGATGATTCGTGATACGGCCCGCAGCTACTGCCAGGAAAAGCTGATGCCGCGGGTGCTGATGGCAAACCGCAACGAGGAGTTCGACCGCAACATCATTCGCGAATTCGGCGCGATGGGTCTGCTCGGGCCGACGCTGCCGCAGAAATATGGCTGCGCGGCCACGAGCTACGTCGTGTACGGGCTGGTCGCGCGTGAGGCTGAGCGCGTGGATTCGTCTTACCGCTCGGCCATGAGCGTGCAGAGTTCGTTGGTGATGCATCCGATCTATGCCTACGGCACCGAAGAGCAGCGCATGAAATATCTGCCCAAGCTCGCCAGCGGCGAATGGGTGGGTTGCTTTGGCCTGACCGAACCCGATTTTGGCTCCGATCCCGGCGGCATGACGACACGCGCCCGCACGGTCGACGGCGGCTTCCGGTTGTCCGGCAACAAGATGTGGATCACCAATTCGCCATTTGCCGACGTGTTCGTGGTGTGGGCGAAAACGGACGACGATGTAATCCGCGGCTTCGTGCTGGAGCGCGGGATGAAAGGGCTGTCGACACCGAAGATCGAAGGCAAGCTCAGCCTGCGCGCCTCGATCACCGGCGAGATCGTGATGGAGGACGTCTTTGTTCCGGCGGAAAATCTGCTGCCGAACGTGACCGGGCTCGCCGGCCCCTTCGGCTGTCTCAATCGTGCCCGCTTCGGCATCGCCTGGGGGGCCATGGGGGCGGCCGAGTTCTGCTGGCACGCCGCACGCCAATATGTGCTGGACCGCAAGCAGTTCGGCAGGCCGTTGGCCGCCAATCAACTCGTCCAGAAAAAGCTCGCGGACATGCAGACCGAGATCACGTTGGGTTTGCACGCCTGCCTGCAGGCCGGGCGTCTATTCGATGCCGGCAAGATTGCTCCCGAGGCGATTTCTCTGATCAAGCGCAACAATTGCGGCAAGGCGCTCGATATCGCGCGGACGGCCCGCGATATGCATGGCGGCAATGGTATCAGCGACGAATTCCATGTCATGCGCCATGTGGTGAACCTCGAAACGGTGAATACCTACGAGGGCACGCACGACGTTCATGCCCTTATCCTCGGCCGGGCCCAGACGGGCATTCAGGCTTTTTTCTAGGCTGGTCCAGGCAGCCACAGGCCCGCAGCCTTCCCGCCGGAGGCGGCGAAGGTAAAAGGCTTCGCCTCAATAGCGCCGGCTACGACGGCGGAAGAGGGGGTTGCGCGTGCGAACTCGGCCGGCCGCTTCGTCGCTATGCCAGCGCGGCTTCTGAAGTCTGGACGTCCTTATCGAGTGTCTTCAATTGGCGTCGCAGGATCTTGCCCGACGACGTGGTCGGCAGGGCAGCGACGAACTGAACTTCGCGCGGGACCTTGTAAGCCGCGAGATGCTTGCGGCAATAGCTGATGACGTCGTCAGCATCTACGTTCGCACCGGCTTTCAAAACGATATAGGCTTTGGCGATCTCGCCCTTGTTCGGGTCGGCCTTCGCCCCGACGCCGACCATTGCGACCGCCGGATGACCGGCGATTACGCGTTCGATCTCGGCCGGGTATATGTTGTAGCCGGCCGTCAGGATCATGTCCTTCTTGCGGTCGACAATGTAGATATAACCATCCTCGTCCATCTTGCCGAGATCACCGGAATGCAGCCAACCATCCGCGTCGATGGTATCATGCGTTGCCTGCTCGTTGCCGTAGTAGCCGAGCATGTTGAGCGGACCCTTGACCACCAGTTCGCCAACTTCGCCGGTCTTCATGGTTTTCGACGGGTCGACCGGATCGGCGATGCGACCGTGCATGAATGGCATCATAATGCCGACCGAGCCGAGCCGGTTTTCGCAATATGAATGCTGCATGATGCCGGGGCCGGCCAGTTCCGTCATGCCCCAGAGTTCGAGCACTTCCGTGCCGGTGCGCTCGAACCAGTCCTTCGATTTCGCCGGCGGCATGGCTTGCCCCCCAACCACGGCGGCGCGCAGCGACGACAGATCGTATTTGTCGAAATCGGGGTGCGCCAGCATATAGAGAAACATGGTAGGCACGCCATCGATGATGGTGACCTTGTGGCGCTGGATCGCCTCGAGGGCCTGTTGCGTGTCGAATTTCTCCAGTAGCACGAAGGTCAGGCCGAGCATGAAGCTGAGATTCATGACAACGGTGCCGTAAACATGTGCGAGCGGCAGCCCGGTGAACTGATTATCGTGCTCGGTGCGTACGTTCATGGCTGCGGTCAAGGCGGCGTTCAGCATCACGTTCCGGTGGCTGAGCATTGCTCCTTTGGGAAAGCCGGTGGTGCCCGAGGTGTAACAGATGGTGGAGAGGTCGTCGGCCTTGTTGCCCGGCGCTTCGACGACTTCCGGCTGCGCCGCCAGCAGGTCGGTGAACGCCAGCGTGCCGGAGATCGGTTCACCGATGACGACGATTTCCTTCAAATGGCCGTCGGTCTTCAAGTGAATGATCGCCCTAGCGCGGTCCGGGGTGGTGATCAGCACCTTGGCACCGCAATCCTTGACCACATAGGCAAGCTCGTCCGCGGTCAGCATTGCATTGACAGGATTGATAACGGCGCCGGCCTTCGCGATGCCGGCATAGCTGATCACCCACTCCGGGCTGTTCTGCGCGAACAGCGTCACGCGATCTCCCTTTCCGACGCCGAGCGCTTTGAACCCGTTGGCGGCCTTGTTGGTCAGCCGTTCGAGCTCGCGGAAGGTCAATGTGCGATCCGCAAAAATCAGCGCCGGCTTATCAGGGAGACGGGCAGCGGTCCCCGGCAGCAGTTGATCGATAGTCTCCTTCAACATGGCATTTCCTCCCCTACTTATCTTTGGCGCGAGAGTAGCATGCGACGCAGTCGAGACAAATCCAATGCTCGCCGCCGGGGCATGCCGCTCCGGACGCTTGCTGGGCGGACCGCGGGCATGGACAGGGGACCTGCTCTTTCCCATAGTTGCTGACGAGTTCTCACAATGTCTGATCGTGCTCGACGGCGGCAGGCCGGCTCACAACAAAGCCGGATCGGGCTCTCCGCCGGATCGCGCGGGCATCGGGAGTCCGGTGAGCGTCTTCGGATGACCCAACGGCCGCGCCATATTTCCCCAAAATCACGCTCGATGGCGCCGAGGCGCACCGGGTTAACTGAGGACGCACACGATGTTGCTCGGCGAAATCCTCGCGCGGTTCGATACACCCTCGTTCGCCGAGGAGACAGTCCTCGCGCTCGGCGATCTCAATCTGCGGCGCGTATGCGCGCGGAGGCAGAGGCCGAAGGCGAAACGCTCGACGCCTTCGTCCGCAACGCTGTACAAGGTCTTGGGGCCGAGGCCAGCGATGAAGAGTGGGCGACGCTGATTGGCGGCCGTACGCTCTTATCCTAGAATTCGCCGTTTGCTTGGATGTGGATGGAATGATTCAAATCGTGAAATTCGCGCGGCTCGCTCTTCCGCTATGCTTGCTCGTGAGCTGCACGGTGACGTCATGGGCTGCCGAAGGTACGACTGTCGCAGGTCCTATCGGCGGAACCGACATTCGGTCGGCATTCCTGCCGTCGCCTGGAACGTATGGTGCTCTGATCACGAGCGCCGCGTCGGCCTACCAACTCCGGGACGGTGCAGGGCACCCCTGGGCGGGGCTCGACGCCGTTGGCATTGACGCCAAGGCAGCCGCCGCTGCCTTGCTGTTCGTTCCGAACTTCAAAGTGTTCGACGGCTCGATCGGATTTCTGGGTGTGGCCGGCGCGGGATCTCTCTGCGGGCAAATAAAATCCGCAAGTCCGGCCACGTGCCGAACGGGTTTCGGTGACATCTATGTCGAGACCTCATGGTCCCGCTTTTTCGGGTTCACGCGTCCGTCGCGCGAAAGCGGCGCTCTTCCCATCAGGGAAGGCCTCGCGATCGGCGCCGGCGTTGGTGCCGTGCTGCCCACCGGCCTCTACGACTCGCGCATCCAGGCCAGTAACGGCGTCACTGTCGGCAGCAATATCTTCGACATTGCGCCCTGGGTCGCCTTCACATACACGACGCCGCCCCTTTTCATGGACGGCACCGAGTTCAGCAGCAAGATTTACCTGAACAATTACCTGCGCAATCCGGCAACAGATTATGTCAGCGGAAAGAATATGGACATTGACTTCGCAGTTTCCGAGCATATCGGGCGCTGGCAAGTCGGCGCGACCGGTTACTACCTCCGGCAGTTCACCGACGACACGCGCGGCGGATCTATTGTTGCGCCCGATGGGCGGCGGTCCGAAGTGCTCAGCCTCGGCGGCGTCATCAACTACGACATTCCCGAGGCCAGGACTGCCATAAAATTCAAAGCCCGGACCTCGGTGTTCGCCTACAATACCGCCATGGTCACGCTTTTCGTGTTGACCGTCGCGAGAAAATTCAATTGACGGCACACGAATTGTCTACGGAACGCATGTCGCAACGGGGTTGCATCACCAACTGATGCGCGCGCCGACGGTGCCGGCGAGCATCACGCCGCTGCCGGACAGCTCGCTGTCGACGCGGGCGAAGACCGCCTTGGCCGCATCGATCGTCCAGCTTGCGCCGCCGCTGATGCGCGCCGCGTCACGCGCGGGCCGAGTGCCGTCGACGGTGAACGATGGGGCGGGGATGCTGACGAATGCCGCCTGAACCTGTCGCTCGGTCATGAATTCGTGCACCCAGGCCGCGCGGACGAAGGGCTGCACCGTCTGCCCGCCGACCAGGTAGCGGGTATTGAGTTGCGCGCCGACGAAGGCCGGCAGCGAGGTCGTCTCGCGCGCCGCATAGCTCAGCGCCAGGACTCCGGCGCCGCCGCCTGTAACCGTGGAGCTTTCGGTGTAGGCGTGCTGCCACAGCGCCGCCGGCTCGACCGCCACGAAAGGCGTGATCGCGTATTCGCCGATGCGCCGCCGCCAGCCGAGTTCGAACCGGCCGCCGAGTTGGTCACTCGAAAAGCGTCCCTGCGCATTTTCGGTCGGTCCCACGCCGGAAATGGTGCGCTCTGTCGTATTGTCGAACCGTGCATAATTGACCGTGGCGAGGGCATAGATGTCGCCCCAACGCTTCGCGAGATAGGCGCCGACATGAGCGCCGTCGATGCTGCCGCTGGTCGACAGGCTCGAAACGGAAAAATGCGACCCGCTGCCGCCGGCCGCAAAACCGAGGAGCAGGTCCGGTCCGAAGCTGCGCTCGACGCCGAAGCTGCCGCCGGCGGTCTGCATCGACTGATCGGCCGTGCCGGAACTGCCATCGATGCTGCGCGTCGAACCGAAGCCGACGGCCCAGGCGCGCCAGACTTTCTCGTCAGGAGCGCGACGCACTGCCGCGAAGGCCTCGTATCCTGGCTTGGCTTCGGATTTGTCGGCGGCGGCTGCGTATTGCAGCGGCGCGCCGAAGGCGCCGCCTCCGGGCGCACCGCCGACGAACGCGAGCCCCTGCTGCAGCATCGCATCATTGAACAGTCCGGCGGCACCGAACGAGGCATTCTGCGCGGCGGCCGTGCCGGCGCCGGAGAGCTGATCGAAGACGTTCACCGATGTTGCGGCGAACAGGTTCGAATAGAAGTCCCCCAGCGACCCGGTCGGCGTCCCTGAGGCGTAGAGGTTCTGCAGGACGTCGGCGACCGCCTGCTGATTCGATGTCAGGCCCGGCACCGCGTTGAAGGCGATCGGCGTCAGCGTGGCGTCGAGATTGCAGGCGCAGGTCGACAGCGACAGCGTGAAGAATGGCGACGTGACCGAGGCACTGTCGAAGGCGCCGACGATCGTGTTGGTCGAAGTGATGATCGTGTAGGTGTTCGCGCTGGTGTAGAGCCCGGGCTGCACCACGATGATAAGGCGGCCGGCCAAGGTCGCACTGTTGACCAGAAGGCTGTCATTGAAACCCGCGGAATCGACGCGGGCCATGAAGGTGCCGCTTGAGGACTGTGTGAAGTCCGTGCCGAACAGCGAATGCGAGGTCAGGTTGGTCAGCGGATCGGTGATTTTGAGCACACCGTTGTTGGTGAATGAATCGACGCCGGGGACCGAGCTGACGATGTCGACGAGGCCGTCGATGGTGCCGTTGTTGATCAACCTGTCGGCGGAGAAGGTAGGGTTTGTGAGGCTGAAGGCGGACGTGCCGCCGACGCCCTGGATGGTGGCGCCGGGCTGCACCGTGAAGGTCACACCGCCCTGTGAGCCGGCGTTGTCGTTTGTCGTGGTGCCGGTGCAGTTAACGGTCGATCCGGTCTGGTCGCAGGCCGCAAAGGCAGGTCGAGGCGCCAGCACGGCTAAAGCAACGGCCAGGAGACCGCACACGATCGCACCTGTCGCCGCCGAGGTCCGAATACGCCGCGCGACAAGCCAATTCATTCCGATACGCCATTCATGTGCCTCGCCCGGGCAGCGGAGACAGAACTTCCAAAGACTTGGATACTATGTTGACGGTCCAAGTGGCGAGTGTCCACCGGGCGCTTGCCGGGGATTTCAGAAAAATATCAGGGTATCAGCGGGGCCGGCTCAGGACCTGTGGGGAGGCACATGCCTCAATAGGTGCGCTCGTGCGGCGAAACCGCCGCACGCTGGCGTCGTGTTTGGGATTCCGAATATGTGACGCAGCGCATCCGAAAGGGAGGCTGACTATGAAGGCTTTGGCGGGGCTACTGCTGCTCGGTGCTTGTTTGATGCCGATGACGGCATCGGCGCAAAACATGAATGCGGACGATGTGAAATGGATCAACCAGTGCATCAGCGATAACAAAGGCGAGCCCGGCGGCACTCCGCAGGTCGTTCGGGCCTATTGCGTCTGCATGAACGAGAAGATGGACGACAACGAAAAGCGGTCTATCACGCAGTGGGAAAAATCGCATCCGGCGGAGCGAAAGGCCTGCGACAAGCAGTCCGGCTGGCGCTGAGCGCGTGATTCCAGGGACGGCCGCCCGCGGCGGGCGGTCGTTCCTGTTCTGCGCGCGCCGATGACCGGCGCTTAGGCCGGACTATGGATTCGGCAATCCGAGAGCGATCAACTGGTCGCGGATCTTCAGGCCCGCAGCCAGGAATGCATGGCTCGAGTTTTTGCTCGGCAGCATGATGTTGGTCGCGGTCGAGCCGGGGCGGATTTCCATCGCCTTGGCCAACGCCGCTTTCGCCTTGTCCGAATTTCCGGCGCCGTCATAGGCGGCGGCGAGCAGCATCAGCGGCCGTCCCGATGCCGGCGTGATGGCGATCGACCGTTCAAGCCAGGGAAGCGCTTCGTGGTATTTCTGCATCATCACGTAAGTCCAGCCGACGCCGAGCAGCCAGGTCCAGCGTGAGACCCGCGGCGTATCGAAGCGGTCGGCCTGCTTGAAAGTCGCGAGTGCATCCTCGAAGCGGCCCAACTGCAGTTGTCCGACGCCAATGAGGTAGAGAGCCATTCCGTCCCAGGGGTCGAACGCCATCGCCCGCGAGCAGGTCACGAGGCTCTCGATGAACTGATTGGTGGCGTTGAGAAACCTGCAATGCGCTTCCAGGACTGCGATGCTATTGGGCCGCGCGCGTTGGGCTCGCTGCAGCATCGTCTGGGCGTTCTTCTCCGCCGTCGCTGTTCCCAGTGCATCGTACCAAGCCATCTGAACGCCGCGCAATTGCAACGCGGCAAGAGCCATCTGCAGATCGACGTTGTCGGGATCGTCCTGGAGCGCCTTTTCCAGCATGGTCTGCGCCACACGGAAGCGCTCCTGCGACGTCTGCATGATCGACGCGGTCGCCTGATTGATCGCCGCTTTGGCAGCCGCACCACGGGCCGCGCTGGCCGGGTCGGCGCGCTGATTGTCAGCCTCGATGAGCGTGTTGATGCGAACGGCGAGTTGATGGCCGACCCCGGCCGCCAATCGCGTTCGCAGGAGATCGGGGCTTAGATCGGCCTTCTCGATCGTGACGGCTGGGACCGGCTCGACTTGTCCGTTGGACGTCTTGACCATCCGCGCCCGCAATGTCCACGAGGCCGGATCGCCGGACAGTTCGGTGTAGATGACGTAATCGGCGTTTCCGGGATTGGGCGTCGCTTGTCCGGGCAGGACCGCGGGTTTACGCGTGTCCGGCGTGACGAGCTTGATATTGTCGATCCTGGCGAGCCCGTCGACCAGACGATCAGTCACGGCAACAGCCAACGCCGTGGCCTCGGTATCCTGACTGGCGGCGACGACCGGCATCACATTCATGGTTGGGACCTGAGGCAGGCCCTCAGCCTGGAACACCACCAGGGCCAAGCCGGCCGCAACCGCCAGACCGACTGCGGTTGCGGCGGCGAGCGCAGCGCGCCCGCGCCGCCAAGGTCGCTTGAGGCCCGCCTCGTCAGCGGCAGGAGGCGTCATCCCGGATCCCGGGGCGAAGACGGGCGCGGCCTCCTTCGCCACATCGAGCGTCGGCGCGGCTTCGACCTGGATGTCCAGCAAATAGCCGCGGCCAGAGACCAGCCGAATCATCTGGCGCTGCTCGTCGCCGAGTGCCGCGCGTATTTCCTTGATGCACTGAAAGAGGCTGTCCTCGCCGACGTGGACACTCGGCCAGACCGCTTCCATCAGCTCCTGTTTGCTGAGAGTGCGGCCGGGATTGTCGAGGAAAATCCGGAAGAGGTCGTAGGTCTTCGGGCGAAGCCTGATGATTTCGCCACCGGGGCCTCGCAACTCGGCACGCTGCTGATCGAACTCGAAGCCAGCGAAACGGAGCACGAAACCCTCACAGTTTAACAAAACCGCTCCCGAGCCGGAAATATCAGGAATCTTTCAGAATGTCACCGCGCCCTGTCAGGACTTGGCGGCAGCGTTCTGCCAGCCTGTTGATGCCGCAGATAATTAACAAAGGCGGCCGTACGGGGAGTCATCTTGGTTTCGGGTCTCGAGGGTACAGCCGCTTTAGCTGCTGTTGGCGCGCGCCTTGTTGTCGGGTCCTTTGCTGACCGCGGCACGGTGGGAAGCCGTCGCTACTCGGGCGCTTCTCGGCATGCTCCCCCGGGCTCTGCATCAGGGTCACCCCTGGTTTCAAGGTTGCGTGATGTCACGATCGCAACCTAAAGTCACGGCTTCGGCCCAGGTCGCCGCTCGGCAACCTTCGAGGGCTGAGGCCGCCGCGCCCGCCGGTGAATTACCGGTCCGGCTCTTCATCGACCGGGCGTCGATGCGCGTGTCGGCGGCGAGCCTCGCCGTGCTGATGACGTTCTCTCCGACGTTGTCCTTCGCCCAAAGCGTTCCCGCCGGCGTGACCAACATCGTGCCCGACGGCCGCACGGCCACCACGGTCACGGCCACCGGCGGTACCAGCACCGTCACCACCAATACGATCAGCGGTCAGAACGCCTTCAACTCGTTTTCCGCCTTCCAGGTCGGCGCCGGCAACACCGCCAATCTGATGCTGCCGAACGGCACCAGCAACCTCATCAACCTCGTCCGCGGCGGCCCGGCCATCGTCGATGGCGTCCTCAATGCCTACAAGAACGGGCAGATCGGCGGAAACGTCTATTTCGCCGATCCCTATGGCTTCGTCGTGGGTCGCAGCGGCGTCGTCAACGTCGGTTCTCTCAACGTCACAACACCGACGCGGGAGTTCATGGATGGGGTGATCGGGCCGAACGGCCAGATCAACCAATCGTCGGTGAACAACCTGATGAGCGGCAACGTGCCGCTGTCGCCAGACGGGTTCATTTCGATCAAAGGCCGTGTTAACGCGCATGACGGCGCGCGCCTGATCGGCGAGAACGTCTATATCGGCGGCAACCACTCGCCGGCCGATGTGGCGCAGCTCGACCACGCCTCCAAATTCGCGGCGACGGTCAACAGCAAGGGTCTCCAGAGCGCATCGGGCATCGTCGTCCGCAACGGCTCGATCCAGATCGTCGCGGGCAATTCCGCGCGCATCAACGGACGGCTCTCGGCGAACGGCCACAAGGGCAGGAACGGCGGCGACATCTCCGTCACCGCAAAGTCGGTCAGCGTCGGCAAGCACGCGAACATTTCATCGAGCGCCAAGGGGACGGTCGCCGGCAACGCCGGCAACATCACGCTGCTGGCGCAGGACAAGCTGACGGTGAAGTCCGGCGCGACCTTCGCCGCATCGTCCAGGGCCGGTGACGCCGGCACGATCGAACTGTCGTCGAAGAACACCGTCGAACTCGCCAGCGCGGTCTACGACCTGTCGGCGCCGAACGGGAAGGCCGGCCGGCTCTACGTCGACCCGGTCGACTTGATCATCAACGCCGGATCGAGCCAGTACACCAATGGCGGCGTGATCGATTTCTCGGCGGACCATAGCATCACCATCGCTTCGGACGGCGTGCTCGACAGCCGCGCCTATGATCACGGTGCCGGCGATGTCTCGCTGACCAACCCGCTCACCGGCAATTCGGGCGACATCCGGCTCAGCGCGCCGGTCATTACCGTCAGCGGCAAGATCCTCGCCGGCACCGACAGTACCGGCTTCACCGCCGGCGATGTCACGCTGACGTCGACGCACAGTCAGACCCTCGTGTCTGACAAGGCGGTTTCGACGGCGACCATCGACATCAACGGCACCATCACCGGCAAGGACATCACGCTCAACACCAGCGCGACGGCCGTATCGTCCTACATCAGCGGCCTCGGCATCCTTGCCACGGTCGGTCAGACGTTCCAGTCGGCGCTGAGCGGTCTCAATGGCGGGTATGTCGGGGGCCAAGCGACGTCCACGATCAACATCAACAACGGCGCTCACGTCAGCGGCAGCGGCAAGGTGAGCCTCTCGGCGACGGGCTCGGAAGAGGCATCAGACCCCGCCATCACGCTGGGCTCGGGCATTCTCAACCCGGCGGCCGCCACCGTGGTGGTCGGGCAGATCGAGGCCAATGTCGCGGCCAACATCAATTCGGGCGCCAGCATCACGGCAGGCGGCGGCCTGAGCGTCATCGCCGCGAACGACGCCACGACCGCGGTCTCCGCCATCGGCATCACCCGTAACGGCGTCGCGCTGAACGCGACCGTCGCCTATTCGCAGGTCAACGTCGACACGAATGCGTCCGTGTCCTCCGGCGCCACGGTGACGGTCGGCCAGAACAAAGACGTCTCCGTCATCGCCAGCAACCACAACAACTTCAGCAATTCCTCGACCGCCTTTTCACTGGGTGCCGCGGAGGCGGGCATTGCCTTCGCCTATTCGGATATTTCGACCAGCGCGGCGGCGCATCTCGGCGCCTCGCTGGGGACCTTGGCCAATGCGCGGGTCGGTAACGTCACGGTTCAAGGCCTCTCTTACAACCAGAAGAACACGAACAGCGCGTCCGTGACGGTCGGCAACCCGGCGCTGGTCACCGGCCTGCTCGATGCGGTACTGGAAGCTGCCAGCGTCACGCAAGCGTCGATCGCCAACGCCATCTTCAATACGGCACCGGCTCAGTCCGGCTCGACGGCGGTACCGAAATTCGGCAGCGCGATCGCGATCTCCTCATCGAACATCGCGTCGTCGGCGAATATCGCGAATGACGGCGCCGCGAGCGGCCCGACCATCTATGCCAACAATCTAGGCGTCTACAGCGACACCAACGTCTTCGCGCAGCGCAACTTGGCGGATTCGTCGATCAACTCCGAGACGAGCAATCCGACCGCGTCGAACCCGACCGCGCTAGTGGCGATTTCCGCCGGCGTCGCGGTCGGCACGTTCGCGCAAAGCTCGAACGCCTATATCGGCCCCGGGACTACGATCAACGCGTACAATGTCGGCGTCAGCGCCAGCACCGAAGTCCCGATCTCGAACACCTGGACGCAGTGGGCCGGGTTTGGTGAGGTGCTGTCGCACCTGAACGGCAACCTTGGCGTCGTCAACAACATCCTCTCGAGCTATGCGAATGCGACCGGCAGTTCGGAGAATTTCTCGCTGTCCGGCTCGTTCGATTATTACGCACTCGATACCAAGACCACCGCCTGGGTCGGCAGCGGCTCGTCGATCACGACGGTCCTGAATACGACGCCGAGCTGGACTCTCAATCTCTATAACGGCAACCAGGCGTCGTTCGTGGAGGGCCTGGACATCCACGCGATGTCCGATCTCGCCTCCGTCACCGTCGCCGGCAACATCACGCCGCTTCTTGGCGGCACCGGATCGGATACGGGCGCGGCCGTCGGCGGCTCGCTCACCTTGATGAAGTCGTCGACGTCGACGATCGCCGGCATCGGCGACAACGCCGGGATCAGCGTCGCGGCCAACACCGCCGTCAACGTCACGGCCGACACGCACGACACCGTCTTCACCGTTGCGCCGAGCTCCGGCAAGGCGGCCACGGTCGGGCTTTCGGGCATTGCCAGCGCGGTGCAGATCGACAATACGACGCATGCCTCGATCAGCGACAGCGCCGAAGTGACGGGCTCGTCGGTCAATATTTCGGCGACGCAGGAGCTGTCGCTGATGTCGGTATCGGCGGCGGTGACGGTCAGCCGGGGTTCGGCTGTGGGCTTGTCGGTCGCGGCCCTGGTCGCGAACACGGATACGGCGGCGTTCGTCGGGCCGAACCACGCCGACATCACGGGCGTCGCGTCGCAGGACGATCCGACACAAGTGACGCGCTCGGCCGGCTACGTTCATTCGACCGCGCTCAACGTCGCCGCGACGACGTCGGGCCGGCTCTATGCGGTGTCGGCCGCCGCCGCCGTGCAGGATCCGACGCCGAGCACGCCCATGAGCGAACAGCTCAAGGCCATGGGCAATATTCTGACCGACGGCTCGGTCGCCGGCGTCATGGCGGCGGCCGGGGGGCTGGCGGCATCGACATCGCAGTCGGCCGGACCGTCTGGACTGAGCCTGCAGATTTCCGGCAGTTCGTCGGTGACCGACGTGTCGCTCGATACGCGCGCGTATATCTCGGGTGCGCATCTCGACACCAATGGCGTCGAGCAGACGGTGACCGTCATCGCCCTCAACAACACGCTGCTGGCCAACGCCAGCGGCGCCGCCGCGCTGAGCATCGCGAGCCCGACCGGCGGGCAGAGCGCGGCAGTGGCCGGCGCCATCGCCGTCGGCCTCTCGAACAACCGGACGCAGGCCTATATCGAAGGCTCAACGACGGCGAACAGCAACGACATTACGGTGCGCGCGCTCAATGCGGGTGAGGCGACGGTGATCGCGATCGGCCTCGCCGCGGTCGGTGGGGACGGCGGTGCGGCCTCGCTGTCGGCGTCGATCGCGAGCATCAAGGACAGCGTCAACGCCTTCATCAACAACAGTTCGATTTCGGGTTACGCGGCGGCGACGAACAGTCGCGATGTCACCGTCGACGCCTACCAGACGACCGATATCGGCATCGGCGGCGGCTCGCTCTATCTCGGCGGCAGGGGCGGCTTCGGCATCGCGCTGACCTATGCCGAGGTGATCGATCCGGCCAGCGCGGCGGCGGTCAGCGCGGCCATCACCAATACCTCGATCTCCACTGCCGACAATGTCGAGGTCTATGCCGGCGACTCGGCGCGCATTGGCGCCGGCGCGGCGGCCGGCGGCGGCTCGCCTGACGCCAACGGTCTTGCCGGCGCCATCGTCATCAGCCACATCACGCCGACGATTTTAGCGACGATCAATTCCGACAACCGCGGCAACGGTACGCTTCCGGTCATCAACGTCGGCGGCGGCGTGACCGTCACCGCCGACAGCGGCGCGGTGTCGACCTTCAATACCATTCTCGCCAACGTCGTCACGCAGACCAATAACGGCAACGCGGTGACGAGCGACTCCGGCGTGGATTTCACCGCCGCCGACCTCAACGGTGGGGCGGGCCACGGCAACGGTCCGGGCGCCGCGATCATCAGCGTCGCCGGCATTGTCCAGGCGGGCGCCAACAATGCCGGCCTGTCGCTGGTGCAGAACACGATCGCGACCACGCACAGCGCGACGCTGCGCGGCGTTGATCTGACGGCGACGGGGGACGTCACCGTCGCGGCAATCGACCGCTCGACATTGCTTGGCGTCACCGTCGGCCTCGGTCTCGCGACCGGCGCCTTTGCGGGGCTCGCCTCGACCACGATCAATTTGATCGACAACACGGTGCTGGCGCAGATCGGCAACGATTCCTCGACGACGTCGACGAGCAAGGTTCGGGGCGCCAACGTCAATGTTACGGCGACGAACGCGTCCGACATTCGCGGCGCCGCCGGCGCGCTCGGCATCGGCCTGTCGGGCGCCGCGGTCGGCCTGTCGTTCGTCTATGACAGCATTTCCGGCGCGGTCGCCGCCGAGATCGATGGCGCTCTCGTCGCGGCAAGCCAGAGCGTTGCGGTCAACGCGTCCTCGAGCGGCAAGATCCTGACGGTGGCGATGGGTATCGCGCTGTCGCGCACGGTTGGCGTCGCCGGCTCCGTCTCGACCAGCATCATCAAGACCGATGTCATTGCAGACATCCGCAACGTGTCCGACGTCGTCGCCAACAACAACGTGCAGGTTGTTTCGGGCAACGGCAACACGATCGAGGTGATCGCCGGCGCCGCAGGTGTCGGCGTGCAGGCAGCCGGTGCCGGTGTCTCGATCGTCGCCAACGAGATCGGCGGCTCGACCAAGGCCTATATCGACGGCAGCACGGTCGATGCCAAAGGCAACGGCACCGGGCGGAACGTCGACAGCGGCACGCTGGCGAACGGCAATTTCGACCTCTCGCAGGCGCAGGACCCGGCGGCGCTGCCTGACCTCAGCGAGACGCAGATCGCGGTCGACGGGCTCGCGGTGGCCGCCTCGTCGCATCAGGCGATCGTCGCCACAGCAGTGACGCTCGGTCTGTCGTTCCAGCCCTTCGTCGGCGATGCGGTAGCGCTGACGGCCGTCAGCAATGTCGCGGGCGGCTCGACCTTTGCTTACATTAATGGCGGTTCGATCGATACGCGGCTCGCGGCGTCAGGCGGTACCGACATTTATGTCGGCGCCGGCAGCCAGACCTATTCGAATACTCTCATCGTCTCCGGAGCGATCGGTGGCGGCTTCGCCGGCGCGGGGGCAGGGTCCGGCACCAATCTCACACGAACAACCAAGGCCTACGTCACGAATGCGGCGGTCGGCGGCACCAACAAGCCCAATAATGTGACGGTTCGCGCCAGTTCGACGCAGGTGTCGTCAAATATCGTGATCGGTCTCGCCATCGGGTTCGGCGGCGGCGCGGCGAGCGTGCTGGTCAACAAGTTCTCGGCCGACACCGAGGCCTATGTCGACGGAGGCTCGGTCACCGCGAGCGGTCTCGCGGTCAATGCCAGCAGCGTCAACGGCTTCTTCGCGGCGGCGGGTGCCGGTTCGGCAGGCATCATCGGTATCGCCGGCGCGTTTGTCGTCGGCCTCAGCAGCGACACCACGAAGGCCTATATCGGCGACAGCAGCCAGGACACGACGATCAACGTCAGCTCGGCGCTGGCGGTCTCGGCGATCTCGGACAACACGTTCAACAGCTATTCCATCGGCGGCTCGTTCGCCGGTCTTGGCGCCGTCGCCGGCATGGCCGATGCGACGGTCGTCAACAACACGACCGAGGCGCGCATCGAGCGGGCTACCGGAACGCAACAGAGCAGCTCGGTCGCGGTCAACGCCCAGGAGACCGTGACGATCAGCCCGACCACTGGCGCCGGCGCACTGGCGACGGCCGGGGCGGGCATCGGCGCCGGCGTCAACGTCGTCATGCTCAAGAGCACGGTCGCCGCGACGGTGCTAAACAGCACGCTCAACACGAGCGGTGCGTTCAACGTCACGGCCGGCAG
>Ga0134128_10001741_pt1 | contig 27559 bp, 21 predicted proteins | sample KB31754_FD_96462 | JGI IMG/M metagenome (GOLD analysis project Ga0134128, IMG submission 96462) | Terrestrial soil microbial communities with excess Nitrogen fertilizer from Kellogg Biological Station, Michigan, USA - KB3-175-4 | ecosystem: Environmental > Terrestrial > Soil > Unclassified ...
AATCTTTTCCGCTATGGTCATTTGCGGCAGGGCGTAGCGGCGTGGCCTCGCTGCGATATCCGTCTTGATCTCACTCTTGATCGGAGGAAGAAATACTTTCTTCTGCAATCGCGCAACGTTGAAAGGAAACAAACCACCGTACTCGATTACCTGTCGCGTGATTTCGTCTTCACCGCCGGTGAATTCGGTAAGTGAAATTTCTTCTCCCGCTCGAAGCTTTTCGATCAGCGAGAAATTGGTTGAGGTGAGCAAGCCAAGGTTCTGGCAGTTCTGTCTGTAAATGCGTTCAATGTTCTCGGCAATCACCAACTGGATTCCGGCGCACATTTCCGCGTAGGGCGACTGCTCACGGCTTGAACCTTTGCCTCGCCGCTTACCGCTGACCGCGCATACAAAGCCGCCTTTTTTCACGTCGCTGCGTCCGATGGGATGCAGGTCGCCGCATTTCAGGCCCAGGTACGGGATCTCACCCAGCGTTTCATCGAAATAGAAACAGTAATGCGCGGGAGTGATCTCGTCGGTCGAGATATCGTCGCGGAGCTTGGGATTGTTGGCTGGATTCTTTGTGTCCCAGGGTAGGTCTTCGCCGGCAAGCTGGCGTTTGATCAGTTCGGGGTCTTCGGTGAGGAAGAGGATGCGCCCGTGCAGGCGAACTTTGTCGGGGCGTTTTTCGATTTTTCGATCCAGCAGCGAGTCGATCACTCTCTCATTCTACCGCTGCGACTGCAGCGCGCAAGTGCCGCTCCCCAAAAGGCTTTAACCAAGTTCTTGAGTAAAGCTAGTGATGGCCGTGTTTTTTGTGGTCGTACTGTTCCCCCGCCCGGATCGCCACACTCAACCGGTTCTCTTTTGGCGCCAGAGGACAGGTGGCATAGGGAGTGACCGCGCACGGGGGGTTGTAAGCACGGTTGAAATCGAGTACCACGGTGCCGTTAGTTACTGGGCCGGTCTTCAGAAAGCGGCCACCGGGGTAAGTCTCGGTCTTGCTGGTGGGATCGTTGAAGACGAAAAACAGGCCTTTGGCGGCATCGCCGCCCAGGTCGGTCAACCTCAATTCCTGACCGTTGATTTTGAAAACCGCCGTGCCCGCGATCGGCGTCGGGGAAACGTCGCCCAGCACATTGGGAACCTCAACTGTCTGTTTGCCGTCAGAGGGGAGCCAGGCCGCGGTCACACGATACGACAAATCCAGCGGGAAGAATTGTGGTCCGTGGTATTGCCGCACCGCGTCGCTTTCGAGGTCCTTGAGCCGGATACCCACTCGCTCGCCGCGCACGATCACATGAAAGCGGAGGTTGCCCAATTCGACCACTGTGGGATCGCCCGTGGTGTCGGGCTGAAGCTCGGCCATGGTGGCGGGTTTGCCCGCAATGATGGCATTGGCGCCCAGAGCAAACTGCGCTGTGACAGTCTTGCCTTGCAGAACGAACGATCCGGCGTGGGCCGGGCCCTTGGGAAAGACGATGGCATTTTTTAGATCACTGCCAAAGCTGTTTTCGCCGGGCTTGAGCCAGAACAGTCCGGCCAGCGGCAACCATTCCTGCTTGAGATCGTCGACCCGTCCAGCTTTCCATTTCTCGAATGACTGCTGGTAGGCAGGGTCAACGACGGCGGAATTCGCCTTGTCCGCAGCGGATGAAATTCCGCACAGGACGCAGACGGCAACCAGCATCACTCCCAATCTTCGGTTCATATTCCTTTTTTGCGGTATTCCTGAATGTCGGGCAGCGGCTCCAGGCCTCGTCCTTCGAAAATCTGGGAAAATTCGTGGAGCAGCGCAGGGTGCAGCAGACCATTCGACGCCAGGGTTTCACGGCTGTTCAGCTGAAAGGCTCCGCCTTTGAAATCCGACACTTTGCCGCCCGCCTCTTCGACCATCAGCACGCCTGCGGCTGTGTCCCAGGGGTTGAGGTTGAACTCCCAGAATGCATCGAAACGTCCGCTGGCCACGCAGCATAGATCGAGGGCCGCTGAACCCGCTCGCCGTACACCGTGCGTACGCAAAGTGATCTGGTGATAGAAGTGAATATTCGGATTCTTGTGCCGCTTGTGGCTGGGGAAACCGGTGGCCACCAGGCTCTCGGACAGGTTCGCAATCTTCGAAACCTGGATTCGCTGCTGGTTCAGATAAGCTCCACTTCCCTGCTCGGCGGCGAACATCTCATCGCGCGTGGGATCATAAACCACGCCAGCAACTAACCGGTTCTTGCGCACCAGCCCAAGAGAAACGCAGAATACCGGAAAGCCGTGCGCGAAATTAGTAGTGCCATCGAGCGGGTCCACATACCAGCGATAGTCGCTGCCGGTATCTACCAACCCCTGCTCTTCGCCGAGTACATCGTGGCTGGGCCAACGTGCTTTGATGCGTTCCCGGATCAAAATTTCCGACTTGCGGTCCGCGATAGTGACCAGATCGGCATCGCCCTTGTACTCCACCTTTACGTGCTGCTGGAAGTATCCTATTAGCAAGGAGCCCGCCTCACGGGCGATCTCGGACATGCCGGGAACGAAGTCGTTGTGATTCGATTGCGTCATGAAAAAATTTTCTACGGTCTCCTTGGCGTGCTTTGCCGAGTCGGAGCTTGTGGCTTCTAGCCTCGAGCTTTGAATCCCGTTGGACCGGGCTAAGAGCTAGAAGCTCCGCCTTCGGCAAAGCACGCCAAGGAGATCGGCGAGGCTACTTGCGCTTTCCGCCGTCTTCCGCGATATACATGATCTCGTGTTTGAAGATAAACAGATTGGGCTGGTCTTCGCGGGTCAGCCGAACCATATTCTTGTCGTAGTATTCGATCCAGCCGCGCACCACCTCGCCATCCGCCAACTTGATGCTGACTGGCTTCTGTTTTTCTCCCAGAGACTTCAGGTAGGCCGCTTCCTCCGAGGTCTGCTCGGGAGGGGCAGGCCGTCCCTTGCGGGGAGCGCCGGGTCCTTGTCCATGAAATGGCATAAAAGTTATCTTACACGCACCAAAGCCTGCTCTAGAAGGTAAGCCTTATTCCGAACTGGATCTGGCGCGGAGCGCCCAGAGTAAACAACCCTGAACCGGGTCCAATGCGGTTGGTGATGCGATCGGCGGCTGACGTTCCGTTCACGGATCCGATGGTTCCGTTCAGTATTCCACTGAGCTTGTTACCCGGGCCGTCGAAGTTGGCCAAGTTGAGGACATTGAATGCCGACACGCTGGGCTCAACCACAAAGTGGTCTCCCATGCGGAAGGGCCGGCCCAGGGTCACGTCCAAAGTCTTCATCCACCCCAGGCCCACGCTTCCGGGCGGAGGAGCGGCGATGGTTGGCCCATCGGCGCCCAGTTGCACGAGTTGTGTTCGCGAAAGCAAACCGGCATTGATCAATGCCTGGCCGGCGGGTGTCACCTGATCGGAAAAGTTGGTGTTGAACTTTTGAATGATCTGGTTCAGCGTGGTGTCCTTGATGGCGCGTCCGAAGGCTCCGATGTTGGTTCCCGGCAAAACATCGCCGTAGGAACTGTCCCCGGTCTGGCTCTGCCCGCCGAACGACCCGTCGCCGGTCACATCGCTACGGAAAATCTCTCCTGGAACTCCGCCACTGGCAGGAATATAGAGGGTCTGCGGCAAAGGCGAAGCCACCTGTGCGACCAGGCCCAGCCGGATGCCCCGAGGCAAATCCAGAATTGAGCCCAGGGAAAACTGGTTCTTGCGGTCCTGCGATGCAGAGCCGAAAAACGCGATCGGGTGGTTGAAATCAGCTGCCAGAGGAAGCAAGTCCTGGTCGGCGAGCCCGCCGGCAAAATTGCTGCGGAAGCTGGAGTGCGTGTAAGTAAACTGCAGGCTTCCCCCGAGGACTCCACGCACCGGATTGGTGAGATGTGTGCGTAGCGAAAGCTGTACCCCGCTGTAGAGCGAGCGCCCTGCGGGAAAGAACATGGTGTTGCGTCCCACCAGCGGATTGATTCCCGGGAAGGCTGCGCCCGTATCAGGCGTCAGCCCAAACAGAGATGCCGGAGCTCCGGCAAGAAACTGACCGCCGGAGTCGAGGCCATGACTGGCGAAATCGGCAATGCTAGAGCCGGGCACCGAAGCCATGTAGCAGTTTACGGCGGTTTGCGAACTGGCGCCGGCACTGGTCGCCGGCGCGCAACCCAGGCTCAGTGGGTTCGAGCCCAGCGTGTTGTTGATTGCATTTATCGCGGCGTTCGTATTCAGGTGGGTGGCGTCCCCCACATGGTTGGTGTCATAACCAATCAAATAATGGGTCCCTACGTTGCGTACGTAGTCCGCAGTAAACAGAGTGGACGGCCACAACTGCTTCTGCAGACCGATGTTCATCTGCAACGAGCGCGGCGTCTGGTAGTTGGGCGCAAGTAGGCCCTGCTGGCTATTCAGCGCCTGTCCCAGGAAACTGGGATTCGAAGAACTGGAATTCAGGGCCGCACTCGCCGTCTGGAAAGCGGTTTGCAAGTCCGCGACTTGAGTCGCCACGTTTCCGATGCGCTGTCCGCAGAGTCCCGATGCATCTTGAGGAAGGTTACCGGGGAAAATAACAACCTCGTGGCTGGCGCACGGATCGTTGGCCTGGGCATTGAACTGTCCGTTGGCGAGACGGGCAGCGCGGTCGGCCACCAGATTGCGAAATACGTTGTCGTCGTAATACATCCCAATCCCAGCCCGGATCACGGTCTGTCCGTGCTTCCCCGGGTCCCACGCCAGCCCAAACTGCGGTGCGAAATTCAGGTTGGGTTGCCGGATGCGGCCGCCCAGTAGGGAATTTCCTCCGAAATGACTCAGCAGGTCGTCACTGCCGGCGCACGGCGCCTGGCTTCCATAAGAAGCTGCTACCGCCGAGCACGGAATGGCAGGCAAATCAGAATCGCTACGCCCCGTATCGCGAACGTATTGCACTCCGATGGTCACGGTCAGATTAGGACGGAATTTCCAGGTGTCGCCCAGATACGCCTGCACGCGAGTGTCGCCGAAGGCGCCACAAGGAGAGCCGAATCCGGACTTTTCGCTCAAGCAACTCGAACCGTTTCCCAAAGTGATGCTGTCCACCGGATAGTTCAGCGGATTGCTGGCACCGCCCGCAAAAGGCCCACTGGAGGCAAACAGCACCGAGGACGCATCCGTGTCCGAACCGATCTGCGGAGCTAGACCGAACAGATCGGCAGAAATCAGATTGTCAATCTTGTTCACCGCCAGGCCGAAAAGGATGGTGTGGCTCCCCCACGTCCGGGTACCGTCGTAGCGAGCCTCTTTGTTGTCCTGCTTCGTCTGCTGCGGGGCTTGTGCATTGGGTCCGCTGGCGAATCCGGAGCCGCCCGTAAAATTCAGATTGACTCCGGGGGCAGGATTGAAAGCGCCGCTTCCGCCGACGGCGTCCACGATCTTGTTGGTGTAGCGGTTGTAGGCAAAGCGAAGGCTATAGGCATACGGTCCGCGGGTGAAATTGAAGCCGACAGCATTCCCGAACGTATCGTCATTACTCTTCAGCGGCTGGTAGTTGGCCCCGCCGAATGAATTGACGTCGCTGCCGTTGTCGTAGGTAAACCGGTAGAAAAGCTGCGACCGCGAAGACAGTTTGTAATCGAGGCGGGCTGCGACTTCGGTCTCGTGGAACGGAGCTTTATAGCTTCCGTCAAGAAGATTGAACGGAGCATTGAAAACTGCCGGAGCGTCGAGATCCTGCTTCAAATACTCTCCCGACAGGTAGTAGAACAGTGTGTCCTTTTTCCACGCGCCGCCGACGTTTCCGCCGAAAACCTCGCGGGAGTAGCCGTGGTCCTTGCTTCCGGGAAGACTGGCCCCGCCTGCAGCTTTGTCGCGAAAGTTGCCGAACAGCTGGCCGTGCAGGTCGCTGGTGGCGGACTTCGTAATCACATTCACTTGTCCCGCAGAAGCCAGCCCGGAAGAAAGCGGAAGCAACGATTGCTCAACCCCGACCTGTTGGATTGCGCCCACCGGGATATTCGTCGTGGTAGCGCCTACAGCTTCGTCGGTGATGTCTATACCATCCACCACCATCCTTGTGGTGCGGCCATTGCGCCCAACGATGGATGCCGCCGTCAACCCGCTCTTGGAGGGCGCAAGCACCTTGCCGTCGAGTTCCTGCACTCCCGGCTCAAGCCTGGTCAGGTCCAAAAATCCACGGTCGGTGGGAATTTGTTCCATCTGCGCGCTATCAACTGCGCCGCGCACCTCGGGATTCTCGGTGTCCACCAGTTTGGCGACAGGAGCGACCACGCGCTGCAGCTTGATGTCGCCGGTAGCGGTTGCTGCCGCCTGAATTCTGACCAAAATGTCGGCAGGCTGAAAGCCTTTCGCCTCCACGTGCAAAACATATTCTCCGGGAGGCAAGTCTCGAACCGCGTACGTGCCCGCCGGACTGGTTGTCGTGCGAGAGGCCTGGCCGGTTATTTTGTTGGTGATAGTGAGGTCAGCCCCGCTGACCGAGGCGCCTCGGGGCCCGGTAACCGTTCCGGAAACATTGCCGGTGGAAGAATCCTGCGCGTAGGCCAGCGCTGAAATAACCAGAAGGACCGCCATCGCTCCCGCCCACAGGCTCGACGGCCTGAAGAGGGAACGGGCACAACCAGTATTGCTCGACATTCGTCTCGCTTACCTTCCTTACACGGAATCGCGCTGGCAATCCTACAAGACTTTCACAACAGAATTTGTCCCGTCAACCGCACTGTGTAGGGCGGGCGCCCTCGCCCGCCGCCTTTGACTTGGACTTTTGCGGCTATTTGGTGACAACGATCAACTTCAAGATCACAGTCAACTTCAAAAACGGCGGGCGAGGGCGCCCGCCCCACACACCACATCAATGCGACTTGGACGTGTAGTATCCCGTCCGATGGCGCACTCTGAAGCCGGAATCCGCCGCCAGCCCTGAGACCGTTATCTGGATGCGGCGGAAATCTGAATCAGCAAGCCGTTGCGATGGATAGTACGCCAGCAAGTATTGGGTGCGCAGTTCATCGCTGATCTGGCGAAACGCATCGTCCAATTGCGGCAGTGACGACGCATAGAAATACTTGCCACCGGTGTCGGCAGAAAGCTGGATCAGCGCATGCTCACCGCCGGTGTCGCGTCCTGCGCTGGCCTCGATGGGCACAATGATGATGCTGTACAAAATCGCTTCGGCGGTTTCGGCAGCGCGCACCGCTTCCTGATAGTCCACCTTGCTCATGGTATCTCCGCCGTCGGTGATCACCACCATCACCTTGCGGCCGACCCGCGGCTCCAGCGCCTGCGAACCCAGAAACAGAGCATCGTAAAGGGCTGTGGCCGAACCCATGCGAATGCGGTCAATGCCGCGATCCACCACTCTGAGGTCCGAGGTAAAGGAGGTCAATTCGCTGACGGTTTCACTGAACTGGTAGAGCGACAGGGCGTCCACGGGACGCAGGATGGCGTGTGCGAAACGCCGGGCCGAAGCCAATTCCAGGGGAAGGTCCTTGCGCGTGCTCAGGCTGGTGTCAATGGCCAGAACGATGGAGAGGGGCAAAGCCGATTCCTTGTCGAAGACAGCTATTTTTTGCTCCTGGCCGTCTTCCCGCAGCTGGAAATTGTCTTTCTTCAGGGCGGCAATCGGGGCTCCATGTTCGTCGGTTACAGTGACGAACACGTTGACCAGCTTGACGTCAACTTTGAAAGTGGTATCGGACTCCTGGGCAACGGAGACAAGGCACAAAGCCAGCAGAAGACCTGCAGTTGCCACTGATTTCATCGGGAAAGTTGGGGCACTTCGCTGCGTTCTCCTCGCGCCACCGAACGGAATCTCTGCGAAAGAAAGCCCGTATCTAACGAGCCGGAATACAAATCGCAGACTGAAACGGAGATTGCAGCCAAACCGGCTGGTCACTTAGATGCACGCCCCTCGGAATGGGTGCCTTGGGCGGCGGGAATCTCGCCCGGGAAAGGCTCGCCATCCGCCCACACCGCCCCATCTTCGAAGTGCTCCTTTTTCCAGATGGGCACGGTGCGTTTCAAGGTATCAATGAGCCAGCGGCAGGCCTCAAACGAGGCCGCGCGGTGGGCCGACGCCACTGCGATCAGCACACTGGTCTCTCCAATTTCTAGCCGACCCAGGCGATGGACGATGGCGACATCGCGAATTTTGAACTCAGCCAGGGCCCGCGCGGCCAACTCCTCCATTTGCTTGAGGGCCATCTCTTCGTATGCTTCGTAATCAAGATAGAGCGTGCGGCGGCCGCGAGTGTGGTTGCGAACAATGCCCTCGAAGACGACGGCGGCTCCATCCTCAGGCCGCTTAATGCCCTCGATAATGGAAACGGTCTCGATCCTCTCACGGATGATCGCCGCATGCTGGCTGCGTCTTGCGGCATCAGCGTCCACTCCTCCGCTCACCGGCGGCAGAAGCGCGACTTCATCTCCCGGCCTCAGCCTCGTGGCGGGACCCGCGTATTCCTGATTGACCGACATGGCGAGTGACGACGCCGTCTCTGTCAGGCGTGGGATGACTTCCTCGTAATGACTAAGAACATCTCCCAACGTAGCGTTTTCGGGAAGGCTTATCGAGTCGCTCGCTTTGCCGGCGAGATCTTTGAGCACGCCGAAGAATAGGACGCGGACTTGCATAGAAAAACCGGTTTTCAGTTTCCAGTTCCCGGTTCTCAGTAGTTTATCGTGCGGGCGGCGATTCCTGGCCCGTATAAAAAAATGCCAGCCCCTGGTTTGGAAACTGGCAATTCAAGCCAACAGCGTTGCGGACGAAATCAACCTTACGATTTTGGCCGCCTGTCCTGATCCCGCGGCGCCTGATGGGGAGCCTGGTGCTGTTCCTGCGGTGCGCGGTTCTGGGCCGGCGCGGCCTGCTGGCGCTGTTGCTGCCAGTTGCGGAACTTATTCTCATCGTCCCGGGCCTGGGCCGGGTTTCGTTCCTGCACGGGCGGCGCCGGCTTGGCCTGCGGATGCGACCAGCCTTGCGACCGATTGTTGTCGTTCTGATTTACCGCGGCTTGCGGCGGACGCGGTGGCACCTGCCCTTCAGGACGCGCCGGCTCGACCGCCCGCGGGGCCACGATCGGTTGCTGCGGGCGGGCATCGGGCCGGGGCATTTGTGGGCGGACCGCATTCTCGGGCGGCCTTACAGGCTGTTGTGGACGCGCCAGCGGACGATCCGTGCTTGGATTGCGCAATACAGGAGTGCCTATTTGCCGTGGCTGCTCACTCGGCCGCTCGGTGCGGATATTGATTGCCGCCTGCCGCTGATCGAAAGGCTGGCGCGGAGGAGCCGGCCTCTGGGTCGCGACCACCTGGCGGTTGATAATCGCCTGCGGCGGCCTGAACCGGGCAGGAGCTCCCGAGCCTAATACGCTGGCCCGGATCGGCTGGACCTCGATGCGGCGTTCGACCCGAGCATCCGCCAACTGCCTCGCGTCGAAGCGTCCCAGATTCCGCGCTACTGGACGCGCATTCACGAACGTGTCGCGAGAAACCAGGGTCACGCCGTTGTTCACCCGTTGGTTCACGTAGGTGATGTTCACAACGTTGCGCTGGTTGTAGATGGTCGTCACCCGGCTGACGTTCACCACCGTGTTGGTTACGTTGACCCTCTCCACGTAGCCGCGGCTGCCCCGATAGTAGGGCACGTAGACTTCTCCAGGGGCCAACGGGAACCAGCCCACGCCCGGGCCTCCGCCAATCGAGATTCCAACGCCGCCGACAAATGCCACCAGCGCCGGCGCATACACCGGCCTGACGGCAACCGGACCGGGTACCCAGCACCACCGGTTTCCGGCATAGGCCCAGCGTCCGTAATGGAACGGTGCGAAGCCCCAGGGCTCATCTTCGACCCACGTCCATCCCCAGGGATCGATGTATGCCCAGTGGCCATTGCGGTACGGCGCCCAATCGGAGGCAACGCCCGCAGGAACCCACACGGTTCCGTAGCCGCCAACATATTCCCAGCGGCCATAGTCGTCGAGGTCCTCGTAGCCAGTCATCTCCGATGAAACATAGTTGGCGGATTCGGAGCCATCTTCACGGTGGTCGCGCTCGACGGCCCAGTTGTCGAAGTCATCAGCGCGCGGCAGTTGTGCGATGTCATAGTTCAACTGGTCGGTGCCGGAGAAGCGCGCCGACTGGCCGGCCACAACGGTGTAGGAATATCCGCCACCGGTGACCTCGCCGCGGCCACTAAAGACGCTGACATTGGTCATGTCCCCATTGCTGTCAACATCAACCCGGTATTCGCCGGGGTGCTGCAGATTGAATGCCAGGTTGGGAGTGTCCACTTCGACCAGATCACCGTCGTCGAGATGACGGACGCGCAAGATAAGCGTGCCTGCCGACAAGCGCAGCTGAGTGGTTCGGTCGTCGAGGTCAAGCAATGTGACACTGGTTTCCGGCGCCAGTCGGATCGCGGTCGACCCGACATGCATTTCGGCGCGCGAGCCCTGGTCCGTCCAAAGGTTGTCGCCGGTGGTCAGCGGCCGGTTCGGTACAGCGGTCACCCACTCGCCTTCTCCACCAGGCTGAAAACTCACTGACCCCTGTGTGTAGTTCATTCGCGCGACACGGCTGGGCGGATCCTGATCGCTTTGGTCTTGTGCCTCAGAGCCTTGCGCAGCTTGATCCTGCGCTACTTGATCCTCATCTTGCGCCACCGATATCGCGGGGCTTCGCAGCATCAGCAATACGCCCAATAGCACAACTCCGGCTAACCATCCACGGTGTATCTTTGTATTCGGCATATTGTTGCCCCCTTGCGGCCAGTCACGGCACCGCTCTCATATGAATTAAACACTCCCGAGCGGCATTAGTTTTATACGGTCGAACATGTACCATCGTGCTGACACACAAGCACTTACGGGACCAAACAAATTGCCAGTTCTCGGTCAAATGAGAACTGGCATCGATGGGTGCAAGAAACCTGGTGGTGGAGGTTACGAAGCGCCCTGGGCGCTCAGCACCTTTTCCCGCTCCTCTTCGTCCTGTTTCTCCTCGCTCGGCGTGGCGGGCAAGGCCAGTGCGAGGACCTCGTGAATCGTCTTCACATAGTGCACCCGGATATTCTCCAGCTGCTCCGGGGTCAGGTCTTCTTCCAAGTTCGTCTTGTTTTCCGCCGGGAGAATCACATCCTGGACACCCGCACGTTTGGCTGCCAGAACCTTCTCCTTGACGCCGCCGATAGGCAGAACATCTCCGCTTAGGGTGATTTCACCGGTCATAGCGGTCAACGGACGCACCGGTCGACCGGTCAGCAGCGACACCAACGCAGTGGCCATGGTGACTCCCGCAGAAGGACCGTCTTTCGGAATCGCTCCCGCCGGCACGTGAATGTGAATGTCGTGTTCGGCGAAAAAATTCTCCGGAATCCCGAGTATGGCCGCGTTCGACCGCACCCAGGTCAGGGCTGCCTGCATGGATTCCTGCATCACCTGGCCGATCTGACCGGTCATAGTGAAGCCGCCTTTGCCCTTCATGGTGTTGGCTTCGACAAAGAGCACGTCACCGCCTGAAGGCGTCCACGCGAGACCTACAACAACGCCCGCGCGCTTGGTGCGTTCGGCAATTTCGCCTTCGCTGCGGACCTTGATTCCGCCCAGAAATTCCTGGATGACTTCCTTGGTCACAATCAGCTTGTCGGTCTTGCCTTCCGCCAGGCGACGCGCCTGCTTGCGGCATATGGTGCCGATGTTGCGCTCCAGGTTCCGGACGCCGGCTTCCCGCGTGTAGTGCCGGATCAGGTAGCCAACGCCATCCTTCGGAAACTCAATCTGCTCCGCGTTCACGCCGTTTTCTTCAATCTGCCTGGGAATCAGGTACTGGAACGCGATGTGCACTTTTTCTTCTTCCGTGTAACCCTGGAGTTCGATGATCTCCATGCGGTCGCGCAATGGCTCGGCGATGGGGTCGAGCATGTTCGCGGTCGTGATGAACAGGACCTTTGAGAGGTCGAACGTCACATCCAGGTAGTTGTCCCGGAAGGTGGAGTTCTGTTCAGGGTCCAAAGCTTCGAGCAAAGCTGAAGCAGGATCGCCGCGAAAGTCGCGACCGACCTTGTCGATTTCGTCGAGCATGAAGACCGGATCTTTGGTTTCAGCCCGGCGGATGCCCTGAATGATTTGTCCAGGCAACGCGCCGATGTAAGTGCGCCGGTGACCGCGAATCTCGGCTTCGTCGTGCACGCCGCCCAGCGAAATGCGGACGAATCTCCGCCCCAGGGCTCGCGCAATGGACTTGCCCAGCGAGGTCTTGCCCACGCCCGGAGGTCCGACGAAGCAGAGGATGGGGCCTTTCATTCCCGGCTTCAGACGGCGCACCGATAGATAGTCTAGGATGCGGTCTTTGACCTTCTTGAGGTCATAGTGATCGGTGTCCAGGATTTCCTTAGCTTTCAAAATGTCAACTTCACCGCCAGACGTCTTCGCCCAGGGCAGCGCCGCTAGCCACTCCACATAGTTGCGGGTCACGGAGTAATCCGCCGCCATGGGTGACATACGGGCGAGCCGGCCCAATTCTTTCAGGGCTTCTTTTTTGACTTCATCGGGCATTCCTGCGTTATCAATTTTCTGCCTAAGTTCTTCGGTATCGCGAGCCCCTTCATCCTGCTCACCCAGTTCCTTCTGGATAGCTTTCATCTGCTCGCGCAGGTAGTACTCGCGCTGCGTTTGCTGTACCCGGTCCTGAACCTCGGACTGGATCTTGTTGCGCAGCTGCTGGACCTCCAGCTCTTTCGCCAGATGCTGGTTGATCTTTTCCAGCCGGACGCGAACATCGGTAGTTTCGAGCGTGTCCTGTTTGTCGGCCGTCGAGAGCGAAGGCAGCGAGGAGGCAATGAAATCCACCAGGCGTCCCGGCTCGTCAATGTTCATGGCTACGGTCGAAAGCTCGTCCGACAAAGTCGGTGAGCCCGCCACGATTTGCTGGAACAATGTAAGAACGTTCCGCTGCAGGGCTTCCACCTCGGAACTCTTCGGCGGAATTGATTCGGGCACGGAATCCACGCGGCCACGCATGAACGGCGTCAGCTGCGAAAATTCGGTGAGTCGCACCCGCTCCAGGCCTTCGGCAAAAACGAATAGGCTCTGGTTGGGCATTTTTACTACTTTGTGGACGACGGCCAGGGTCCCAACCGTGTACAGATCGCTGGCTTGGGGGGCATCGACGCGGGCTTCGCGTTGCGCGACCACGACGATGGTTTTGTCCTCGCCTAGGGAATTAATGAGCTGCACCGAGCTCTCCCGACCTACGGTCAGGGGCAGCACGGCATGGGGGAAAAGCACCGTGTCCCGCACCGGCAGGATGGGCAGAATCCCAGTTTCTTCTTCTTTTGGCTTGGTAGAGCGCTCAGTGCGCGTTTTTTCTGCCATTTTTCACCTTGAGTGTGTTGTGCTCAAGTTTTGATGACATAGAGACCCTGAAGGATGCAGGGTGCTCTATCCACTTGAAAGTATTTGAATTCTAAACCCTAAACGACGGGTTTGTACCTAATCGAAGGTGCTGAGACCGATTGGTGACCATGGGACGCCCAAAATGGGTGTGTGCCGTGCTTTGTGCGCGTCTCAGGCAGCCGGATAAATGCCCAGGACTTTTACCAAGTCGGCGACTTCGCCCAGATGGCGCAAAGCGTTTTGGGCGGGTTGGTCGTCTCCGCGGAGAAAGTCCGCGTAGAACACATACTCCCAGGGTCGCCCGCGCAAGGGGCGCGACTCGATCTTGGTCAGACTGATGTCGCGTAGAGCGAAAACTGCGAGCGCCTTGAATAGCGCGCCGGGAATGTTCTTTACGCTGAATGCAATCGAAGTTTTGTTGGCCCCGGCAAGAACCCGCTTCGTCTTGCGAATCAAAAAGAACCGCGTGAAATTGCGTTTGTCGTCTTCGATGCCGGCCGCCAGGATGTGGCCTTTGTATGCCTTCGCCGCCTGGGCGCCGGCGATGCCGGCGGCATCGCGTAGATTGTCTTCGATCACGTGCTTGACGCTGCCGGCCGTATCGTAGAACGGCGTCGGCTGAATCTTCGGATTTCTGGCGAAGAAGTCGCGGCATTGCTCCAACGCCACGGGATGCGAGTATGCGCGGCGCAGATCGCCTCGCCTAACTCCCGGCGCCGCGATCAGGTTGTGAACGATGCGCAAGAGAAATTCCTTTTCGACGAAAACCTGGCGTGCCAGCAGCAAGTCAAAATGTTCGGTTACGGAGCCAGCCAGCGAATTCTCGATCGGGATGACGGCAGCAGCTGCCGAACCGCGCTGCACGCGATCAAAGACCTCGACCGACCGCGCACAGGACACAATCTCGCAGCCCGGAACCATACAGCGGGCGGCTTCGTGGCTGAAGGAGCCTGCTTCTCCCTGGATCGCAATTCTGGTTTTCTTCGTTGTGGGGCTCTTGGTCATTGGGCTCTCTGTTGTCGAGGCAACTTAGTCGGCTCCGGCGGCGAAAGCAAATCTTTCTTTAGCACGAAGGCGTCTACCCCGGTCGAATAGTACCGCGGCAGGGTCTTGATGACTGCATAGGAATGCCGTTTGTAAAAAGACAATGCCGGCTTGTTATCCACGGCGGTTTCAAGAATCACGGACTGGCAGCGAAGAGTACGCAACCGCTCTTCTGCCGCCCGAAGCAGATGCGATCCAATCCCCGCTCCGCGAGCGCTGGGCAGAACGTCAATGGTGATGATATGTCCAGAGCCGCGGCTTCCCGTTTCGGCAACGATGAATCCAACAGGCACGGCCGCGGGCCAGACTTGGTTCACGGTCCTACCCAAAGTCCCAGTCTGGCTGACTTCAGACCCATCCGCCACTAGGGCAAACGCGCCCGGGCGCTGCAAGTAGGTGGCTAGTTCCAAGCGGCTGTACGAAATCCCCGGCGCAAAGCATTGCTGATCAATACGCCACAGAGTCTCGAATTCGTCGTGTCGGAAGTCTCGTAAGGCGAATTCCACCGATTCATTGTAGTCGGGAAGCCATTATCTGACCTGATCGCGGCCTGGCTGCCGGCGGGTCGAGGCCGCGTCCACGAAAAGGAGGAGGAACCTGTTGCGGTACTTGTGTCACAAGTCGTAGTATTTGGAAAGAGGTCGTGTGGGACGCCTGGTGCTCATTGACGTTGTGAGTGCAGTCGTTGTGCTGGCGGCGTGGTTTTTTTATTTTGCGCGCTACAACCGCCGCAAGGGTGCAGCGGCATTGCATTGGGTCGAAGCTGCCTGCTCCAACAAAGGCCAAATGCTCGACTCACGCTGGCTGAGCCAGACCCTTCTGCAGGCCCGCTTCGGCTTTCCGGCGCACTGGTTTGACAACGCCCGAGTGACCATCCGCTTACGCCCTCGCCCTATCCCGTTCAAGTGGTTTGTCAGCATCTGGCACAAGCAGAAAGAGACTCTTACTTTCGAGGCTGACCTGGACAGCACCCCCAGCTTTCATCTCGATGTGTTCCGTCATCGCTGGCTCTCTCAACGGCACAGCCAGTTGTCGTCCCAGCCCCGGGAATGGTCGGTCTCTCGCCCGGGTCCGGTTGTTCTTACCACCCGCACCCGCTGGACGCAGGAACTTTCGCCCGTGGTCAACACCTTGATGACTGCTCGCGGACATAACCTGATCAGCGTGCGGTTCCGTTCCGAATCGCCCCACATCGCCGCCACGGTACCGCTGGAAGCTCTCTCCGACGAGCAGGCCGCCGCAGGATTCCTCAGCGTGCTTCGCGAATTGGCCGCCGGGGCATCAGCCTCGCGACAATAATCCTCATGATTCAGCCGTATAATGCTCCCAAGTTTGAGGTATTCCGTTGTCCGAAACAAACCTTGAGATCGGAAAAAACGTAGGCGATTACGAGATCCTCGCTTTGCTGGGGCAAGGCGGCATGGGCAAGGTCTTCAAGGTCCGCAACGTCATCTCCGATCGCGTCGAAGCCATGAAAAGTCTGCTGTCCTATGGCAACGGCGAATCGGAGGCAGCGGAACGGTTCATCCGCGAAATCAAGGTGCTGGCCAAGCTGGAGCACCCCAACATCACGTCATTTCGCACCGCTTTTCGCGCGAACGAAGAGGTCCTGATGATCATGGAGTACGTCGAGGGGAGTTCTCTCTCCCGGAAACTTGGTCATCACCGGCTTGAGCTGCGGCGGGCTGTGGACTATGCCTCGCAGGTGCTGAGCGCTCTGAGCCATGCTCACCACTCCGGAGTTCTTCACCGCGATGTGAAGCCGTCGAATATTCTCATCAGCGCAGACGACCGCGTGAAGCTCACCGACTTCGGAATCGCTAGCCTGACCGCTGACCCCGGGCTGACCATCACCGGGGGAACGGTGGGAACCCTTTACTACATGTCGCCGGAGCAGATGAAAGCTCTACCTCTCGATGGCCGGGCAGACCTCTACTCGGTCGGGGTGACCCTGTACGAAATGGTGACCGGCCAGATTCCATTCAAAGGTGACAGTTACTACGCCATCCTCAAAGCTCACCTAGAGAGCATTCCGGTACCGCCCATGGATCTGGTTCCAGGAATACCCGCGGAGCTTTCCGACATTATCGAGAAGGCGCTGGAGAAGCAGCCGTCAGCCCGCTTTCAGACGGCGGAGGAATTTCGGGAAGCCCTGCAGGGCCTAGATCTACCAAAGACATCGGACTCCGATTCCATCCCTACCGCGACCTTGGATGTCCCAAGCCACCCTGCAGCGTACAAAACGCCTTCTTCTCGAGGCTCCAAGTCGTGGGACCCGGTGGTGCTCGAAACCGCCAGGAAAAACCTCGCGATCTTTATCGGGCCCATGGCCAAGGTCATCGTAGGCCGTGCGGTAACCCATGCCCGGTCGGTCGAGGACCTCTACCAGGCGCTAGCAACAGAAATCTCTTCCCCCAATGACCGCGAGAAATTCCTGCGTTCCAAGCCGCTTTAAAACTGTAGCCCAACTGGACCTGGCTGCTTCACTGCGATTCCAGCATCCGGATCGCCTTTACCAAGCTGAGGTACATCCGGTTGAATGAGCGCGCGAGATCGGCGATCTCATCAGAACCTTTGACTGCGATCTCCGGCACATTCAAGTCGCCGTTGCTGATCTGGTCTGCCGTTCTGGCCAGACGGGTCACCGGACGGATCACGACCAAAACAATGGCCAGATCAAGCAAGAGGAGAGTCATCGAGGAAATCCCACCCAGAGACAACATCAGGGTCTTGAAGGCCTGATCCGCGATGTTCAGAGGCACGGTCATGGGTACCGAGACAACCTGCGCGGCGATGGGCTCGCCAACATTCCAGCCAAACCCGTGATCTGCACCGTAAATTTTGATCATGGCCGGCGGGGCCTGGTCGGGCGTGCTATGACATTGCAGGCAAGGCATGTCCACCACCAGCGGCCTGGCCAGGAAAAGTACGCGGCCGGCAGGGGTTTCGCGCTCCGAAGAGAACTCTTTCAGGTCCCGATGATTGCGAAAAATCTGAATGACATCGGTTTCCCAGTCCACAGCGCGATTGCGCAGATTCGTAGGATTCAGTGACGCTTCTTTATAACTGTAGTCTGGGTAAGTCGTGCGCAGATAGGTAAAGACCTCGGTGGCGGAGTAAGCCGGCACCGTCTGCGGTAAAAAACGATCGATGCGCTCCTGATGCTCCTTGAGCAAAGGACCCACTTGCCTGGAAGTGTAGGTGCGCATGCCACCCGCCGCACCCATCATCAGACGCGCCTGTTCCAATACTTGCTGGCGTGCACTTTGCTCCAAGAAGCGATGGGACAAATATCCGGCGATCGCAACTCCAGAGCCAAAAACGAGGATCAATACCAGATTGAATTTGATGAGCAATCTCATGTCGGCCACATTATAGCCGCGTCGGAGAGCACAACGGCCTGGCACGACAAGCTGAGGACGCGTACGCAGCCCATGGCGGAGCGAATCGCATCCAGCACTTCAGGAACAGTTCGGTACCGGACCCGAGGGTCGGCTCGGATGTAGATCTTCTTCCCGGCCCCACGCTCCGCACCCTCTCGAATTTGTACGGGCAAGTCGCCGGGGATTACTCCGGCCCGCGCCGAAATAGATGCGGCCGTCGCGCAGGATCGAAATGCTCAGAGCATCTTCCCGGTTGGCGCCTCGCAGCGGGATCGGATGCCAGACCCTTCGGCAGGTCGGCTGACACTCCGTAATGTGGAGCTACAGTCAGGAAAATGAACGCGAAAACCAGTACGAACATAGCGACGCCGAGAGCGCTGGCGTCGAGGTTGCGGATCAGGCCCGACGACCGCGAGTTTCTTTGGCGCACTTTGACTGAGAGTCTGGCGAGACATCTATTGTTCCCGTCCGGTCGGCGGCAGGCGAGATCACCATCATAATCAACACCATCAACACCGCTTCCCGTTTCCGGAGCCTCTTCCAGCCGTCTCGAGTTGTGCTACAGTCGGAAATTTCATGGTTTCTCCTACGATCTCCACCGAAAACCTGACGCGGCGCTTTGGAAAGCTCGTCGCCGTCGAAGACGTGAATTTAAGGGTGGAGCCAGGCCAGTTCTTTGGTTTTTTGGGGCCGAACGGCGCGGGAAAATCCACCACCATCAAGATGCTTACTGGCCTGCTCGCGCCCACCGCGGGGCGAATAGAGATTCTCGGCCTCGATCTGGTCAGCAACATGGTCGAGGTGAAACGGCAGATCGGAGTCGTGCCGGAAGGCATGGCGTTGTTTGGAAGATTGACTGGGTCGGAGTATTTGAACTTCGTCGGCCGCATGTATGGTCTGGACCGCGAGACTGCTGCCAAGCGAACCGCCGAGCTGCTTGACTTCATGCAGCTCACCGACCAGCCCAAGGTCCTGGTCACGGACTACTCACACGGCATGCAGAAGAAGCTGGCACTGGCCGCGGCCGTAATCCACGGCCCGAGAGTTCTGTTTCTGGACGAGCCTTTCGAAGGTGTGGACGCCATCGCCGCCGGCACTCTGAAAGCCATGCTGCAACGGATGATTGCGCGCGGCGCCACTGTGTTCCTGACCTCGCACGTGTTGGAGATCGTGGAACGGCTCTGCACTCATGTCGGCATCATTCATCGTGGGCGGCTGGTGGCTCAGGGTTCGTTAGAAGAGTTGCGAGCGGGAGTGGAGGCGCAGTCGGCCGGCCTGCCAGTCGCGGGTGGCTCTCCGGGCGAGAAGCTGACCCTGGAACAGATCTTCCTGCTCATCGTGGGCGGATCTCGGGGTAACGGCCAGGAATTGTCGTGGTTGGGTTAGATAGAGGACGGGCCCGTGCCAGACGGCTAGGACGCCCGCCCTCGGCAGTGGAGCTTAGCGAGGACGAACAGAGATGATAAGGACACCCGGCGGGCCGCATGCACGTCAGCAACTGGCGGCAGTCGCCGAACTGCGTTGGCGAATCTTTGCCAACTCTCTACGAACTTTTCGCGGCCGGTTGGAACTGGCCTCTCGCGTCTTTATCGGCCTGGCTTTTGTGGCGGGCGGAATCGGCGGCGCTGTGGGTCTGGGCGGCGCTGCCTGGTTTGTGATTTCGCAAAAAAATCCCGAATGGCTCGGAGGTCTGCTGTGGCCTGTATTTCTTTTTTGGCAGCTGTTCCCTCTAATGGCGACGGCGTTCACCCAGAATGTCGAGTCTTCGAATCTTCTGCGTTTCCCCCTGAGTTACCGGTCGTACTTTGTGATCCGACTGGCCTACGGCTCGCTGGACCCGGCAACGGCTGTGGCAAGTCTATGGCTGCTGGGAATCGACATCGGCATTGGAGTCGCCCGGCCGAGTCTGCTTCCGTGGGCCACGATTGTGCTCGTGGGCTTCGCCTTGGTAAATCTCGTTCTCGCCCGCATGCTCTTCGCCTGGCTGGAACGCTGGCTGGCCCAACGGCGCACACGCGAAATCATGGGGATCCTTTTCTTCCTCTTTGTCCTGAGCTTTCAGCTTATTGGCCCGTTGATCGCGGCCTACGAACATCGACCCATACCCGAAACCAGAATTCTTGGGCAGGAACTTTCCAGCGCGCAGCGCCCGCTGCCACCGGGCCTGGCTGCCGCTGCGATCGCGGGAGCGGCGCGGAGGCAGCCTGGGTCCAGTGTCGTCACGGCCAGCGTGGTGCCCTTCCTGCTCCTGGGGAGCTATGGAGCAGCATTCGTCTGGCTGTTGAATTTTCGTTTGCGGGCGGAGTACCGCGGCGAGAACCTCAGCGAGGCGGCGGGGCGCAAAGCCTTGTCCGGCGGGCTTTCAGCGATCCACCCGGGTTGGAATTTGCCGGGACTTCCCGGGCCGGTGGTCGCTGTCTTCGAAAAAGAGTTGCGCTATCTTAGTCGCAGTGGGCCGATGCTTTTCACTCTGATCGTACCCCTGTTCATGTTGGCGGTGTTTCGAAGCTCCGGAAAAAACGAAGGCCTGTTTACTCACGCGCCGGAGCTGACCTTTCCGCTGGGCGCCGCCTACTCGCTGCTCTTGCTGACCAACCTTTCTTACAACAATTTTGGGGCTGATGGCAGCGGTACACAATTCTTCTACGCTTCCCCAGTGCGCTTCCGGCAAATCATGCTGGGAAAAAATCTAGCGCACACAGCCGTCTTCGCCGTGGAAGTCCTACTGGTGTGGCTGGGGACGTGTGTGCTATACCGGCCGCCATCACTCGGGGTGACCCTGGTTACGTTAGGGGGAATTCTATTTGTCCTGCCGATTGATCTCGCCGCCGGAAACTTGTTCTCGATCTATTCTCCCAGCCGGATCGAGGCAGGAGTATTGGGCAGACAGCGGGCCTCCCTGACGACCGTGCTGGCAAGCTTTGCCATTCGAGGAGTGCTCTTCGGCGTGGGCGCCCTCATGCTCTGGCTTTCGCGCGGATATGGGGATTCATGGATCGAGCCGCTAATCTTTTTACTGCCGGCGGCTTTCGCCTTAGCGACTTATGTGTTTGCCCTGGGGCGAGTGGATGGGATGGCCCTGAAACACAGAGAAAATCTCATTTCCAATCTGGGCCGCCACCACTAGCCCCTCTCGCCTTGACCCTTAAGCTCTATCCGGCTCCGGCACGAAGCGGTACCCCACGCCGCGAACCGTGAGCAGATGTCGCGGTTCGGCGGGATTATCTTCAATGTAGCGGCGCAGGCGAACGATGAAATTATCGATGGCCCGGGTATCGGTGTCCTCGTGCAGACCCCACACTTCTTCGAGAATCGATTTGCGGGAGACGATTCGTCCCTGATTTCGTATGAGATGGCGGAGCAGTTCCGCCTCCATCAGCGTCAACTGGATCGTATTTCCGTTAACTCTTAACTCGAGCTTTCCGAAATCGATGGTCCGGCCGTGGAACGAGAACGCCTCGTACTCCACGGCTGCGGCTGCTTTTGCGGCCGGACTCTGGCGCATCCATTCCCGTCGCCGCAACAATCCCTGCAATCGAGCCAGAAGGATGGGCAGTTCGAAAGGCTTGGGCAGGTAGTCGTCGGCGCCCGAGGCAAAGCCTTTGAGCACGTCTTCCGGCCGTCCCCGCGCCGTGAGCATGAGCACCGGGACATATTGTTTCGCCGCGCGCAATTCCGTAGCTACCGTGAAGCCGTCTTTGCCCGGCAGCATGACGTCGAGCACCACCGCGTCGAATTCTGCGCGTTCGCCGGATTGCCCGAGGAGCAAATCCAGCGCCCGTTCGCCATCGCCCACGACGGCCACCGAGTGCCCTTCAGCCTCCAGGTTGAACTGCAAACCTTTGGCCAGGTGGGCTTCGTCTTCGACAATCAGAACGTGACTCATTCAGAACTCTGAGTGTATCCGGAGAGCGTGTCATCCGGAGGAAGTGGAGCCCTTCGCGAAGCGAAGGGTTCCCGACGAAGACCTCTGCATTTTTCCGGCGATCATAGTGCCTTCGCTTGCTGCCGCCCTGCTTCGCAGGTCGGAAGACCGCACGCAGGATGACACCCTCTTTCGAGACAAAGCCACCGCTGTCACAAGTTCACCCTGGGGAGCTCCAGAACTACCCTCGTGCCCCGGCCTTCGCCCTCGCTCTCGGCAAACACCCGGCCACCGTGTTTACGGGCAATTGCGCGCACGATGAAAAGACCGAGGCCAGTTCCCTTTATATGGCTCAGCGAGCGATTGGAAACGCGATAAAAGCGTTTGAAGATGCGCTTCAACTCTTCCGCCGGAATTCCTACCCCCCGGTCGCGGACGCTCAGCGTGACCCGTTTCTCATCCGGAGTATCGAGGCGCACCGAGATGTCCACCTGATCGCCGGAATACTTGACCGCGTTGTCGAGCACATTCGAAACCGCTGCGCGCAGCTCTTCGGAATCGCCTAAGACGCCGGCAGCGGCGCCGTGGTTGACCGACTGGTCATAGCGCAGAGATTCGGGCGGCAGGTGGTGGCTGGCGCGCGCCACCTCCACGCACTCTCGAACCAGTCCGCTGAAGTCCACCGGCACGCGCCGATCCTGCCGCTTGTGCCCGGCTTCTCCGGCCTTGAGAACCTGGTCCACGGTTCCCATCAGCCGATCGGTATCGTCCAGCATCAGTCGATAGAACTCGCCGCGCTGGGCCTCATCCACATCGCGACGCTGCAAGGTTTGTAGATAAAGCCGGATGGAAGCGATGGGCGTTTTCAATTCGTGAGTAACAGCATTGATGAAGCTGTCATGCTGTTCGTTGCGGCGAATTTCGCGGATCAGGAAGCTGGTATTCACGATCATCCCGGCGATCAACAGGGCGAAGAACACGACGCCGAGAAAGAGCAGCACCCCTTCGCGCCAGTTGAGGATGATCCAGCCGACGTTCAGTCCGACTGCCAGCAGCACCAGGCAAACGCCCAGAACAACGAAAAAGGCGATAGCCCTGCGCCGGCTGCTGATAGGCATGGCAGGATTCTACCGCGTAGCTGAGGGCTGTGGGGGCGGGCGCCCTCGCCCGCCGCTTTTGGTGCTGATTCTGAAGCTGGTTCTAAAGATTGTTGTTTCTGGCGAACATCCACGTCAAAGGCGGCGGAGGGCGCCCGCCCCACATAACAGGTACTAGTAGGCTGAAACTAGTTCGGAACGTGCTTCCGCTGGCGCTCCCTGTTCTTTTTCCTGTTCGCGCAGTTCGGAGAGCTTTACCCGATAGACCTGGCGTGCCAGGCCCAACTTGGTGAGCGCCCAGATGCCATACCAGTTGAAATCAATCTCATACCATTTCAAACCATGGCGCGCGGAAACCGGATGGGCATGATGGTTGTTGTGCCAGCCCTCTCCGAAAGTGAGCAATGCCACCCACCAGCTGTTGGTGGAAAGGTCCCGGGTAACAAACCGCCGCTTGCCCCAGCTGTGCGTGGCAGAATTTACCAGCCAGGTGGTGTGCAACCCGATCACAGTCCGGAAGAAAACTCCCCACAGCAGAAAAGGGAGCCCGCTGATCGCGTACAACACGACGCCCAGAACGATCATGGGTACGTAGTGGTACTTCGTGATCCAGACATGAAATTTATCTTTGGCAAGGTCAGGGACGTAACGCGCCAGCGTAGTCGTATCGTGGTGCATCGACTTGCCGGTCAGGATCCAGCCCATGTGCGCCCACCACTTGCCGTCACGGGGCGAATGCGGATCGCCTTCCTGATCAGAATGCTGGTGATGGATGCGGTGCGTGGCGACCCAGAAAATCGGTCCGCCTTCGAGAGCCAGCGTGGCGCATGTGGTCAGAACGTACTCGACCCACTTGGGCGTCTTGTATCCGCGATGGGTGAGCAGCCGGTGGTAGCCCATACCGATGCCCAGGCTTCCCGAAACCCACCACAGGAACATCGAAACCAAGAAAGCTTTCCAGGTGAAAAAGAACAGCGCCGCGATGGCCCCGACGTGGAACAGGCCCATGAAAATCGCGGTTACCCAGTTGACTTCATCATCCGCGGCTGCTTTTCGATCCAGGATTTCGAGGTCCATAGCCATGTGCTTTCCCTGTACCCGGTATTGAACTTCCAAGAATTAAGTTAGCAGGGTGGTAAATTTGCGCGTGTAAAACTTCTGTAATAGAAGAAATCCACGCGTTACGGAAGTAACCGCACGGTAATACCCTGGCTGTGTGGTTGTGTGACTGTGTGGCCGCGGACGAATCGCCCGCGAAGTGCCAGCATCGTTTCGAACTACGTGGGGACGGCCGCCCTCGGTTGTCTGGCCGACTCGAAGAGTCAGCAGCTTTTCAATTTAGACTTGCTACCTCTGGGGATGATCTCAGCAGGCCGCGGGCGAATCGCCCGCGGCCACACAACCAATCTCAGCTCAGGCCGACGCGCCTTTTACTTCGACTCCTGCCCATTTTTCGAGCAGGGTCAGGGTCGCGGCGTAATCGAGATCTTGGTGTCCATCTTCGGTGGCCATTTCATAGATTTCTTCGACGGTTTCGAGCGCCGGCAGTTTGACGCGAACTTCTTTCGCCGCTTCGAGCGTCAATCGAATGTCTTTGTGCATGAGGCGCAGCGGGAAATTGGGCGTGAAGTCGCGTTTCAGTACAAACGGCGCCTTGTAGTCCACAACTCCGGAGCGAACCATGGACGCCTGGATCACGGGCATCAGTTTTTCAACATCCACGCCCAGCTTGGTGGCCAGCGTAATGCCTTCGGCGAAGCCTTCATAGATGAGCGCAATCTGAAGATTCATGACCAGCTTGGCGGATTGCCCCTTGCCGGTTTCACCGATGCGGAAAAACACTTTGCCCATGGCGGCAAACAGCGGCTTCAGCGATTCGATTACGGCTTCATCTCCGCCCACAATGAAAATAAGGGTCCCCGCGTCGGCCGCCACCTTCGATCCCGTCATGGGCGCATCCACGTAGCGCACTCCGTGTGCTCCCACCAGCGCGGCGAACTTCCGTGTTGCCGAAGGCGAAATGGTGCTGGAATCCACGATGGTCATGCCTTCAGCCAGCGCTTCCTCGACGCCCTGCGGCCCGAACAGGACGCTCTGGACCGCATTTGTGTCGGAAACGCACATCCATACGACTTCGGCTCCCCGAGCTGCGTCGGCTGGCGAGGTCGCGGTGCGGGCACCTTCTACGACCTTGCCCGGGGTGCGGCTCCATACGGAAACCTCATGACCGGCCTTGACCAGATTGGACGCCATCGGTTGTCCCATGATTCCCAAACCTAAAAAGGCAACGCGCATCCTGAGTCTCTCCTGAACATCAACGATGACCAGCAGCGATTAGAACTGACGGCGCATTCGGGGTCAAGGCAATGTGTGAAATGTGGCGCTATGCGATCCCTGTAGTCGCGGGCGACTCGCCCGCGCCTGTCCCGACCACGGCGGAGTCGCCCGCGGCCACACACACAAACCCGCAGTTCCCTAGTACGCCAGCAGAATTCGTAGATCTCGCAGATTGTTCCCCGTCGGTCCGGTCACAATTGCATCACCCAGCGAGTCAAAAAACGCGTAGGCATTGAAGCCAGTCAGGTGGGCAACCGGGTCCAGTCCACGGGCCTTGGCGCGTTCGAGCGTACTGCCGTCCACCATGGCTCCCGCGGCCGGGCTATTGCCGTCAATGCCGTCTGTTCCCGCGCTCAGCACGGTAATGGCTTCGCCGGAAATTTTCGCCGCACAGGCCAGGGCAAATTGCTGGTTGCGTCCGCCGGTGCCGCCATTTTCTAACTTTACCGTGACTTCTCCGCCGGAAAGCAGGCAGACGCGTTCGGATTTCTTGCGTAATCGCCGCAATCGTTCGAGAAGGTAGTCCGCGGCACGAGCGTAATCCCAGTCGTCGCAGCTGTTGTCTATTTCGACGCTGAAGCTGTGGCGCTGGGCCTCGGCTTCGGCCGCATCGAGCAATGAAGAATTCGACAGCAAGGGCCACCAGCGCGAACGGTGGAAAGCCAGATCGTCGGACTTGGGAGTTTCCTCGAGCGCGTGGCGTTGAAACAGCTCGCGCACTGACGCGGGGAACTGCGCCAGCAAGCCGTACTTCTCGGCGATGGTATAGCAGTCTTCGACGGTGGTGGAATCGGGCATGGACGGGCCCGAGGCCAGCGCGTTAGGGGTGTTGTCAGGGACATCAGAGACCAACAGCGATACCTGCTGGGCCGCTGGAGCGGCGACGGCCATCCTGCCGCCCTTGATGGCAGAGAGGTGCTTGCGGATGGTATTGATCTCAGCGATGGGCGCGCCGGAGTGCACCAGGGCCCGGTAGGTACCGACCAGATCTTCGAGTGAAATTTCGTCGTCAATCGGTTTTTCTGCGATTGATGACCCACCGCCGCTGAGCATGAAAAGCACCAGAGACGACGCGTTCTGAGCGCTTAACGATTTCAGCATGGCCTCGGCGGCACGGATCGATTCCTGGTTCGGTAGAGGATGGCCTCCGCGAAAATAGCGAAAACCACGCACCTGCGAAACCGGATCGACGGCGGCGGCCACAATGCCTTCGAAGCGATTGCCCGCCTGCATTTCGAGGGAATTGACCATGGCCTGCGCCGCTTTGCCGATGGAGATCACCAGCACGCGGTTGTAGGAATCTAGATCGTGCAGGTCCTCGCAAATGCGCAGCACTCCGCGATCGCAATCCACGTGGCGCTGAAACGCCCGATCGATGCTGGCTTCCCCAAGGGCATGCTCAAACAAATGACGCGCGGTGACTCGCATGTCCAGGGCAAGTTTTTCACGATCGGCGGCGGATGAAGGCATGTGCAAGGATTATAAAAGACATCCTATCTTGTAGCGCCGGCGTCCCGCCGGCCGTCGCGAGGGCGTTCCGCCCTCGCCGGGAGAAATCGCCGAAGCAACCGCAGCAAAGGTGGTTCTCATCAGCGAAATCTAAAAATTCACTGTTTCCCCAACCCACTGCTCGATAGCCTCTCGCATCTCGCGCAGCCGCCCTTCGAAAAAATGATCGCCACCCGGAATCAAAATCATTTTCTTCGGCTCTGAGACGGTACGAACCAGCGCTTTCAACTGGGCAGGCGTTCCGAACTGATCGCGATCGCCGCTCACGAACAGCTTCGGCTTCGAGCAGGATGCGAGAAAGCTGAAGTCGTAGGTGCGATCATCGATCGGCGCTACCGGTAGACCCAGTCCGATCGCCGCCTTCACCCGCCCATCTGGACAGGCGGCATGCAGACCTACCGCCGCGCCAAAGGAAAATCCCGCAAAGATGAGAGGCAACTGAAACTCGTGGTCAGCCCAATCCAGCGCGGTTCGAACGTCATCCAGTTCGCCTATTCCGTGACCATGCTCGCCCTGGCTCAGGCCGGTCCCGCGAAAATTGAAGCGCAGCACCGGAAAGCCAAAGCCGTTCAACGCCTTCATCGTGTGAAAAACCACCTTGTTGTGCAGCGTGCCGCCGTAGAGGGGATGCGGATGGCAGACGACTGCGGCGTATGCGGCATCGGCGGTTCCGGCGTTGAGCACAGCTTCCAGGCGGCCGGCAGGGCCATCCAGAAACAGGGAGCGGATTGCGCTGGCTTGCCCGTTCATTGCGTTCAGCTCAGCATAGCAGCCCCTTCGGAACACCTTCGTTTGACTCGGACTGATGTATCCTGTCGCGCATGAATGAGGTCGCCCTTACCCGTCAACTCGTGGATATCGAGTCCATCACCGGCAACGAGGGCCCGGTGGGCGATTTCCTTCACGCCGAATTGCTCCGGAGAGGCTTTCAGGCGGAGAAAATTCCCGTCGAAGGCAGACGCTGTAATGTATTTGCCGTGTTCCCCAA